>WNFD01000363.1_pt1 | contig 116720 bp, 115 predicted proteins | sample 5400491 | NCBI WGS metagenome assembly WNFD01 (sample SAMN13153343, study PRJNA577476) | soil metagenome | isolation source: 120 cm saprolite under Douglas fir tree site 2 hole 2 replicate 2 | place: USA:California | collected 2015-04-18 | reverse complement strand
ATCGGCGACTTCTTCTTCGGCGGACGCACCGTGGCCGTGGACCATGGCCAGGGGCTCTATACGCTCTACATGCACCTCGATCGGGTGCAGGTGGTCGAGGGTGTGCTCGTGGAGCGTGGAGAGACGATAGGGACGGTCGGCAGCACGGGGCGCGCCACGGGGCCGCACCTGCACTGGGGCGCCCAGCTGCGGCGCGCGCGGGTGGATCCCGCGGGACTGCTCGCGCTGCCCGTGAGGGACTGAGGGACTCTTGCTCCGCATGAGCCGCTCGACGGTGCGGCCCACGGCGGGGACGGCGGAAGCGCGGTCCGCCGGCGTGCTGGTCGCCCTCGCCGTCGCCGGTCTGACCTGCCTCGTCTTCCTTCCCGCCCTCGGCGGCGGCTTCCTGCCCTGGGACGACGAGTCGAATCTCGTCGCGAACCGTGCCTGGCGCGGGCTCGGGCCGTCTCAGCTCGGCTGGATGCTCACCAGCTTCCACAAGGGTCACTGGATTCCCGTGACGTGGCTCTCCTTCGCGTTCGACCATGTCATCTGGGGCATGGATCCGCGGGGCTACCACCTGACCAATGTCCTGATCCATGGAGCCAATGCCGGCCTCGTCTGCCTCCTCGTCATGCGGCTCCTCGAGGCGGGCCGTGGCGTCGAGGGCGCGGCGCGCCTCGCCGGGGGCGCCGCCGCCGCGCTGGCCTTCGCCCTCCATCCGCTCCGCGTCGAGTCCGTGGCCTGGGTCACCGAGCGCCGCGACGTGCTCTCGGCCTTTTTCTTCCTGCTCGCCGCCCTCGCCTACCTGCGCGCGGTGCGGGAGGAGCCCATCTGGCGGAGCCGATGGAGCTGGCTCGCCCTCGGCGCCTTCGCGCTCTCGCTCGGGTCCAAGTCCATGGCGGTGAGCCTGCCCGTGATGCTGGTCATCCTGGATGCATATCCACTGGCCCGCACGAGCGGGGGGGCGTGGCGGGCGCGACTGATCGAGAAGGCGCCTTTCGCGCTCCTGAGCCTGCTCGCGGCCGCCATCGCCATGATCGCGGTGCGCTCGGGAGGCAGCGCGAGCAGCCTCGCCGACCTCGGAGTGGCCCAGCGCCTCGCCATCTCGAGCTATTCCATCGTGTTCTATCTCTGGAAGACCCTCGTGCCGCTCGGCCTCTCGCCCCTGTACGAGCTCCCCCTCGATCTCGACGCGGGGTCGCCCGTCTACCGTCTGAGCGTGACGGTGGTCGCGGCGATCACGGCCGCCGCCCTCGCTCTGCGCCGGCGCTGGCCGTGGCTCCTCGCGGCGTGGGCGGCCTATCTCGTCATGCTGCTTCCCGTGGTCGGCATCGCCCACAACGGGCCGCAGATCGCCGCCGACCGGTACACGTACCTGCCGTGCCTGCCCTGGGCCATTCTCTTCGGAGGGCTCGTGAGCGTCCTCTGGAGACGCGCCTGGTCGATCGCCGTCACCGCCCTCGTGCTCGGGTGCCTGTCCTGGCTGACCGTCGGCCAGGTTCGCGTGTGGCACGATGCGGAGACGCTATGGACGCACGCGCTCGCGACGGTTCCCTCGGCCATCGCGCATTCGAGCTTCGGTGTCACCCTCGACGAGCGCGGCCGGCCCGACGAGGCCATCGCCCACTTCCAGCAGGCTCTGCGCGTCAACCCCCGTCTCGCGTACGCGGAGAATAACTGGGGCATCGCCCTGGCGAAGCAAGGGCGCTGGGAGGAGGCCGCGCGACATTACGAGGCGGCGCTCCGGATCGATTCGCGCTATGCGGAGGCGCACGCGAACCTCGCCCTCGCCCTCGGCCGTCTCGGCCGCTACGCCGACGCGGAGCGCCACCTGGAGCAGGCCCGCGCGATTGTCCTATCTCGGACCCGGTAGGGCGGGGGCCAGGATGTAGCCGCTTCGCCAAGCCTCGGCGCCGTCGGGGTAGAAGCGCATCGAGGGCTTCTCGAAGAACTCGAGCGCCGCGCCGACCGCGCAGAGGATGGCGTCCCACCGGTCTTCGATCGACTTGAGCTCGCCGCCCGACATGGACGCGCTCGGGCGGAGCGCGATGAGGGCGCGCCAGGCCGTGTCTCCCGTGACCACGTAGCGCCCGCCGAGCGCCGTCGCGCAGCGCTCGGTGAAGGGTCGTAGCCCCCGCTCCACCCAGCGCCGTCGGGCGCCGAAGTGACGCTGCTTGTACTTGACGATGGTGAGCCCGGGCGAGCGGTCCAGCGTGAAGAGCAGGACCTGCAGCGCGTTCGGATAGATCTCGCGTATGGCCGGGCTTGCGCTCCTCGGCTGCCATCCCGGGCCGAAGGACTCGAGGGGATACGCCGAGAGCAGGGCCGCGATGAAAGCGTCGAGCCCCGGGTAGCGCGGCGGGCTGTGGGTCGAGGCGTGGAAGCGTCCGAAGCGGCGCGAGATCTCGTTGTCGCAGAGGCGTCGGCCCGTCCCCAGACCCAGGAGCGGAGCGTCGATCGCGACCGAGGCCCGGTGACGAGCGACGTGCTTGGCGATCCAGCCCAGCACATCCACGTGTCGTCCGAGCGTGTGGGGAGTCTCGCGCAGGTGGAGAGGGAAGCACTGCCCGTCCATGAGGGCAACGCCGGAGGGATTGCCGTCCTTCCACGCGAGATCGACGCCGAGAAACCTCACGCGGGCGGGCGCGCGATGCTGCCCGCCATCACGGTCACCGCCGAGCCGCCGACGCGCACCCGACCGACGGCGCCGTCCTGGACCAGGAGCTCGACGCGAAGCCGCCCTGGGCGCCCGAGACCATCGCCCTGCTCGGCCGTGAATTCGACCATGGTGCCGGCGGGGCGCAGGAGCCCCGCCTCGAGCAGCCACAGGCCGATCGAGGAGTGGACCGAGCCGGTGACGATGTCTTCGGGGATGCCGTAGTGGGGCGCAAAGAAGCGGCTGTGGGTGGTGGAGCCCGGCTCCACCGTCTCGCGGGAGACGAGGCAGACTCCGCGAAGGCCGGCGTGGGTGGCCACGTCTCCGAGGGCGGCCATGTTCGGCCTGAGCGACCGGAGAAGCTCGAGCCCGGCTACCGGGATGACGAGGTCATGATCCGGCGTGGTGACGGTGGCCGCCCACCCCGCGGCGGCGGGGAGCCCGACGGCCTCGCGCACGTGGGCGAGCTGTCCCGAGAACGGATGCAGCGTGGGCACCTGGGGCTCGAGCCAGATCAGCCGTCGCGTCTTGCCGGCGACCACGCTGGCGCCCAGGGGGCCGGACATCGTCTCGAACACGACGCGCTCGCCGCGAAGCCGCCCCGCCTCGAGGAGAGCGTGCACGGCCGCGACCGTCGTGTGGCCGGAATAGGCGACCTCCCGCTTCGGCGTGAACGAGCGGAGGTGCCACTGCGCGCCCTCGCTGCCGCGGGCCGGGGTCAGGAAGGCCGTGCCCGCCAGGTTCATCTCGGCGGCAATGGCCTGCATCTGTCGGTCCGAGAGTCCGCGGGCATCCAGGACGACGGCGGCGGGATTGCCCGCGAAGGGCTTCTCCGCGAACGCGTCCACCTGGAAGATGGGGATCACAGGCGGATGCGCTCGCGGAGCTGGCGCGCCTTTCTCGCAAGCATGCGGGTGGACCAGACGGTGGCCATGGACTGCGCCATCATGCCGTAGACGCGGAAGCGCGGCACCTTGAGGACCACGTCGGGATCGAGCCAGTTCGGCGACTGCGCGAGGAGATCGAGCGTGCGCAGACCGATGAGAAGCGGCCAGGCGCAGGCCAGGCGCATCCGGGTCTCGCGCTTGGGAATGGCAAAGGTATATTGCCAGCCCGCCTCGTAGTGATCGAGGGCGAGGTTGAGGAGCTCGACGAGCAGCGGTCGGAGCGCCGCCCCCGCGGCGGGATCGAGGAGGTCCTTGGGCTCGAGCCCCAGCCGCGCCAGGTCGCGGCTCGGCAGATAGCAGCGGCCCTGGCGCAGGTCGCGCGGGATGTCGCGCAGCACGTTGGTGAGCTGGAGCCCCTTGCCGAAACGGATCCCCAGGGACTTCATCTTCTCGAGGTCCCACTGCTTGAGCCTCGACCGGTGGGCGACATGGACCTCCGTCCAGAACTCGCCGACGCAGCCGGCCACGAGGTATGTGTAGCGGTCCAGATCGTGGCGCGTTTCCAGGGCGGTGAGGCCGTCCTCGTCCTCGCCGGGAAAGCGGCTCAGATCTTCGGTCATGCCCTCGATGATGGTCTCGAGGACGTGGCGGACGCGCCGGCGGTCCGCCACGGGCAGCGCCTGGTAGGCCGCGAAGCACTCGGGCAGGCGCTCGAGCAGGGTGCGCTCGGCCTCGAGGGACTGGATGCCGCGGGTGGCGGCCACGATGGCGGCGAGCCGGCCCGGGGCCAGGCTGTCGAGCTCGTCGCGGAAGGCGATCAGATGGGTGATCCGCTGCTCCCGGTCGATCAAGCGGGAGTCGGCGATGGTGTCGGCCGCCCGGGCGAAGAGATATGCCAGTCCCAGGATAGGCCTCACCGAGTCCGGGAGCACGGCGAGGGACAGATAGAACGAGCGGCTGACGCGCTTGAGGAGGTCGGACGTCAGGTCAGGAGTTCTTTTCATTTTGAGTCAGGGGGGAGCGATCGCCGCATCTCCTAAGGGTTGGCTCGGCTCGCCTTCGGCTGCGCCTCACACGGCAATCCCCGACACCCCCCCCACCGGTCACCCGTGAGGCTCGGCTCGCCTTCGGCTGCGCCTCACACAGCAATCCCCGACACCCCCCACCGGTCACCCGTGTGCCTCTAGAGAAGACGGGAGAGCGTCGGCGCGAGCCTAATCGAGGTCCATCGGATTGATGGGCTTGCTGGGGTCGTCCTTGGCCTTCTTGAGCGCCTGCTGGAGCTTGGCGTCGAGCACCTTGCCCTTGTTCTGCTCGGCCTTCATCTGCTCCCGGAAGCGCTCCTCGCGCTTGGCCGCCTCGCCCTTGAGCGAGGTGATCGCCTCGCCCAGCCCCAGGCCCGAGCTCTTCCGCGGCGGCGGCTCGTGCGCGACCACCGCTTCGAGGCCTGGGTCGATCGTCAGCCGGCCGTTGCAGCAGGGGCACGTGATGATGAAGGTCGCCATGGCCCACACCCTACCAGAAAATCAGAGCGCAAGGTATTGGGCGCGGATGGACTCGTCCTCGCGGAAGGCCCGGGCCGTGCCCTCGTACCTTATGTGCCCCTTCTCGAGCACGTACACGCGGTCGGCGAGGTCGAGGCAGAAATCCACGTTCTGCTCGGCGAGCAGGATGGTGAGTCCCTCGCGGGCGAGGCGGCCGATCTGATCCTTGAGGTGGTCGACCACGAGCGGCGCCAGGCCCTCCGAGGGCTCGTCCAGGAGCAGTAGCTCGGGATTGCCCATGAGCGTGCGCGCGATCGTCAGCATCTGTTGCTCGCCGCCCGACAGGTGTCCGCCCTGCCGGTCCACGAGCTCGCGGAGCTTGGGAAAGAGGTCGAAGACCCGCTCGAGGGTCCAGCCCTGACTTTCCTCCCGGCCGCCGCGAGGGCGGCGGGCGGCCACGTCGAGGTTCTCCCAGACGGTCAGGTCGGCGAAGATGCGCCGGTCCTCGGGGACGAAGCCGATGCCGAGCCCGGCGATCGCGTAGGGCTCGCGCCGAGTGATGTCTCGCCCTTTCCACACCACGTGCCCCTGCCGGGCCGGCGTCAGCCCCATGATGCTTCGCATGGTCGTGGTTTTGCCGACCCCGTTTCTCCCCACGAGACACACGCATTCCCCCGCCGCCACCTCGAGGGAGACGCCGAAGAGCACCTGGGACAGGCCGTAGGAGGTGTAGATCTGCTTGACCTCGAGGATGGCCGCCATCAGTGACGCTCCCCCAGATACACGCGCCGGACTTCCGGATGGCGACGGACTTCGTCGGGAGCCCCGTCGGCGATGACGCGGCCCTGGTGGAGCACGGTGATGCGCTGGGAAATGGCGAAGACCACCTCCATGTCGTGCTCCGTGAAGAGGAGGGTGAGTCCGCGCTCGCGCGCGATGCGCTCGATGAGCTGGATCGACTCCCGCGTCTCCTGGGCGGACATGCCGGCCGTGGGCTCGTCGAGGAGGAGGATCTCGGGCTCGAGGGCGAGGGCGATGCCGAGCTCGAGCTGCTTCTGGTTGCCGTGAGAGAGGAAGCCCGCGACCTCGCCCGCCTTGTCGAGGAGGCCCACGGAGGCGAGCACGGACTCCGCCTCTTCCCGGAAGAGGCGCTCCACGCGCTCGAAGAGGCTCCAGCCGCGGCCACGATGAGACACGTAGGCGGCCTGGACGTTCTCGTACACCGTGAGCTGCGGAAAGATGTTCGTCCGCTGGAAGGAGCGGCCCATCCCGAGGCGGCAGAGGTCGTGCGGCGCGATGCCCGTCACCTCCCGGCCCTTGAAGCTGACGCTGCCCGCGTCGGGACGGAGATGACCCGTGATGAGGTTGAAGAGCGTGGTCTTGCCCGCGCCGTTGGGCCCGATGATGGCGCTCACGGAGCCGCGCGGCACGGAGAAGCTCACCCCGCCCACGGCCTGGAAGCCGTCGAAGCTCTTGCGGAGCTCGCGGACCTCAAGCACTCGCCGGCCTCCGTGAGAACCTGCGCCAGAGACCAAGGACGGCGCCCGCGATCCCTCCGGGAAAGACGAAGAGAAGCACGACGAGGATGGTGCCGAGGATGAGGGGCCAGTACTGCGTGTACGAGACGATCTGCTGGTTGAGCCAGAGGAGCACGAGGGCGCCCAGGGCGGGACCGAAGAAGGTGCCCATGCCCCCCAGGAGCGTCATGATCAGCACCTCGGAGGACTTGGTCCAGTAGGCGAAGTCCGGGAAGACGCCTCGGTTGAAGATGCCGAAGAGGCCGCCGGCGAGGCCCGCGAAGGCGCCCGCGATGACGAAGGCGCCCAGCTCGTAGCGCCGCACGTTGACCCCGATGAACTCCGCGCGCTCCGGGTTCTCGCGGATGGTCGTGAGCATGCGCCCGAAGGGCGAGCCCACGATGCGGCGGAGGAGCCACAGGCAGGTGGCGACCATCAGCAGGGTGAGAAAGTAGAAGTACTCCGACGTCCGGTAGCCGAGCGACGGCACCGCGGCTGCCACGCGCTCGAGCCACGCGAAATCCGGGTAGGGGATCTCCGGCATGCCCTGCTCCCCGCCCGTGACCTCGTTCCACTTGAAGCAGATCGCCCACACGATCTGGGCGAAGGCCAGCGTGAGCATGGCGAAGTAGATACGCGTGAGGCGCACGCAGAAGAAGCCGAACACGAGAGCGAAGAGTCCCGCGAGGAGCCCGGCGGCGGGGAAGGCGAGAAGAAACGGGACGCCCACCTTCTTCATGAGGAGGCCCGTGGTGTACGCGCCGATGCCGAAGTAGGCGGCGTGGCCGAACGAGACCAGCCCGGTATAGCCCACGAGAAGATTGAGGCTGGTGGCAAAGAGCGCCCAGATGACGACGTCGTTGGCCAGGAAGGTGTAGTAGCGCGAGCCGAGCGCGGGCACGAAGAAGGCGGCGATCAGCACGAGGACCGGCCAGCGAGAGCCCAGCCGCTTCACGGCGGTGTCATGGATTTCGCCGCCGAGGCGCCTGCGCAGGGCGTGCGGCGCGAAGCGTTCGGGCGAACAGCGCGCGTGGTCATTTCAGCGGCCGCCCGAGCAGGCCCCAGGGCCGGATGATGAGGACGGCGGCCATGAGGGCGAAGATCGAGAAGATGGAGAAGCGCGGGAAGAACAGGATCCCGAAGGAGAGGACCTGGCCGTAGATGAGAGCGCCGAGAAAGGTCCCCCAGAAGGAGCCGAGCCCTCCGATGACCACGACCACGAAGGCCTCGACGATGACTTCCGTGTCCATGCCGGGGACGATGGCCCGCATGGGCGAGATGAGGGCGCCGCCGAGCCCGCCGAGAAACGAGGCGAGCATGAACACGCCCGTGTACAGGGCCCTGACGTTGACGCCGAGGGCGCCCAGGGTCTCGCGATCCAGGGCCGCCGCGCGGATGAATCGCCCGACGCGCGTGCGCTGGAGCACGTACCAGAACCCCAGCGCGATGGCGGGGCCGAGCAGGATGATGAAGAGGTTGTAGTCGGGGATGGTCGCTCCGAAGACGCTCACGGCGCCCGTGAGGCCCGCGGGGCGGCTCACCGATTTCTGCTGCGTGCCCCAGATGATCTTGGCGACATCGCTGAGGATGAGGACGAGGGCATACGTGAAGAGGAGCTGGTAGAGCTCCTCCTTGCCGTAGAGACGCTGGAAGAGGAAGCGCTCGACGATGCCGCCGAGGAGGGCGACCCCCGTGGCCGCCCCCAGCGCGGCTATCCAGAAAGTGATGGGGCCCGTTCCCAGCCACTGCACGATCTGATAGGCGGAGTATGCGCCCAGCATGTAGAAGGTGCCGTGGGCGAAGTTGAGCACGCGAAGAACACCGAAGATGAGCGAGAGGCCCGACGCGATGAGAAAGAGGAACATCGCCGCGGTGAGGCCGCTCAGCGACTGCGCGAAGGCGAACGAGAGGTCGGGCATCAGAGGAAGGCCCCCTCACCTTCTCAGCCCTCCCCTCGTCGCTCTCCTCGCCTGCGGAATCAACTCAGCTCTCGTCTCGCGCCGCTGGGCGCTTAACTCGAACGGCGGGCAGCGACTCAGCTCGAACTGCGGCCCTCTCCCCAGTCGGAGGGGTGAGGGCAGGGTGAGGGGAGAGACCTAGTCCATGAACTTGGTCGGATCGACGTAGGTGATGGGCTTCATGATCGGGAAGTTGTACTTCGGGTCCTTCACCGTCTTTCCGTAGAGCTGGCCGCGGTTCGCCTGATGATCCTTCTCGCGAAGGGTCTGCTTGCCGATGGGCGTGTCGATGGTGAGCCCGAGGAGCGCCTTGGAGACCTTGTCCGAGTCCGTGCTCCCCGCCTTCTTGATCGCCTCGGTCAGGAAGGCCATGCCGATGTAGCCCTGGATGGCCCACGACGAGGGGTACTCGTCCTTCAGGTACTTCGAGAGGCGCGCGGTGTACTCCTTGTGCGGGCCCGGATTGTCCTCCCAGTAGAAGGCGTCGTAGGAGTTGCCCCAGATCCCTACTGGGTAGTCCGCGCCCATCGACTTGGTCGTCTCGGGCGAGCCCGCCTCGCCGAGCCCGATGAAGTTGTACTTGATGGCGTCGAAGTAGCCCAGGGCCTTGGCCTGCTTCGAGAAGGTCACGAAGAAGCCACCCCAGATCGAGGAGACCACCGCTTCCGGCTTCTTGGCCATCTGGGCATTGATGAACGGGTTGTAGTCCTGCTCACCGAGCTTGGGCCACTGCTGGTCCACGATCTCCACGCCGGGCTTGAGCCGCTTGATGTGCTCGACGAAGGACTTGGTCACGTCCTGGCCATAGGCGTAGTCGAAGGCGATGGTGGCGATCTTGGTCACGGGCCACTTGGCCACGATCTCCGCTGCGCTCCACCCTTCCATTGTCGTGTTGGCGGCCACGCGGAAGACATAGGGGTGGAGCTTGTCGGCCGCCGTCAGCTGGTCCGTCTTGGGAATCGGCGCGATGAAGACGATCTTGTTCTCCTTGGCCACCACGGAGACGGCGGGGCCCTCCGCGGAGGTGAGCGTTCCCATGAGGAAGTCCACGTTCTCCTTGAGGATGAGCTCGCGCGAGACGCGGACCGCCTCGTTGGCGTCGGCCTTGGAGTCCCGGATGACGAGCTCGATCTTCCGGCCCAGGACACCGCCCTTGGCGTTGATTTCGTCCACGAACATCTGGGCGCCCTTGCTCGCCGGCTCGCCGAAGAGCGCGGGGGGCCCGGACAGGGGCAAGGGCACGCCGACCTTGATCGGCTTCTGGGCTTCGGCCGAGAGCGGCAGCGCCAGCAGCGTGGCGAGCAGCAAAATCAGTGAGCGGACCATGGCGAGCCTCCTTTGGCGGTTTGCCACCCGGGGCTACAGAGCCGGGAACCCCGGCTCCTGTACCCGGATCCGGTACACGGATGTGGACGCGGTGATGTAGAGACTCCGGTAGTCATCGTCGCCCCAGGCGAAGTTGGCCGCGGGCTCCGGCACCTGGATCACGCCCAGACAGGCGGCCTCGGGCGTGAAGACGTGGACGCCCCCGGGGCCGCAGCAATACACGTTGCCGGCGGAGTCGAGTTTCATGCCGTCGGGCGCGCCGCGTCCCTCCCCCGTGGTCTCGGCCCACACGCGCCCTCCCGTGAGGCCGCCGTCGGCCTTCACGTCGAAGATGCGGATGTGCTTGCGCGCGGTGTCGTTGACGAAGAGCCGGCGACCGTCGAGAGAGAAGCACAGCCCATTGGGCCTGTCGAAGTCGTCCACCAGGAGGGTGGGGCGCTTCGGATCAGCGCCGGCGCGGTACACACTCTGATGCGACAGCTCCTGCTCGCGCTTGATCCCGTAAAAGTCCGCGCGGCCGTAGGGCGGGTCGCTGAAGTAGATGCCGCCGTCCGCGGCGCACACGATGTCGTTGGGGCTGTTGAGCTGCTTGCCTTCGTAGTGCGTGGCGATGGAGGTGATGCGGCCGTCCGGTTCCGTCCGCGACACCTGGCTCGAGGCATGCTCGCAGGCGAGGAGCCGGCCCTGGCGGTCCCAGGTCAGGCCGTTGGACTTGTTGCAGGGCTTGCGAAAGGTGCTGACGCCGTCCGTGGCTGACCAGCGGCGCAGGTGGTCTCCGGGCATGTCGCTCCACAGTAGGTACTTGCCCGCCGGATGCCAGAGCGGCCCCTCGGTGAACAGGCAGTCTCCCGCGATCTTCTCGAACTCGACCTTCGGGCCCACCACGGCGGTGAGGCGAGGGTCGCGGATTTCCAGCGTCACTTCTTGAGCGGCTCCCCGGGCTTGCCCGCGGCGTACCAGTCGTGGGGCTTGACCTCCTCGATGACGACCCACACGGCTTCTTTCGGCAGGCCGGTGACGTCGGTGATGGCGCCGGTCACGCGCTTGGCGATCTCGTCCTTGCGCTCCTTGCCCCAACCTTCGTAGATGCGGATGTTGACGAATGGCATGCGGCTCTCCTGTGAGCGCGTCGGGCTCAGGCCTTGAGGGACTTGGCGAACAGGTCGGTGCAGCGCTTCCACGCATCGGCCGCGGCCGCCGGGCTGTAGGACGGCCGGTAGTCGGCGAAGAAGCCGTGGTTGGCGCCCGGGTAGATCATGACTTCGGAGTTGGGGTTGGTCTGCTTGAGGAGGTCGCCGAACTTCTTGGCGTCGGCCGGCGCCGGGCTCTGATCCAGCTCGCCGTAGAGTCCCAGGAAGGGCGCCTTGATGTCCTTGACGACGTCGAACCCGGTGACGGGCGCGGGCTGATCGGGATACGGGCGGGCCGGCGGGCCATACCACGCCACGGAGGCCTTGATGTCCGGGTTCGTCGCGGCCACCTGATAGACCGTCGAGCCGCCCCAGCACCAGCCGGTAACGCCGACGCGGTCCGCGCGCGCGCCCGGCCGCTTCTTGGCCCAGTCGACGGAGGCCGCGATATCGCCAAGGACCTGCTTGCGGGGCACCGCGAGCACGATCTTGAGGATGTCCTGGATGTTCGGGAGCTGCGCGACGCCCCCCTCGCGCTTGAACAGCTCCGGGGCGACCGCGTAGTAGCCCGCCTTGGCGAAGCGGCGGGTCACGTCGCGCACCCACTCGTGGACGCCCCAGATCTCCGAGATGCACACCACGATGGGGGCGGGCCCGCCTGAGGCCGGACGCGCCTCGTAGACCGGCATCATGTAGTCGCCGATCTTGACCTCGAAGTCGCCGGCCTGGATGCCGGTGGTGTCGGTCTTGATCGCCTGGGCCAGGACCTTGTCCACGGCCACCGCGTAGCCCGCGAAGGTGGCGCCGGCCACGAGCACCTGCCGCCGCGTGATCCCGCCCGTCGTCTCGCTTTCCCCAGGGGCTTCCGTCCCAACCGTCACGTCGCTCATTCGTGAATCCTCCTTGTGTTGTTTCGCGCCGAGGAACGTCCTGGCCGCCTTGATTTCGAAGGGGCGTCTGGCCCGCGTGCCCCGAAGTCTAGGTGCGCGCCTCGCGCCTGTCAATGCGCCCTCCTCGAAGGGCCGACCTGATAGACTCGGAGGGTGGCCGACCTCGTCAACGACTTCTCCTGGTCCCGCACTCGCGACCATGTCTTCAAGGACTGCCGCCGGCGCTACTTCTACCAGTACTACGGCGCCTGGGGCGGCTGGGAGGCCGACGCCGACCCGCTCGTGCGCCGCCTCTACGTCCTCAAGCAGCTCGGGACCCGGCAGATGTGGGCGGGGCGGCTCGTGCACGAGGCGGTGGAGCGCGCGCTTCTCGCCATGCGCGACGGCTACGCGCTCTCCGAGGCCGCGCTGATCGAGGACACCGTGCGGCAGATGCGCGGGGAGTGGCGCGCCTCCCGGGACGGCATCTACCATGAGCACCCGAAGCGCACGGGGCTCTTCGAGCACGAGTACGCGGTGCCCATACGGGACGCCGAGTGGCAGGCCCTCCGCGACCACGTCGTCCGCTGCCTGCGCAACTTCTACCGGCTGCCCCTCCTGGCCGAGATCAAGCAGACTCCCACGGACCGCTGGTCCTTCATCGAGGACATCGGCTCCTTCACCTTCGAGGGGACGCGCGTCTTCGCCGCCCCGGACTTCGGCTTCTGGAACGCCGCGGACCGGCTCCAGCTCGTGGACTGGAAGACGGGCGGCAACGGCGGGGAGAGCGCGGCCACCCAGCTTGGCGGCTACGCCCTCTACGCCCTCGAGGTCATGGGCGTGGATCTCCAGCGCGTGGACCTGCTCGAGGTCAACCTCGGGGCGGCCAAGGTGACGGCGCATCCCTGGGACGAGGTGAGCCTGGACCGGGTGCGCGAGCACATCCGCCTCTCCGTGCGCGCGATGCGCGCCTACCTCAAGGACCCGGACAAGAATCTCGCCGAGGAAGCCAACTTCGAGAAGAGCGAGGATCTCCGCATCTGCCGCTGGTGCAATTTCCGGGCGGTCTGCCGCCCCGAGCTGCCGCCGTTCTCGAAACCGGAAGAGGCGGCGAGAGCGACACCGCTCCCCGCCGGATCCGAAGGAATCCATGCGGTGGGGGGGGGCGGGGGAGGAGCGACGCCGCTCCCCCCCGGATCCGAAGGAATCCATGCGGTGGGGGGGGCCGGGGGAGGAGCGACGCCGCTCCCCCCCGGATCTGAAACAATCGAGGCGGTCTCGTGAAGGCCCTCCTCGTCGACCTCGACGACACGCTCCTCGACTACTCGGGCGGCGTCGAGGACTCGTGGCAAAGCGCCTGCGGGGCCCTGGGCCCAACGGCCGGCCTGGATGCCATCGCGCTCGCCGACGCCGTCCGGATCGCGCGGCGCTGGTTCTGGGATGACGTCACCCGGCAGCGGACCGAGCGCGTCAACATGATGGGCGCCTGGACCAAGATCGCCGCCAACGGGCTCGAGCGCGTGGGCGTGCCGAGCCCCGATCTGGCCGCCCGCATCGCCGAGGACTTCGCGGCGCGGCGCTGGGCCGTCATGCGACTCTTTCCGGGCGTGCCGGAGGCGCTGGGCCGGCTGCGCGCCAATGGCGTGTCCATGGCCCTCGTCACCAATGGCGACAAGAGCCAGCAGCGGCGGAAGATCGAGCAATTCGATCTCGCCGGCTTCTTCGACGTGATCGTGATCGAGGGCGAGTTCGGGGTGGGCAAGCCCGAGGAGATCGTCTACCGCCACACTCTGGAGTGCCTGGGCATCGCTCCCGCCGAGGCGTGGATGGTGGGCGACCACATCGAATGGGACGTGGCGGCGCCGCAGCGGCTCGGCCTGCGCGGCATCTGGGTGGACCGCGAGCGGGTGGGGCTGCCCGAGGGCGCGACCGTGCGTCCCCACCGCATCGTGCGCGAGTTTCCGGAGGTCTTGGACTCGACCCCCTCGATCTAATAGCCCTCGCCTCGTCGCCAGCGTCTCGGCTCGAACGGCGGACCCTCTCCCCAGTGGGGGAGGGGGAAAGGAAAGTGCCGGACCCTTTGAGGCGGGTGCGCTACTTGGGCGGCTCGACGATGACGGTCCGCACCGTCCCCAGGTAGCGTCTGGCCACGCGCTGGAGATCAGCGGCCGTGACCTGCTTCACATCCGCGGCGGTCCATGGCCTGGCTGCCGAGGAGATAGGCCTTGGCGATCGAGAGCTCCTGGGCCGAGACGGGCTCGTTCTGGACGCGGGCGAGCTCGGTCTTGAGAGCGGCCTCCGCCTTGGCCACGTTCTCGGGCGCGGTGCCGAGCAGGTTGACGAAGGCGCTCGTGTCCACGCGGGTCGCGTACTGGGCGGAGGTGGTGTAGGCAAGCGCCTGCTTGTCGCGGAGCTCGGAGAAGTAGCGCCCGGCCATGCCGCCGCCGAGGAGAGAGGCGAGCACCTTGGTCGGCGCGTAGTCCTTGTCGGTGAGCGACGGGGCGAGCCCGGACATGACGATCTGGGCCTGGGCCCCGGGCACCGTGAAGACCTGTCGGGTGGCAGCCATGGGCGGCGGCGCGGGCGGACTCGGCGTGGGCGCCTTGCCGGCGGGCATGCCGCCGAACAGACGCGCGACCTGGGCCTGCACCTCGGCCGTCTTCACCTGACCGCTCACCGCCACCACCATGCCGTCGGGCACGTAGTGGGCGCGGTAGTAGGCAACGAGGGCGTCGCGGGTCAGTCGCTCGAGGCTCTCGCGGCGGCCCGTAGGATCCCAGGCATAGGGATGCGATCCGTAGAGCGCCTCCCGCATGCGGTCCATGGCCACGTCAGACGGCTTGTCGCCGCGGTTCCTGATCTGGCGCGCGAGGAAATCGCGCACGGGACCGAAGGTGCCGTCGGGGAGCGAGGGCCGCAGCGCGATGTCGGCGACCAGCTCGAGCATCTCTTGCCAGCTGCGCGAGAGCGCGGTCGCCGTGATCTCCGAGTAGTCCGCGTCGCCATAGGCGTCGATGCTTCCGCCCATGCGGTCTGCGGCCTCCACGATCTGCTCGCCCGCCAGCTTGTCGGTGCCGCGCACCATCATGAGCTGCAGAAGGTTGGAGATGCCCGCGGTGGCGGGCGTCTCCGTGCGCGTCCCCATCTTGACCATGACCGAGAAGGCGACGACGGGCGCGATCGGATTTTCGCGCACGAGCACGGTGAGGCCGTTCGGCAGCTTGGTCCGCGTCACGCTGTCTGTCTGGGCCGCCGCCAGGGATGGGATCAGGAGCGCCAGCAGCAGTGCAGCGCGCGCTACCGCGAAAATCATCAATTGGTCCTCGCCTCGCCGCTGTCCGGCCTGCGGGATCTATTCAGCTCTCCCCTCAGGGCTCCGCCCTTCAGCTCGAAAGGCAGGCCACGTCTCAGCTCGAGAGTCATCTGGCTTTCCCCGGCACGAAGGCGATGCGGGCGTAGTCGTTCAGGGGAAGATACTTGCGGGCCGCGTCCCGGATCTGCTCCCGCGTCACCGTGCGGAGCCGCTCGAGGTAGCGCAGCTCGTCCTCGAGCTTGCCCATGGTCTGGGCGAGGCCGTAGGCGGAGGCCACGCCGTCCGATGTCTCGTAGGAGAACGCGTGCTCCGATTCCGCCTTGGTCACGGCGAGCTGTCGCTCCTCCTCCGTCGGCCCCTCGCGCTGGATGCGCGCGATCTCCTCGATGATGCGGCGCTCCGCCTGCTCCACGTCCGCCGCCTCGAGAGCGGCCTGGACATAGATGATGCCGGAGAGCTGCAGCGAGGAATTGGTCATGCTGATGCTCGCCACCACCCGCTCGGTGTCGCGCAGGCTCTTGGCCATCCGCGAGCTCTCGCTGCCCGCCAGGATGGTCGAGAGCAGATCGAGGGGGAAGCTGTCAGGGTTGCTGAGGCTGGGCGCCTGCCAGCCCAGGGCAAGGTGCGCCTGCTGCTCCGGCCGCTCGACGGTACGCCTCACACTACCCGTGAGGGGACGAAGGGGCGGTGCCGTGGGCGGCGCGTAGCCGCTGCGGCGCTCCCGTCCGAAGGTGCCGTCGACCATGGCCCGCACGGTCTTGGCCTCCACCGGGCCCACGACCACGAGCGCCATGTTCTCCGGCGTGTAGTACTGGCGGTTGAAGGCCTTGAGCTTTTCCTGGGTCGCCGCGTTCATGGTCTCGGTCGTCCCGAGCACCGGCCGACCGTAGGGATGGTCGGCGAACACGAGGCCGTAGAGCTGGCGGATGATGGCGGTCTTCGGATTGTCCTGCTCGATCCGCGCCTCCTCGAAGATGACCTCGCGCTCCGCGGTGATCTCCTTGGGATCGAAGGCGGACCGGAAGGCCATGTCGTCGAGCAGCTCGATGGCCGTGCGGGTGGCCTCGCTGGGCACGGTGATCTGGAACGTCGTGTAGTCGAACGATGTGAAGGCATTGTCGCGCCCGCCCTGACCCTCCACCACCCGGTCGATATATCCGGGGCCGAACTTGTCGGTGCCCTTGAAGAGCATGTGCTCCTGGAAATGCGCGTAGCCGAGGCCGTCGGGCCGCTCGTAGCGCACCCCGGTGGCGACCCAGAGATAGAGGGCGACGATGTCGGCCGCGCGGTGGTCCTGGACGATGAGGGTGAGTCCGTTCGGCAGAACCTGGAGGACGGGCGGGGGCGGCTCGCCAGAGGGCGCCGCCGCGCGGACACTCGCGGTAGCGCAACCCGACGCAAGGAGCGCGGCCAGGACGAGGGTGGCCGCGGCGCGGGGAGCGAACGCCATGCCGCGCATTCTAGCGTAGATCGTCACACCGGTATATACGCGCCGGAGACGGCGCCGGCTCCATCGGAGGCGAGATAGGCGATCACGTCGGCGACGGCGTCAGTGCTGACCCAGCCCGAGCGGTCGGCGTCAGGCATGGCGCGGCGATTGGCCGGCGTGTCCATGGTGCTCGGCATCACTGCGTTGACGGTGATGCCAAGGCCCCGTACTTCCTGGGCGAGAGCCTGGGTGAGCGCGATGATGGCGCTCTTCGAGACGGTGTACGCGATGAAGCCACCCTGGGGCGGTACCACGGCGCGCGAGGAGATGTTCACGATGCGCCCCCGGCGCGCGGCCGTCATCGGCGCGAGGACGGCGCGCGAAGCGATCACGGCCGAGGTCAGATTGAGGTCCATCATCCGCCGCCATTCGGGCAACGGGGTCGAGGCGAGATCGCCCCCCGCGAAGCCGCCGACCGCGTTGACCAGCACGTCGACGCGCTGAAGACGGCCGAGAACGCCGGAGAGGAAGGCGGCCATGGCCGCCTCGTCGGTGACGTCGGCGCGGAGGCCATGAAGCCGCGGGCGCGCGTCAGCCGCTCGTGATTCGAGCGTCGCCCATTCTTCGGCCACGACCCAGGGCACGGCCACGGAGGCGCCGTCGCGGAGGAAGCGGAGGACGATCGACTGCCCGAGGGCGCCCGTGCCCCCCGTGACGATGGCGACGCGACCCGTCACGCGGGCCGGGCGGCCAGCGCCTGCATGCGCGCGGCGAGATCGAAGTCGAGCGCGGTCAGACCGCCCGCGTCATGCGTGGTCAGGTCGACGGTGACACGGTTCCAGACATTGGACCACTCGGGATGATGGCCCATGGCCTCGGCCGCGAGGGCGGCTCCGCTCATGAAGCCCCAGGCTTCCACGAAGTCACGGAAGACGAAAGCGCGGTGAAGCTTGCCGCCCTCGAGGCTCCAGCCGGGCAGCGTGGCGAGTCTGGCCGCAACATCGGCCTCGGCAAGCTTGGCGGGGGCGGCCATGCGGGCCGGTTCTCAGCCTGCCGCCGGCGCGCCCATGATGGCCGAGCGCTGGATGTCTTCGTAGCGGACCTTGGCGATATCGAAATCCTCGATGTTCTCTTTCAGCTTCTTGAAGGTCTGGTCGAAGGAGGGCAGGGTCTTGCGCTGTCTGGTCAGCGGCGTCGTGCGGGCGAGGACGAAGTTCTTCACGTAGGGATGGTTGATCCCGCGCTTCTTGATCTTGGCCACCACCTCCACGAGCGCCTCGTCGGCTTCCCGGACCAGCTCGGCGCGCTCCTCCCGCTCCCCGAGCGTCTTCGGGAAGCGCCCCTTCAGGAACTTGTCGACTCGCCTGAGGATGGGCGCGAAGGCGCCGCCCGCGAAGCGCTTGTTCTTCTCGTAGAGCAGCCCCAGGGTGATGAAATGGGGAGCCTCGAACTGGAAAGCGTAGCCTTCCTCGCCGCTCTCCGGCTCGTCGTCTACCAGGCTGCGGTACATGCGGATGACCTCGAGGGACTTCTCCTTCAGGTTGTGCGCCTTCTCCGTGTTGAGCGCGAGAATCTGGAACGCGACCTCGGGCTCGGGCACCAGGATGGCCGGCACCAGCTTGCACTTGAGCTTTTCCAGCACCACGCGGCGGTGATTGCCGTTGGGCGTCCAGTAGAGCCCCGGCTTGGGCGACATGATGACGATGGGATCCACGAAGCGGTCGATCTTCTTGACCACCTCCTGGAGGCGCTTGGCATGCGTGGGCGAGAGGTCGCGCTGATACGGCGTCGGCTCGACCTTGTCCATGGGCAGGAGACAGAAGATCTGCCAGTGATCACCCACCGGCTCGCGGTAGAGGGCGAGGGCGAGGCCGCCGTCCCGCTCCACCTGCTCGGCCAGCGCGACCACCGCCTTGGGCGCGTCCTCGTCCGGGAACTTCCCCCACGTAGCCATGGCGCAGAGTATGAATGATCGAGGCGCGTCGCACAACTCACCTTCACGTCGCGAAAAGGGAAATCGAGAGTTTTGGAAGGCGGTACCGTCCGAGATGTTTTCGGCAATGTGACACACTCAACAGAGTCGGGGAACCGTTGACTCTGGGGAAGCTAGAGGTAGTCTCGACTAGGAGACTGTGATGAACGTGGCGCAGCTGCTCTTCCTCGCCCGAGAGCCATGACCTCAGAGCCATGACGGAAATCCGGGCCATGCTAGCTGCCTCGCTTCGGCATGCGAATTGCTGTGATTGACCGCTCATGCCTATTCCACGACAGCAAGACCGACGGCACCATCCGCGAGCCCGCATGGCATGGCCGGGTCTCGTCAAGGTAGGGACGAACCGATACGTGGCAAGTTCCGTGGACATCAGCACGCATGGTGCGAAAGTCAGAACGAAAGCACTGTTGAAGACTGGGACCACGGTGCAGCTGGAGTTGGTTCCTCACGAGGGACCGCTGCTCCGCGTCGGAGCGCTGGTGTGGCGGGTTGATGCCGACGGCCTGGCATTGCTGTTCAGCCATGAAGTCCAACATCGACTTCTCCGCGCCACCTAGCCATCACGGTTGGCCGATATGTTGTCGCGGGCCGTGACAGGAGAAGGCGGGATGTCCGGAACTCGCCCCCAGTCTCAAGGAAACACGCACCTCTCGACTCTCGACCATGAGGACCCACAGGACAAGGAGGCTTGGATATGAAACGGTCACGCGGGCGTCGTCTTGGTGGCTCGGCGTCGGAGCAGCTGATGGAGGGAGCCGTAGATCCCCGAGGGCAGGAAGATGATGAAGATGATCAAGAGGAGGCCGTAGATCGTCTCCGCCATGCCGAGGAGCTTGAGGCCGAAGGCGATCCTCAGGCCTTCTGACAGCGCGGTCGTGAGCGCGGTGCCCACGAGCGGACCCAGCAGAGAGTACATGCCGCCCAGCACCACCGCGAACACGATCTTGAGGGAAACCCCAATGCCCGAGAGCGTGTCGGGGTTGACGTAGGAGAAGTACTGGGCGTAGAGGACGCCGCCCACCGCGGTGAGGGCGGCCGACAGCACGGTGATCCCCAGCTTGAAGCGCGTCACGTGGATGCCCACCGAGGCCGCCGCCGTCTCGTCCTCGCCAATCGCCTCGAGGCCCGAGCGCGCCATGCTCCGGTCCACGCGGTCCCAGACCCAGAGGCCGGCCAGGAAGAGGGCCAGGGAGGCGTAGTAGAAGACGCGCTTGTCCGCGAACTGAACGGCGAAGACGCTCCAGTCCGAGCCCGCCGTCTTGAGGGTGAGGCCCAGCGAGCCGCCCGTCCAGTCGCGCTCGGCGATGATGAGGAGGCGAATGACTTCGCCCACGGCCAGCGTGACGAGCGCGAAGTAGTGGCCGACCACGCGGAAGCGAAAAGATGGAATGCCGAGGACCACGGCAATCCCCACGGCCACGGCCACCGCGACCACCACGCCGATCCAGGGCGTGAGGGAGTAGAAGTTCCAGAGGAGCGTGGTGGTGTAGGCTCCCACGCCGAGGAAGGCGCCGTGGCCGAGGGAGACGAGGCCGAAGCGGCCCATGAGGGACCAGGCCTGGCCGATGAAGGACCAGATGAAGATCTGGATCACCACGTGGAGCACGTACTGCTGCCGTGTGCCGCCCATGGGGAGGAAGGGCAGGGCGAGGAGAAGGGCGAGGAGCGCTCCCCCGAGGAGGCGGCCGCGGCTCATTCGCGCCTCGCGAGGATGCCGCCCGGCCGCACGAACATCATGACGATGAAGACGACGAAGGCGATGACGTAGCCCATCTCGGTCGAGATGACCACGCCCCCGATGGCAATGATCTCGCTCATGATGAACGACGCGATGAAGGCGCCCACCATGTTTCCCAGGCCGCCCAGCACGCACACCATGAAGGTGAGCGGCCCGAACTGGGCGCCGAAGAACGGGTGCACGGAGTACTGGATGATGAGGAGCGCCCCCGCCAGCCCTGCCATCGCCCCGCCCACGGCGGAGGTGACGATGTAGACACGCTGGGGATTGGCACCCATGAGGGCCATGGCATCGCGGTCCTGGGACACGGCGCGGATGGCCGTGCCGATGTAGGTGCGGGTGAGGAAGAGATAGAGGGCGATGACGGCAAGGATGGAGATGGCGAAGGGGATGATCCGCGTGGCGGGCAGGAAGATCCCGGCCACCTCGTAGCTCGGCAGGCTCAGGCGCACGGTCTTGTGGTCGGTGGTCCACAGGAACGTGGCGAAGGATTGCAGGAAGAAGAGGAGCCCGCCCGTGGCCAGGAGCTGGTTGATCGGCGCGCTCGTGAGGATGGGCGAGATGATGAGGAGGTGCACGCCGACGCCGAGCAGGGCGCCCAGGCCCAGCGAGGCCACCCCCGCCGCCCAGATGGGCCAGCCATAGACGGCATTGAGGAAATAGATGGCGTACATGCAGAGCATGACGAGGTCGACATAGGCGATCCAGACGATGTCGAGCACCCCGAAGATCAGGTTCAACCCGAGCGCCAGGAGGGCCAGCACTCCGCCCAGGAGAATGCCGTTGATCGCCGCCTCGACGAGGAAGATCGGATCGATCAATTCAGCCCTCGCGATCTACTCAGCCCTTGCCTCACCGCGCTCCTCGCCTGCGGCTCGTCGGCCGCGTTTCAGCTCGAAATTCAAACGCCCAGGTAGGCCTTGCGGACGAAGTCTTGCTCCGCGAGCTGGTCCGCCCGGCCCTCCATCTTGATGCGCCCGACCTCGAGCAGGTAGGCCCGGTCCACGAGCTTGAGCACCTGGCGAACGTTCTGCTCGACCACGAGGATCGTGTAGCCCTCTTCGCGCACGCGGCGGATCAGGTCAAAGACGCGCAGGACCATCACGGGGGCGAGTCCCAGGGAAGGCTCGTCGAGCAGGATGATCTTGGGGCGCGACATGATGGCGCGCCCGAGGGCCAGCATCTGCTGCTCGCCGCCCGACATGCTCCCCGCGCGCTGGTCCTGGCGCTCCGCGAGGACGGGAAAGAGCGTGTAGACGCGCTCCAGGCTCTCGCGGTAGTGGGCGCGGGCCGAAGGCAGGAAGGCGCCCATCTTGAGATTGTCCGCCACGGTGAGGCCGGGAAAGAGGCGGCGGCCCTCGGGCACGTGCGCGACCCCGTGAGCCACGATGTCGTAGGCGGGATGGCCGGCCACCTCGGCGCCCTCGAAGGTGATGCGGCCGGCGCGGGGGGCGATGAGACCGGAGATGACGCGGAGGAGCGTGGTCTTGCCCGCGCCGTTGGGGCCGACCACCGCCACCGCCTCGCCCTCGGCCACGCGCAGGCTCACGTCCCACAGCGCGGTGAAGTGGCCATAGCCCGCCGTGATGCCGCTGAGCTCTAGCATGAGATGCCCGGCCTCAGGCCAAGACGATTTTCTCGCCGAGATAGGCTTCGACCACCTGCGGATGCTCGGCGATCTCGAGAGGAAGTCCCTCCGCGATCTTCTCACCGTGGTCCAGCACCACGATGCGATCCACCACGCGCATCAGCGTCGCCATGATGTGCTCGACCCAGACGATGGTGATCCCGAGGTCGCGGCGGATGCGCTTGAGCATCTCGGCGGCGTCGTGCATCTCCGCCGGGTCCAGCCCGCCCAGGCTCTCGTCGGCCAGGAGCAGGTGGGGGCCGGTGGCGAGCGCGCGCGCCAGCTCCAGCTTCTTCAGCCCGCCGGCGCCGAGCGAAGTCGTGGCGGCCTCGGGGTCCGTGGGTAGCCCCACCAGCTCGAGCATCTCGCGCGCGCGCGACCGTGCCTGCGCTTCCGTGTTCGGCTGGTTGGTCCCGTAGTGAGCGGCCACGGACACGTTCTCGAGGATGGAGAGCTTGCGGAAGGGACGGGGAATCTGAAAGGTCCGGGCGATGCCCCGATGACAGATCTTGTCGGGGGTGAGCCCGCCGATCTCTTCACCGCGGAGGCGGACGGAGCCGGCCGTGGGCGGCAGCGCGCCCGACACGCAGTTGAACAGCGTGGTCTTGCCTGAGCCATTGGGTCCGATGAGCCCGAGGATCTCCCCCTCGCGAACCTCGAACGACACCTGATTGAGCGCGGTGAAGCCCCCGAACCGCTTCGTCAGCCCCGAAACGGTCAGCATGTCGGAGCGCGCCCGCACTGGCGCGTTCGCGCGCCGGCTTCGCCGGCGCAGACGAAGCGTCGGAGGGGGCCGTCGAGGCCCCCTTCGACATCACCGCACGGCAAGCGGTGAGGACGCCGGCAGCGGCAGGATGGGCTGGGCAGTCGCTACCGTCTTGGGAAAGACCAGCTCGAACTTGCCTTCGATGATCTCGAAGACGGCCGGGAAGGAGCGCTCGTTCTGCCCCGCGAAGCGGTGGCCGGGCGGGTTGAACTTCACCCCGTAGCCCTGCATGGTGCCGCCCTCGGGGATATCGGTGTCGCGGGCCGCCTTGGCGAGCGCCTCCGGACCGAACCCGCCGTACTTGGTGATGGCCCGCGGCACCACGTCGTTCAGGAGGATCCACATGTTGTTGAAGCCCATGGAGACGTGCGGCGCGATGGCGCGGTCGGCGACCTCCTTGTCGTACTGCGCCTTGTAGCGCTTGACCATCTCGGCGGTGAGCTCGCCCACGCCGGGCTTGAGCTTCTTAGGATCCAGGAGCTGCGAGGCGATGGGGTCGAGGGTGTGGAAGCCGTCGATCTCCTTGGCGCCGAAGGCCTCCTTCAGCTTGTCGATCTGGCTGTGGCCGGCGCCGTGGCCGATGTAGGCGCGCAGGCGCAGCCCCTGCTCCTTGGCCTGGCGAAGGAAGAGGGCGATGTCGGGGTTGTAGCCCGTGTGAAAGAGCACGTCGGGCCGCACCGACCGCAGCTTTGTCACCAGCGCGGAGAGGTCGGGGGCGCTGATCGAATAGCCTTCCTTGAGGACCACGTTGAGCCCGAGCTCCTTGGCCTTGAGCTCGTTCCCCAGGGCCACGTCGGCGCCATAGGCGCCGTCCTCGTGGATGATGGCCAGGCGCAGCTCCTTGGCGGGCTTCTTGAACTTCTCCTGCGAGTATTCGTTGATGTACTGGACGGAGAGCGCGCCGAACTGGTCGCCCGTGGGCTGCGGGCGGAAGGTGTACTGGAGATTGCGCCCGTCGAAGACCTTCGACGAGATGGCCGTGGTGATCCAGAGGAAGCGCTTCTGCTTGTCCACCTTCTCGGCGAGGGGCACGGCGTGCGCGCTCGAGTAGATGCCGGCCAGGATGTCGACCTTCTCGACGTTCAGGAGCCGCTCCGCCTCGTTGATGGCGACCTCGGCCTTGGACTGGCCGTCGCCGTCGATCTGGACGATCTTGTACTTGCCCAGCACGCCGCCCCGTTCGTTGATGAGGTCGATCATCATCTTGGCGCCGCGCCAGCAGTTGAGCGATCCCGCCGCGGAGAAGGGGCCGGTGTGGTCGTAGAGCACGCCGATCTTGATGGTCTGGGCCTGCGCGCTGGCGAGATCGCGGAGGGCGAGCGCGCCGCCCACGGCGGCCACGAGGAGCAGGATCGCAGCGATGCGAAGCACCTTCATACCGGAGCCTCCTTTGGCCGCCCGTTGCCGCGCGCATGCTCATCCGCGATGACGTGGCGTCCCGAAAAAAAGTGCTCAAACGTAGCATGCCCTCCTGGGTGAAGCAACGGCGAATCAGCTTGCGCGGCGCTCGGCCGTGACGAACCATTCGAGATTTCTGCGCCGCTCGGGAGAGGCGGGCGGCGCCCCCGCCTCCACGATGCGGAAGCAGGGCTCGAGGACCGTCTCGATACCCTCCCGGGACACCGGGAAGGGGGGCCCGTCCGTGCCCTCTCTCAAAGGATAGAAGCAGGCGAGGAGGATTCCTCCGGGACGGAGGATGGCCTGGAGCATCTGCGCGTACTCGGCGCGGCGGTCGGGATCGACGGCGCAGAAGCACGTGTACTCCCACACCGCGTCGAAACGTCCCGCGTAGTCGGCTCCCAGCGTGAAGATGTCGCGCTGCTCGAAGGCGACGGCGAGACGCTCCTTGGCCGCAAGCCCTCGAGCCTCCGCGATGGCCGCGTCCGCGAAGTCGAAGCCCGTGACCGCGTAGCCGTGACGGGCGAGAAGTCTCGCGTCATGGCCTCGCCCGCAGCCGGGGACGGCGAGGAGGGGGGGCCTCGACATGGCGGCGGCACGGGGGGAAGCGCCGGCGTGAGTGAACGTCCGTCCCGCCGCGAGCCAGGCCCGCAGCGAGGGCGCGGCCTCCCCGAGCTCCCACCCATCCTGGTGCTCGGCATAGAGACCTTCCCAGAAAGCGGGAGTGCTTACGGGCTTGCGAGGCTCGGCCACTCGAGACCTAGGAAATCGGCGATGGTTCGCTCGGCGCCGGCCTCGCGCAGCTCGGCGTCGCTGTGCGCGGTGGAGACCCCGACGGCACGCATGCCGGCCCGTCGCGCCGCCTCGATGCCCACCAGCGAGTCCTCGAAGACCACGCACGCCTCGGGGGCGACCCTGAGCCGCGCGGCGGCCAGCTCATAGACCTCGGGGTCGGGCTTGCCCATGACGACGTCGTCCGCCGTCACGATCACCCCGAACGCGCGCCGCAGCCCCACCCCCGCGAGCACGCGATCGACATCGAAGGCCGAGGCCGAGGTGCCGATGGCCCGGGGGACGCGCAGCCGCTCCAGCGTCGCCACGAAGTCGCGCACTCCCGCGACGGCCACCAAACCGGCACGCGCGAAGCCGACGTAGAGATCGCGCTTGCGCCGCGCGAGCCGCCGCGCCTCGTAGTCGGGCATGGCGCGGCCGAGGAGGAGCGGGACCGCCTCTTCGCTCGGCCGACCGATGGTCAGCCGCCAGGGCTCGGGATGCGCCGCCTCCTCGCCCAGCTCGGCGAGGAGGGCCATCCATGCCGCGCGGTGATGCGCGCCGCTGTCGATGAGGACGCCGTCCATGTCAAAGATCACCGCATCAGTCATCTGCCGGGCCGATTGGCTTCGCCAAGTCTACTCAGTCCTCGCCTCGCAGCAGGGCCGCTCAACTCGAACGACCACGTTCTCGGTCGCACCCAGCCCTCGACGTATAGACACGTACGCCTCGGGCTGGCTGCTCCCTCGGGCGTGGCGGTTCGAGCTGAGGGGCGAAGCCCCGAGGGGAGGGCTGAGTTGATATGGCTCGCCACTCGACCCGGCAGATGCCTGAGGAATGCCCTCATCTGAGCCGGTACAGCGGCGCCAGGAGCTGGAAGGTCTCGCGCGCGGCGCGCGCATAGTCACGGGGCTTCCAGCGCGCCGCCTCCTGCGCGGGCACCGCGCGCCCGAGGACGAGCGAGCCGTCCCGGGTGCGCGTCAGCTCGTCGCCCAGGCGCGCGATGTCCTCGGCCGAGAGCTCGCCCAGGATGGCGGCGGGCCGCTCGTCGTGCTCGTCCTTGAACCAGGCGAGGCCCTTGGCGCGCCTCAGCACGGGCGCCAGCTTCGGCCCCTGCCGCTTCCAGGCCGCCGCCCAGCGTCGCTTCTGCGCGTGCTCGGGCCCCGCCTCGAAGAGAAAGCGCACGACGCCGCGCGAGACGGCCACCTTGAAGTGGCAGTGCTTCTTGTAGCCGCGCTTGTCGAGGGCGAAGGCGACCCAGGTGTCGTCTGGAGGATTGACGGTGCGCCGGGCGTGCCTGGCGACGTGGGCGAAGGCGGTGTCACCGGCGATGCGCGCGACGTCGGGCAGGAGATCGCGCCCGATCGCCTCGAGCTTGGGGCGGATCCGCGTCTTGATGGCGGCCATGCGGGGCTTGAAGCCGTCGATGTCGAAGACCTTGAAGTCGGCCGGGGTGAAGCCAGGGAAGGACATGCGAGGGTCCTCCTGCGCGTTCGCCGCTCACGGATAGGTCGTGTGGGGATCGAGGGGGAAGATGGGCCGCCGGATCCGCTTGAACTCGAAGCGCGCGAGGTTGGAGGAGGACAGCCCCGGGGCGTCGACCTCGATGATCTCGCGGGCCAAGGGCTCGAAGGCGGCCCGGTAGTGGATGGTGGACTTGATCACCAGCACCTTGTGGTCGAGGGGGTCGATGCCCACGAAGCGGATCATCTCCGGATCCAGCGTCTGCCAGCGGTACGAGATGAGGATGATCTTGACGTCGTTGACGTCGAGGACGGCGGTGGTGCCGAGTCGGCCCGGCAGGCCGCGCGCCATGGGTCCCTTGTGCACGAAGCGACCGTCGGAGAGCGTGCGGACCACGCCCGTCACCCGCACGGGCGCGCCGTGCCGGTCGTCGACCTTGCCGCCGACGGGGAGCGTCACGGAGGCGCCTACGCCTGCCTTGACGCATTCCGCCACGGCCTTGGGATCCCAGAGGCAGGCGACCACGGCGGAGCGCGCGCCCACCCGCAGCAGCTCGCGCAGGATCTCGGTGCCGTCGCCCGCCGCGCCGCCACCCGTGTTGTCGGCCATATCGGCGAGCACGATGGGCTTGCCCTCGGCGGCCAGCGCCTTGGCCACCGCCTCCCGCACGGGGAGCGCCGTGTGAACGAACTCGTGGCGGTGGGTCCAGGCGGTGGCGGCGAGCTGATCGGCGAGGCGATCGGCCAGGGCCTGGTCGTCGTCCGTGACGACATAGATCCCGAAGCCCGCATCGGGAATGTCGGCATGGGGGAAGCCCGCGAAGATGGAGATGGAGATGACCTTGGGGTCCTTTTCCATCTCGGCCGCCACGTCGTAGAGGCGCCGCATGGGTCCGCGCGCGGTGCCCTGGCTGCCGAGGGGCGGCAGGATCGGCGGCTTGCGGACGGCCGCCGTGGGCCGGAGTCGCTTGCCGATGACGTCGAGGAGCCGCTCCGTCGCCTCCACCCCGCGCTCGCTCATGTCCGCGTGCGGATAGGTCTTGTAGCCGTGGAGGAGATCGGCGCCGCCGACCATGCTCGCGCTCAGGTTGCTGTGGAAATCGAGGGTGACGGCGATGGGCACCTCGGGCCCGACCACGCGCCGCACGGCCTCGATGAGATCGCCCTCGCCGTCATCGAGCCCCTCGGGAACCATGGCCCCGTGGAGATCGAGGAGCACGCCGTCGAGGGCGCCGGCGGCCTTCAGGTCGCCGAGCATGCGCTCTTTCACGTGCTCGTAGATGTCCCGGGTGACGAGGCCCGCGGGGGAAGCGGCCGCCGCCACCGATGGGACGAGGCGGGCGCCGCGACGCTCGGCCGCCGCGATCATCCCGCCCAGACAGGTGCCGGTGCCGCGGAAGGCCTCGACGATCTCGCCGCCGTAGTGGAGATTGCGCGCTTCGAACTGGCCGCGGTCGGTGGGGACGTTGCTGAAGGTGTTGGTCTCGTGGGACATCATGGCCAGGAACAGTCTCACCGGGGTCTCCTGTACGATCACTTTCTCCGAGGCGGCACCCTACCGATCGAGGAGCCAACCATGGCAGACAGCGGGCACTTTCACAACCTCAAACAGTGCAGATCGCTGAAAAAGGCCCATCTGCTTCGTTGTCGCCCTCGGCTGCACGCTCAACGTACGTGGCCTTTCGAGCTGAGGGGCGCAGCCACGAGGCGAGGGCTGAGTAAGCGTACGCCTCGCGTGCAGATTGACTCAGCCCTCGTCTCGCGTCGGCCAGGGGCCACCACTCAACTCGAACTGCGGGGCGACGCCTCGCATCTGGACCTTTTTGAGCGATCTGCAAAGTGTCGGCCCCGGGGCCGCTACAGCTTCATGTGGGGGTCGAGCCAGTCGCGGAGGGCGTTGCCGATCAGGTTGATGACGAGCGTGGTCACGAAGATGGCGAGGCCGGGAAAGGCGGCGATCCACCAGGAGTTCAGCATGTAGACGCGTCCCTCGCCGAGCATGTTGCCCCAGGCGGGGGTGGGCGGCTGGACGCCCAGGCCGAGGAAGGACAGGAAGGACTCGAGAATGATGACCTGGGCGATCTGCAGGGTGGCGATGACGACGATGGGCGAGATCAAGTTCGGCAAGATCTGACGGAAGACGATGCGGGCATGGCTCCCGCCCAGGGCCCGCGCGGCAAGGACGAACTCGCGCTCGCGGAGCGCCAAGGTCTCCGCCCGCACGACGCGAGCGTAGACGGGCCAGCCCGTCACCCCCAGAACGATGATCATGTTGGGCATGCTCGGGCCCAGCACCGCGATGACGGCGAGGGCCAGGAGGACGAAGGGGAAGGTCAGCATCACGTTGATGAACGTCATGATGCTCCAGTCGAGGCGCGCCCCGAAGTAGCCGGCGGTGAGCCCGAACAGGATACCGATGGTGGAGGAGAGGAGCACCGCCGTGACGCCTACCACGAGCGAGACGCGCCCGCCCCAGATCACCCGCGAGAGGAGATCGCGACCGATCTGATCGGTCCCGAGCACGTGCTCGCGAGTCCCGCCCTCCATCCAGGCGGGCGGGCCCATCCGGTGCCTGATGTCCACGACGAGGGGATCGTGGGGCGCGATCCAGGGCGCGAAGACCGCGCTCAGCACGATGGCGAGGAAGATCGCGGCGCCGCCCATGCCCCACTTGAGGCGCCAGAGTCTTCGCCAGCCCGCGCCGGAGAGGGCGGGCGCCGCGGCGGCTTCGAAGCGGGGCGCGCTGATGGCGGCGTCGGGGCCGATGGCCATCAGGCCGCCCGGATGCGCGGGTCGATCAGCCCGACCACGAGATCGACGATCGCGTTCACGAACACGATGATGAGGGCGAGCAGGACCACCGCGCACTGCACGACGGGGAAGTCCTGGTTGCGGATCGAGTCCACGGTCAGCGTCGCCACTCCCGGCCAGGCGAAGACCGTCTCGGTGATGAAGGCGCCCCCCAGGAGCTGGCCGAACTGCAAGCCCAGGACGGTGACCACGGGGATGCAGGCATTGCGGAAGGCATGCTTGAGGATGACCATGCGCTCGCCCACGCCCTTGGCCCGCGCCGTCTTGATGAACTCCATGCTCATCACCTCGATGATGCCGGAGCGGACGAGCCGCATGGTCAGGGGAGCCAGGAAGGCCCCGAGGCAGAAGGCGGGCATGATGAAGTTCTGCCAGGTGCCGTAGCCGGAGGCGGGCAGGACCCTGAGGCGGACGGCGAAGATGATGATGAGCATGATGCCGAGCCAGAAGATGGGCATGGCCTGGCCGGCCACGGCCAGGAGCGTGCACAGGGTGTCGATCACGGAGTGTCGCTTGAGGGCGGCGATCACGCCCAGGGGCAGGGCGATCAAGAGCGCGACGCCGAGGCCCGCCAGCGTGAGGTAGATGGTGGGCGGCATGCGCTCGATGACGAGACCGAAGGCGGGGGCATTGCCGTACCAGGATTTGCCGAAGTCACCCTGGACGGCGCGGCTCGCGAACTTCCAGTACTGGACCCAGACGGGCTGGTCGAGCCCCATGAGGTGCTTGTAGCGCTCGTACTCCTCCTTGCCGGCATTCTGGGGTAGGAGCAGGGTGACGGGGTCGCCGATCACGTGCAGGATCGAGAAGGCGAGGATGGAGATGCCGAGGATGACGACGACGAGCTGGACGAGCTGGTGTGCGATGTAGCGTCGCATCGGGAGATCGGGACCGGCGGGCCGGGACGCGTCCCCGCCCGCCGGCCGGGCGGATCCGGAGCTACTTCTTCCGCGGAGTGGCGAGGAACATGCGGTCGACCTCGTCGGGCGGCGCCGAGTACTCGATCCGGTTCGACACACCCCACACACCGCGCAGACCCCACTTGAAGAGATAGGCGGCGTCGTCGAACAGGAGCTTCTGAGCCTTGACGTAGATCTCGGCCCGCTTCTTCTGGTCGAGCGACGATCGCCCGGAGATGATCAGGTCGTCGAGCTCCTTGTTGCAGTAGTACGCGTAGAACTCCCCGCACTTGAAGATGTCGTACAGGATGGCGTCGGCGTCAAAGACCGAGTAGTAGCCCCAGGACCAGTTGAACATCGGTCCCAGCTTGCCCTCCTTGGCCCGCGCCACCACGACCGTGTTGTCGCCGATGTAGTTCCGCTTGACGCGAAAGCCGACCTTCGTCATGTCGGCCACGATGGCATCGTTGGTCTGCTGGATGGCGGGCTCGACGGTGGGAGGCCCTTCGTGGAATACTACGTCCACGCCGCCGTTGGGGTATCCCGCCTCGGCCAGGAGCTTCTTGGCGCGATCGAGGTCCTGCTTGTAGGGCTTGAGGTTGGGATCCCAGCCGAAGGCCATGGGGTTGACGGCGGTGGCCACGCGGTCGCCCAAACCGTTCAGGACGTGCTTGATGATGGCGTCCTGGTCGACGGCGAGATTGGCCGCCTGCCGCACCCGCCGGTCCGTGAAGGGATTGGGTCCGCTGCGTGCGGCCTGATCGAGCTGGAGGAAAGCCGTGCGGAGAATGGGCGAGGTCGCCGTCCGCGCGGCGCCCGACTTGTTGATCACGTCCATCTGGTCGGGAGGCACCGCCTTGATCACGTCCACGCCCCCGGAGATCAGCTCGGCGATCTGTGTCGCCTGCTCGGGGATGATGCGAATGCGCACGTACTTGTAGTAAGGCTTGGGGCCCCAGTAGTCATCGTTGCGGACGAGCATGTGCTCCTGCTTGCGCGACCACTTGACGAGCTTGTAGGGCCCGGTGCCCACGGGATGCTCCTGCATCCACTCGTCGCCCTTCTCGCGGATGACCTTCTCGGACTCCATCACCTGGGCCGTCATGCGCTCCACGAAGAGCGGGTAGGGGCCGTCGGTCTTGAAGCGCACGGTGTAGTCGTCCACGATCTCCACGGTCTTGATCTTGGCGTGGTTGCCGCGGGCGATCATCTTCTTCACCGGGTCGAGCACGCGGTCGAAGGTCGCCTTGACGTCCTTGGAGGTGAACGGTGTGCCGTCGTGGAACTTGACGCCCTGGCGGAGCTTGACCTCCCACGTGGTGTCGTCGATCGTCTTCCAGGAGATGGCGAGGTTCGGGATGACCTTCCGCGTCTTGAGGTCGCGCATGGCCAGGTGATCGAAGACGTGGTAGCCGAGGATGATCGCCTCGCGCAGCACGGAGCCGGGCGGATCCCAGGTGTCGATGTCGGACTGGAGCGCGTAGACGAGGGTGTCCTCCTTCGTCTGAGCATGGGCGGCCACCGGCAGCAGTCCGATGGTGAGGAGAAGAGCGCATCCGAGAGCGGCGGCACGAACCATTGCAGAGCCTCCTTCTTCTAGCGTCGGAGCAGGGCAGGTAATCCGGTGCGTCCGCGGACCGGCACGACCATCGAGTGCCAGCATACTAGCGGGGGCTGGCGCGACTTGTCAACGCGCGGCACTGGGCCAATTTGCTTCGCCAACTCTACTCAGCTCTCGCCTCGCGGCAGAGCCGCTCAGCTCGAAATGCCACGTTCTCGGTCGCCCGCGACGCTCAACGTACATACAGGTACGCCTCGCGCCGCGGGCTCCCTCGGGCGTGGCCGTTCGAGCTGAGGGCGAAGCCCGAGGCGAGGGCTGAGTCAATATGGCTCGCAACTTGGCCCAGTGCTGCCGTGAAGTTGACAACCTTGCGGCGCGGCTACCATAATCGGGCCTCGTCATGCCGCCTTCCTCGCTCTATCTGGTCACCGGTGGCGCCGGCTTCATCGGCTCCCATGTCGTCGAGCGCCTGCTCGCCGAGGGGCACCGCGTCCGCGTGCTCGACAACTTCTCCACGGGGAGCCGGAGCAACCTCGCCTTCGCCAAGGGCAATCGCCGGCTCGAGGTGATCCGCGGCGATCTCGCGAGCCTCAAGACCGTCGAGCGGGCCGTGCGCGGCGTGACGGCCATCTTCCACCAGGCGGCCATGCGCTCCGTCCCGCGCTCGGTCGCCGACCCTCTCGGCGCCAACGCCTCCAACGTCACGGGCACGCTCCACCTGCTCGTGGCCGCGGCCAGGCAAAAGCGGAAGCCCCGCATCGTGTACGCCTCCTCGTCCTCCGTGTACGGCGAGCGGCCCGATCTCCCGAAGCGCGAGGAGCAGCCCGTGGCCCCCATCTCGCCCTATGCGGCGACCAAGGTGGCGGGTGAGCTGTACGCGTCCGTGTGGAGCCGGCTCTTCGGCGTGGATACCGTGGGGCTCCGGTACTTCAACGTCTTCGGTCCCGGCCAGGATCCCAAGAGCGAGTACGCCGCCGTCATCCCCCGCTTCATCCTGTGGGGCATGCACGGCAAGCCGCTCCAGGTCCACGGCGACGGCACGCAGTCGCGCGACTTCACAAGGCCTACAACGTCGGGTGCGGCAGCCGGACCAGCCTCCTCGAGATCATCGCCGCGCTCGAGGGTCTGCTCGGGCGGCCGCTCACGCGCGCCCACCAGCCCACGCGCGTGGGCGACGTGCCGCACACCCTCGCCGACGTCGACGCGGCCAAGCGCGACTTCGGATACGCCCCCGTCGTGGATTTCACCGAGGGACTCCGCCGGACGGTCGCCTACTTCACGGAGGGGACACGATGACGATCCTGCGCGGTCTCGGAGTCGCCCTGCTGGCCCTGGCCCTCGGCGCGGCGCCCGCGGCGGGCCAGGGCACCCTCACCGTCCAGGTCACCACCGAGCCACCCGGGCTGGATTTGACGACCAACCCATCCTCGGCCATCGCGGGCGTCGTCTTCTACAACGTCCAGGAAGCGCTGGTGAAGGTGGACAAGCACGGCAAGCTCGTGCCGTGGCTCGCCGAGCGGTGGTACACGACCGACAGCAAGAACTACACGTTCTTCCTCCGCAGGGGTGTCCGCTTCCACAACGGCCGCGAGATGCGGTCTGCCGACGTCAAGTTCGTCCTCGACCGCGCCGTCAATCCCGAGACCAAGCACCCCTACCGGGTCCAGTACGAGAACATCCAGGACGTCATCGTCAAGGACAACTACACGATCAGCGTCACCCTCAAGCGGCCCGAGGCCAACTTCCTCTGGACCGTGGCGCGGCAGGGCTCGGTCATCTACCCGCGCGAGGCGGTCGACACCCTCAAGAGCGCGCCTCTCGGCACGGGCCCCTTCACGGTCGGCGACTGGGTGCGCGGCGACCGCATCGTGCTCCTCCGCAACAAGGACTACTGGCAGAAGGGTCTTCCGCGGCTCGACAAGGTGACGTACCGCTTCATCCCCGATCCCAACTCGTCGCTGGCCGCTCTCAAGTCGGGCGACATCGATGTCTCGGCATTCGGGCTGGGGCCGGAGAACGTCGATGACCTCAAGAAGGATGGGCGCTTCCAGGTCATTCTGGGCGATAGCACGAACGACGTCACCCTGAGCATGAACAACTCCAAGAAGCCTTACTCCGACAAGCGCGTGCGCCTGGCCATCACCCACGCGATCAACAAGGAGGAGGTGCTCAAGGGCGCGATGTTCGGGTATGGCAGGCTCCTCGGCTCCAATGTGGACCCGCTCAACCCGTACTTCGTGGACGTCTCCAAGCGGGTGACGTACGACCCGGTCAAGGCCAAGAAGCTCCTTGCCGAGGCCGGCTATCCTGAAGGCTTCGAGGCCACCTTCAAGGTCGCGCCCCAGTACTACTACACGGTGCGCAGCGCCGAGGTCGTCGTCAATCAGCTCGCCAAGGTCGGCATCCGCGCCAAGATCCAGCAGGTCGAGTGGGGGCAGTGGCTGGCCCAGGTGTTCTGCCTCAAGCCCTGCGAGAACCCCGACTACGACATGTCCATCATCGGCCACGCCGAGGCCTGGGACATCGGCAACTTCGCCAATCCGAAGTACTACTTCCGGTGGGACAACGCCGAGTTCCAGAAGCTCTTCAAGGAATCTGAAGTGACCGTGGACGACAAGAAGCGGCGTGAGCTCTACGTCAAGATGCAGCAGATGCTGGCCGACGAGGCGCCCGCGGTGTGGCTCTACATGCATCCTCGCCTCGTCGTGGCCAAGAAGGGTGTGACGGGGATCTGGAAGGATCTGCCGATCCCCTCCCTCGACCTCTCCGAGGTCGGCTGGCAGAAGTAAGAAGTCAGGTTGCGCCGGTACGTCCTGCGGAGGGTGGCCGCCATGCTGGTCACCCTCGTCTTCGTGTCCCTGCTCGTTTTCGTCGTGGTGCGGGTGCTCCCGGGCGATCCCGCCCTCATCATGCTCGGCATCGAGGCCAGCCCCGAGGCCGTGGCGCGACTGCGCGAGTCGCTCGGCCTCAACCTGCCCGTTCCGGTCCAGTACGTCCGGTGGGTTGCCCACGCGGCCGCCGGTGACCTCGGCCGCTCGATCCAGTACGACGTGCCGGTGGCGGGCCTGATCTTCTCTCGCCTGTCGGTGACGCTGCCCCTGACCGTGATGGCCGCCGCGCTCATGGCCGCGGCCGCCATCCCGCTCGGCGTGTTCGCCGCCACCCGCCACCGGCGCTGGGGCGACTACCTCACGATGACACTTTCCCAGCTCGGCATCGCCGTGCCGGGCTTCTGGGCCGGGCTCCTGCTCATCCTGCTCTTCTCGGTCAGGCTCGGCTGGTTTCAGGCCGGCGGCTTCGACGGCTGGGGCCAGGGCGTGGGCCACGCGCTCAAGTCGCTGCTTCTGCCCGCCGTCGCCCTCGGCCTCTTCCAGTTCGCCGTGCTGGCGCGCACCACCCGGTCGGCCGTCCTCGAGGTGCTGAGGGAAGAGTACGTGAAGACCGCGCGCGCCAAGGGCGTGGCCGAGTCGGCCGTGCTGTTCCGTCACGCCCTCCGCAATGCCATGATCCCGATCCTCACGGTGGCCGGCATACAGCTCGGCCAGCTCATGGCGGGCAGCATCATCCTGGAATCGGTCTTCTACCTGCCCGGCCTGGGCCGGCTCGCGCTGGGCGCCATCAGCGCCCGCGACCTGCCCGTGGTCCAGGGCGTGGTCCTCTTCGTGGCCACCGTCATCGTGACCATCAATGCCGGCGTCGACGTGCTGTACGGCGTCCTCGACCCCCGCATTCGCTATGAGTGAGACGGCCCGGGCGGCGGGAAGCCGCCAGTGGCGACGGGCGCGCCGCCACGTGACCTTCGTCATCGGCCTCGCCATCACCGCGATGCTCGTGCTGACCGCCGCCCTCAGCCTGACCTATACCCCGCGGGACCCGCTCGAGATGTCCATGGAGGGGCGGCTCCACGGGCCCTCGCGCGCGCATCCCTTCGGCACCGACCAGTTCGGCCGCGATCTGCTCTCGCGCGTCATGATCGGCTCCGTCACGTCGATCCTGGTCGGGGTCATCGCCGTCGGCATCGGCATGGGCCTGGGCGTCCTGCTCGGCATGCTTTCCGGCTACTTCGGCGGCTGGCTCGACGAGGTGTTCATGCGTCTCATGGACGCCGTCCAGGGCTTTCCCGCCATCCTTTCCGCCCTCCTCATCACCGCGGTGTTCCGGCCAAGTGTCGCCATGACCATGGTCGCCATCGGCGTGAGCTTCCTGCCCGTCTTCGCGCGGCTCACCCGCGCCAGCTTTCTGGAGCTGCGCGACCGCGAGTTCGTGCTGGCGGCCCGGGCGCTCGGCGCGGGGGACGCCACCCTGGTCGGCCGGCACATCTTTCCCAACACGGTGCCACCGCTCATCGTCCAGGCGACCATCAGCTTCCCCGTGGCCATCCTGGCCGAGGCAGCGCTGTCCTATCTCGGCCTGGGCACCCAGCCGCCGCATCCGTCGTGGGGCCTGATGCTCCGGGAGGCCCAAGCCTTTTTGAGCATGTCTCCCTGGTTTGCCATCTTTCCGGGCACCGCGATCGCCTCGACTGTGCTAGGGTTAAACCTGCTTGGCGACGGCCTGAGGGATCTCCTCGACCCGAAACTGGCGGGATAGCGAAGACGGGCCGGCGACGAGCGCTCACGACAGAGAAAAAAAAGGAGACCCCTACGTGCTGAAAGCGTTGCTGGCTGTCGCCGTCACGGTCCTGGTCACGCAAGGCGCGGTGGTTGCGACCTCCGTGTACCTGCATCGAGGTCTCGCGCATCGCGCCCTCACGCTGCACCCCATCGCGGATTTCTTCTTCCGCATCATCCTGTGGATCACCACGGGGCAGGACCGTCGTCAGTGGGTGGCCGTGCATCGCAAGCACCACGCCTTCACGGACACCGAGAAGGATCCCCACAGCCCTCTCGTGCACGGCTTCTGGCGCATCCAGCTCTGGAACGTTTACTACTACGTGCGCGAGGCCCGGAACCCGGAGACCCTGACCCGCTGGGCCAAGGACATCAAGGAAGACTGGTGGGACCGGCGGATCTTCTCCAAGGGCACCCTCGGGGGCATCATCGGTCTCGCCCTCGCCATGCTCGTGCTCGGACCCGCGTGGGGAATCTTCGTGGTCGCCGTGCACCTCGTCCTGTACGTCTTCGTCCTCGCCCCCTCCATCAACGGTCTCGGCCACTGGTGGGGACGCAAGAACTTCATGAACAACTCCGGCACGAACATCCGACTCCTCGCCTGGCTCACGGGCGGGGAGAGCCTGCACAACAACCACCACGCCTACCCGTCGAGCCCCAAGTTCAGCGTCCGGCGCTCGGAGTTCGACCCATCGTGGGTGGTCATCAAGATCCTGGCCATGGTCCGCCTGGCGACGCTGGTCGGAGACAAAGTAAAGCTGAGCTAGCAGGCGGCTGAGAAAGGCCCATCTGCTTCGTTGGCGCCCTCGGCCGCGGGTTCAACGTACAGAAAGTACGTTTCACCTGCGAATCAACTCAGCTCTCGTCTCGCGACGGCCGGGGGCCGCCGCTCACCTCGAACCGCGGGGCGCCGCCTCGCATCGGGACCTTTTTGAGCCGCCTGCGGGGTCCCTCATAGCAGCGCCGAGATAGCCGGCCTTTTCAGTTTGTGCCGAGAGTGATCTTGCCCTCGACGATGCGCGGCGGCTCGAGCACGATGGGCACGGGCAGGCGACGCAAGGCCGTGGTCGGGTCGAGATGGCGGATGAGCCAGTTCACGAAGGGGCCGGGCACGGTCATCCCTCCCAGGCTGACCCGGCTCACCGACAGCGTGAAGGGCCGCTCGCTGTCGCCGGGGCCGAAGCGCACGCGGGCCTTGAGTGTCGGCCCGAAGCGTGTCACCCGCACCTTGGCCGCGCCGTCCTCGAGGGCGATGCTCATGCCGCTCCCGATGGGCTGATCCAGGAGGAACTCGCTCAGATCCTCCTGGGTGACGGTCACGCTGCGGATCACAAGGGCGTTCAGGTCCAGGATCTCGAGCCGCCCCTCGCGCATGAGGCGCTGCGGGTTGAAGACGAGACCCTTCCCCTCGATCCAGATGTCGCGCATCCGCAGGGGGGCGGGCCGGCGCCGGCCGAACTCGCCCACGAAGGCGGATTCCGCCGTGAGCACGGCCCGGTCGATCTCGCCGCGCAGGATGCCTTGCGGCCGGTACTCGAGGCGGACCTTCAAGCCCTGCGCGTCGTCGACGTTGTCGGCGAGCAAGGCAGCGGGATCGCGCTCGAGGCGCTCGGCGACGGCGCCGGGCGTCACTCCGACGAGGGGTGGGATGCGGCGCGCGCGGAGCGAGGCGGTGCTCCCATCGGGCAATGGATACTCCGCGATCACGGGGAAGGCCGACATCCAGTAGGGATCGCCGCCCGTGAAGGCGCGGCTGATCCTCTCCGGCCGCGCCGCCGCATAGGATGGACCCTGGGCGCCCGTCTTGAGCACCACGAACTCCACGCCGAGGGGCGCGTCGGTCCAGGATCGCGTCATCCGGTACGGCAGGCCGCGGCGCACGACCTCGTAGCGAAAGTTCGACACGGAGAAGAAGTTGTCGTTCGGCACGATGGCCACGGTGACGGCGTGGCCGCGGCTGGCGCGACCGAGGTCGGCCAGGATTCGATCGTGCTGCCAGTCGGCGCCGCTGGGCGGCCTGCCGATGGCCAGGGGCAAGATCATGCCGGGCAAGGTGGGTGGTGGCGGCAGGGCCCAGAGCGTCATCGAGACCTGGAGAACGCCCGCGGCCAGCGCGCCCGCGCCGGCGGCGCGGCGCCACGCGGACGGGAGCGCGCGCAAGCCCCTGGCCGCGACGAGCACGGCCGCCGGCAAGATGGGAAGCGTGTAGCGCAGGTTCTTGTTCTGGATCAGCGAGAAGAGCACGAAGGGCCCCAGGGTGGCGAGCCAGAGAAAGCCGCGGGCCGTCCGCCCCTCCTTGCCGAGGGTCCACAGCCCCCAGAGGAGCAGGAAGGCGGCGACGAGGCCGAGCTGGGTCGGCAGGGTCCGCGGGTAGAACGAGAGCGCCGCCGCCGTCAGGGGGTCGGGATTCTGTTGCTCGGCGGCCTGCTTGAAGGAGCGATTGAGCATCTGGGCGGGGAGTCCGAAGAGCCGGGGGCCATACCAGGGAAGGGCCAGGGCCGCGCCCATCACGAGCGCGCCGGCCGCCCAGAGGAGCCGCCGGCGGCGCTCGGGGGAGGCGAGGGCGCGCCCGAGGCTCCAGAGGAGGGACGGGACGACATAGGCGGCGAAGGGCGGCTTGGTCAGCATGCCGAGGCCGAGGGCCGCCCCCAGGGCGAGCGACCAGCCGGGCCTCCCGAAATCCTCCGCTCGGATGACGGCGTAGAGCGTCAGCGCCACCATGGCGGCCAGGGGCAGATCGAGCTGGAAGTTGGTCAGCGAGAAGACGACGAAGGGCGCGGTGGCGAGGAGGAAGGCGGCCCAGAGTCCCGTCTCGACGTCGGCAAGGCGGCGGCCGAGCCCGTAGACGCAGGCGAGGGCGAGGGCGAGAAAGGCCATCATGACGACCTGCGCAGTCAGGGGCGTGATGGGGAAGACGAGGTAGAGGGCGCCCGCGGCGCAGGTGGCGAGCGGCGGATAGAAGGACGAGGCCTCCAGGATCTCGCGCGCTCCCGAGTCGGTGACGATGCGGAGATTGCGGTAGCAGTCCACCGCGCGCTCCAGGTGATTGGCGTGGTCCCACTCGGGCGGGCGTCTATCGACGGTGACCCAGGCCGCGGCCGCGACGCAGATGGCCAGCCACAGCCCGGCGAGAGCCAAGAGGGGACGGCGGGTCATGCCGTCCTGTGGCCCCGGTCAGCGCTTCCGCGCCACGGTGGCGTCGACGTGGACGCCCTCCGTCGTCACGCGGCCCTGGACGATGTCGAAGCGCCTCAGGATGAGCTCGAGGGCGGGGACGCGATCGCGGAGCGCGGCGGCCGTGTCGAGCCCGGTGCCGTCGGAGCGGACATAGTCGAAGACGAGGCAGCCGCCGGGCTTCAACACGCGGTAGAGATGCTCGACCACGGCGACCGGGCGGGGCAGGTGCTCGAAGGTCTCGAGGCAGAAGATCGTGTCGTACTCCCCCGCCAGGGGCGTGTCGTCGTTCGGGACAATCGGCACCATGCTCACGAAGCGGTCCCCGCGAAACTTCCAGCGCGCGTAGTGGAAGAGCAGGTGCGGGATGTCGGCGCCCACCAGCTGGAGATCGAGGTGGCGGTAGTGACGGGCGAGGGCGGTCACGATGGGGGCGGCGCCGCACCCGTACTCGGCCACGCGGCCGCCGCGCGGGATGAAGCGGGCGAAGGGATGCACGCGGAGGGGGGAAAGGGCGAGGCGATAGGCGTGCAGGAACAGGTACGAGACCATGCGCGAATCGCGCCAGGCATCCAGGTGCTTGTCGTCGGAGGCGAGGTCGGGGCGCTCGAGGTGCTCGAAGTAGAGGGTCTGGGCGCGCTGGCGATAGACGCCGGAGAGGAAGTAGAAGTCGTGGGGGTGGATGGGACGACAGCCCAGCTCGCCCATCCAGTACCTCTGGAACTCCTCGAACCACCCGAGCCGGAGATCGGCGTGGACCAGACGCCGGTGCAGACCCGTCTTGACCTGCGCCCCCAGCGCGTAGAGGGCGGCGAGGCTCCGCAGGCGGCCGAGCGGGCCCAGCCTGTCACCGCTCCGCGCCTGCCCGTCGGGGGCGGGGAGCTTCGCCTCTTGGTCTTTGAGGAGAGCGACGACATCGGGGCGGAAATCGTCGTAGAGGTTCACGCGGCTACCGGCCGAGGACCGCGCACCAGAGGCAGAGGTCGGCTCCGCTCCACGCGTATGCGACGAAGACCAGCGCGATCACGACGGTGGCCACGGCGATCACCCGCGCGGCATCGTCCGGCGATTCCAAGGTTTCGTGGCACCTCGTGTCGGAGCGTGGTCCTCAAAATTCTGGAATGACGACGCCGAATAGCCTACCATAACGGCCGATGCCTTCTGACTGGCAGGACGTGCAGCGTCGGTTCTACGACGCCACCGCGGACGAGTACGACGAGAACTTCCAGCAGGCGAATCCGTACTTCGCGTTCGTGCTCGATCGCTTCCTGGAGGCCGTGGACCCGCGGCGGGGCGAGCGGATCCTGGAGCTGGGCGCCTCCGGGGGCCGCTTCACGCTGCCCCTGCTCGACCGGGGCTGCCGCGTCACCGCGGTGGACATCTCGCGACGATCGATCGAGTATCTCGAGCGACTCACCGCCGAGCATCCGGAGCGGGGGAGCCTCACCCTGGTCGAGGACGACGCCACCACGCTCTCTCGCGTGAGAGGGCGGGAGTTCGACGCGGTGGTGGGCGGCCACATCCTCCACCACGTGCCCGACGTCCGCGCGGTGGCGACGCGCGCCTTCGAGCGTCTGAGAGCGGCCGGCCGGGCCGTCTTCCTCGAGCCCAATCCCTGGAACCCCCAGTGGTACGTCCATCTGGCCATGCACCCCCGACGGAGCTGGCGGGTCGAGCGCGGCATCGTGCGGGTATGGCCGGGCCGCGTGTGCCGCGGGTTCGAGGCGGCGGGATTCCGCGCGTGCCGCGTCACTACCGTGGGCTGCTTCCCGCCATTCGTGCACAATGTCTTTCCCGCCACGCGGAAGTTGGAGGGCTGGCTCGGTCACTGGCGGCCTCTCGCGCGAACCTTCACCCTCAACGTGTTCGTTGCCCGCAAGGCCTGAGGGCATGACCGGCCGCGCGCCGGCGTCAGGCGGCCCGATGCTGCTCGCCTGCTGTGTGATCGCCTTCCTGATCGTGGCCGTCCTGCTCGCCTGGGTGCTCGTGGATCATGACTACGAGGCCGAGTATCTGGCCCTGGGCACCCTGCTCGTCCGGGGCGACATCACGCTCTACCAGGACGAGATGACCGGGCAGTGGGTGCCCCTGCCCTTCTATTTCTTCGGCCTCTCCCAGGCGATCTTCGGACCCAGCCTGCTCGTGGCCCGGCTCCTCGCCGTCCTCGTAGGGGCGCTCGTGGTCGTCCTGATCTTCGCGCTGGCGGCGCGCTGGGGCGGGAGGCTGGCGGGGGTGGCGGCGTGCGGTCTGTTCTGCACCCACGGCCTCGTCATGGGCTACTTCGCCACCGCGCACTTCTCGCCCCTCGTGGCCGCGCTTACGCTCCTCGCCATCTACATCCTGTTCTGTACAGCGTGGCCCGGGCGCGATCTCCTCGCCATGGCCGTCTTCTCCGCCCTCTTCCTCGTGAAGCCCCACTACTGGCCGGCCATTCCGTTCGCCCTCGCGTACACGGTGTTTCGCGCGGGCTCCCTGGCGCGACGGGCCGGCCTGGTAGCCGTGGCCGCCTCCATCCCCCTCCTCTTCTTCGTGTGGGACCGGCAGCACTGGAAGATGCTCGCGTACATGCCGATCGTGCGCGCGTGGGTCGAGCCCATGGGCTACTACTCCTGGCATAACCTGATGGAAGATCCCGCCGCGGTGTGGGTCTCCGACTACACGGACATCCCATGGGATCCGAGCCCGCTCGGGCGGCTCGCCGGCATGGCAAAGTCCTTCGCCTTCTTCCTGCGCCGCTATGCGATCTGGATGGTCGCCCTCGTCGGACTGAGCGCCCTCGAGGCACTGCGGACGTGGAAGGGGCGGATCTCGACGGCGCCGTGGCGACCCACGGGCCTGTGGTTCACCTTCTGGCTTTTCTGGTACCTCGTGGCCTGGCAGTTCGTCATCGTGGGGCCGTACGTCAAGCAGAGCTACGCGTACGTGGGGGCCATTGCCCCCCTTCTCGTCATCGTCATCGGCTGCCTCTTCGCGGAGGCGTGGGGGCGACTCGAGCTGTCCGCGACGCCTCGTCGTCTCGTCGCGGCCGCCTTCCTTCTCGCCCTCATCGTCTCGCCGTGGGTCCATCGCTCGCCGTACCTGCCGCGGCGCATCGTGCCCGCGGAGGCCGAGATCCCCGCGCTGCGCGCGGTGGCCGCCCGGATCGCCGCCGTCATCCCAAGCGGCGAACGACGGGTGTTTCTGCTGGGCGACCCGCTGCCCCTCCATCTCGCGGGCCGGCAGAGCTACCTCCGGCAATTCCACCAGCACCTGATGGTGTTCACGAGCTCACGCGACAAGCAGCGCTACCATCGGGCTGGCATGTGGGGCGCGGACGAGCTCGAGGGGTGGCTGGGGAGCGACGCGCGGTTTGCCGTGATCGAGCCGAACGTCCTCCAGTTCTACGGCGGGCGCCGCCCCTACGTCGAGCTGGTGGCCCGGATCGACACGCTCCTGGCCCGGCACTTCACGCTTGTCGAGACGGTGCGGGCAGGTGGCGATCACGTCTTCCGCCTGTATCGCCGAAACACCGTCTGAACGGAGGATCCCGGTGCCCACACGCGTGCTCGTGACCGGCGGCGCAGGCTTCATCGGCTCCAACGTCTCCGACGGCTTCCTGCGCTCGGGCGCCCGGGTCACCGTCTTCGACAACTTCTCGCGTCCGGGCGCCCAGGCCAATGCCCGCTGGCTCGCCGCCTCCCACGGTCGTCGCGTGCGCATCGTGCGGGGAGACATCCGATGGCCACGCCGGCGCCTCTCCGAGCTGGTGAGCGAGGCGGACCTCGTCATCCACAATGCCGGCCAAACCGCCGTCACCACCTCCGTGACAAATCCCCGGGACGACTTCGCCGTCAACGCGGGCGGCACCCTCGAGGTCCTCGAAGCCATCCGGACCTCGCGCCGTCGGCCCGCCCTCGTGTTCTCGTCCACGAACAAGGTGTATGGCGGGCTCGAAGGCGTGCGGACGCGGCGGGCGGGGACGCGCCACGTCTTCAAGGGCTGGCCTCGAGGTATCCCCGAGTCGTTTCCCCTGGACTTCCACTCGCCGTACGGCTGCTCGAAGGGGGCGGGCGATCAGTACGTGCGGGACTACAGCCGCATTTACGGGCTCCGGACCGTGGTCTTCCGCAAGTCCTGCATCTACGGGCCGCGCCAGTTCGGCATGGAGGACCAGGGGTGGGTCGCCTGGTTCACCCTGGCCGCCGTCTACGGCCGTCCCATCACCATCTTCGGCGACGGCCGCCAGGTCCGTGACGTGCTGTACGTCGACGACCTCGTGCGCGCCTACCGCGCGGCCTACCGGCGCATCGACGCCGCGGCCGGAGAGATCTTCAACATCGGCGGCGGGCCCGCGAGCACGATGTCCCTCCTCGAGCTGCTCGACATGCTCGGGGAGCTGCTGGGCCGTCGCGTGCCCGTCGGCTACGACGACTGGCGGCCCGGAGACCAGAAGGTGTACGTCAGCGACATTCGCAAGGCGGCCCGCGTGCTCGGCTGGCGGCCGAGGACCTCGCCGGAGGCGGGCGTGCGCCGGCTCTACGAGTGGATACGTACCAATCCGCGGCTCTTCCGCGACCCGGGAACGCTCAGGAGCCGGGCCGCGAGGGCCGCCGCGAGTCGCGGACGAAGAAGCGCAGGTACTCGCTGAGGTTGCGCCACACGCGCATCTTGCTCCCCGAGCGCTTCGCGCCGTAGGCGTAGACCACGGGAGTCTCGGCCGCCCGCAGCGGCCGGAGCCGCGAGAGCTTCACCAGTATCTCGATGTTGGCGAAGAATCCTTGCGCCTCGATGAAGCGCCGCCCGTAGCGCCGGAAGGCCTCCTGCAGGAGCTCCGCCCGATAGCCCCGATAGAAGAGCGTGTAGTCCTTGACGGGCACGAGGCCGCAGTACCAGCGCATCACGAGGTTGGCGCCTACGCTCCAGATCCGCCGCCCGAGCGGGAAGCCATGATAGCCGCCCCCGGGGACGTAGCGCGACCCGCACACGACGTCGTAGCCCTGACCGAGGAGGGAGATGATGGGGCCGAGGGCCTGGAGGCTGTTGGTGCCGTCGCCCTCGATGGTGATCACGAAGTCCCCGGGCTTGGAGATGGCGGCGGCGTGGCGGAGGCCGGTGTCGAAGGCGGCGGCGACGCCGCGGTTGACCTCGTGGGAGAGGAGCTCGAGGGGAACGGTCGCCTTCATCTGGCGCACGATCGCCTCCGTGCGGTCCGTGCTGCCGTCGTCCACCACGATGACGTCGAGGTCGGGAAGGCCGAGGCCGTGGATGGCCGCGAGGCTCTGGCCGATGCCCGCTTCCTCGTTGTAGGCGAGGACGACGAGGCGAGTGGTCATCCGGGCAGTTTCTCCGCGTAGACGGTCATGAAATCGCCGAGGTCGACGGTGAGCGTCCGGTGGGAGAGGCCGAGCCGACGCAGGCCCGCGCGGCCGGCCGCGCTCCCTCCGTGCCAGTAAGGGGCGAGCTTGAGCAGGAGATAGTCCCAGGTGACCACGTGACCGTAGCCATGGCGGTGGGCCAGGCGCCAGCCCGCCCGGCCGAGGGCCGCCTCCACCGTCTCGGGCGTGAAGTAGGTCAGGTGCATGCGCATGTACCAGGGCCAGCGCTTCCTGAGCATCCGCACGGCCAGCGTGTCGATGTTCATCGTGGTCAGCACGAGATAGCCGCCGTCCCGGACGAAATCCCTCGCGCGCCTCAGCTCGCCCACGGGATCGGCATAGTGCTCGAGGGCATCCCACATGGTGGCGACGGCGAAGGATCCCCGGGGAAAGGGCGCCGTGTCGAGCGTGCCCGTGTGCACGCGGTGCCCCTTGGCGGAGGCGGCCTTGGCGGCCCAGCGGCTGGGCTCGAGCCCCGCCACCGGCCAGCCCGCCCGCGCGGCGACGTCGAGGAAGACGCCGGTATAGCAGCCGACGTCCAGCAGCGGTCCGCGCACGGGGACATGTCTCTCCAGGCGCGAGAGGGCGCGCGAGAAGGTCGCCACCCGCGCCGTTTCGTTCTCGAGGTAGACGTGGTCCTCCACGTCGGCGTAGAGGGAGAGGATGGTGGCGTCGTCCTCGCGCGGGCTCCGGAAGCGGAGGCCGCACTGATCGCAGGCCACGATCTGCCCGAAGGCGCCGTGGTCCAGGCTCGTGCACGCCACGAGGCCGGGACCGCTGATCCGATGGAACCCCTCGTCACGCATCACGGGCGAGACGCGGCTCCCCCCGCACAGCGGACAGGGGACATCGTGCAGGCGCAGCTCGTCGCGCGTCGTCACGGGCCGACGCTCCGGGCCTCTCGCGGCGGCCTCTCGAATCGCGACTGACAGTAGAGGAGGTCTCCGAGGCACCCGGTGCACAGCCGGCCGGTGTTCTCCTTGCCGGGCAGCGGCCAGCCGCCCGCCGCGCAGGCCCGGCGCAGCTCGCCGACGGTCAACATGGTGCAGTAGCAGAGGATGAGCGCGTCCTCGGGCTCGGGACCGTGGGTCAAATCAGCACTCGCCTCGCCGTGAATCCACTCAGCTCTCGTCTCGCGGCTTCACCGCTCAACTCGAATTGCCACGCCTGCGGAATCAATTCAGCTCTCGTCTCGCAGCTTCGCTGCTCAACTCGAAGTGCGTGGCCACGTCTCAGCTCGAAAATCACTTGAAAAACGTGAAGAGGTGGTCGAAGAGCACGAGGTCGCCCGAGGGGTCCCGACGGCCGGCCACGTATCCGGCCAGACGGAAGAGCGACTTGGTCTCGACGCGGGTGAGGGGCTGCCCGCCGCGCTCGGGCGCGAGGGCGACCTCGGCATGGGCTCGGGGTCCGAGGGGGACCGTCTCCTCCACGCGCTCGGCACCGTAGTAGGCGAAGACCTGCGCCTCTGTGGGAGCGAAGCGGCCGACGTTGCCGAGCATGACCGAGTACCGCGCGGCGTGGGGCCCGCGACGGAAGACATAGGTGTCGAAGTTGTTGATGCGGGACATGTCCCCGATCCGGTCGGGCACGCCCCCGAGGGCCGCGCTGACGGCATAGTAGAGCGCCGGGGTGGCGGAGCCCGCGCGATGGACGTAGGCGTAGTGGTGGGGGCGGTAGGGAAACGCGTCTTCCTCGTAGCGCGCGTCGAACACGGCCATGACGCGCCCGTGCTCGCGCGCGGTGGGGGCGAGGAGGGCGCCCAGGTCCAGCGTCTCCTCCCGCGTGTCCAGGCCATGCTCGAGGAGCAGCTTGCCGTCGGGGCCGTAGGCGGAGAGATCGAGGGAGGCGAGCCGGCGGCGCGCCTCCGGATCGCGCTGGTGCACCAGCTCGACGAGGTGGTCGTAGCCCGGCTCGTAGAACGTGGCCGAGAGCAGGGCCGAGACGCTATTTGACATGCATCAGCGACAGCGGCCCCTCGAGGTTCCGGGCACCCGCGCCGACGACGTACAGGTTGAACCACGCCGCGCCCTCGAGCCGGAGCCTCCACACCTCCGTGGCGGTGCCGCCCGAGGCTGAGCCAAACGTCCCGATGTCCAGGAGCGTCGAGCCCATGGGAGGGAGCCGCAGAAGCCGGGCGCCAAGGACGCGCCCCTCCCAGCTGGCCACGACGCGGACGCGGTTCGTCACGTTGGACAGGTTCATCACGAGCAGGTGCGAGCGGCTGTCGGGGCCGACGTACGCGTACTGGTGGCGAACGAAGGCGGGAATGGCTCGGCCCGCCCGTCCCAGGAGCCCGCCGATCATGGCCAGGAGCAAGCGGCCCGGGAGCGCATAGCGCTCGATGAATTCGCCGCGACCGTGGGTCGCGGTATAGGCGAGGCCGTCGGAGAGGGTGACGTAGAGATCGGAGTTGATGCGCTCGCCGCTCACCGTGGCGAAGCCGCATCCGCCCGGAGCGGACGGCAGGGGCAGCTCGACGGCCTCCACCGCGTCGGGCAGCGTCACCTCGTGCCGACCCGCCACTGCGCCGTCGGCATCGTACTGGACCACGGAGACCGGGAAGCTCCCGCGGTTGTAGCCGACCTTGAAGCGCGACTCGACGTTGCTGAGCACGAGGGCGCACTGGAGATGAGGGCGCGTCAGCCACGGCAGGTAGTACGTCGGCTGACGCTGGACGCCGAGGACCCTTTTCGCGAGCTTTCTCAGGCCCATCGGCCATGAAGCCTATCACGAGGACGGGTGGGGCCCAAGGAGCCCGGGTACTGGGCCAATTTGCTTCGCCAGTTCTACTCAGCTCTCGCCTCGCGGCGGGGCCGCTCAGCTCGAAATGCCACGTTCTCGGTCGCTAGCAACGCTCAACGTACACCCACGTACGCTGGGCAAAGCTGGCTCCCTCGGGCGTGGCGGTTCGAGCTGAGGGCGCAGCCCGAGGCGAGGGCTGAGTTGATCTGGCTCGCAACTTGACCCAGTACCGGCGCCGAATGACCTTGACCGGCCGGCGACGGGTGTGTTCACCTATTGAACGCCGTGAGCCACGAGGGGAATCTCGGCAGGAAGTCTGTCGTCCTCTTCTTCGGCACCGGTCTCGCCAGCGCCTTCGGCTTCGTCTCCACGATCCTCATCGCCCGCTGGCTCGGACCCGACGCCCTCGGCATCCTGGGCTTCAGCATGGGCCTGGTGGGGATGCTGACCGCGTTCCTGCTCCCCGGCTTGAATCAGGCGCACCAGAAGCGGGTGGCGGAAGGCGGCGACCTCGGCCGCTGCGTGGGGACCATGGCCGCGCTCCAGCTGGTGATCCAGGTCGCGGCCCTCCTCCTCGTGCTCGCAGCGGCCCGCTGGGGATCCCTGGTGATCCCGACGAGCGTGCCCCTCGAGGTCGTTCTCTTCGTCCTCGTCGCCCAGCTCCTGATGAATCTCGCGGCGACCCTCAGCGTCGCCTTCGTGGGACGGGAGTGGGCGAGCGCCCACGCGATCACGGAGGTGGCCGGCAAGGGGCTCCGCTTCGCGGTGACGATGACCGTGCTGATCTGGGCACCCGACATCCGCTGGGTGGCGGCGGCCCTGGTGGTCGAGGGCGCCACGGAGATCCTCGTGGGCGGGTACATCCTCGTCTTCCGCAGAGGCATCGCGCTGCGTCGTCCCGATCGCGCGACGCTTCAGGCCTACTGGAGCTACGCGCGCCCGCTCTTCATCACGAGTCCCATCGGCATGCTCCAGGACTCTCTCGATCGTGTTCTCGTCGCGCGCTGGGCGGGCTTGACCGCCGCCGGGTACTACCAGGTCGCGCGGGCACTCTGGGAAGTGCTCGGCCGGCTCAACCAGTATCCCTTCCAGCTTCTCCTGTCGCGGCTCTCTCGGCTCTTCGCCACACCGGGGCTCGAGGCCGCGGCCGAGAGCCGGCGGGTCTTCGCCGCGGCCATGGACCGGCTACTCTTCATCGCGGTGCCGGCCGCCTTCTGCCTCTGGGCGCTGCGTGAGCCCATCCTCACCCTGCTCTATGGCCGGCGCTTCCTTCTCGCAGTCGCGCCGCTCATGGTCCTGGTGCTGGCGGCCCTGGCCCAGACGGCTTTCAATCCGTATCAGTTCATCCTCTACGCCATGGATCAGCACGGACGGTTCGTGCGCGTCGTTCTCCTGCGCCTGGCCGTCTATCTTGTCGCCATGGTGGTACTGGTTCCGACCCTCGGTGGCACGGGGGCGGCGGCCGTGCGTCTGCTCATGGTGATCTTCCCCTGCTGGGTGTTCATCCGATGGACGCGCGAGCTGGCCGGCATCGGCTTCCAGCGGGTGACCGTGGCGTACCTGACGGGCTTCGCCGTGCTCGTGGCCGTCAACGAGGCGACCCGGGAAGGCCTCGCCGCCGCCGGCGCGCCCGAGCCGGCAGCCCTGGCCGGGGGATTCGTGCTTGCCCTCGGCGTCTACACGGGGTTTCTCTGGCTGACTCACACCGGGACGGACAATCTCCGCTACGCCAGGGAGCTCGTGGACCCGCGGAGGTTCGTGGCCTTCCTGAGAGCGAGCTCCTAGCAATTTGACTCGGGCGCGCTGCCTGTGTTCATATATTGAACGCCATGGCCATCGAGCGTCACATCGAGCGCGAGCTCGAGATCCTGACCGCCATCGAGGAGGGGGCGCCCCTGACCCAGCGCGCCCTCGCCGCGCGAATGGGCGTGGCCCTCGGGCTGACCAACCTGTATCTGAAGCGGCTGGCCGGGAAGGGCTTCATCAAGATACGGGAGTTCTCCAGCAAGCCCTCCGCCCGCAAGCGCCTCCGCTACATGCTCACGGCCAAGGGCGCTACGGAGAAGGCCCGCCTGACCTACGAGTACATGGGACATTCACTGCAGCTCTACCGGCGGACCCGCGACAATCTCCGGGAGGCCATGGGGCAGCTGGGGCGGAACGGGATGAAGCGCATCGCGCTCTGCGGAACCGGGGAGGCGGCCGAGCTGGCCTACCTCACCCTCAAGGAATTCGGGCTGGAGCCGGTGGGGATCTTCGCGGGGGAGGGAGGCGGCCATTTCCTGGGCCTGCCTGTGCGGCCGGTCTCCGAGCTGCCCATGGCCGATGTCGACGGCATCGTCGTCGCCACCTTCGAAAGGCCCGAACGGCACGTGGCGGGCCTGGTTCGCCTGGGTCTGCCGCCCGAGAAGTTCCTCACGCTGAGGCGCCTGGCCTCGCCCGCGGGCAACGGCGACAGCACGGGCGGGCGGATCGCGAAAAGGAGCTGAGCATGCCGGAGTTCCTCAAGGGCAACTACAAGGTTGACGCGAAGATCGAGGACAAGGGGGATGCCGCGAACTCGACCGATGAATTCGAGAAGAAGGCCCTCTCGCGTCTCGGAGGCAGCATCTGCTTCGTGAGCAAGAAGAGTTTGATGTGGCAGGGCGAGGCGCAGCCCGCCGGAGGAGCCGCAGCCGCAGGCGAGGCGACCAGCAGGACAGCGAGCCGAGCGGATACGGAAGACGGACCAGCGAAAGCGCGTCCCGCCGGAGGAGCCGCAGCCGCAAGCGAGGCGACCAGCAGGACAGCGAGCCGAGCGGATACGGAAGATAGAACAGCGAAAGGGCGTCAGGATGGAGCTGGGAAGAAAGATCGCCCGCGAGCTTGAGGCGGCCACGTTCGAGCATGTGGCGAGCGAAGGCCTCAAGAACGCCGAGGACAATCGGCCATACATCGGACGCTCTGTTCTCGAGCTTCGTGACGCGCAGCTCGGCACGGGGGATACCGCCGTCGTCGTGGGCGCTGGGCCAAGCCTTCGGCGACGCCAAAGCATCGAGCGGCTGCGCGACTCAAACTTCCCCGGCACCATCGTTGCCGCTGACGGGGCGCTCGGAGCTTGCTTGCGGGCGGGCGTCGTGCCTCATGTTGTGGTGAGCGTGGACCCGCATCCGGACCGTATCGTCCGCTGGTTCGGCGACCCGAGGCTGACAGAGGTCCCCGCTGACGATTACTTCCGCCGCCAGGAGATGGATTCCGTCCATGGCGAGGATGAGCTTGGCGCCAACAGCGCGCTGGTCGACCTCGTCGATACGTACGGGCCGAAGATCAAGGTGGCCGCGGCGACCTCCGCGGCGCCAGCGGTGGTGCGGCGTTGCCAGCAGACGCGCATGGAACTCTACTGGTGGAACCCGATGTACGACGACTATGACAAGCCCGGTAGCCATTCGCGTCGTCTCTGGGAGATGAACGGCCTGCCCTGTCTCAATGGCGGCGGCAACGTCGGCACCTCGGCATGGGTGCTCACGCATGCCGTGCTGGGGAAGCGGCGCATCGGACTCGTGGGCATCGATTTGGGATATGCTCCGGACACGCCGTACGAGAAGACGCAATACTTCCGGGAACTCGTCGACCTCCTGAAGGCCCGGCACCGCGAGGCCTTCATCCACACCGAGAATCCAGTGACGCGCGAAGTGTGGTTCAGCGACCCGACCTATCATTGGTTTCGCGAGGTCTTTCTCGAGATGGCCCGCGATGCCGATTGCCAGACCTTCAACTGCACCGAGGGCGGCCTGCTCTTCGGCGATGGCGTCATCACGTCCACTCTGGACGCATTCCTCGAGACCGCCGCGAAGGACCATCATGGCTAAAGTGCTGTTCGTCAATCCGCTGATGCGCGAGGAGGACGACCCGCGTCATGTGCCCTACGGCATGGCCCTCCTCGCCGCCATCGTGGTGGGCCAGGGACACAAGGTGCAGGTGTACGACCACAATGCCTGGCGCCCCTCGGATGCCGTCATCGCCCAGGTGCTGCAGGCGGACCACTGGGACGTGGTCGCGCTCGGCGGCATCACCACGGCGTACCGCTCGATCAAGCAGATCGTCGAGATGGCCAAGGAGCTTTGCCCGCAGGCGCTGGTGGTGGCGGGGGGCGGCTTCCTCACGAGCATGCCTCACGACATCATGCGCTTCCTGCCTCGGATAGACGTGGGCGTGGTGGGCGAGGCCTTCGTGTCCTTTCCCGAGCTGCTTCGCCGGGTGGACGGGGGGAATCGCGACTGGGCGGCCGTTCCCGGGCTGATCTGGCGCGACGCCTCGGGCAAGACCAGGCTGAACCCGGAGCAGCCCCTCCTCATGGATCTCGACAGCCTGCCCTATCCGGCCTGGGAGCTCTTCCCGCTCGAGGTCTACTTCAAGAACAGCATGGCGCTCTACTCCGAGGAGGGCATGCTCGCCCAGCGGCGCCTCGACATCAACGCCAGCTACGGCTGCTCGCTCATCTGCCGCTTCTGCTTCCACCTGGGCATCGCGGGCGACATGCAGCACCAGGAGAACGCGGAGGGCGAGAACGACGTCGCCTTCACCTACGACCGCAAGATCCGCTTCCACAGCCCGCGCTACGTCGTCAACCTCGTCAAGTACGCTCGCGAGCGCTTCGGGGTGGACTTCATCGGCTTCCTCGACGAGAACCTCATGACCATGCACCAGTTCTCGGGCAAGAAGTGGCTGACGGATATCGCAAAGCTCTGGATCGAGGAGGGCCTGCAGCCCCAGTGTGTGCGTGACGGCGTCCCCCACGACCCCGAGAAGTGCAGTGGCGTCCACTGGGGCGGCACCAGCCACGCCACCCTCTGCTCGCCCGAGGTGTTGAGAGCCATCAAGCAGGCGGGGTGCTCGCATCTCGTCTACGGCTACGAGAGCTTCTCCGCGCGCGTGATGAAAACCATCGGCAAGGGCGCCACTCCCGAGACCAACGAGCGCTCGCTCAAGTGGACGCTCGAGGCGGGTATCCGGCCCATCCCCAACCAGATGATGGGCTTCCCCGACGAGGACTTCGACAGCCTCAAGGACAACATCCGCGCCTGGAATCGCCTCGGCCTCAACGTCAAGCCCTTCTTCGCCACCCCGTATCCGGGAACGGAGTGGTACTACGCGAACAAGCAGCGCATCCTCGACCAGTACGACGGAGACCTCGAAGCATTTCTGCTGGACCTGGGCGATGCCACGCGGGTCACCGCCGTCATCTCCAAGAAGTTCAACGCCGTCGAGCTCTACGGGCTGCGTGAGCTGATGGTCCGGCGGGACATCGCCCGCATCGAGCGCTACGAGAAGGAATGGAACCGCCTGCACGCCGCGGACCCGCCGCCCCCCCCCGCCCCGCGGCTCGTCCTGGAGACCAAGAGATGAAGCTCGCCGTCCTCGGACTGGGCTCGATCGGCCGCCGGCATCTCGGAAATTTCCGGACGGTCGGCGTCGAGAGCCTCGCCGCCTACGATGCCGCCCCCGCGCAGCGCGAGGCCGCGGCCAAGGATTTTCCCTGGGCGGCCATCGCGCCCACGGCGGAAGCCGCCCTCGCGGGCGCCGACGGCGCCGTGATCTGCACTCCGCCCGACTCGCACCTCGCCCTGGGCCGCCAGGCCGCCGAGCGCGGCGCGCACCTCATGGTCGAAAAGCCCTTCGCCCAGTCCGTGGACGGCGTGGAAGACCTCCTCAAGCTCTGCGACGCCAAGGGCCTCAAGGTACTCACCGCCTACAACTGGCGCTACTGGCCGCCCATGCTGCTCGCCGAGAAGCTGCTCAAGGAAGGGCGCATCGGGGCCGTGCGCGCGGCGCGGACCGAGTACGCCTACCACCTGACCACGCGCTATCCCGGCAAGGACTACCGCACGTTCTACATGGCCGACGCCAAGCAGGGCGGTGGCTGCGTGCTCGACGAGAGCCATGCCATCGACTTTATGCGGTGGCTCTGCGGCGAGATCACCGAGGTCAGCGCGGTGGTCGACCGCGTCTCGAGCCTCGAGATCACCACCGACGACATCGCCGACCTGACCGTACGCTTCGCCTCGGGCACGGTGGGCAACATCCATATGAACCTCTTTGCCTGGAACGTGCACAGCCACTTCGAGCTGATGGGCGAAGAGGGCGTGATCCAGTGGCGGCGATTCGAGAACGAGATCCGGGTCTTCGATCCCAGGGCGAACCGGTGGGAGATCTATCCGTTCGCCTGCCAGCTCAACGACATGTACGTCGAGGAGGCCCGCCACTTCCTGGCCTGCATCCGCGGCGAGGCCTCCCCCGCCTGCGACGGCTGGGACGGGCTCAAGACCATGCGCGTGATCGACGCCGCCGTGAAGGCCTCGGCGGAGCGGCGCTGGGTCCGGGTCTAGCGGATGACGGCGACGCCGTACGCCTTCGGGGTCATTCCCGCGCGCGGCGGCTCCAAGGGCCTGCCGGGCAAGAACCTGCGCAAGCTCGGCGCGCTCTCGCTCCTGGGGCAGGCCATCGCCTCCGCCCGCGAGTCCGCGCTGCTCACGCGCTTCATCGTCTCCACGGATAGCGAGGAGATCGCCGCCGAGGCCGAGCGTCAGGGTCTCCCCGTCCCGTTCCTGCGGCCGGCGGGGCTCGCCACCGACGAGGCGGGGATGCTCGGCGTCCTCCAGCACGCGGTGCGCTGGCTCGAGTCGTCGGCGGGCGTGAAGCCCGACGTGATCGTGACCCTTCAGCCGACCTCGCCGTTCCGCCGGGGCGCCGAGATCGACGCGACGATCCGGAAGGTCGCCGAGACGGGCGCCGACTCGGCCCAGACGCTCTCGGAGGCCTCGTATCATCCATACTTCATGAAGACGCTCGACGGGGACCGCACGGTGGCGCTCTTCCCCGAGGGGCACACCTATGTGCGTCGCCAGGACGCGCCGCCCGTCTATCAGCCCTCCGGCGCGGTGTACGTGACGCGCTACGAGACCCTGATGCGCCACGGGCACATCCTCGGTGAGGACAACCGCGGCATCGTGATGGATTTCGAGGCCTCCGTGAACATCGACACGGAGTGGGATTTCCTCCTCGCCGAGCTGCTCTTGCGAGAAGGTCGCGCGGCCCTCGCGCCGGGCCGGAGCTAGCGAGCCGTGGCCAAGCGACTCTTGATCCTGGGCGCTGGAGGCCACGGCCGGGCCGTAGCCGATCTCGCGGTCGAGTGCGGCTGGACCGTCGCCGGCTTCACCGATCGCTCGCCCGGCCCGTCGGTTCTGGGCCGGGACGAGAACCTGACCGCGCTGGCGGCGGCCCGCGCCATGGATGCCGCCGTGGTCGGCATCGGCAACGCCGCCCTCGACCGTCGCGCCGCGCTCTTCCAGCTTCTCAAGGCCTCGGGTATCGTGGTCGCCACCCTGGTGCACCCGCGCGCCGTGCTGTCACGCACCTGCCACCTCGGCGAAGGCGTCGTGGTGTTCGCGGGCGGCGTGCTCGGCGCGTCGGTCGAGGTCGGGGACAATGCCGTCATCTACAGCGGAGTCATCGTCGAGCACGACTGCCGCATCGGAGCGCACGCCTACCTCTCGCCCGGCGTCGTCCTCTGCGGCGGCGTCACCATCGAGGCGGGCGGCTTCCTCGGCGCCCGGGCAACCGTGCTGCCGAACCTGACGGTGGGGAAGGAAGCCGAAGTCGCCGCCGGCGCCGTGGTGATCTCGGATGTGCCGGCGGGCGAAACGGTGATGGGCGTTCCCGCGCGTCCCCGCGGAGGCCGTCCGTGATCCGGCTCCTCCTCGTCACCGAGGCGACCCGGAGCATCGGCGAGTTTCGCCGGCCCATGGTGCGTCGATCCTTTCTCGCCTATGCCCACTGGTACCGGCGGGCCGTGACCCGCGCGGTCAAGCGCCTGATCGAGGACCATGAGGTGACCGTGCTGGGCGCCCGCCAGCTCGTGGACGCCTCGGCCATTCCCCCCACGGTCGCCGTGCACTACTACGACGAGGAAGCCTACGCCGTCGACTCGCGAGAGCTCGAATCGCTGACGCAACGCCTCGTCACCGGCTGGTGGCAGGCGACGTCGGACGAGCTCGATCTCTCGTACCGCGGCGTCTGGCTGCCTGATCTGCTCACGGTGGGCAAGAGACTTCGGGTCCGGCTCGAGGTGGTGGAGCGGCTCGGTATCATCAACCGGGTGCTCGACGAGGTGAAGCCCGATCAGCTGCGGCTGCTGAGCGGCGCCTCGATGACGGAGCAGGTGGCCCGCCTCGTGGCGCGGGCCCGCGGCCTGGGGGTGCGCGGCGTCTCGCGCTCGCCCCTGCCGCAGCTCGCGGCGCGGGCCTACGCGGCGCTCTTTCCGCGAGAGGATCGGATCAATCTCCAGCAGCTGCTCCGTCAGGAGCGGCATGCCCCCGTCTCTCAGCGCGCCGAGGGCCGGCGCATCCTCTTCGTGACGTGCCGGAGCCGCCATCATCTGCTCGTGGACCCTCTGATCGAGGCCGTGCGCTCGGCCGGCGCGTCGCCCCGTCTCGTCGCGCAGTCGAACGAGGACCCGGAGCTCTCGGCCCGTGTCAGCGACCTCAGCGCAGCGGGTGTGCCTACGGCTTATCTCATGGACTATCTTCCCCAGGCCACGGCGGCGCGGCTCGTCCGACGGTTCCGGCCGCTGTTCCGCCGCGCGCTCCGACGTGCCGAGCGCGATCCGGAGCTCGCGGAGCGAGTGTCGTGGCGAGGCGTCTCGCTCTGGCCTGTCCTCCGGCCATTCCTGGCCGGCTCCGAGGCGAGCCTCCTGGCTGCCCTCCTGTGCCAGGAAGCCGCGTACCGTGCCGTCAGGGCCACACGTCCGGACGCCCTCGTCGTCACGAGTGACCGGCGCCTCGGCGAGCGGGCCATGGCCTTCGTCGCCCGCGCGAATGGCATTCCCTCGTTGCTCTTCTCGGGAACTCTCGTCCTTCCTCGCGATCTGACCAGCCGCTTCGATATCGGCGACCGCCTCGTCGTCATCGGCGAGCATCTCCGGGAGAGCCTGGTCAGGGAGCTCGGCATCGAGGCGGGACGGGTGTCGGTGGTCGGCGACCCCCGCTCCAACGCCGCGCGATTGGTGCCCACGGGGCGGCTGCGCGAGGAGGTCCGCCACGACTTCAGCCTCGCCCCCGGCCGCCCCCTCGTGGTCTTCGTGTCCAAGTACGTCTCGCTGCTCTTCTCGGCGCAGGAGAGAGAAGGCTTCTACCGGACCATGGTGGCGGCTGCGCGTCAGCTGGGCGACGTGGACTTCATCGTCAAGGTCCATCCGAACGAGGATCTCGAGCGTCTGCGCGAGCAGGTGGGCGAGTGGGGATGGCCGGAGGCCCTCCTGACCAAGGACTACGACATCCATCGCCTCTTCGGGGCCGCGGACGCCGCCGTCATGGTCACGTCCATGGCCGGCCTCGAGGCCATGGCCCTGGGCTGCCCGGTGGTGGCCGTGCAGACGGCCGGCAAGGACTTCGAGGGCGAGTACATGCCGCCCTATGTCAGCGCGGGCGCGGTCCGGCGGGTGGACCTGGGCAAGGCCGCGGCCCTCGCGGACACGCTCCGCGTCGTGCTCTGGAATCCCGCGGAGCGGGCGGTCATGATCGAGCGGGGGCGCGCCTTCTCCGCGCGCTACGTTCATCCCGTCGACGGCCGCCTGGGGGAGCGGGTGCTGGCATTGGCCGAGGAGATCAGCGCGGCGCGGAGCGGATCGTGACCGCGCCGGGCCTGCCCTGCTTCGGCGCGGGCGGGCGTATCTACATCGTGGCCGAGGCCGGCGTGAATCACAATGGCGATCCGGCGCTCGCCCGCCGCCTGGTGGACGCCGCGGCCGAGAGCGGGGCGGACGCCGTCAAGTTCCAGACGTTTCGCGTCGACGCCTTGCTGACCCGCGGCGCGCCCAAGGCGGGATACCAGGTCGAGACCACGGGGGCGGACGAGAGCCAGCGCGACATGCTCGCGCGACTCGAGCTCGCCACGGCGGTGCTGGCGGAGCTCAAGGACCGGGCCGCGAAGCGCGGGCTCACGTTCTTCTCGGCGCCCTTCGACGAGGAGAGCGCAGATGTACTGGACAGGCTCGGGGTCGCCCTCTTCAAGGTGCCGTCGGGGGAGATCACCAATCTCCCGCTGCTGCGCCACCTCGCATCCAAGGGCCGTCCCATCATCCTGTCCACCGGCATGTCGAGCCTGGACGAAGTCGAGCAAGCGGTGGCGGCCATCCGGGCCGCCGGCAATCCGCCCCTGGCCGTGCTCCACTGTCTCTCCGCGTATCCCGCTCCCGCCGCCGAGGTCAACCTGCGCGCCATGGATGCCCTCGCCGCGCGATGCGGCTGTCCCGTGGGCTTCTCCGATCACACGCTGGGCATCGAGATCGCGGTGGCGGCAGCCGCGCGCGGCGCCGCCATCATCGAGAAGCACCTGACGCTCGACAAGACCCTGCCCGGTCCCGATCATCGCGCCTCCCTCGATCCCGTCGAGTTCGCGGCCATGGTCCGGGCCATCCGGGCCGTGGAGTCCGCGCTCGGTGACGGGACCAAGCGCCCCATGCCGTCGGAGCTCGACACCCGCCGGGTGGCGCGGAAGAGCCTGGTGGCGGCGCGGGCACTCAGGGCGGGCGCGCGGCTCGGGGCGGAAGACGTCCTGATCAAGCGGCCCGGCACGGGCATCTCCCCCGCCGATCTGGACAAGGCGATCGGGCGCCCGCTCGCTCGCGATATCGCCGCCGACGAAGTGATCGGCTGGGAGGCGCTGGCGGAGCCATGACGGAGGGGGCCGCGAGGCGCATCGGCGTGGTCACGGTCAGCCGCTCGGACTACGGCCACCTGCGGCCGGTGCTCGAGGCGCTGCGGCGCGCGCCCGACCTCGAGCTGCTTCTCCTGGTGGCGGGCATGCATTTGGCAAGCGAGTTTGGCCTGACGGTACGCGACATCGAGGCGGACGGCTTTCCCATCTCCGCCCGCGTCGAGATGCTCGGGGGCGACGACACGCCGGAGGCGGTGGCGGCCGCCACGGGGCGAGGAGTGGCGGGCTTCGGAGAGGTGTTCGCGCGCATACGCCCGGATGTGGTCGTGGTCCTGGGCGACCGCTTCGAGATGCTCGCGGCGGCGGTGGCCGCGCTTCCCTTTGCCCTCCCCGTGGCGCACATCCACGGCGGCGAGCTCTCCGAAGGGGCGATGGACAATCAGATCCGCCATGCGATCACCAAGCTCGCGCATCTGCATTTCGCCTCGGCGGAGCCCCATGCGAGGCGCATCGCCGCCATGGGGGAGGAGCCGTGGCGCATCCACTCCGTCGGCGCACCCGGCCTCGACCGCCTCGCCACCACGGAGCCGCTGTCCCGCGCGGCGCTGGCCCGCGAGCTCAGGTTGCCCGAGGCGGGGCCCTGGCTCCTCGTCACCTTTCATCCCGTCACCCTCGAGTACCGGGACACCGCCGCCCACATCGACGAGCTCCTGGCCGCGATCGAGAAGACGGACGGCTTCATCGTCATCACGTATCCCAATGCCGACACGTCGGGGCGGCTCATCATCGAGCGGATCGAGGAGTTCGCGGGGCGCCATTCCCGGCGCTGCCGGCTCGCCAAGAGCCTGGGCGAGCGGCCCTACCTCTCGCTGCTGCGCCACGCCGATCTCATGATCGGCAATTCCTCGAGCGGTCTCATCGAGGCGCCTTCCTTCGGGCTGCCCGTGGTCAACGTGGGCTCGCGCCAGCGCGGACGGCTCCGGGGGGCCAACGTCATCGACGTCGAGCCCTCGCGCGAGGACATCTTGCGGGGCATCGAGGCGGCCCAGGCGCCGGCCTTCCGCGCCCGGGCCCGCGCGGCCGCCAATCCCTACGGTGACGGCCACGCCGCGCCGCGCATCGTCGACGTGCTTCGCTCGGTTCCCATCGACGCGCGGCTGGTGCAGAAGCGTTTCACCGAATGACCGAGGCCGCGACTCCGCCACCGCCCGGGATGTCCTCGATGACGTTCCGGGGGGCCGTGGCCGTGATGGTTGTCGTGTATCTGGCGATCGGCGTCTTCTACTCTCGCAGCCTCATCACGTGGGATGACGAGTCGTCCTTTCTCGCTCTCGGCCAGATGGCCCTCACCGGGCAGATCGCTCTGTTCCAGGACGAGATGACGGGGCAGCGTATGCCGTTGCCCTTCTACGTGCTCGGAGCGTCACAGGAGATCTTCGGGCGGAGTCTCTGGGCGGCGCGCCTCGTCTCGCTGGGGATAGGACTCGTCGCGCTGCTGGCCACGGTGGCCGTGGCGCGCAGAGTTGGCGGCGACACGGCGGGGGTGCTCGCAGGACTGCTCCTCGCGACGCAAGGCACCCTGGTCGGCTACTTCGCGACGGCCACGTACCATTCCATGACGGCCCTCGTCCTGATGACGGCCGTGTGGGTGTTGCTGAAAGAGGAGATGCGGTGGCGAGGAGCGATCGGGATGACCATCGCGTCGCTCCTCTTCTTTACTCGAACGAATCTTTTCCCGTCCCTGCCGTTCTTTCTCGTGTGGGCCTTCAGCGTGGCCCGAGGCCGCGCCGAGCGTCTCGCCGTCGCGCTCATCGCCGTGGTTCCTCCCGCGCTGTTTCTCGCCGCCGATACCACGCATCTGAAGCTCCTGGCGCACGTGCCCGTGCTGCGCGGCTTCGTGGAGCCTCTGGGCTACCGCTCCATTCTCGAATTCTCCCCCGTGCGGGAGGCGGGGCGGCAGGAGCAGATCTGGTCGTTCGTGATCTTCGCGCGACGGTACGAGTCCTGGACGCTGACGGCGGGGGGCCTTCTCGTTGCAAGTGGCCTGCTGGCGCTTCGCGGAAGAGGACCGGCATGGATGCCGTGGCGCCGCGGACTGGGCGTGATAGGCGGCCTCTGGCTCTGGATCCTGGCCTGGCACTTCGTCATGCTCCGCATGAACTTCAAGATCGTGCCGGCATACTTTCCCTCGTTCGCCCCCCTCTTCGCCGTGGTGCTGGGGGTCGTAAGCGCGACTTGCCTCGCCCGCGCCGATATGGATCGGCTCACGCGTGGAATCGTCGCGGCTTCTCTCGCTGCCGGTCTCGTGCTCTCCGTGGTGGCCGTCCGCCACCCGCTCATGCCCCGGCCGATCCCGACACCGTTCAAACAGGACCCGATCGAGATGACCGACCGGGCGGCCTCGGATCTTCGAGCACTGGTGCCTGCGGGAACGAAGGTATTCCTCTTCGCGCAGCCGATGCCGATCTACCTTGCCGGGCTCCAGGCCTATGTCCAGCAACTGATGTCGCCCGGCGGCACCGTGGCGCCCCCTGGCGCCGACGAGGCGATTCTGCACCGGAGCGGTGCCTGGTCGGCGGCGGACGTGGAGCGCTGGCTTGGTCGGGACGTCCAGTACGCCATCGTGTCGCCCGCTTCCCTCGATGCCCTGGACGGGTACCGACCAGAGGTGGCCCGACTCATCCGGAAGCTGCTGAGCGAGCGGTTCGAGCAGGTCAGCGTGGTTCAGGGCGCGCTGGGGATGGAATACGGCGTGTTCCGCCGGCGGTCGATGTGAGCCACCCCATGAGGAACATCGGGTGCCCCATCTGCCGCAAGGACGAAGGGCGCACCATCTATCGGCAGACGCTGACGCCCGATGCGATGCCGACGGCGGCCGGGCCGATGCACGACCCCGAGCACGTACATTATCGGATCAGGGAATGCTCCGGCTGCCGCCTTCGGTACTCGAGCCCGATCTTCGACGAGGCTGGGGTGCGCGACCTGTACGCCCAGGCTGCCCACACCAACGTGCGCTCGGGAGAGGAGGGAAATGTCAAACGGACGTTCGAGCTCTACTACGAGCTCATCCGCCCGCACCTGGCCCGTCGCGATCGCATGCTGGATATCGGTTGTGACACGGGCATGCTGCTCGACGTGGCCCGGCGAGATGGCTTCCGAGAGGTCTTCGGGATCGAGCCCAACCCGGTAGCGGCTGCGCAGGCGGCGGCTGTTCCCGGAAGCTCGATCTCCCGCGCGTTCTACGAGGCTACCGTGTATCCCCCGGAGCACTTCGATCTGATCACCCTCATTCATGTGGTCGATCACCTGGTCGACGTGAACGATTTCCTGGTTCGGGTGCGCGGTCACCTTCGGCGAGGCGGGGCGGTCCTGGCGGTCGTCCACAACGTCGAATCGCTCCTGGAGCGGCTCCTGGGAGAGCGTTTCCCCCCCTACAACGTGTATCACCACTATTTCTTCTCCAAGCGGACCCTGAGGCTTCTCTTCGAGCGGGCGGGGTTCGACGTCGCGGTGGTGCGAACGACGTACAATCGCTACTCGACCGGATTTCTTCTCGACAAGGCGCCGCTGCTGCCTCCGATTCTCCGCCGCCTCGGACACGGTGTCCTCCGGACCCTGGGGGCCGACACGCTTCCCCTGAGCTTGCCCCTGGGCAATATCGGCATCGTCGCTCGTAAGCCGGCGGCCACGGGCTCCGGACAATAGGTATGGGCCACACGTGTGTGGTATCGTTCGACAGCTATCGTGGAGCCACGGTGTATCGCATGCGGGGTACCTATCCGGTACAGGTCCTTGAGAGTTTGAGAGCTCAATGACGGGGAAGAAGCGGCCGAGGGCCAGGCGCTCCGCCCGGGCTGCACGCCGGGTCGACGGGTCGTCTCTTCGAGGGCTGTCTGCTGAGTCGAGCCTGCGCCTGCACTTCGAGCTCCTGCGCGCGCGGCGCGTGGAGGAGAAGCTGGCGGAGCTCTACAAAGAGCAGGAAATGCGTACTCCGACGCACTTCTCCGTCGGACAAGAGGCGGTGGCGGTCGGAATGTGTGCCGCCCTCCGGTCCGACGACGTCGTCTTCAGCGGACACCGCTGCCATGCGCACTATCTGGCCAAGGGGGGCAATCTGGCGGCGCTCGTGGCCGAGCTCTATGGGCGGGAGAGTGGGGCGGCTCGCGGCCGAGGCGGCTCCGTTCACTTGAGCGACATGTCCGTGGGAATGGTGGCGGCCTCCGCCATCCTCGCTCAGACAATCCCCGTCGCCGTGGGATCCGCGCTCGCGTTCCAGATGGACGGATCCTCGCGGGTCGCCGTGACGTTCTTCGGCGATGGCGCGGTTGACGAAGGCGTCTTTCACGAGAGCTTGAACTGGGCGGCTGTCAAGCGCCTGCCCGTGGTGTTCGTGTGCGAGAACAACCTGTATGCCACGCACTCGCCGCTGTCTGTCCGGCTCCCTCGAGGCACCGAGATCTACCGACGCGCCCAGATGTACGAGATGTCCGCGGAGGAGCTCGACGGCAATGATGTGTACGCGGTGTACCGCAGCGCCCGGCGGGCGGTGACGCAGTGCCGGGGGGGCCGGGGGCCGGTCTTCCTCGAGTGCGCGACGTATCGTTGGCTCGAGCACGTCGGCCCCCTGGATGACTCTGAGCGCGGCTATCGGACCGCGCGTGAGATCGAATCCTGGAAGCGCAGGGATCCCGTCAAGCGGAGCGCCAAGGCGCTGAAAGCACGCGGGCTCGCGAGCAGCGCGACCTTCCAACAGTTCGAGTCGCAGATCGCCGAGGAGATCGCCAAGGCGGTGGCGGAGGCCAAGCAGGCGCCCTGGCCCGATCCGCGCGATCTCCTCAAGAACGTATACTAGCGGAAGCGATCATGCGCACGCGCACATACGCGGAGGCAATCGCCGAGGCCCTCGTTCAGGGAATGGCGCAGGATCCGGATGTGTTCATCATGGGAATCGGCGTCGATGATCACAAGGGGATCTTTGGAACGACCCGCCCCGCCTACGAAAAATTCGGCCGGGCCAGAGTCTTCGACGTGCCCATAGCCGAACAGGCCCTCACGGGGGTCGCGATAGGGGCCGCGGCCATGGGCAAGCGTCCCGTCGTCGTGCACGCGCGCAATGATTTCATGTTTCTCGCGACGGACCAGATGATCAACCTGGCGGCGAAGTGGCGCTACATGTACGGTGGGGCGTCGAGCGTGCCGATAGTCGTCCGTTCCATCGTCGGGAAAGGATGGGGGCAGGGCGCGACACATTCCCAGAGCCTCCAGGCGCTCTTCGGGCATTTCCCCGGGCTCCACGTTGTCATGCCCGCTCTACCCCGGGACGCCAAAGGCCTGACCCTGGCCGCTCTCCAGGCGCGGGCGCCCGTCGTCATACTGGAGCACCGCGCGCTCTACGAGACGCGCGGGCCCGTGCCGGAAGCTCCCGAGCCGACGCCCCTCGGCACGGCGTCCATCGTCAGGGAAGGCCGCGACCTCACAGTGGTCGCAGTGTCGCTGATGCTCGTGGAAGCGATGCGCGCCGCCGATCTGCTCGCTCCACTGGGCATCAGTCTCGAGATCGTGGACTGCCGCAGCATCCGTCCCCTCGATGCGGAGACGATTCTCGGATCGGTGAGAAAGACGGGCCGCGTCGTTGTCGCCGATACGAGCTGGCTCGCCTTTGGCCTATCGGCGGAGGTGGCCGCGATCTGCGCCGAGAGCGCTCTGGGACATCTCAAGTCGCCCGTCCGGCGCATAGGGCTCGCGGACTGTCCGGCTCCCGTCTCGGTGCCGCTGGAGAGAGCCTTCTACCCGGATCGCCACACCATTGCCGCGGAGTGTCTCCGTAGCCTCGATCGCGACGTGTCGATCCTTCCGGAATTCGCTCCGGAAGTATCCGCTTTCCAGGGGCCCTACTGATGGCCCACTCGCTCTCGGTCCTGGTGCCGGCCCTGAACGAGGAGCGGGATCTCGAGGCCACGGTACGGCAGCTGATTCGCGTCGTGGCCGGCGTGTGCGAGGACTTCGAGATCATCATCGTGAACGACGGAAGCACGGACGGGACGGGGGCCGTGGCCACGCGGCTCGCGAGGACGCAGCCGCGGGTTCGCGTCGTCGAGAACCTGCGCAACATGGGGCTCGGTTACAGCTATGCGCGCGGGGTGCGCGAGGCGAGAAAGTCTCACTTTGTCTACGTTCCCGGAGACAACACATGGCCGGAGGACTCGATCGGCGAGATCCTGCGCCATATGGGGAAGGCCGATGTGGTCACCTCGTACGCCACGAACCCCGAGGTGCGGGTGGGATTCAGGCGTGTCATATCGACGGCCTACACCACGACCCTGAACGCCCTCTTCGGCCTCCGGATGCGATACTTCAACGGCCTGTCGGTTTACCCGCGTCAGTTCTTGCTGACCCGCCCCGTCACGACCTGGGGGTTTGGATTTCAGGCGGAGACGCTGCTCAAGGCCATCGATGCGGGACTGTCGGTGGTCGAGGTGGGTGTCCCCATCGATGAGGCCGCCGCTCGGCGGTCGCGGGCGCTGAGCCTGCGCAACTTCTTGAGTGTGGCCAAGACCGTTATCACCACGTTCTGGGCGCTCCGGGTGGCGAGACGTCGCATGCTCACATCGGTCGGTCAGCTGTGAGCCGCGTCTTCGTCACGGGCGGCGCGGGATACGTGGGCACGGTGCTGGTGCCGCGCCTTCTCGAGGCGGGGCACGACGTGACCGCGCTCGACCTGTTTCTCTTCGGCGATCATCTGCCTGCGGACTCCGACCGGCTCCGGCGGATCACCGGCGACATCCGCGACGAAGCCCTCCTGCGGCGCGTGCTTCCAGGGCACGAGGCGGTCATCCATCTCGCCTGCATCTCCAACGATCCGAGCTTCGCGCTCGATCCCCGGCTGAGCCGCACCATCAACTTCGAGTGCTTCGAGCCCATGGTGACGGCGGCCCTGGAGGCCGGAGTGCGGCGCTTCATCTACGCCTCGACATCGAGCGTGTACGGCGTGAGCGACGCGGAGAACGTCACCGAAGAGCACCCGCTGGTGCCGCTCACCGACTACAACAAGTACAAGGGCCTGTGCGAGCCGCTGCTCTTCAAGCACCAAGCGCCCGGGTTCACGACGGTGACGATCCGGCCCGCGACCGTCTGCGGCTATTCGCCGCGGCTGCGGCTCGATCTGACCGTCAATATCCTGACCATGTCGGCCCTGGTGAACGGGAAGATCACGGTCTTCGGCGGGAGCCAGCGCCGGCCGAACATCCACATCGACGATGTGTGCGACCTCTACGCCATGCTGCTCGAGGTGCCCGATGGCCTCATCGCGGGCAAGACCTTCAATGCCGGCTACCAGAATCACACCGTGGCCGAGATCGCCGCCATCGTACGCGACGTGGTCAGCCGGGAAGTGCCGGGCCGCGAGGAGGTGGAGATCGTCACCACGCCGTCCGATGACCTGCGCTCGTATCACATCTCCTCGGAGAAGATCCGGCGAGAGCTCGGCTTTGTTCCCAAGCGCACCATCGAGGACGCCGTCCGCGATCTCTGCCGGGCCTTCGCCGCGGGGAAGGTGCCCGATCCCGTCGGCGCCATCGAGTACTACAACGTCAAGGCCATCCAGGCGGCCGGGTTGCGCTAGGAGCTTGTCCAGGTGATTTCCTGTCCCCCACGAGCCCTCCGAGCCAGCTAGCGTTGGCGCGTCGCCGGAGCGTGGTCACGGGCGGGGGCGGCTTCATCGGGAGCCACATGGTCGACCTCCTGCTCGCGGAAGGCCACGACGTGGTGGCGGTGGATGATTTCAGCACGGGCCGTCCCGACAACCTCGCCCACCATCGCGGCTCCCCCCAGCTCAAGGTGGTCGCGGCAGACGTCTGCGACGGCGCGCGCATGGCCTCGGAGTTCGCGGGGGCGGCCTGGGTCTTCCACTTCGCGGCTCTTGCGGATATCGTGCCGTCGATCGAACACCCCGAGCGCTACCTGCGCGCCAACGTCATGGGCACGCTGGGGGCGCTCGAGGCGGCGAGGACGGCCGGCGTGGAGCGGTTCATCTATTCCGCCTCGTCGTCATGCTATGGCATCTCGGATGTCCATCCCACGCCGGAGACGGCGCCGATCCGTACTGAATATCCGTATGCCCTCAGCAAGTATCTGGGCGAGACCATGGCCCTCCACTGGGGGCAGGTCTACCGCCTCCCCGTCGTGTCGCTCCGGTATTTCAATGCCTATGGTCCCCGCTCGCGAACGTCAGGCACCTACGGGGCGGTGTTCGGTGTTTTTCTTGCTCAGAAGCTCAATGGTCATCCCTTCACGATAGTGGGTGACGGCACGCAGACCCGCGACTTCGTCTTCGTCACCGACGTGGCGCGGGCCAATCTCCTCGCGGCGCAATCGCGCTCGGCCGGCGAGGTGTTCAACGTGGGCGCGGGCGCACCCCAGAGCGTCAATCGCCTGGTAGAGCTCCTGGGCGGGCCCACGGTGCATGTTCCGAAGCGGCCAGGGGAGCCCGACCGCACGCATGCCGACATCTCGAAGATCCGACGCGCGACGGGCTGGGAGCCCACGGTGAGCTTCGAGGAGGGCGTCAAGATCATGCTCGACCATATCGACGACTGGCGCGCGGCGCCCGTGTGGACGGTGGACACCATTGCCCAGGCCACGCGGGACTGGTTCAAGTACCTGGGCTAGCCGGAGCGTCATGTACGAAAAGTTCGCCCACAAGATCAAGACCCGCGAGGAGCTGGCGACCCTCCTGGGCCCTCGTCCTCGGAAGCGCACGGCCATCATGTGTCACGGCACCTTCGACATCGTCCATCCCGGTCACCTGCGCCATCTCATGTACGCCAAGGAGAAGGCGGACGTCCTCATCGCCAGCGTGACGGCCGATGCCCACATCTCCAAGGGCGCCTACCGCCCTTACGTGCCGCAGGAGCTCCGCGCGGCCAACCTGGCCGCGCTCGAGTTCGTGGACTATGTTGTCATCGACCCCAACGAGACTCCGATCGAGAGCATCCGGATCGTCCAGCCCGACTTCTTCGCCAAGGGCTTCGAGTATCAGACGAGTCCGCTGCCGCCCAAGACGCAGGAGGAGGTCGGCGCGCTCGAGGCGTACGGCGGCGAGATGGTGTTCACGCCCGGCGACGTCGTCTACTCGTCGAGCACGATCATCACCCAGCACGAGCCCCGGCTCACCGTCGACAAGCTCATCACGCTGCTGCAGTCGGAGGGCGTCACCTTCGATCAGCTCCGGGCGACCCTTCACGATCTCGGCCGCGTCCGCGCGCACGTCGTGGGCGACACCATCGTGGACCGCTACTCGTACTGCTCGCTCCTCGGCCAGAGCGCCAAGTCCCCGAGCTTCAGCCTCAGGTTCGAGCACGCCGACACCTTCGTGGGCGGCGCCGCCGTGGTGGCCAAGCACGTCCACAGCGTGGGAGCCCAGGTGTCGTTTACGACCGTCCTGGGCGACGACGAGCTGCGGGCCTTCGTGGTCGACGACTTGGCCGCCACCGGGGTGGCGACGCGGGCCCTCGTCGACGCCAGCCGGCCCACGACCCTCAAGGAGCGGTTCATCGCCGATCATCATCGGATGCTCCAGGTCGACCGGGTCGACAACCACATCGTGTCCGACCGGCTGCGGCGCGAGATCGTCGACGCCATTCAGGGAAACCCGGCGGACGTCGTCATCTTCAGCGACTTCCGGCACGGGATCTTCCATCGCTCGACGATCGAGGAATACGCGGCGGCGGTGCGACCGGGCGTGCTCCGCGCGGCCGACAGTCAGGTGTCGAACCGCTGGGGCAATATCCTGGACTTTCAGGGATTCGATCTCATCACGCCGAACGAGCGCGAGGCGCGCTTCGGCCTCGGAGACCAGGACTCGGGCGTGCGCCCGATGGCGCAGACCCTCTTCCAGCGCGCAGGCTGCCGCTACCTGATCTTGAAGCTTGGTGAGCGCGGCATTCTGACCTATCGCAGCCCGGGCCGGATGCCCCGTGAGTTCTTCATCGTGGACAGCTTCGTCGGCAATCTCGTCGACCCCATCGGCGCTGGCGACGCGCTGCTGGCCATGGCCACCCTGGCCCTGGCGCAGTCGGGCAGCATCGTCATCGCCAGCATCCTCGGCAGTCTCGCCGCCGCCGTGGCCTGCGAGCGCCCGGGCAACGTGCCGGTCGTCATCGCCGAGGTCGAGGACAAGCTCGACGCCCTCAAGCGGGCCGCGGCCGGGGCCTGAGCCGACGGTGGGCGTTCTCCGCTATCTCGTCGTCGGCCTCGGCAACATCGGCAGGCGCCGCGCGCGTCTTCTGGGGGCGCGCTGCGCCGCCACGGTGGATCCAGTGGCGCCCGGGGCCACCGTGCGGGCGGTGGACGAGGTCGACCCCGACGCGTACGACGCGGTGATCGTGGCCACCCCGAATCCCACCAAGGTCGACTATGTCGGCCGCTTCCTCGCGGAAGGCAAGCCGGTCCTGGTGGAAAAGCCGCTCCTCTTCTCGAGCCGCGACCAAGCGGAGGCACTCGCGGCCCGCGCGCGCAGCGGCGCCGTCTGGTATACCTCGTACAATCACCGCTTCGAGCCTTCGATCATGCGGCTCAAGCAGCTGCTCGACGCGGGCGCCGTGGGCAAGCTCGACCGCGTGCGCATGCTCTACGGCAATGGCACCGTGCGCGAGTGGCTCGGCACCTGGCGCGAATCCGGCGGCGGGGTCCTGGAGGACCTCGGCTGCCACCTCCTCGACCTCTGCGGCTATCTCCTGGGCCACGAGCGCGAGCGCTACGCCCTCCTGGACCTGCGGCCGGTCGAGTCGGGCACCTTCGACTACGGGGTCTTCACCTCCGTCGATCGCCGGGTCTTCCTCGAGGTCGGCAATGTCTTCTGGAAGAACACGTTCCGGGTGGAGGTGTTCGGGAGCGCGGGCTCGCTGCACCTGGATGGCCTGGGCAAGTGGGGCGGGGTTACCCTGCTGCGTCGCACGCGGGTGCTGCCGAGCGGTGTTCCGGAGGAGCGGCGCGAGGAACAGCCGGCGGGCGATGTCACCTGGGAGGCGGACCTCGACGAGTTCGAGCGGCGCGCGCGAGCGGGAGAGAGCTCGCTCGAGAACGACTGGCGCATCGCGGAGGCGATCCGCTCCCTCCTCGCTCAGGCCTCGGCGAAGAGCGGGCCGTGACGGAGCGGATCGGTGTCGTCGGTCTCTCTCACCTTGGCCTCGTGACGAGCGCCTGTCTTTCGTCCATGGGCTTCGAGGTGATGGCGGTCGGCGACACCGCGCGGGCCACGGCGCTCGCCAGTGGGACGCTGCCCGTCGATGAACCCGGTCTCACGGACCTTCTGGCTCGCACGCCACCCACGTTCAGCGGTGATTTCGGCGCCCTCGAGGGAGCAGAGACGATCATTGTCGCACTGGACACCGTCACCGACGACGAGAACCGGGCCGACCTGTCGGAGCTCGAGCGCCATGTCGACCAGGCCCTGCCATGGCTGCCCGCCGATGGGGTGGTCGCCCTCATGAGCCAGGTACCCGTTGGCTATACGCGGACGCTCGCCGGGCGTCTCCGCGAGAAGCGGCCCGATCTGCGGTCGCGCCTCTACTACTGGGTCGAGACGCTCGTCATCGGTGAGGCCGTCGCGCGCTATCTCAGGCCCGAGCGCATCATTCTGGGCGGGCCCGATTGGCTGGGCGGGCCCGAGACCGACCATGCGCCCGAGCCCACCCTCGACGCCCTCGTGGCCCGATTCGGCTGCCCCGCCATCCGCATGAACTACGAGAGCGCGGAGCTCTGCAAGGCGGCCATCAACTTCTACCTCGCCGCCTCCGTGACCTATGCCAATGCCCTGGCGGATCTCTGCGAGGTGACGGGGGCGAGCATGACGGCCATGCTGCCTGCGCTCCGGAGCGATCGACGGATCGGTCCCCACGCCTATATCCGTCCGGGACTGGGGCTGGCGGGCGGCAATCTCGAGCGTGACCTCGTCCAACTGCGCGAGCTTGCGGCGAGCCATGGCACAGACGCAGGGCTTCCGGCTCTCATCCTCGAGCGGAGCGCCGCGCGCTACGCGTGGCTCACGCGGGCCGTCGATCGCCACGTCCTCCGCGCCGGGATGCGGCCGCGCATCGCCCTGTGGGGGCTCGCGTACAAGAAGAACAGCCGGTCGACCAAGAACGCCATCAGCCTGAGGCTCCTGCGAGATCTGGCCGGCCGCGCCGTCGTCACCGCATATGACCCGCAGGTGACGCTCCCGCCCACCGCGGACGTCCTGATGGCGTCGAGCGCCCTCCAGGCGACCGAGGGCGCCGATGCCCTCGTCATTCTCACCGACTGGGACGAGTTCGCCACGGTGGACCCGTCCGCTCTCAAGGAGCGGCTGCGATCATTCGTGGTGGTGGACGCGGCCGGAGTGCTGGACGGCGCGCGCTGCCGACGGGCGGGTCTCACGCGAGTAACCATCGGCGAGTCGCCATGGACGTAGTGACGGGCCGCCGGATCCTCATCGCGGGGGCCAGCGCCGGAATCGGCGCGGCTCTGGTGCGGGCGCTTGCCGCGCGTGGAGACACGGTCTTCGCCTGCGCGCGCCGCGTCGCCGCGCTCAGCGCCGTCACGGAGGGCGACACATTGGCGCGCTCCCGCGCCTGCGACGTCGGCGACGAGAGCCAAGTGCGCGCGCTGGTCGGGTGGGTGGCCGCCGAGGTCCCAGCTCTCGACGCCGTCGTCTTCTGCGCCGGCGCCTTCGGGGCCATCGGACCCGTGGAGAAGACAGACAGCGACGCCTGGTGGTCCACCCTGCGGGACAATGTCTTCGGCGCCTATCTCCTGATCAAGCACGCCCTCCCGCTTCTCGAGCGAGGCGAGCGCTCGCGCATCATCACCTTCTCGGGGGGCGGCGCATTCGGCACGTTTCCGCGCTACAGCGCGTATGCTACGTCCAAGGCCGCCCTCGTGCGCCTGACGGAATGCCTGGCCGAAGAGCTCAAGAGCCGGGGCATAGCGGTCAATGCGGTCGCGCCCGGCATGGTCGCCACCGAGATCCATGAGGCGACGCTGCGCGCCGGACCTGACCGGGCGGGGCGCGAGCATTTCGAGCGCACCGAGGCGGCCATGGCCCGAGGGGGCGTGCCCATGGAGGTGCCGGTGGCCTGCGTCGAGTTCCTGCTCTCGCCCGAGGCTGACGGGCTGACGGGCAAGACCATAGCGGCGGGGTTCGATCCGTGGCGGAGCGAGCGTTTCCGCGCGCACCTCGACGAGATCACCGGCTCGGAGGTCTATACCATGCGGCGAATCAATCCGGTCCATCTGCCGGACGGGAGCCTGAAGGAGCGGCTCTCGTGAAGAACGGCGCCTATATCGATCGGTTCCTTCAGGGTGTGGAGGAGATCGCCCGGAAGGTCTCCCGCGAGGACATCGACCGGGCGATCGAGGCGCTGTACCAGGCCTGGAGGGACGGGCGCACGGTCTTCACGGCGGGCAATGGCGGCTCCGCCGGCACGGCCACGCATTTGGCCGCCGATCTGAACAAGATGACGTCCATTCCGGGACGAGCACGGCTGCGCGCCATGAGTCTCGTCGACAATATCCCGCTCGTGAGCGCGCTCGTGAACGACGATGGCTGGGACAATGTCTATACGGAGCAGCTCGCGACCTTTTATCGGCCGGGGGATGTCCTGGTGACCATCAGCGTGCACGGCGGCACGGGTCGCGACAAGGCCGGCGCATGGTCCCAGAACCTCATGAAGGCCATCGCGTACGTGAAAGAGCGCGGAGGCACCACCATAGGGCTTGCCGGCTTCGACGGGGGCGCCATGCGTGAGGTGTGCGACGTCTGCGTGGTGGTGCCGTACGAGACGACCCCCCACGTGGAGGGTTTCCACGTCGTGCTGCATCACCTGATCGCGTTCTGCCTGGCCGAGCGCATCGCGGGCGGCGAGGGTCTCGCGCGGCGATGAAACGCGCCGTGTTTCTCGACCGTGACGGAGTGCTCAATCCCATGGTCGAGCGCGGCGGTCGCTGGGGAGCGCCGCTCGGGCTCGAGACCTTCGAGATCTATCCGTGGGCAGCCGACAGCGTGGCCCGTCTGCGCGCGATCGGCCTGCTCTCGCTCGTGGTCACGAACCAGCCCGAGCTGGCGACGGGTGAGCTGTCGGTGCCCATCCTCGAAGCCATGCACGAGCGACTGCGTCGCGAGACCGGCGTGGACGCGGTCTACGTCTGTCCCCATCGGGATGCGGATCGCTGCAGCTGCCGCAAGCCGAAGCCGGGGCTCCTCCTCCAGGCCGCGCGCGAATGGGGAGTGGACGTCGCGCGCTCCTTCATGATAGGGGACCGGTACCGGGACGTGGACGCCGGACGAGCGGCGGAGTGCGTGACCATCCTGGTGGCGGGGCGCGAGGAAGGTCCGGCGCGGCCGGACCACCGCGCGGCCGACCTGCGCGAGGCCGTCGCGACCATCCTGACCCTCACGAGAGGAGAGTCATGAAGCTCTTCGTGGACTCGGCGAACCTGGCGGAGATCGAGGAGTCGCTCGCGCGCGGCTTCGTGGCGGGCATCACCACCAACCCTTCGATCCTGGCGAAGGAGGAGCGGACCGACTTCACGGAGCACATCCACAAGATCATCGGGCTGATCCGCCGCCACGGGCGCGAGGTGCCGCTGTCCGTCGAGGTGTTCGTGGACGATCCCGCGGAGATGCTCGATCAGGCGCTCAAGTTCGTCTCGGCTTTCCGCTATCCCATGCTCAGCGTCAAGGTGCCCATAGGCTGGGGGGAGCTCAAGGTCGTGGCCGAGCTCCGCAAGCGCGACATCATGGTCAACTGCACCTGCTGCATGTCCTTCAATCAGGCGTACATGGCGGCGCTGGCGGGGGCCAACTTCGTGAGCCTCTTCTACGGTCGCATCAAGGACATCGGTTACGACGCCCGGTCCGTCGTGGAGCAGACGGCGCGGGCTTTCCGCGAGGGCGGCATCCGGTCGGAGATCATCGTGGGCAGCATCCGTCACATCGCCGACGTCAACGAGGCGCTCGGCGCCGGCGCCCATATCGTCACGGTGCCGCCGAAGTTCTTTCCGGCGCTCACCCAGCACCCGAAGACGACGGAGGCGGTGGACCAGTTCCTCGGGGACTTCCGCAAGTGGAGCGAGCAGGCGTAGGACGCGCCGGGGGTGAAGGGTCTTCTCCTCGCCGCCGCCAGCTCGCTGCTCTGCGTGGCCGCCGTCACCGTTGTCTTCCGCATCGTCGATGTCCGCCGCCGGGCCGCCGCGATGCTGGGGATCTTCCTGGCCACGATCCCGCTCTACGTCGCGGCCTACGCCCTGACGCCGGCCGATCTCTGGCTCCTGCCCGAGTGGCTCGTCGAGCCACGCAGCTTCCTGTGCGGCGCTTTCGGCCTCTTCGTCCACGCCACGCTCTTCTTCGGGGGATGGCTGCAGGTCTACAACCTGGCCGAGCGAGGGTTCTCGCTTCGTATTCTGGTCGACATCGACGAATCTCCCGGACGCGCGCTCTCGCCTGAGGAGGAAGAAGCCGCCTACGGCGGCGGGCTCGGCATGGGGTGGATGCTCGACAAGCGGATCGACGGGCTCCTCTCCACCCGCTTGATGGTGGAGCGCGCCGGCTGCCTCCTGGCCACCCCCAAGGGCGCGCGCGCCGCGCGCCTGTTCGGCGGACTCCGCGCCTTCCTTCAGATCGAGACGCCGCAGTGAATCCCGACGCGCTCGGCACGGCGTTCGGCGCGGGCGCGGCGTGGACCGCGGCGGCCGTGGTCGTGCACTTTGCGATCTTTCATTTCGCGCGGGTCGAGCACAGGGCTCGCACCGTGACGCTGCTGTTCGCGCTTGCCGCCGTCGCCACCCTGTGGACGTGCTTGCTCCTCGACGTCGACCGGTGGCGCGCGGTCTACGGAATGGTCGTGGTCGCGTGCAGCTTCTTGCTCTACATGCCCTTCTACTACACCTTGGCGGCCTCTCAGTCCGTCCAGCTCGTGATCGAGGTCCGCGCGGCGCCTCACGGCCTCTCCCGGGAGCAGATCCGGCGTCGCTATCCGGTGCAAGAGACCCTGGCCGGGCGTCTCGAGACCCTAGCCTGGGCGGGGTATATCGTCGGGGTGGACGGCCGCTTCGTGCTGACCTTCAAGGGCCGGCTCGTCTCCTTACCGTTCAGGGCGATCAAGAAGCTCTGGCGGCTCGGCCCAGGGGGTTAGGGAAGATGGGTCGAATTTGCCCAAGTCCCTGAAAGTCCGTATGATTAAGCACCTCCACATGGCGGAGCTGCCTCGGTGAACCCCAATATGGTGACCAGCCCAAGGGCTTCGCTCCGCGAGGCACTCGAGGCGATCACCAAGAACGGCCGGCAGGCCGTTCTCGTGGCCGACGCCGAGGGCGTCCTCGTCGGCATGGTCACGGACGGCGATCTGCGCCGCGCCATCCTGCGAGGCGTGCCGCTCGACGGCGGCGTCGCCGACATCATGAACCCCGTGCCCGTGACCGCCTCGCCCGGCCTCGGGCGCGCGGCCGCCGTGGAGCTCATGCTCGCGCGGGGCATCCGCCACCTGCCTCTCGTGGAGGCGGGCCGGCGGCTCGTGGACGTGCTCTTCCTCGAGGAGCAGATCGCCGCGCCGCCCCTGCCCACACCCGCCGTGATCATGGCGGGCGGGGAAGGGCAGCGGCTCCGGCCGCTCACGGAGTCCACGCCCAAGCCGCTCGTTCTCGTGGGCGGCCGACCGCTCGTCGAGATCATGATCGAGCGCCTGCGCCAGTCGGGGATCACCGACATCACCATCGCGCTCCACCACAAGTCGGAGATAATCCGGGAGCGGCTCGGCGACGGCGCCCGGCTCGGCGTTCGCATCGGCTACGCCCTCGAGCCCAAGCCGCTCGGAACGATGGGCGCGCTCCTCCTCCTCCGGGAGCGGCTGCGCCAGCCCTTCTTCGTGGTCAATGCCGATGTCCTGACCAGGTGCGACTTTCGCGCGATGTGGGAGTTTCACCGGCGGCAGGGACGAGCGGCCATGACGGTCGGTGTCTCCACCCACCAGGTCGACATCCCGTATGGCGAGTTCACGCTCCACGGTGAGCGTGTGACCCGCGTCGAGGAGAAGCCGCGCAAGGAGTTCCCCGTCAATGCCGGCATCTATCTCCTCGATCCCTCGGCCGTCGAGGTGATCCCGGCGGGCGAGTACTTCGACGCCACGGACATGATCCGGACGCTCCTCGATCGGGAGCGTGTGGTGGCGGCGTACCTGATCCGCGAGTACTGGCTGGACGTCGGCCGCCTCCCCGATCTGGAGAAGGCCAATCGTGACGTGGCCGAGGGACTGCTCGACTAGGCCATGACTACGGTCGGGGTGGTGGGGCTGGGCTACGTGGGGCTCACGCTGGCGGTGACGCTTGCGCGCAAGGGCTTCATCGTGCACGGCGTGGACACCTCGCCCGCCGTGCTCGACGCGCTCGCCCAGGGCCGGCCGCACCTCTACGAGCCCGGGCTCGACGAGGGACTCGGCACGTTTCTGGGCGATCGTCTCCACGTCGCCTCCGTCTTGCCCGCCCGCGGGGTCGAGGCCGCCATCATCTGCGTCTCCACGCCGGTCAATCCGGAGACGCGCGGGCCCGAGCTCGGCAATCTGCGGGCCGCCGCGCGCCACGTGGCGGAGCGCTGCGCCCCCGACACGCTCGTGATCGTGCGCAGCACGGTGCCCGTGGGAGGGAGCCGCGCCGTGGTCCTGCCCGAGCTGCTCTCGGCCTGGGGACACGCGAGCCTGGCCTTCGCGCCCGAGCGGACCATCCAGGGACAGGCGCTGCGCGAGCTCGAGGAGCTTCCGCAGGTGGTGGGCGGCCTCGATCCCGAGAGCGGGCGCGCGGCCGCCAAGCTCTTCGAGCGGGTGACCCGCCGCGTGGTCTCCGTCTCCTCGCTCGAGGCGGCGGAGCTGGTCAAGCTCGCGAACAATTGCCACACGGACCTGATCTACTCCTACGGCAACGAGATCGCCCTCGTGGCCGAGCGGTGGGGGCTCGATCCTCTCGAAGTTATCCGGGCCTCCAATGTCGACTATCCGCGCCCCGACCTCGCCAAGCCCGGCTTCGTGGGCGGGGCGTGCCTGTCCAAGGATCCGTACATCTTGATCAGCGCCTCGCGGGCGACGGGCTACACGCCATGGCTGGTCGGGCAGGCGCGCGGGCTCAACGAGCACCTGCCGGGCCACGTCGCCGAGCGGCTCGTGGCCATGATCCGGTCCGCGCGCGGAAGCGCGGAGGGCGCGCGGCTCTCCGTGCTCGGCTGGGCCTACAAGGGCTGGCCGCCCACGGACGACATGCGCGGCGCGCCCATCGTGCCCATGCTCCCCCTCTTCCGCGCGGCCGGGCTCTCTCTTCGCGGTCACGACTACCTGGTGGGAGCGGACATCATCCGCGGCCTCGGTGCCGAGCCGGTCACGGCGGAGGCGGCCTTCGACGGCGCGGACGCGGTGCTCGTGGTCACCAACCATCCCGAGTACGCCAAGCTCGACCTAGGCCGGCTCCTGCCGCGCCTGCGCCGGCCCGCCGTCCTCTACGACGCCTGGCGCATCCTCGACGAGGAGACCGTCCGCGGGGCGGGCGTGCGCTACGCGGGGATCGGCTATGGCTAGGACGCTGATCCTGGGCGGAGCGGGGTTCATCGGCTACCACCTGGCCGCGCGCCTCGCCGCCGAGGGCCACGCCCTCACCCTGGTCGACGACTTCTCACGCGGCCGACGGGACGGAGAGATCGAAGCCCTCTGCGGGCGGCCGAGCGTGACCCTGGTCCAGGCCGACCTCACCCGCGAGGACGCGCTCCGGGAGCTGCCCGCGCGGTGGGACTCCGTCTACATGCTGGCGGCCGTGGTCGGCGTGCGCAACGTCGAGACCGACCCCGCGCGGGTGATCCGCACCAACACGCTCGCCCTCATGCGCCTGCTCGACTGGCTCACGCCCGAGGCCGGCATGCTCTTCTTCGCCTCGACGAGCGAGACCTATGCGGGCGGCGTGTCGGCGGGCACGGTGGCGGTGCCCACCCCCGAGGACGTGCCGCTGTCCGTGCCCGACGTGGCCGCGCCTCGCTTCGCCCGCTTCGCCTACGCGGCGAGCAAGATCCTGGGGGAAGCGGCGGTGATCCACACCGCCCGCGCCCGCGCGCTCCCGTCCGTCATCGGGCGCTTCCACAACGTGTACGGGCCGCGCATGGGCGCCGATCATGTCATCCCGGAGCTGTCGCTCCGCGCGCTCCGCCGCGAGGACCCCTTCCGCGTCTACGGCACCGATCAGCGCCGCGCCTTCTGCCACGTCTCGGACGCCGTGGAGGCCATGGTCAGGCTCATGGCCACACCGGCGGCCTCGGGCCGGGTCGTGAACATCGGCAACGACACGGAGGAGACGCGGATAGAGGATCTGGCGAGCCTCGTGCTGAGAGAGGCGGGATTCGCGCCGAGGCTCGAGCGGGTGGCCGCGCCCGCGGGGTCGGTCGCCCGGCGCTGTCCCGACATCGGGCGCCTTCGCGAGCTCACGGGCTTCGTGGCCAAGGTCTCCCTCGAGGCGGGCGTGCGCGAGACCTTCGCCTGGTATCGCCTGCGCCACGAATCGGAAGCGGGGTCGCGGTGAGCGGGCCCGGGCGCGGAATCCCCAACGCGGTTCCCTACCTCGCCGGCAACGAGTGGAAGTACGTCAAGGAATGCCTCGACACCAGCTGGGTGTCCTCGGCCGGGCCCTTCGTGGACCGCTTCGAGCGCGAGGTGGCGGCGCACGTGGGCGTGGCCCACGCCGTGGCCACCGTCAACGGCACGGCCGCGCTTCACGTGGCGCTCCTCGTCGCGGGGGTCAAGCCGGGCGATCTCGTGCTCGTGCCCGCCCTCACCTTCATGGCCACGGGCAATGCCATCGCCTACTGCGGCGCCGAGCCCGTCTTCCTCGACTCGGAGGAGACCTCGTGGGGGCTCGACCCGGAGAAGACGGCCGACTTCCTCTCGCGCGAGTGCCTGGTCAAGGCGGGCCACGTCGTGCATCGCGCCACGGGCCGCGTCGTGCGCGCGCTCGTGCCCGTGGATCTGTACGGACATCCGTGCGACCTCGACGCGATTCTCGAGATCGCGGGGCGCCACCCTCTCGCCGTGGTCGAGGATGCCGCGGAGGCGCTCGGCGCCCGCTACCGGGGACGCGCCGTGGGCGGCGACGGCCTCGTGAGCTGCCTGTCCTTCAACGGCAACAAGATCATCACGACGGGTGGGGGCGGCATGGTGCTGACGCGGGATCCCGGGGTGGCGGCCCGTGTCCGGTCCCTGACCACGCAGGCGCGGGGCGACGCCCTCGAGTTCGTCCACGACGAGGTCGGCTTCAACTATCGCCTGACCAACATCCAGGCGGCGCTGGGCGTCGCCCAGCTCGAGCAGCTCGACGCCTTCATCGAGGCCAAGCGCGCCACCGCCGCCCACTATCGTGAGCTCCTGGGCGGCGTGCCAGGGCTCACGGTCTTCACGGAAGCGCCCTGGGCGCGCTCGACCTACTGGATGCCCTCGCTCCTTCTCGACGAGCGACGCGGCCCCGACGTGCGGGCGCTCCTGCGCCGGCTCAATGCGGAGGGCATCGGGGCGCGCCCGCTCTGGCGCCCGCTCAATCTGCAGCCGGCGTTCAAGTCCGCGCTGACGTACCGGGTCGAGGTCGCCACGCGGCTGTACGACCGGGGACTGTCCCTGCCGTGCTCGGTCGGCATCACGCCGGAAGAGCGCCGGCTCGTCGCCGAAGCGCTCGTCTCCGCGCTCGAGCCGTGAAGGCGGGAGCGCCCGCCGTGACGGTGGCGCGAGGAGCGGGAGACGTCGAGGCCTGGCCGGAGGCGGTGCGACGGCGGCTCGCCGAGTACTACACCCGCTACTATCGGGACACCCTGGGCGTGCCCGGTTGGCAGGATCTCGTGGCCGTCCGACTCGGAGAGGAAGCTCTCGAGACCCGCCATCTCTCCCGGCTGGAATCGGCGATCGGACGGAGGGTGGCGGGTCTCCGGCTCCTCAACGTGGGCTGCGGCACCGGAGGCTTCACCATGGTCGCCCAGCGCGCCGGCGCGAGCGCCGTCGGAATCGACGCCGAGCCGGCCGCCGTCGAGATATGCCGGCTCAAAGCCGACGCCGAGAAGGGCGGGCCGATCTGCCTCCTCGGCGCCGCCGAGGCCCTGCCGTTCCCCGACGCGTGCTTCGACGTCGTGTACTGCTTCTCGACGCTCGAGCACGTCGAGAGCGTGCCCGCCACCGTGCGCGAGATGCTTCGGGTCGCGCGCCCGGGCGGGGCCGTGTACGTCCACGCTCCGAGCGCGCTCGCGTGCTACGAGGGGCACTACAAGCTCTTCTGGGTGCCGCGCATGCCGAAGGCGCTCGCGCGCTGGTATCTCCGGGCGCGCGGGCGTCCCACGGGCTTCGTGGACACGCTGACCCCGCTCCTGCCGCGGCGCCTCGAGTCGCTCGTGCGGGAAGCGGGCGCCCGGCAGGTGACGAGGCTCGAGCCCGCCGACGCGCGACTGCCCGAGACGGGCAGCCCGCTATGGCCGCTCGTGCGGGCCTACTACCGGCTCTTCGGCGTCGGGCCCCACATCGAGCTCCTGGCCCGCAAGTGACCGGGCCGGCGATGGCGCTGCGCATGGACGACGTCGGTGCCGCCTCCAAGCGGAACGAGGTGTACGGGATCACCCGGCTCGAGCTGGGCGGGCTGCGGGTGCTGTTTCCCGGCAACCTCCTCTTCTTCAAGTACCTGCCGCCCATCAAGCGGTGGGGGCCTTATCGCGAGCTCGGCGGGCGTGACTGGGAAGCCGTCCTCGACTGGCTCGAGCGTCACGGCTCGCGCCTGACCGTCGGCGTGACCGCGGGCTGGGTCGAGGACGACGGCTCGATCACTCCGTATCCGCGCAAGTTCCCCGAGGCGAGTCGTGTGGTCCGCTCAGGCGTGGACCGGGGGCTCCTCGAGGTCGCCAACCATGGCTACACCCACTGCGTGCTGGAGCGCGGACGGTTCCGGCCTCGCCTGTTCTCCGGCAATCGCGCCGACCATCGCGAGTTCTACGACTGGCTGCCGGAGTCCGTTCATCGCGAGCACGTCAGGAACTCCCAGGAGATCCTTCAAGACTTTCTCGGCCGCAAGGTCGAGACCCTCGTCCCTCCCGGCAACGTGCTCTCGCGCAAGACCTTGACGGCCGCGGCGGCGGCGGGCCTGCGCTATGTCTCCTGCCTGGGGGCCCAGGCGTGGGCTCCCGCCGACGGGCTCGTGCTCGTCGACGACCGCCGGGTGCGCGCGTTCCACGACCGCGACATCGTGCGGGGAGGGATCCGCTGGCTGGAGCGCCTCCAGGTCGGCGCGCCCTCCGGGGGCTACGTGACGGTGCGCGAGGTGGCCGCGGCGTGAAGGTCTGTCTCGCCAACGAGTATTTCCCGCCGCACGCCCCGGGCGGCACGGAATGGAGCACGCAGGCGCTCGCCACTGCCCTCGCGGGGCGCGGGGCGCAGGTGATGGTCGCCACCCCCAACTACGGAGCGGCCCCCGTCGAGGAGAGCGCGGGCTTCGTCATCCGACGTTTCTCCTTCCCGTTCAAGCGCCCGCCGGGCCGCACCGTGCTCCCCCAGCGCATGCTGCAGAGCCCCCTCTTCGCGCTCTGGGCCGGGCTCCAGCTCGCGCGCCTCGTCCGCCGCGAGGGCGCCGATGTCCTTCACGCCCAGAACAAGCACATGCTCGTCCCGTCCCTCATCGCGCGCTGGCTGACCCGGGTGCCGGTCTTGCTGACCATACGGGACGGCAGCCTCATCGACCCCTCGCCCATGTGCCTCCATCACGGGGATCGGCGACCGGACGACTGCGGGGTTCGGAAGCTGTGGGGCGAATGCTCGGTCGAGTACTTCGATCTCTACATGCGGGGCCGGCGCTCCCGGCTCATGACCAAGCTCGCCTTCCTCGCGGGCTGGCTCGATGCCTGCGTCAAGCAGCGCTTCCTCCGTCGCGTCGACGCCGTGGTCGGGGTCAGCGACGGCATTCTCGGGATCTACAGCCGATCGGGCCTTCTCGACGGCGTCCGGCGCCTGCGTACCGTGTACACGATCCCGCCTCCCACGGTGCCCGCCATCCCTTCGCTGGCCGCGGACATCCGGCGCGCCTATGGCCTCGAAGGCCGGCGCGTGGTGCTCTACGTGGGCAAGTTCTCTCCCGGCAAGGGGACGGGCGACCTGGCGGAGGCCGCGCCGCGCATCCTGAAATCGGTCCCCGACGCCGTCTTCGTCTTCGTGGGCGACGGCGTGACTCCGCTGCCCGACGCGCCCTGGGTGCGCCGGCTCGGGCCCCTCCCCAACGTCGAGGTGCTCGCCCTCTACGCCGCCGCCGACGTGGTCGTCGTCCCCTCCGTCGTCCCCGATTCGCTGAGCCGGGTCATCCTCGAGGCCATGAGTGCGGGACGCGCGGTGGTGGGCACGCGCGTCGGAGGGACTCCGGAGCTCGTGGTCGACGGCGTCACCGGGCTCCTCGTCAGGCCGCGCGATCCCGCCGAGCTCGCCCGGGCGGTGGAGACGCTGCTCCTGGACGAACCGCTGCGCCATGCCCTGGGAGCCGCGGCGCGCAAGCGCGTGGAATCGCACTTCGACCCCGAGACCAGCCTCGACCGGCTCCTCGCCCTCTACGACGAGGTGCGGGCCCGGTGAGGGGACCGCGTCTCGGGACCTCCTATCGGCGCGCGCTTCTCGACGCCGAGTTGGCGAGGCTGGCCCCCGATCTCACGGGCCTCGTCCTGGATGTCGGCGGCAAGCGCGTGCCCCGCGGGAGCTTCCGACGTCAAGAGGAGCGCGCGCGACGCTGGATTCTTCTCAACATGGATGCGGCCGAGCGTCCGGATGTGATCGCCGACGCCGAGGCTCTGCCTCTCCGGTGCGGGTCCGTCGACCGCATCGTGTGCACCGAGGTCATCCAGTACGTGGACCGGTACGAGGACATGCTCGAGGAGTTTGCCCGCGTGCTCGTGCCCGGCGGACGCATCGTGCTCTCTGCCCCGCTCCTCCATCGGCCGGATCATCCGCTGGACCGCCACCGCTTCTCCGCGGCGCGGCTGGGCGAGCTTCTCGACCGGGCGGGGCTCCGCGTCGAGGCGGTCAGCCAGCAGGGCCGCTTCTTCACCAGTCTCGCTCACATGCTTCGCCAGGCCACGGCCCAGGTCGGCTCGCGTCCACTGCGCGCCCTCGCCGCGCTTCCCGTGCTCCCCTTGGGCGCGCTCCTCCTCGCCATGGACCGGCTGCCCGGGGTCGCCCGCTCGCCATTCCTGTCGAGCTATGCCACCGGCTATCTCGTGACGGCGCGCAAGCCATGAGCCTGGGCGACATGCGCATCTGCTCGCCTCATTGCGGCGTCGCGCCGGAGACGACCTCAGGGGGCGAGACCTATGAGCGAGAGCTCCTGGCCAGGCTCGGGCGGGCAGGGGTGGACGTCGATCTCATCCTGGCCCGTGGCAAGCCGCATCCCGAGGGCGTGCCCCACTGGACCGTCCACCGCTTTCCCATGCGCCGGGGACTGCGGTGGTGGGTAGCGCCGTTCATCGTGCCCTCGGCCATCAAGCGCGTGTGGGACGAGCGTCCCTTCGACCTCCTGCGCGTGCACTCGCTCCGCTACATCGGGCCGAGCGCGCTCATCGCCCGCCGCCGCTTCAACTTGAACGTCCCGGTGGTGTCGCACCACCACCACCTCGATCCGAGCCCGCTGAACCGGCTCATCGAGAAGCGGGTGGTGGAGGCCTCCGATCGCGTGGTGGTGGGAAGCGAGTTCGGCCGCCGCCAGCTCGCGGCCGAGCTCGGGGTCCGCACGGATCACGTCTCCGTCGTCTACTACGGCGTCGATCCCGCTTTCGTCCCCGGGCCGCTCGCGCCTGACCTGCTCGACCGCTACCGCCTCCGCGGGCACCCTGTCGTGCTCTTCTTGGGCGGGCTCAAGCCTCGCAAGAATCTCTTCCTGCTCCTGGACGTCTGGGCGCCGGTCGCCGCCCGGGTGCCCGAGGCGCGGCTCGTCATCGCGGGCGGCGGCCCCCTGCGCGCCGATCTCGAGCGCCATGCCCGGCGGCTCGGCCTCGAGGCCCGGGTGGTCTTCACGGGCTATGTCCCCGAGGCCGAGAAGGCCGCGCACTTCCGCCTCGCCGACGTGTTCCTGTTTCCCTCGGCCATGGAGGGCTTCGGCTTCAGCGTGGCCGAGGCGATGTCCGCGGGCGTGCCCGTGGTCGCCTCCGACCGCGGGTCCATTCCCGAGCTGGTGGCCGAGGGCCAGAGCGGCTTCGTCTGCGATCCTTCGGCGCCCGAGCGCTTCGTGGAGCGCCTGCTCCTCTTGCTGGGCGACGTCGCCCTCCGGGAAAAGTTCGGCGCCGTCGGGCGCGAGCGCGCCGACCGCCTCTTTCGCTGGGAGGCCTGCGTCGACGGCACGCGGCGCGTGTACGAAGAGACGCTCTCCGCCTGGCGGCGCCGCGGCGCGCGGCCGGCGCCATGAATCCCCTCGGCCGGCTGACCGTGCGCGCAGTGGACGTGGTGAATCGCCGCGGCAAGGCCCTCGGGGTCCGCCTCGTGCGCTGGACGGGCAAGCGGCCCTATGCCATCCATCCCAAGCATCTCGTCGAGCATCCGTGGCACGACTGGTACCTGCCGTATCTCTCGTCGAGCGACCGGGTCCTCGACGTCGGCTGCGCCAACGGCGCGCACCTGTCGCGGGCGGCCACTCGGTGCCGGGCCATCGTCGGGTTCGACTACGACCTCGCCCAGCTGCCCATCGCCGCGCGCACCATCCGCGAGCAGAGGCTCGCCAACGCGCGCATCTTCGCCTGGGACATCACGGGCGCCTTTCCGTTTCCCTCCTGCTCGTTCGACGCCGCGCTCTTCCTGGACGTGATCGAGCATCTCGTTCCGCGCCTGGACGTCCTGAGGGAGATTCATCGGGTCCTCACCGAGGACGGGCGGCTTCTCGTCTCGGGTCCCAATCGAGAGACGCGCTGGCGCCAGACCCTGCGGGAGGCCGGGCTCTTCTCGTACTCCGATCCGGACCACAAGGTCGAGTACACGCGGGAGGAGTTCCTGGCCGAGCTGGCCGCGGCCGGGTTCGAGCCGGACGGGCCGGTCATGCCCGTGGTCCTCGACACGCCGTGGGCGGGAGCCATCGACGCTCTGGGCGGGCTTTCCCTCGGCCTCTACGACAGGCTCAGCCGCTGGAAGCGGGACGCGGCGGTGCGCCGTCCCGAAGAGAGCACGGGCTTCCGGGTGGTGGCGAGGAAGCGGCGCGCATGACCATCGGGTTCCTCCCCGCCCTCGGGAGCGGGATCCGCGCCCTCGCCGAGACCGGCCAGCTCTCGCGTCTCCTCGACGGCTACATGCGGCCGTACGCCGATGCCTTCGGCGAGGTCCTCTACTTCAGCTACCTGCCGGAGTCCCTCGAGGAGTTCACGAGCGATCCTGCGCTCCTCAGGCGCGTGCGTGTGATCGCCCCCGCGCATCCCATGAGCCGCGGGCGCCGGGCCCTGACCATGGCCACGGCGCACGCCGGGGAGTTCCGCCGCTGCCGGGCCCTGCGCGTCTTTCAGATCACGGGGACCATCCCGGCCCGGAGAGCCACGAAGCGCTTCGGGATTCCTTACGTCACTACCTATGGCTTCTGGTACGGCCAGCTCTCCGCATCAGGCCCCATGGGCTGGCTCAAGCGCCCGCTCAAGGCGCGCGTCGAGAAGCAAGGCCTGCGCGACGCGGCCGCAGTTATCGCGACGACCGAGGAACTCCGCTCCGTGGCCTCGCGCTTCTCCTCGCGCGTCGAGCTGCTCCCGAATGGCGTGGACACCCAGCTCTTTACGCCCGCCGGACCGGCGCCTCGTTCGGGCCCTCCGCGAATACTCTATGTCGGTCGCCTCTCGATGGAGAAGAACCTGAAGACTATCGTGACCGCGACGTCCTACGTCGGCGATGGCGCTCTCGACATCATGGTGGGTGCGGGCCCGCTCCGAGGCGATCTCGAGGCGTTGGCCCGGGAACTGGGGGTCGAGATCCACCTGCCCGGGATAGTGGAACAAGCCAAACTGCCCGTAGTCTATGGTTCCGCGAACGTCTTCGTCCTCGCTTCGTTCACGGAAGGGCATCCGAAGGCTCTCCTTGAGGCCATGGCGTGTGGACTGCCGTGCATCACCTCAGACTGCGCCGGGAATCGATCGCTCGTTGCTGACGGCGAGACCGGACTGCTCTTCGACCCCTACAGTCCCCATGAGCTCAGGGATTGCCTGCGGCGAGTCCTGGACGACCCCGCCCTCGCCGCGCGGCTCGGGAAGGCCGGCCGAGCCCTCGTCGCCGAGCGCTACGACCTGGGCACGCTCGTGCAGCGCGAGATCGAGCTCGTGCGCAGCGTGGCGAGGCGCTGAGAGCCGGCCGTGCCGTTCGCCTACTACTCGCGCGCCGCCACCACCCAGTTCTGGTCCGAGCACTGGGGCAGGCATACCGTGGAGGAGCTCCTCCGCGTGGCGCAGACCTCGCCGCTGACCTCACTGCTCGAGCGGCACCTGCCGCGCCAGGGCTCGATCCTCGAGGCAGGCTGCGGGCTGGGGCAGTACGTCCTGCTGCTTCGCAAGCACGGCTACCAGGCCGTGGGCGTCGACTGGAGCGCGGAAGCGGTGGAGGAAGGATGCCGAGCGGGCGCCCCGCTCGCCGTCATGGATCTCCGCCGCCTCGGCGTGCGCGACGGGCGCCTCGCCGCCTATGTCTCCCTGGGTGTCGTCGAGCATGATCCGGAAGGGCCCCAGGTCATCCTCACCGAGGCGGCGCGGGTGCTGACCCGCGGGGGGACCATCCTCGTGTCGGTGCCGTACTGGAATGGCCTGCGCAGGCTGGCCGGCCCCGTCCTCGCCTTGCGCAATCGGCGGGTGCGCGCGGCAGGCGGCCAGTTCTACCAGTTCGCCTTCACCCGCGCCGAGCTGGGCGCGCTCCTCGAGGCCCACGGCTTCTCCGTCCGCGCATTCCACGCCTATGATCCCGCGCGCATCCTGCGCGTGGCCCTCCTGCGTCTCTCGGATCGCGGCAGGGGAGAGTTGAGCCTTCCCGCTCCCGGCGAGGGGTCGTCCAGACGGGGCGCCTCCCGAGCCTTCCGAGCCCTTCTCTACAGCGGCCCGGGGCTCAGGTTTTTCGGGCACATGCTGCTCGCGGTGGGGATAAGGCGGTGAGCCGGGCACCTTCGTGTACGATTTGAGAATGAGGAAGAAGGACGGATCGAGCTTCTGGGCGACGCGCCGCGTGCTCGTGACGGGCGGCGCCGGATTCTTCGGGTCCTTCATCGTGGAGCGCTTGAAGGCCAGCGGTACCGGCGAAGTGATCGTGCCGAGGAGCCGGGACTACGACCTCGTCGACGGCGGGGCGGTACGGCGCCTGTACGCCGACGCGCGACCGCACCTCGTGATCCATCTCGCGGCCACCGTGGGTGGCATCGGCGCCAACCAGCGGCACCCAGGGGAGTTCTTCTACAAGAACCTCATGATGGGCGCGCAGATGATGGAAGAGGGACGGCGCCACGGCGTCGAGAAGTTCGTGGCCGTGGGCACCGTCTGCTCCTACCCCAAGCACACGCCCGTGCCCTTCAGCGAAGACGACCTCTGGAACGGCTACCCGGAGGAGACCAACGCTCCCTACGGCCTCGCCAAGAAGATGCTGATCGTCCAGTCGCAGGCCTACCGGGAAGAGTACGGCTTCAACGCCATCAACCTGCTGCCCACGAATCTCTACGGGCCGCGTGACAATTTCGACCTCGAGACTTCCCACGTCATCCCCGCCCTGATCCGCAAGTGCCTCGAGGCGAAGCGCGCTCACGCGCCTACGGTCACCTGCTGGGGCACGGGGAAGCCGTCGCGCGACTTCCTCTACGTGGAGGACGCCGCAGAGGCCGTGCTCCTGGCCGCCGAATGCCATACGGACAGCGCGCCCGTCAATCTCGGCTCGGGATCGGAAATTTCCATGCGCGACCTTGCCGAGCTCGTCCGCAAGGCCGCCGGCTACCCGGGCGACCTCGCGTGGGACGCCAGCCGCCCCGATGGCCAGCCTCGCCGCTGTCTCGACACGAGCCGCGCCGAGCGGGCCTTCGGGTTCCGCGCGCGGACTCCTTTCGAGATCGGCCTCAAGCGCACCGTGGAGTGGTACCTGTCCGATCATGCCGAGCGCTGAGCCGCTCGCCCCGGAGCGCTGGGTTCGGGCCATCCGAAGCGAGCGGCCGCCGGCCGCGCTGGACGAGTACCTGCCTGCCTTCGAGGCGTTCTTCGACCACCACGCCAAAGAGATCGAGGCCTGGCAAACGCGGAACTCGGGCTATCACCGCGCCGTGGCCTCGCTCGCGCGCTTCTACATCCCGCGCGGGGCCCGGGTCCTCGAAGTCGGCTGCGGCACCGGTGACCTCCTCGCGGTCCTCGAGCCCAGCGTGGGCGTGGGCGTCGATCTCTCGGGCGAGATGGTCCGGCGGGCCGCCGCGCGCCACCCGCGCCTGTCCTTCCACTGGATGCCCGCCGAGCGGCTCGCGCTGCCCGGCCAGACGTTCGACTACATCATCCTGTCCGACCTCCTCGGCTACCTCTACGACATCCGCGCCGTGCTGGAGCGCCTGGCCCCACTCTGCCACCCGCGCACGCGGATCGTCGTCCACTGGTACAGCCGGCTCTGGCAGCCCGTCATCAATCTGCTCGTCCGGCTCGGGCTCAAGGCGGCGCTGCCCTATCTGAACTGGACCACCGTGGAGGACGTCGAGAACCTCCTCCGCCTCGCCGGCTTCGAGACCGTGCGGGTGCGGGGCCACATCCTCCTCCCCCTGGCCTTGGGACCCTTGAGCCGGTTCGCCAATCGATTCCTCGCGCACCTGCCCATCCTGCGCCAGCTCGTGTGGACGAACTGGGTGGTGGCTCGCCCGTCGCCGCGAGGGGGAGCGTCGTCGGCCCCGCGTGTCACCGTGGTTTGCCCCTGCCGCAACGAGAAGGGAAACATCGAGCAGGTGGTCAGGCGCCTCCCGCGCCTCGGCGCGGAGACCGAGCTGATCTTCGTGGAGGGCCATTCGAGCGACGGCACCCTCGAGGAGTGCCGCCGCGTGGTCGCGAGCTATCCCGAGCGGGACATCAAGGTCCTCGCGCAGACGGGCACGGGCAAGGGCGACGCGGTCCGGCTGGGCTTCGCCCACGCCTCCGGCGACCTGCTGATGATCCTCGACGCCGATCTGTCGGTCGCCCCCGAGGACCTGCCGCAGTTCTACGAGGCCATGGTCTCGGGCGCGGGCGAGTTCGCCATGGGCTCGCGCCTCGTCTATGGCATGGACCCGCGGGCCATGCGCTTCCTCAACCTCCTGGGCAATCGCTTCTTCGGGCTGCTCCTCTCACGCCTCATCGGCCAGTCGATCAAGGACACGCTGTGCGGTACCAAGGTGATCTGGCGCGAGGACTACGCGCGGCTCGCGGCGGGCCGGGCGCACTTCGGCGACTTCGATCCCTTCGGCGACTTCGATCTCATCTTCGGCGCGGCCAAGCTCAACCTCCGCCTCGTGGAGCTTCCCGTCCGCTATCGCGAGCGCTCCTACGGGACGACCAACATCACCCGCTTCGCCGACGGGTGGCTCCTCCTCCGCATGTCCGCCAAGGCCGCCGCTCGCCTCTTCTTCGCGGCATGACCGAGGCGGAGGTCCTGGCCCGGCACCGGGCCGTGTGGGAGGCGCGCCCCGAGCTGCGGCAGGTCTACCGCGAATGGTTCGCGCGCCTCCTGGGCGCCGTGGAGGGCATGGATCCCGTAGTCGAGGTGGGGGCGGGCCCGGGCTTCTTGAAAGAGTTCGCGCCGCGTCTGGTCGCCACGGACGTGGTGGCGGGGCTCCGCGTGGACGTCCGCTGCGATGCCGATGTCCTGCCCTTCCGGTCGGCCAGCGTGGGAGGTCTTCTCCTCGTGGACACGCTCCACCATCTCCCTCGCCCCCTGGATTTTCTCGCCGAGGCCGCGCGCGTCCTCCAGCCGCGCGGGCGGGTGGCCATGATAGAGCCGTGGATCACCCCACCCTCGTGGGTGCTGTACCGCTATTTCCACCACGAGGACTGCCGCCTCGGCGTGGACCTGACCCGACCCTTCGGCGGCGACGACAAGGCGGCCCTCGATGGCAACGCGGCGATTCCCTACCTGATCCTCGCGCGCGTCCGCGAGGGTAGGCTGCCGCTTCGCCTGCTCAGCGCCGAGCCCTTCATCGGCCTGCCGTACCTCGTCACCTTCGGCTTCAAGGTGGAGCGCCCGCTGCCCCACGCCCTCCAGCGTCTCGCCCGTCTGGGCGAAGCCACCCTCGGTCCGCTGCGCCGCTGGCTCGCCACGCGGACGCTCGTCGTCCTGGAGAAGCCGGCGTAGGCAAGCGGTCATCCCCGCTGCTATTCTGCGTGGCATGACCGAGCCCTCTTACCGCCTCGAGGACCTGGGCGACCGACGCGTGCTCACGGTCGCCGGGCGGGACTATCCCACCGCGTACAGCGCGCGCGTGGTGCGCATGCTCGTGGAGCGCAAGGGCGCCCTGCGCGCCCCGCAATACTTCTCCTTCAAGGAGACGCGGGGCCGGCACTTCCTCGCCCGGCTCTTCGCCTACCTGCGCGGGCGGGGCGGGGACGGTCTCTCGGTGCTCGAGGTCGGCTGCTCGTTCGGCCACATCACGGAGTACCTGGCCGAGCAGCCCGAGGTGCGGGAGATCTCGACCTTCGACACCGATCCCTCCTTCGTGGCCATCGTCCGCGCCAAGGTCGAAGAGCTCGGGCTCGCCCGCGTGCGGGACGTGCGGCTCCTCGACAACGAGGAGACCCGACGTCTGCCGTATCCTGACGGCCGATTCGATCTCGTCCTCGTGGTCGGCGTCATCGAGCACCTGCCCGTGCGCGGCCGGCGGGAGATCGTGGAGGAGTACTACCGGGTGCTCGCCCCCGGCGGCCACATCGCCATCCTCGACACGCCGAACCGGCTCTTCCCGCTGGAGACGCACTCGATCGGACTGCCCCTCGCGCAGTGGATGCCCGCGCCCCTGGCTTTCGCGTACGCCAAGGTGGGCCGTCCCTGGCGCTTCCGCGGCATCGGCTACGGAGAGTTCGTCGCCGACGGCACGGGCTGGCGCAACGCTTCGCTGGCCGCCTGTCTCCCGTCGTCGGGGCGCGCCGGGCTGGAGGACGTGACGGAGGAAGCAGGCTACGGCTGGCGCTTCTTCCGCGACACCGCGCGCACGCGGACGCGCAAGCTGGCGCTGCCGGCCTTCGCCCTCGCCTGCGGCGCGCTCCACCGCCTGCGCCTGCCGCCCTCCCTGGCCCTTCCGTATCTCAACCTGCTCTTCCGCAAGCGGTGAGGGCCGTGCGGAACGGGCCGTGGAGCTTCCTCGTCTACCTCGTGCTCCCGCATTCAATGAAGATGAGGCTCCTGTCTCCGGAGCTCGTGGAGCGCCTCGACCGCGTCAACCTCGCCGTCAATGTCGCGATGTACTCGGGGAGCGGGGCCAGCGCCTACGACCAGACCCATCGCTACGCCGAGGCGGAGCACCACGAGTATCCCGCCAAGCCGCTCGTGGAGGACATCTGGCCGGGTCGCGGGTACGGACGCGCCCTCGAGCTCGGCGCGGGCACGGGCTACTTCACCCGCATCATCGCTCCCCGCGCGCAGTCCGTGCTCGCGGTCGAGCCCGTGCCGGACATGCAGCGCGTGCTCCTCGCGGGCTGCGCGACCGACGGCCTGCGCAACGTCGAGATCCTCGGCGCGCCCGCCACCGAGCTCGCGCGTCACGTCCCGGCGGCGTCGATCGACACCGCGCTCGTCGTCCAGAGCCTCCACCACCTGCATCGTCGCCCCGAGGTCTTCGAGGCGCTCGCCCGCGTGGTCCGCCCGGGAGGAAGGCTTCTCGTCGTCGAGCCGCATCACAACGTGAGGCGCGTGGCCCGCCTGATCAGGAAATGGATCAAGTACTACCGGGCGCGGGCCTTCTGGTCCAACGACATGAACTGGGCGACCCACGATTTCCTCACCCGGCGCGAGATCATCGGGCTCTGCCGCGGGGCGGGCTTCGAGCCTCGCCGTGTCTCGGGCTACTGGATCCCGGGACTGGGCCGAATCGTCCGCGACCCCGCCGCACGGTTTCGTGTCGAGCGGACGCTCGGGCGGATCCCGCTCCTCCGCCACTTCGCCGGCGTTCTCGCCCTCGAGGCCCAGCGCAGCCCTCGGGCTCCCCGGTGACGTCCCCCGCGGTGTCCGTGCTCATGGGCGTCCACAACGGCGCGCCCTGGGTCCGGGAGGCGGTGATGAGCGTGCTGACCCAGACCGCTCCCGACCTCGAGATCATCGTGATCGACGATGCCTCCGATGACGCGACGCCCGATCTCCTCGCCGCCGTGGGCGACCTGCGTCTCCGCGTCGAGCGCCAGCGCAACCGTGAGGGGCTGACACGCTCACTCAATCGCGCGCTCGGGATGGCCCGGGCGCCGCTCGTGGCCCGCCTCGACGCCGACGACATGGCCTTGCCCGAGCGCTTCGCGCGCCAGCGCGCCGTCTTCGATGCCCAGCCCGCCATCGGGCTCCTGGGCACCGGCGCCCAGGAGGTGGACGCCTCTGGATTCGCTGTCGCCGTCCTGCGCCCACCCGCCGACGATGCCGGTATCCGCCGCGCCCTCATTCGCCGAAATCCCTTCGTGCATTCTTCCGTGATGGCGCGCCGCTCCATCGTCGAGCAGGCGGGCGGGTACGACCCGAGATTTCCCGTGGCCCAGGACTACGATCTCTGGATGCGGGTGAGCCGGCTGTCCCGGCTCGCCAACGTGCCCGAGCCCCTGGTCATCCGACGTCTCCTTCCCGGCCGGGTCTCGGAGAGTCGCGAGGACGATCGGCTGCGCGCGGAAGCGCGCATACGCTGGCGGGCCGTGAGGCGCGGCGACTATCCTGCCTGGTGCGCCATCCACGCGCTCCGGCCCGCGCTCGCCCTCGCCCTGCCGCAGTCCTTCAGGCGGATGCTCCGGCGGAGGCTGGGTGGCTGAGCCGCTGCGCGTGCTCGAGCTGCTCGTCTCCACGGAGCCCGGCGGAGGGCCCGCTCACGTCCTCGACCTCGCCACTCGTCTGCCGCGTGACGAGTTCGACTTCACGGTGGCGGGGCCGGAGGGCGCCTATGCGGGACGGCTCCGCGATTCCTGCGGCGCCTTCGTGAACATCGCGGCCGATCGCCTGTCGCTCGGCTCGTTCGTGGCCGTGCGCCGGCTCATCGGCGAGCGCGGGATCGAGCTCGTTCATTCTCACGGCAAGGGCGCCGGTCTCTATGGACGGCTCGCCGCGCGTCGGGCGGGGATCCCGAGCATCCACACCTTCCACGGCATCCATTACGCCAGGTATCCCGTCGGGCTGCGCGGGCTCTACCTCGCTCTCGAGCGTCGCCTCGCGGCCATCGGCACGGCCGTGATCCATGTCTCCGAGAGCCAGGCCCGGGAGGCCGAGGCGCTCCGGCTCGCCCCCGCTGGACGGACGCACGTGATCGTCAACGGCGTGGACGTGGCGGGCCTGACGGCGAAGGCGGAGCCGCGAGAGGCGGCGCGGGCCGCCCTCGGTCTCGCCGCCGACGAGCTCGGCATCGGGATCGTCGCGCGACTCGACTCCATCAAGGCCGTCGACACGCTCCTCGAGGCTTTCGCCCGCGTGGCCCGCGCGCTGCCACGCGCGCGCCTCATCGTGATCGGCGACGGCCCGGAGGCGGGGCGGCTCCACGCCCTGACCCGCTCGCTGGGAATCGACTCGCGCGTGCGCTTCACGGGCGCCGTCCCCGATGCCGCGCGCCTGCTCGGCGGGCTCGACCTCTACGTCTCGGCCTCACGCCGCGAGGGGCTGTCCCTGGCCGTGCTCGAGGCCATGGCCCTCGGGCTGCCCGTGGTCGCCACGCGGGTGGCCGGTCACGTCGACGCGGTGAGCGACGGCGTCACCGGTCGGCTCGTCGCGACGGACGAGCCGCGCGCGCTCGCGGATGCGCTGGTGAGCCTCCTCGGCGAGCCCGCGGCCGCGCGGCGCGCTCTGGGCGAGGCGGGGCGGCGCCGCGTGGAGCAGCGGTTCGGCGCCGAGCGCATGGCCGCGGAGACGGCCGCCCTCTATCGCGCCGTCGCCCGTTTTCAGGAAGGGAAGTCCTCGACCTCTGGCGTATAATTATCGGGAATCACGCGAGCGAATCTTCCCGGGGAGCGTCACCGCATGCGAGTGCTGATCACCGGCATCACCGGCTTCGTGGGCAGCCACATGGCCGAGTATGCCTTGGCCAAGGGCGCCGAGGTCTTCGGCTCCAACCGCTGGCGGAGCAAGACGGAGAACATCGACCACCTGCGGTCGAAGGTGACCTTCATCGAGTCCGACCTCCGGGATCTGTCCTCGGTGCGGGCATTGCTCGAGACCTCCCAGCCCGACTACGTCATTCACCTCGCCGCCCAGAGCTTCGTGGGCGTCTCGTGGCACGCGCCCGCGGAGACGCTCACCACCAATATCCTCGCCCAGATCAACGTGCTCGAGGCCATTCGCGGCCTCAAGATGTCGCCACGGTTTCTCGCGGTGGGCTCGAGCGAGGAGTACGGGCTCGTCCACGACGAGGAGCTGCCCATCCGGGAGACCAATCCCCTGCGGCCGCTGTCGCCGTACGCGGTGAGCAAGGTGACGCAGGACATGATGGCCTTCCAGTATTTCAAGAGCTATGGCCTGCCCATCATCCGCACCCGCGCCTTCAACCACGAGGGACCGCGCCGCGGCGACGTGTTCGTCACCTCGAACTTCGCCCGGCAGGTCGCGGAGATCGAGGCCGGCCTGCGGGAGCCCATCGTCTATGTCGGGGATCTGACCCCGCGCCGCGACTACTCGGACGTGCGGGACATCGTGCGCGGCTACTGGCTCCTTCTCGAGCGGGGGGAGCCCGGCGAGGTCTACAATCTCTGCTCGGGGAAGTCGTGGCAGATCCAGCAGGTGCTCGACTTCCTCCTCGGCCTCTCCACGGTCAAGGGGATCACCGTCAAGACGGATCCCGCCCGGCTGCGCCCGTCCGACGTCATGGTGCTCGAGGGCAGCCCCGCCAAGATCCACAAGGCGACGGGATGGAAGGTGGAGATTCCCTTCGAGCGCACCCTGACGGAGCTCGTCGACTACTGGCGACAGCGGATTCGCGCCTCCACCCGCTGAGCGCCCCCGGAGGCCTCATCAGGCTCCCTCACGTGCCTGGCCAGGTCCCAAGAGTCGCGCTCGTGCACGACTGGCTCACCGGCATGCGCGGCGGCGAGCGCTGCCTCGAGGTCTTCTGCGAGCTCTTTCCCGAGGCCGACCTCTTCACGCTCCTGCGCGTGCCCGGCTCGGTGTCGGAGACGATCGAGCGCCGGCGCATCACGACGTCGTTCATCCAGGGCATGCCCGGGGCCGCGCAGCGTTACCGGCACTACCTCCCGCTCTTTCCCGCGGCCGTCCGTCGCTTCGACCTGCGAGGGTACGACCTCGTGCTTTCCTCCAGTCACGCGGTGGCCAAGGGCGTGCGGGTGCCGCCCGGCGCGCTTCACGTGTGCTACTGCTTCACCCCCATGCGCTATGTCTGGGACCTCTACGGCGAGTACTTCGGGGCGCGGGCCGGGCCGCTCACGCGGGCGGTGATGCCGCCGCTCGCCGCCTGGCTTCGCCGCTGGGACCGCCGGACGGCGGCGGGCGTGCATCACTTCGTCGCCATCTCCCGCTTCGTCGCCGATCGGATCCGCCGCGCCTATGGCCGGCCGGCGGAGGTCATCTACCCGCCGGTGGACGTCGCGCGCTTCCGCGTCGAGGAGGGGCCGGGCGACTTCTATCTCGTCGTCTCCGCCCTCACGCCGTACAAGCGGGTGGACCTCGCGGTGGCGGCCGCGAGCCGGCTCGGGCGGCGCCTCGTGGTGGTGGGCAGCGGCCCCGAAGAGGCGCGCCTGCGCTCCCTCGCCGGCCCAACGGTGGAGCTCCTGGGCTGGCGTGACGATGCGGAGATCGCCCTACTCTACTCACGCTGCCGCGCCCTGCTCTTCCCGACCGTGGAAGACTTCGGCATCACGCCGCTCGAGGCCATGGCCTCCGGGCGGCCCGTGATCGCCCTGGGGCAGGGAGGCGCCCTGGAGACCGTCGTCGGACCTGGGGGCGGGGAGCCTGCCACGGGCATCTTCTTCGAGCGCCAGAGCGTCGAGGACCTGGCCGAGGCCATCCAGCGCTTCGAGTCGGACTCGCCGCGCTTCGAGCCCAAGGCCCTCCGGCGTCGCGCCGAGGCCTTCGATCGGCCGCTGTTCAAGGAGCGCATCGAGCAGTACCTGGCCGCCCGTCTCGTGGAGCACGCGCGGTGCTGAAGGCGAACTCGCGCGCACTCGAGCAGCTCATGCTCGTGGGCGATCTTCTGCTCGTGGCCGCGTGCTGGCTCGCCGCTTACGGCATCCGCTTCTTCGTGGCGGGCCCGCCGTCGCGACACGGCACCCCGCCCATCGAGCCCTATCTCTTGATGCTCCTGCCCATCCTCATCGTCTGGGGGATCTCCTTCCGGGCCTTCGACCTCTACCGGCCGCGGCGCATCGGCTCGCGACTCTCCGAGGTCACGGACATCGCCAAGGCCTCGACCATGGGCGCCCTCGTCCTCGTCAGCGCCATGACCTTCTTCTTCCGCGAGTACGACTACTCGCGCGTGGTCATCGTGTACTTCTGGGTGCTGTCGATCGCCTCCGTGTCCTTCGCCCGCTACGTCTTTCGCGAGGTGCTGCGATTCGCGCGCCGTCACGGCTACAACCAGCGCTATGCCCTAGTGGTGGGCGGGGGCGAGCTGGCCGCCGGCGTGATCCGGCGACTGCACGGGCGTCCGGACATCGGCGTGCGGCTGCTGGGCCTGGTCGGCGACACCAAGGAATCGGACGGAGGTATTCCCTCGCTGGGCGGGTATGCCGACCTGCGGGCGGTGCTCGACGCCCGCCAGGTCGACCACGTGATTCTCGCACTCTCCCACGAGGACTATGGCCGGCTCGGCGGGCTGCTCGAGGCCATCGGCGACGAGCCCGTGACCATTCACGTGGTGCCAGACCTCGGCCGCTTCACCTCGCTGCGCGGGGGAGTGGAGGAGTTCGAGGGCCTCCCCTTCGTCTACCTGCGGGAATCGCCGCTCCACGGCTGGAACCAGGTCGCCAAGCGCGTGTTCGACGTCGCCTTCTCCGTCACCGTCCTCGCCGCGCTCGCCCCGTTCATTCTCGCGCTCGCCGCTGCGGTCAAGGCGACCTCGCGCGGGCCCATCCTCTTCGGCCAGGAGCGCATGGGGCTCGACGGCCAGCGCTTCCGCATGCTCAAGTTCCGCACCATGCGACTCGACGCGGAGGCGGAGACGGGACCGGTGTGGGCCCCGCCCGACGACCCGCGGCGCACGCCCATCGGCGCCTTCCTCCGCCGCTTCAGCCTCGACGAGATGCCCCAGTTCATCAATGTCCTGCGGGGCGAGATGAGCGTGGTGGGGCCGCGACCCGAGCGGCCGGTCTTCGTGGAGCGCTTCCGCCAGACCGTACCCGGCTACATGCTGCGCCACAAGGTCAAGTCGGGCGTCACGGGCTGGGCGCAGGTGCACGGGCTGCGCGGCAACACCTCCCTCGAGAAGCGCATCGAGTACGACCTCGAGTACATCGAGCGCTGGTCGCTCTGGCTCGACCTGAAGATCATCGTGCTCACCGTGGTGCGCGTGCTCTTCGACCGGAACGCGTATTGACGTCCGCCACCCTCCGCCGCGTCCTCCTCGGCGCCTTCGTCGTCGGGCTCGGTTTCTCGATCACGCTGTCGGAGACCGCCCTCGCCCTCCTGACGCTCCTCTGGCTGTGGCGGCTGCGCGATGCCGAGGCGCGCCGCGCTCAGGCCTGGCCGCTGTGGGCGCCCGTGCTCGCCTTCTCGGTCCTGAGCCTGGTCTCCGCGCTCGCCTCGGGGCACGCCGCCCAGAGTCTCGTCGCGTGCAAGGGGCTCCTGCTCGCTTCTGCTCTCTACGTCACCGCCGACGCGCTCCCCGACGGCTCATCCGCCGACCGGTTCCTCTCGGCGCTGGCCGTGGTCGCGGCCGGCGCCGCCCTCGTGGGCCTCGTCCAGGTCGGCCTGTGTCCGGGACCCGAGCCCGTCGACTGGTGGCCGCGCTTCATCTATCACCACTGCGAGAGGGCCCGCGCCTTCTTCAGCATCTACATGACCCTCGCGGGTGTCCTCACCCTCGTGATTCTCGCCACGCTCCCGCGTGTGGTGCAAGGGGGCGGATTCCGTCCCGGCTCGGCGCTCCTCTGGCTCGTGTCCCTGGCCGGCCTCATCGCGACCTACACGCGGGGCGCCTGGCTCGGCGTGGCGGCGGGAGTGGCGGCCGTCCTGCCTGCCTTCCGGCGCGGGTGGATCGTGGTGGGCGTCCTCGCCCTGATCGTGGTGGGCCTGCTCGTCGTGCCCTACGAGGTCCGCATCAAGTTCCGCACCCTCGTCGAGCTCCGGCATCGCATCCTGACCATGGTCGACCCGCGCGAGGCGGGCATCCAGGAGCGGCGCTTCATGTGGGAGAGTGGCGCGGCCATGTGGCGCGAGCGCCCGCTCCTCGGCTGGGGCCCCGGCGGAGTCAAGCGCGAGTACGTGCGATACGCGCAGCCCGAGGCTTCCAAGAAGCGCACGGGGCACGTGCACAACACGCCGCTGCAGATCCTCGTGGAGCGCGGGCTCTTCGGGCTGGCGGCGTGGCTGTCCATCTGGGTCGTCTTCTACGCGCGCGCCGTCGCCCTCCTGCGGGGCCTCGATCCGGCGCGGCGCCGCGAGCGGGCCCTCGTGGTGGGCAGCCTCGCCGCGGTCACGGGATTCCTCGTGGCCGGGCTGTCCGAGTACAACTTCGGCGACTCCGAGGTGGTGATGGTCGCGTGGGCGGTGATGGCCCTGCCCCATGTCGTGGCGCGCGGGATGGAGTCCGTCGCTCCCTCCGTCGTCCCGGGGAAGACGGGCGATCTCTCGCCCTCGACCCTGAAAGGCGAGGAGGCCATCGCGCGAGAGGCCTGAGATGTGTCGAGGCGGCGCTCCGTTTGACGCGTCGCCGTCGCTCTGGCAGGATCGGCGCCGTGGTCTCGCCCCTGACCCATCCTGGGGAAGACCTGGAGGAAGAAAGGGTGACTATCGTGGCGTCGCGCCCCCCGTTTCGCGCTGATCACGTGGGAAGCCTGCTCCGCCCGCCGAGCCTCAAGGCGCTGCGGATCAAGAAGGAATCGGGGCAGGCCACCGCCGAGGAGCTCGCGGTCGCCGAGGACGCGGGCATCCGCGACGTCGTGAAGCTCCAGGAGGACGCGGGCCTCCAGGGCATCACGGATGGCGAGCTCCGGCGGAAGTCCTGGCACATGGACTTCCTGACCCAGCTCGGCGGCCTCGCCAGCGCGGGCAAGGCGCTGCCCGTCACCTTCCGCGGGCCGACGGGTGAGGTCTTCTTCACCCGGCCGGATCTGGCCATCACGAGCCGGATCACACGGCCGCGCCCGATCTTCGTCGCGCCGTTCTCGTTCCTGAAATCGGCGGTCTCGCGCACGGCCAAGCTGACCATGCCGTCGCCCTGCATGCTCTACACGCAGGTGGGACGCGAGAACATCGACAAGGCGGTGTACGCCGATCTCGACGGCTTCGTGGAAGACACCGCCGCCGCCTATCGGGCGGAGATCGCCGACCTCTACGCCGCGGGCTGCCGCTATCTCCAGCTCGACGACGTCAGCCTGGCCTATCTGTGCGACGACGACATGCGCGCCCAGGGCAAGGCGCGGAACGACGATCCCGACGAGCAGCTCGCGCTGTCCGTCAAGCTCATCCGGGCCACCCTGCGGAACAAGCCCCCGGATCTGACCGTGTGCACCCATCTCTGCCGGGGCAACTTCCGCTCGTCCTGGCGCGCCCAGGGCGGCTACGCGAAGATCGCCGAGACCATCTTCACCCAGCTTCCCTACGATGGCTTCTTCCTCGAGTTCGACGACGCGCGCTCGGGGGACTTCTCGCCCCTCCGCCACATGCCGAAGAATGTCCGGGTCGTGCTGGGGCTGGTCACCACCAAGGTGGGCACTCTCGAGAAGAAGGACGATCTCAAGCGCCGGCTGGACGAGGCCTCGCGCTACGTGGCCATGGAGCAGCTCTGCGTCAGCCCTCAGTGCGGCTTCTCCTCGACCATGGAGGGCAACGAGGTCACCGTGGAGGAGGAGAAGGCCAAGCTCAGGCTCTGCTTCGAGCTGGCCCACGAAGTCTGGGGCGGCCTCTAGCAGGCTGCTGAAAAGGGCCCATCTGCTTCGTTGGCGCCCTCGGCCGCAGGTTCAACGTACAGAGAGTACGCCTCACCTGCAGCCTTCGGGCGCCGCCTCGCATCTGGACCCTTTTGAGCAGCCTGCTTCAGTAGCGTTTCGTTAATTCGGTCGAGGCCCGGACCTTCGCGAAGTATTGCTTGAAGCGGCCGACGTCGCCCTCGGACACGAGGTCCGAGGCCATCACGCAGACCAGCCCCGCCTGCCGCCACACGATGAGGCTGAAGCCGTCGCTCTCCTTCCTGAGGAGCGGACGCCAGCGGTCGATCTGTACGCGGCCGCGCTCCGGGATCGCCACGATCGGCCCCGGGGAGATGACGTAGACGACGGTATGGCCATCTCGGTCCCGGTAGACGAGCGACATGGCGCGCCGGCCCTCGACCACGGTTGGCACGGCGCCGATGAGCTGGAGATCGTCGTCCCCCGTGAAGACCCAGTTGAGGGTGACCCCGCTCTCCTCCATCACGCGGGGCAGCGCCGCCGGGAGCAGGTCCGCACGCGTGTCGCTCCACAGGACGGCGCGCGCGTGCTCGGAGATGGCGGCGCGCGAGAGATATTCCATCTGGTTGCCGTTCTCGCGCCGTAAAGCCGGGGCCAGCCACAGCACCATGACCATGGCCGCGGCGAGGGCGGCCAGTGCCGGCGGCAGCCAGAGCGACGGCCGCGACCGACCCTCGACGGGATTGAGGGCCTCCATCACGGCCCGACGCAGACGGGCGGGCGCCGGCCAGCGCGGGAGCGCCCCACGCAGGAGGTGGCCCGTCTCGTCCGGCTCGTTGTCCACGGGGTTCGTCATGGCGCTTGCTCGCGGCCGGGCTGGCCGTAGTCCTTGAGGAGCGTTCGCAGCCGCTCCTTGGCACGGAATATCCTGGACTTCACCGTTCCCACGGGGCAGTCCATGATGCGGGCCACGTCGTCGAGGGACAGCCCCTCGATCTCCGCGAGCATGAGGGGTGTCCGGAACTCTTCGGGAATTCGCCGGAGCGCGCCTTCGAGATCCATGTGAGCGCTCTGGCTCTCGCCGTCCTGGGCGGGAGCGTCGTGGAACATCGGGGCCGGGCCGTCTGCCACGCCCGCCTCGCCGAGCGCCGGCTCGCGCTCCCGGAGACGGTAGAAGGTCAAGAAGGTGTTCCTCAGGATTTGAAACATCCAGGCCCGCAGATGGGTTCCCGGCTGGAAGCGGTGGGAGAAGCGGAGCGCGCGGACATACGTTTCCTGGACCAGGTCCTCGGCCTCGGAGCCGTTGCGCGTCAGGTAGACGGCGAGGTTGTGGAGCGCGTCGAGATGCTGGAGGGCCTGCTGCCGGAACTCGTCATCCGCCACGACGATCTCGGCCGACGTCTAGAACTCGAACCAGCGTCGGGGAAGATCGGAGGGGCGCACCTCGTGCTCGTCGGCCAGCTCCTCGAGAAGCTGGCGGATCGTCTGGTAGAGGACGGGGTGCTCGAGCTCGGGGGCGAGATCGGCGAGGGGACGAAGGACGAAGGCGCGCTCGTGCATCAGCAGATGCGGGATGTGCAGGTGATCGGGCCCGCTGATCACGCGGTCGTCGTAGAGGAGGATGTCGATGTCGAGCGGCCGTGGCTCATAGCGGAGGGCCTCGGGCGTGCCCGGGCCGCGTGTGCGCCCGAGCCCACGCTCGACGTCCTGCACGCGCTCGAGAAGGGCGGGGGGCTCGAGGGTGGTCTCGATGACGATCACGCAGTTGAAGAACCATGTCTCCTGGCTCAGGCGGCTCTGCCCGGGCCGCCGTTCCCAGGGCTCCGTCCAGTACAGGGGGGAGGCGTCGAGGAACTCGACCTCGGGCAGGCTCCGGAGGCGGACCACCGCCTCGCGCAAGAGTGCGACGCGATCGCCCATGTTGGAGCCCACCGAGAGGAAGACCTTCGCCATTGGCGCTCTCGTCCCCGCGCTATCTACTCAGCACTCGCCTCAGGGCTTCGCCCTTCAGCTCGAACGATTCACTCAGCACTCGCCTCAGGGCTTCGCCCTTCAGCTCGAACTGCCACGCCGGCGGACGAGCTCGACCCCGGGGATGCCCTGGAGCCCTTCCATGGGCGGGGTCAGCTTCCGCACGCGGACGCGCACCTCGGTGCAGGGAAACTCCCCGAGGAGGATGCCGGCCAGCCTTCCCGCCAGCCGCTCCAGCAGGTTGACGCGCTCCTTCGTGCACTCCTCCACGATCCGCGCCGCCACCAGTCCGTAGTCTACCGTGGTCCGGAGATCGTCGGACGTGGCCGCCGCGGCGAGGTCCACGCTCAGCTCCACGTCGACCGAGAACCACGCTCCCACCGTCTGCTGCGCCTTGGTCACGCCGTGGTGACCGTAGAAGCGCACGTCCTCGAGGAAGACTTTATCAGAGCTCAGAGCTTGAGCCCTTTGAGCCGCTCCATGGCCTCGGCGATACGCTTGGCATCGATGGTCAGGGCGACGCGATAGAAGCCCTCGCCCGAGGGGCCGAAGCCGACCCCGGGCGTCACGACGCAGCCGACCTCCTCGAGGAGCCTCGAGGCGAACGTTCGCGAGTCGAAGCCTTTCGGCACGGGCGCCCACACGAAGAAGGCTGCCTTGGGGACGTCGACCTCCCAGCCCAGGACCTTCAGTCCCGCCACCACCACGTCCCGCCGCTCCTGGTAGATCTTGCGGTATTGCTCGGGAATGTCCTGGGGCCCGTTCAGGGCGGCGATGCCCGCCTCCTGCACGGCCTGGAAGACGCCCGAGTCCACGTTGGTCTTGATCTTGCCGAGCCCGGCCAGGTACTTCGCGTTGCCCACGCAGAAGCCGATGCGCCAGCCCGTCATCGAATAGGTCTTGGAGAGTGAGTGGAACTCGACCCCGACCTCCATGGCCCCCGGCGTCTCCAGGAATGAGGGCGGCCGGTAGCCGTCGAAGCGGAGCTCGGAGTACATGGCGTCGTGACACACGATGATGCCGTGCTCGCGCGCGAAGCGGACGACCTTGGCGAAGAATTCCCCGCTCGCCACCGCTGCCGTCGGGTTGTTGGGATAGTTCAGGTACATGAGCTTGGCCCGCCGCGCGACGTCGGCGGGGATGGCGTCGAGGTCGGGCAGGAAGCCGTTCTGACGCCGGAGCGGCATGAAGTGGACCTCGCCGTCCGCGAACCACGTCCCCGCCGCGTAGACCGGATAGCCGGGGTCGGGCACGAGCACGGCGTCACCGGGATTGACCCAGGCGAGCGGCATGTGCGCGGTGCCCTCCTTGGAGCCGATCAACGTCAGGGCCTCCGTCTCCGGATTGAGGGAGACGCCGAAGCGCCGCTTGTACCAGTCGCAGACGGCGGCACGGAAGGCGAGGAGGCCCTCGTAGTCCGGGTAGCGGTGACTGGCCGGGTTCTCCGCGCCGCGCTTGAGCGCCTCGATGACGTGCGGCGGCGTCGGCAGGTCGGGATCGCCGATGCCCATGTCGATGAGATCCGCGCCTCGGGCGCGCGCCTCGCGCTTCTTCTTGTCGATCTCGGCGAAGAGATACGGAGGCAGCTTGCGGAGGCGCTCGGCCATCTCGAGAGGCTTGGGCACTGGCACGGTCTCCTAGAGCTTGATCACGGGGTTCTTGAGGCTGCCGATGCCTTCGATGCGCACCTCGACCCGGTCGCCGGGCACGATGGGTCCCACGCCGGCTGGCGTGCCCGTCGAGATGAGGTCGCCGGGCAGGAGCGTCATCACGGCCGAGATGCGCGCCAGCAGATCCTCCACGGGGAAGATGAAGGCCTTGGAGCTGCCCGCCTGCCGCCGCTCGCCGTTCACCCACGTCTCGATCTCGACGGCGTTGGGGTCGATGCCGCTGGAGATGCAGGGCCCCACGGGGCAGAAGGTGTCGAAGGCCTTGGCCCGCGAAGGGAGCCGGTCACGCATCTGGATGTCGCGGGCGGTGACGTCGTTCAGACACGTATAACCGAGGACGTACTCCCGCGCCCGCTCCGCGGGCACGTGGCGGCAGCGCTTGCGGATGACGAGGGCCAGCTCGGCTTCGTAGTCCACCCGGCTCGAGGGGGCGGGATAGACGATGGGGTCATCCGGCCCGCAGAGCGCGGTCAGGGGCTTGAAGAAGAGCGCGGGCTCCTCCGGGATGGGCAGGGCCATCTCCTCCGCGTGGTCACGGTAGTTGAGACCGACGCAGACGATCTTCGAGGGCACCACCGGCGTGAGGAGCACCACCTGCTTCACCGGCCAGCGCTTGCGGCCCTTCTTGAAGGTGCCGTAGGGCGTGCCCGAGTATTCGAGGATGTGCAGCCCCTCGAGGGCGCCATAGCGTGTCTTGCCCGCCGCCTTGAAGCGGACGATCTTCATGCGAGCTTGAGGACGTCCTGCATGGAGTAGAGCCCGGGGGCGGCCAGGGAGATGAAGTGGGTCGCGCGGAGCGCCCCGCGGGCAAAGTTGTCGCGGCTCTGCGAGCGATGGGTCAGCTCCAGCCGCTCGCCGAGGGCGGCGAAGGTGACCGTGTGCTCGCCCACCACGTCGCCGCCCCGGATCGAGTGAATGCCGATCTCCGCACGCGTGCGCTCGCCCGGGAGCCCGTGGCGACCGTAGACGCCGCTCTTCGACAGGTCGCGGCCGAGGGCCTGGGCGACGATCTCCGCCATCCGCGCCGCCGTACCGCTGGGCGCGTCCTTCTTGAAGCGGTGATGCATCTCGGAGATCTCCACGTCGTACTCCTCGCCGAGGAAGCGCGCCATGTCGGCGAGCACCCGGAACATCACGTTGACCCCCACGCTCATGTTGGGGGAGAGGAAGACGGGGATCCCCTTGGCGAGGCGCTCGATCTCCGCGCGCTGGGCGGCCGCGAAGCCGGTCGTCCCGATGACGGCCCGCGCCGCTTGCCGCGCGGCCATGCGGAGATGCCCGAGGCTCGCGTCGGGGGTGGAGAACTCGATGAGCACGCGGTCCCGCCCGAGGGCCCCCTCGGGATCGGCGCTGATGGGAATCCCGAGCTTGCCGACCCCTGCCACCTCACCCGCGTCCTTGAGGAGTGCGGGGTGGCCGGGCGCCTCGAGCGCCGCGGCCAGGCGGAGATCCTTGTCCTCCTGGATCAGGGCAACGAGACGACACCCCATCCGGCCGGCGGCACCGGCGATGACGACGTCGACCATCGCGGACGGTCAGCCCTTGATGAGGCCGTGCTGGACCAGGACGGCCCGGAGCCGCTCGCGATTGGCGGCCCCCATGCGACACATGGGCAGGCGGAACTCGGGCTCCACCATCCCCATCATGGCCATGGCTTCCTTGACGGGGATGGGGTTGGTCTCGATGAAGACGGCACGCGAGAGCGGGAAGAGCTTGAGGTGCATCTCGCGCGCGTGCTTCCAGTCGCCCGCGAGCGCCGCGTGGGTCATCTCGACGGTCTCGCGGGGGACGATATTGGCGATGACGGAGATCACGCCGCGGCCGCCCACGGACATGAGGGGCAGGGTCAGGTTGTCATCACCCGAGAGCACGCTGAAGTCGGGGCCGCAGGCCAGGATGACCTGGGTCATCTGGTCGAGGGAGCCGGAGGCCTCCTTGACGCCCACGAGGTTCTTGCAGTCCCTGGCCAGGCGCGCCAGGGTGTCGGTCTCCACGTTGATGGCCGTCCGCCCGGCGATGTTGTACAGGAGGATGGGCAGGTCGGCGCACTCGGCGACGGCGCGGAAATGCTGGTAGAGCCCTTCCTGCGTCGGCTTGTTGTAGTACGGGTTGACCACGAGCGCCCCCGAGGCTCCCGCCTTGGCCGCGTGCCGGGTCAGGTCGATGGCCTCCGCCGTCGAGTTCGAGCCCGTCCCCGCGATGACGGGAAGGCGGCCGCGCGCGGTCTCCACCACGATCTCCACCACGCGCTTGTGCTCGTCGTGGCTCAGGGTCGGCGACTCGCCGGTGGTGCCACAGGGGACGATGCCGTCCGTCCCGCTCGTGACGTGGAACTCCACCAGCTCGCGTAGCTTGGCCTCATCCACCCGGCCGTATTTGAACGGGGTGACCATGGCGACGATCGAGCCCTGGAATGTGGTGCGCATTGCGAGGCCCTCCGTTACTCGGGACGATCTTGGACGAAGAGTTTATTGACTCTAACACCACAGGCAGAATCACTTCAAGCGTATCAGGCATTGGGGTAGACTGTCGCCCCATGAGCGCCCACGAAGCGCCGGGTCGACCCTCGCGTCTCACCGCGGATGTCGCGGCCGAGGTGCGCCGGCGCTTCGGCACGCCCTGCTACGTCTACGATCGCGCCGCCCTCGAGGCCGCCGCGCGCCAGGCCCTTGCCTTCCCGGCGCCCTTCGGCTTCACGCTCCGCTATGCCATGAAGGCCAATCCCAGCCGCGGCGTGCTCCAGCTCTTCCGCGACCTCGGCCTGCACGTCGACGCCTCGAGCGACTTCGAGGTCGAGCGGGCGCTGCGGGCCGGCTTCGCGCCGGAGCGCATCCAGCTCACCTCCCAGGCGCCGTCCCTCGCCCTCGCCTCCCACGTCGCCCGCGGTGTGCTCTTCAACGCCTGCTCGCTGCATCAGCTGGATGAGCTCGGGCGTATCGCGCGGGGACGTGAGGTCTCGGTGCGCATGAACCCGGGGCTGGGGAGCGGCTCGACCAAGCGCACGAACACCGGCGGCCCCGCCTCGAGCTTCGGGATCTGGCACGAGGAGCTGGGAGAGGTCAAGGCGCTGGCCGAGCGGCACGGCCTGCATATCAACCGGCTCCACTCTCACATCGGCTCGGGCACGGACCCTGAAGTCTGGAAGCGCTGCGCCCGGATGACCCTCGACCTCGTGGCCCAGCTGCCCGAGGTCGGGCGCGTCAACCTGGGGGGCGGTTTCAAGGTCGGGCGCATGCTCGAGGAGCCCTCGGTGGATCTGGCGGATGTCGGCGCGCACGTGCGGCGCGAGATCGAGGCCTTTCGCGAGCGCGATGGGCGCGCGCTCCATCTCGAGATCGAGCCCGGCACCTTGCTCGTGGCCAATGCCGGCGCCATCGTCGCCTCGTGCGTGGACGTCGTGGGCACGGGCGCCGACGGCTATCTCTTCGCCAAGCTCGACGCGGGCATGCCGGAGATCACGCGGCCCTCGCTGTACGGAGCGCAGCATCCCATCGACGTGCTCGCGGCGGGGCGGGATCAGGCCGCCGTGGTCTTCGTGGGTCCCTGCTGCGAGTCCGGCGATATCCTGACGCCCGCTCCTGGGGATCCGGAGGCCCTCATGCCGCGCTGGGTGCCGCGTCCGGAGATCGGGGATCTCGTCGTGGTCGGCGGGGCCGGGGCCTACTGCGCCGCGATGGCCACGATCAACTACAACTCCTACCCGCAGGCGCCCGAGGTCATGCTCGAGCCCGATGGTGCCCTGCGTCTTCTCCGTCGCCGTCAGTCGCCCGCGCAGGTCTGGCAGAACGAAGTCGAATAAGCTCTACTCGGCGGTCGCGGTGACGACGTTGGAGCGCGGGCTCTCGTTGGCGTTCCGGGCCCGGTCGATCGCGGTCACCGCATAGCGGTAGCGGGTGCCGGCGCTCACGTCCCGATCGACGAAGACCGTGGTGGGCGTCTGCGTCGTTCCTATCCTGATGAGCTCCCCGTCTCCCACCGCCCGGTAGATCGCGTAGAGGGCGACGTCGTCCTCCGGGCTGGGATTCCAGGCCAGCCGCATGGCGCCGCCGCCCGGGATGACGACGAGATTGGTGGGCGCCGACGGCGGGGTCGTGTCCACGGGGGTGGAGGCCACCGCCGTGGAGGCGGGACCACGGGCCGTGCCCGCCGGCTCCACGCGCACGGCCTGCACAGCGTAGCGGTACGTGACATCGTTCTCGAGCCCCGTGTCGGTGTGGGACGTGGCGCTCACGGGCTCGGGGGTGACCGGGACGAGCGCGCCGTCGCCGACGGCGCGGAGGACCACGTAGCGCGTCTCCCCTGAAAGCCCTCCACCGTCGATGAGCGAGGTGGGCGCCTGCCAGCGGAGTCGCACCTGCTTGTCTCCGGGCACGATGGTCAGACCGGAGGGCGCCGCGGGGGCGGCCAGGAGGGTGACGTCGAGCCGATCGGACGGGGGGCTCGAGCGGCTGATACTGTCCTCGGCGGTGACGACGTAAATGTAGCGCCGCCCCAGGCCAAGGCCCTTGGCATCGGTGAAGCTGACCCGGCCGCCTTGTATCTCGACCCCGGGCGGAGGCGCGGCGTCGAGACGAATGCGCGCGATCTCCGCGTAGCCCACCACCTCGTCTCCCGAGAGCATGGCGGGCTTGGGGGAGGCGCCGGCCGCCTCCTCTCTCCTGAACACGTGGAGAAGCGTGAGGTCGCGGAGTCGCGAGTTGTCGAAGCGCGAGGTGGGATTTTGCCAGGAGAGCACGATGCGGCGCTCCTCGACGGAAGCGCGGAGGTTGGAAGGCGACGAGGGAAGGCGTCGCTCGGGCGCGACGGGCGCCGCCTTCTTGCCGCAGGCGTCCGTGGCCAGAACGAAGAGCACGAGCCCGGCCGCGGCCAGGGCCGCCCGCGGAAGGCGCCTCACCGTCGCGGGCCCTTGCCGACCAGGGCGCGCGCCTGGACGAGGGCGGCGGCTACCGCCTCCGGGGCCGTGCCACCCGACACCGCGCGGGCGCGCAGCGACGCTTCGACGGTGAGGGCGGCGTGGACGTCCGCGCTGATGAGCGGCGAGAAGCGCTTTAGCTCCTCGAGCGTGAGCTCGCCCAGCTCCTTCTTCTTCTCGAGCCCGTAGCGCACGGTGCGGCCCACGATCTCGTGGGCCTCGCGGAAGGGTAGCCCCTTGCGTACGAGATAGTCGGCGAGGTCGGTCGCCGTCGAGTAGAACGCTCCCGCCGCCGCCTGCAGCCGGTCCACCCGGAAGGTGAGGCCCTCGAGCATGGCGGGGAGCACGCCGAGCACGGCCTCGAGGGTGTCGACGCTGTCGAAGAGCGGCTCCTTGTCCTCCTGCAGGTCGGAGTTGTAGGTGAGGGGGAGGCCCTTCATGCTCGTGAGCACGGCCAGCAGGTTGCCGTAGAGCCGTCCCGTCTTGCCGCGGACGATCTCCGCCACGTCCGGGTTCTTCTTCTGCGGCATGATCGACGAGCCGGTGGCGAAGGCGTCGGAGAAGTCGACGAAGCCGAACTCGGCGGTGGCCCAGAGGGTGAGATCGGTGGCGAGCCGGGAGGTGTGCATCCCGAAGAGGGCCGCCGCGGCCAGGAACTCGATCACGTGGTCCCGGTCGGACACGGCATCCATGCTGTTGGCGGTGGTCGCGGTGAAGCCGAGGTCGCGGGCCAGGGCCTCCCGGTCGACGGGAAAGGCGGCGCCGGCGAGAGCGGCCGAGCCCAGCGGGAGGACATTGACCCGCCCCGCGCAGTCGGCGAAGCGCTCCCGGTCCCGCTGCAGCATGAAGACATAGGCGAGGAGATGGTGGGCGAGCAGCACGGGCTGGGCGCGCTGGAGATGCGTGTAGCCGGGCATGGCCGTGGCGCGGTGCCGTTCGGCCTGGGCGAGCAGGGCCGACTGCACCCGCCCGAGCCCTTCATCCACGTGTCCCAGGACGTCACGGAGATAGAGGCGCTCGTCGAGGGCGATCTGGTCATTGCGCGATCGCCCCGTGTGGAGCTTGCCGCCCACGGGCCCGACCAGCTCGACGAGCCGCCGCTCCACGTTCATGTGGATGTCCTCGAGCTCCTGGCGGAAGGGAAAGCGGCCGCTCTCCAGCTCGCGCTTCACGGATTCGAGCCCGGTTTCGATCTGGGCCAGCTCGCTCGCCTGGATGAGCCCGGTGCGCTCGAGGGCACGCGCCCAGGCGAGGCTGCCGCGAATGTCCTGAGGCCAGAGCCGACGGTCGAAGGCCAGGGACGAGGTGAAAGCCTCGGCCACCGGATCCGCGCCCTCCGAGAAGCGGCCGCCCCGGGCCTTGCCTGCGCCCGGACCGCCTCCGGACGCGGTCACGAAGCGTCGGCCTCGCCGCGGCGGGCCGACGCGGGCCGGCCCGCGTCGAGCAGCGCCGCGATGTGGCTCATGATGCGGCGAGTGATGTCCTCGCGATCGGCGTGACGGCCGCGCGGATGGCCGGGCTGCTCGCGGATCGGCAGGGGAAAGCGCAGGGGCTTGCCGAAGCGCACCGCCAGCCTCGTCAGGCGCGGCACGTAGAATCGTCGACCGCAGAGCGCTTCGTAGGTGCCCGTGACGGCCGCCGGCACCACGGGGACGCCGGAGCGCAGGGCGATCATGGCCACGCCGCAGAGCCCGGGCATGAGACGCCCCTCGCGCGAAAAAGGCCCCTCGGGAAAGATGCCGACGACGCCGCCCCCTCCGAGCACGCGAAGAGCGCTCTTGATGGCGCCCGGATCCGGCCGCTCGAGGTTCACGGGGATGGACCCGATGCCCCGATGAAAGGCCGGATGGAGCGGGCTCGCGCGGAAGACGCGCGGCATGACCAAAAAGCTGATGGGGCGCGGGACGACCACCCCGAGCACGATCCCGTCGAGGTAGTTGTGGTGATTGGCCGCGAGGATGAACGGCTCCTTGTCCGGCAGCCCCTCGAGCCCTGACACATCGAGTCCGAAAAGTCGACGGAGCGCGGGCGCGCAGGTCGAGCGGACCAGCTGATAGAGGGGCGGGAACCGGCCATCGTGGGCGCGCGCGCGTCCGGGCCGCCCCCGATCGAGGAGGGGCTGGCGGAGATGCCCTTCCCGCACGCGAAAGTCAGGCAACTCAGACGGCGCGGGCAGGACTCCCAGCGTGCTCGAGTCGTCTTCGGGCGCCATGGTCGGCCTGTTTATAGCATCCAGCTCAAGGGCTGACAAGAACGGGGCGCGTCCTAGCGCGGCCTGAGGCGATACCGCGCGACGGCCTCGTTGTGATCGGCCAGGGTCTGCGAGAACTGGTGGCGCCGGTCGTCCAAGGCGACGAAGTAGAGATACTTGACCGCCGCGGGATGGACGGCCGCCACGATGGCGGGCAGACCGGGATTGCCGATGGGACCGGGGGGCAGGCCGATGCGGCGATACGTGTTGTAGGGATGATCGACCTGGAGATCGGCGCGCGTGAGCGCCTGGCGGCCCTTGCCCACGGCGTACTGCACGGTGGGATCGGCCTGCAGCGGCATGTCGATCCTGAGCCGGTTCCAGAAGACCGCGGAGATCAGCGGCAGCTCGCTCGGCACGATGGCTTCACGCTCGATGATCGAGGCCAGGGTGAGGAGGCCGTGGATGGAGAGCCCGCGCGCTTCGGCGGCGGCCACGAGGTCGGGGGTCAGCTGCTCCCGCATGCGCGCGATCATCTTGGTGAGGGTCTCCTCGGCCGTCATGCCCTTGACGAGCTGATACGTGTCGGGGAAGAGGTAGCCCTCGACGGAGGAGGCGGGGATGTCGAGGGCGCGCAGGAAGAGCGGATCGCGGCCCACGCGCACCAGCTCGTCCGCGCGGAGGAGCCCTTCCGCCTCGATCTCTTTCGCGAGCTCGGACAGGGTCTTGCCCTCGCGCAGCACCACCGCGTGCTGGAGGACGCGCCCGCCTTCGAGCAGATTGAGCACGTCGATGGTCGTGGCCCCGGCCGGCATCTCGTACTCGCCCGCCTTGAGCGAGCGCGCGCTGCCGCGGACGACGGCCAGGAGCGTGAAGCCCATGGGGCTGCGGATCACCCCCGCCTCGTCGAGGCGCTTCGCGATGTCGAGCAGACCGAGATGAAGGGGGATCTCCACCACTCGCTTGCTCGAGGCGATGGCGGGGGCCGGCGTGAGCAGCCACCAGCCCTGCAGTCCGACGAAGAGAAGACTCAGGAGGAGGACCAGGAGGACCACTCCCCGGAGGGGATGGGCGGGACCGGGCTCCGCGTCGGTCCAGCCCTTGAGGAATCGGGGCCGCTCCATCATGATTTCGTCTTATCTTGCCCGGGGCTTGACCCCCAGTCAAACTTTGGGGTACTGGGCCAATTTGCTTCGCCAGTTCTACTCAGGTCTCGCCTCGCGGCGGGGCCGCTCAGCTCGAAATGCCACGTTCTCGGTCGCTCGTCTGGCTCGCAACTTGACCCAGTACCATCGAGCGCGCTTGGTGATCCGTCGGATTCTGCTATAATGATCATCCTCGGCCGAAGCCGGCCACCGATTACCTTCAGGAGGAATCCATGCCGCAGCTGGTACTTCCCGTCCGCCACGAGTGGCTGTCGAGCGAGCGCTCCCACGGCAAGATCGCCATCGAGCCGTTCGAGCCCGGCTTCGCCCTCACCGTGGGCAACGCTTATCGCCGCGTGCTGCTGTCCTCCATCCCCGGCGCCGCGCCCACCTGGGTGAAGATCGAGGGTGTGCTCCACGAGTTCTCGCATACCCAGGGCGTCACCGAGGACACGCTCGACATCATCTTGAACCTCCGCAAGCTTGTCTTCGCCGTCGCCATCAACCGGCCGAAGCTCCTGCGCCTCAAGGTGCCGGGGCCGCGCACGGTGACGGCGGGCGATTTCGAGCCCGACGCGGACGTCGAGATCCTCACCCCCGACGTGGTGCTGGCCACGCTGGACAAGGACGGGTCCCTCGAAATGGAAGTGTGCGTGGAGCGCGGCCGCGGCTACCAGGCGGCCGAGAAGCGCGAGCCGGAGGCTCTGCCCATCAATGCCATGCTGATCGACTCTGACTTCTCGCCCATCAAGCGCGTGAACTTCCACGTCGAGCCCGCCAAGCAGGAGCCGGGTCTCGAGCGGCTGGTCATCGAGGTGTGGACCAACGGCAGCATGACGCCCGAGGTGGCCGTGGGCGAGGCCTCGCGCATCCTCGAGGACTCGTTCGAGCTGCTGACGGAGTTCCCGCAGGCGCCGCCGCCCGAGGAGCAGCCGGGGGGCGAGCCGGGGGTGGACACGGCTGCGCGCGTCGAGCTCAACGAGCACCTCTTCCGCAACGTGGACGAGCTCGAGCTGTCCGTGCGGGCCTCCAACTGCCTCAAGACGGCCAACATCCGGACCATCGCCGACCTCGTGCAGAAGACCGAGTCGGAGCTGTTGAAGACGAAGAACTTCGGCAAGAAGTCGCTGAACGAGATCAAGACCATCCTGGGAGAGATGGGGCTCTCCCTCGGCATGCGTCTCGATCCCGAGGAGCTGGAGCGGCTGCGCACCCAGTACGAGCGCAGCTTCGAGAGCTAGCAGGCGGCTGAAAAGGGCCCATCTGCGGGAGTGCGGCGCCCTCGGCCGCAGGTTCAACGTAGAGAGACTACGCCTCACCCGCGGATCAATTCAGCTCTCGTCTCGCGACGGCCAGAGGCCGCCGCTCAACTCGAAGTGCGGGGCGCCGCCTCGCATCTGGACCTTTTTGAGCCGCCTGCGAATCTCTAGCTTCCCGTAATCCGCGCGTCCCACCACGGCCCCCGAGAGATTCGGGGGCCGTGGCGCGTTCAGGGAGTGGCGGGCGCGGCCGCCCGCAGTCCGGTCGGCCCCACCGCGAAGCGCTCCGCGATCTCCTGGATGACCACGGCCGGGCGCTCCCGCTCGACGAGGGCGGCGTCGAAATTGCGCCGCCAGTCGGTGGGGCCCGACGAGAAGACGATGCGCGAGAAGCTCTCCCCCAGGAACGGCTGCAGGCTCACGCCGAAGGAGTCGTGGAACATGACGGCCCGCGGCAGCGACGGCTCGCCCCGCTCCGCCGCGGTGAGCTTCCGCTGCGCGTCTTCCGGCCGCGGACCGGGATCGGCCACGCGCGCGAGGCGGACACGCCGAGGCTCGAGGAGGAGGCGCTCCTCGGAGAGCCGCCCGTCCATCCCGAGCATGGTCGCGAGGTCGCCGCTCCACCCCTGACGCGTGACCGGCGCGAATTCGGTGGCGGGGGTGGGCTCGAGCTCCGGGTACCAGCCGCGAAGGCCCGTCACGATCTCCCGGTAGAGCAGCCACGCGCCGACGTCGTTCCAGTGGGTATCGGTCCTGAGATACAGGATGCCGCCGGCCTTGGCGGAACGGAGCGCGTCCCGGGGATCGACGATGGCCACGCTCGAATGCGCCCGCAGGTGGGCCACGAGCTGATCGAGGCGCGTCACGGAGCGCACGCGGTTGAGGCTCTCGGGCATGAACTCGGGGTAGATCGTCTCCTTGTTGGGCGCGATGACCACGAGAAAGCGAATGCCGCGCTCGGCCAGCCAGTCACGGCGTGTCTCGATGCGTCGCTGCCAGGCGGCCAGCTCGGCCTCCGTGAAGGGTTGGACCGCGCGGTACGAGGCGAGCGCCTCGTCGCCCGCGAAGAAGAGCCACCCCGATCTGCCCAGGATCACGCTCGGCGTGGGGGAGACGCCGAGGGCAAGGAGGGCGCGGCTGTAGCCCACCACCAGCGACCGGCGGAAGCCGAAGTTGTCGTTCCACCACGATTCGAACGCGGCCGTGTAGGAGACCTCGAGGGGCCGGCTCAGGCGCACGAGTGGCGGCGGCGCGAGCCGGCGCTTCTCGCTGAGCCGGGTAGGATCGAGGTCGAAGAACACGTCGGCGGCGGGCAGACAGATGGCCGCGAGGAACAGAACGACGAGGAGCGTGTCCGACAGCGCCCGGAGACGGTCGGTCGTGAGTGTCGGCATCGCTCAGAACCGGAAGTAGATGAAGGGGTTGTAGGTGCCGGCGGCCATGAGCATGGCCGAGGCGACGAGGAGAAAGACGAGACCGGCGAGCCGCCCCGCCTCGACGAGTGCGCGCACCTGCATCGTCGCGATGCCGCCGCGCCAGCGGGTGAGACGCGGCAGGAGCGGCGCCGAGCCGAGCACGCCGGCGGCCAGAGCCAGGGCCACGATGGCGTTCAGGTGGAGCCCCACGTGTTGCTGCAGCCCGGAGCCCGAGGCGAAGCCGGCCATGGCCGACAGGAAGCTTCCGGCCTGGCGCAGGGTCTCGGCCCGGAAGAACACCCAGCCCACCATGACCGCCAGGATGGTGTAGGCATGCCGCGCCGGGGTCCAGACGCTCTCGAGCCAGCGCCCGAGGCCGAGCCGCTCGAGGACGAGGAAGCTGCCGTGATAGAGCCCCCACGCCACGAACGTCCACGCCGCGCCATGCCAGAGGCCGCAGAGGAAGAAGACGAGCCAGAGGTTGAGATAGGTGCGGGCGGAGCCGTGGCGATTGCCCCCGAGGGGAACGTAGAGATAGTCGCGAAACCACGTGGAGAGCGAGATGTGCCACCGCCGCCAGAACTCCGTCATCGATCGGGCGATGTACGGGTAGTTGAAGTTCTCCGGGAAGCGGAAGCCGAAGAGCCGGGCCAGCCCGATGGCCATGTCCGAGTAGCCCGAGAAATCGAAATAGATCTGGAGCGTGTAGCAGAGGATGCCGAGCCAGGCCAGCCCCGGCGTCAGCTCCGACGTCGGCAGGGCGAAGATCGCGTCGGCGGGCACGGCCACCGTATTGGCGACGAGCATCTTCTTGCCGAGGCCGATCACGAACCGCTCGACGCCCTGCGCGAAGTCCTCGCGGGTGACCACGCGGTGGACGAGCTGGTCGGCAATGTAGTGATAGCGAATGATCGGTCCGGCGATGAGCTGGGGAAAGAAGACGATGTAGAGCCCCATGGCCGCCGGATCGCGCTGCCCGTCCGCGGCGCGACGCGAGACGTCGACGAGGTAGGACAGCGCGTGAAACGTGTAGAAGGAGATGCCGAGAGGCAGGACAAAGGCCGGTATGTGCAAGGGGCCGGCGCCGATCAGGGCCAGGGCGGCGCTCGCATTGCCCGCGAGGAACACGGCGTACTTGTAGAGCACGAGGAGGCCCAGGTTGAGCGCGATCGCCACCGCGAGCACGGCCTTGGCGCCCGGCCGCCCGCGGATGCGGTCGAGCCAGAGCCCGAACCCGAAGTTGGCGGCGATCGACGCGAGCATGATCACGATGAAGCGGGGCTCGCCCCAGCCGTAGAAGACGAGGCTCATGGCGAGGAGCCAGAGATTGCGGAGCCGGCCTCGGGTGACGAAGTACCCGGCGAGGACTATGGGCAGAAAGAGGAAAAGGAAGATCGGCGAGCTGAAGACCACATGACGAGCCTAGAGGGCCGCCCCGCCCGGTGTCAATTTTCCTGAGCGAGGCGCTCGGGGTCGAGGGCGAAGCGCTCGGTCGTCCCGGCCGCCCAGCGCGTGACCCATACGGTGGCGCCGTCGGTCTCGAGAAGGACGGCGCCGTCCCGGTCCGTGCGATAGATCCGCGCTCCCGCGGCCTCGAGGCGGCCCAGCGCCTCGGGCGTCGGATGACGGAAGGGATTGCGCGCCCCCGCCGAGATCACCGCGATGGCCGGCCGCGTCGCGTCCAGAAAGTCCTCGCTCGAGGAGAAGCGACTGCCGTGGTGGCCGACCTTGAGGGCGAGGGCGCGCAGCGGGGCGTGGGCGGCGAGGAGACGCTCCTCTCCCGGCGTGCCGAGATCGCCCGTCAGGAGGAGCGAGAAGCCGCGCCAGTCGAGCCGCAGCACCAGCGACTCCTCGTTCTCGCTGATGGGCGGTGGCTGATCGAGCGGTGCCGCACCGTCGGGGCCGAGTACCGTGACCAGAGCCGAGCCCAGCCAGAAGCGCTGGCCCGCGGCGAGCGTCCGCCGGCAGGCTCCCGCGCGCTCGAGCGCCCGCAGGGTTTCCTCACTCCCCGGGCCCCAGCGGCCGTTCTCCCAGAACTCGCCGACCCTCATGCGCTTGAGCACGGCGCCGAGACCACCCGAGTGATCCGGATCTGAGTGCGTCATGGCCATGACGTCGAGGCGCGCCGCCGGACGATTCCAGAGATAGGGCAGGAGGACGCGCTCGCCCACGTCGAGACGTCGCGCGCCGCCGGGGCCGCCGTCCACGAGGAGCCGCGGCCCCTCGGGAGCTTCCACGAGGATGGCGTCGCCCTGGCCCACGTCGAGGAAGATGACACGCAGCTTGCCATCGCCGGGACGCACCCATTGCCAGAGCGAGAGGGCGAGAACGAGGCTGACGAGGCCGGCCGTCGCCACGCGGAGCCAGCGTCTCGTGCCGAGGAAGGGGAGAAGAGCCAGCGCCGCGTACCAGGCGGCGATGGAGACCCAACCGGGCGAGGGCAGGTAGACGAGGGCGGCGGGGAGAAGCGCCGCCGTCTTGACGGCCAGACGCAAGGCCCAGAGCACGAGCCAGAGCGCCTGGAAGAGAACGTCCGCGACCAGATCGGATGCGCACGCGACGAGCAGCGCGAGCATGCCGAGCGTGGTGCCGGCGGCGGCCAGAGGCACCACGACGAGGTTGGCGGCGATGCCGGCCAGCGAGAGCTGATTGAAGTGGGTGAGCATGACGGGGGTGACAGCGAGCTGGGCGCCCAGGCTCACGGCGACGGCGGAGGCGAGCCAGGCGGGCCAGCCGTGCGCGCCGAGCCAGGCGCCGAGTGGCGCGGCCAGCCAGATGATGCCGGCCGTGGCCGC
>WNFD01000135.1_pt1 | contig 119296 bp, 81 predicted proteins | sample 5400491 | NCBI WGS metagenome assembly WNFD01 (sample SAMN13153343, study PRJNA577476) | soil metagenome | isolation source: 120 cm saprolite under Douglas fir tree site 2 hole 2 replicate 2 | place: USA:California | collected 2015-04-18 | reverse complement strand
CTGCGTCAGTCTTGTGGACTCAGAGTGCTCGAAATTGACGTAATCGCAGCATTATTTCGGTTTATAGCCGATTACTACGCCATTCGCGCCCGCGGCTTCAAACCAGACTACCCGAACATCGCGGTATCCGATGTCTTCTAACCAAGCTCGAAGCTCAGCCGCCGTGTAGTTCCGGCCACCCACGGTTTCAATCAACATATTGAGACTCATGAGCGCGGCTGGCGCTGGCCCGGTCTTGTCATCGTTCACCAGCAATTCGCTGATCACCACGGCTCCACCAGCAGGCAGCGCCTCATAGCACTTGCGCAGGATCGCCCGATTCTCCACTTCGCTCCAATCGTGCATGATCATTGAGAGCAGGATCACGTCATGATCGGGCGGATACTTCGCGTCAGCGAAGAAATCACCGGGTTGGGTTGAGATGCGGTCGCTTAGCCCTGCCTCGGCGATTCTTTCCTCTGCGATCTCTGTCACAAAGGGCAGGTCGTATACGGTGGCGGTAAGATTGGGATAACGCAGGCAAAGCTCAAGGTCGAATGCTCCTGAACCTCCACCCACATCGAGCAGTCTTCGGAATGGGTTGAAATCCACAGCCTCGCCGAGGGCACGAGCCGTGAAAATCGAAAGAGAGTGCATGGCCTGCCAAAAGGTCTGCATCATGGCGGGGTCTGACCCTTCGAACAGCGAGGCCTGCTTGTCAGGGTTCCATGTCGTCGGACGGTTCGTGCTCATCGCCTCCGGCAGCTTGTCCCAGCCGGAGTACAGCCTTCGATTGAGCATATTAACGAATCCACCAAAGTAGTAGCACCCACCTCGAACGAGGAATTTCTCTGCCGAGGGCGTGTTGCAGTACCGGCCGTCCTGCTTGCCGAGCAACCCCAGCCCAGCGCACCCCGTCAGCAGCATCTCGGCTGGGCGCTCTTCGATTCTGAACCATCGCGCTGTCTCGGGAGCCGTCATGGGAGTTGAGGACAGCCGCGTGAATAGGTCCATGTCAACAGCTGTCGCCAGCGTCTTGAACGCCCAGAACGCAGTTGCCAACTGCATCAGAGGAATGGGTGTGATAGCGGCGTGAGACTCTTGTTTTGGCTCGGCAATTGAGGTATCCATCTATTCCTCTCCATCGCGCAAATTTGGTGCCGCAATTAGAACGCCAACGTTCCACTGGCGTCAACTAAAGTCGCTCTAATCGCTTGCGCCGAAAGAGACTTCAGGGTTAGGTCGCGGCATGGCGATCGGAACCCATAAGTCGCTCATTTAAACTTTCCTGAGGGATTCGGGTCCGGTGGTTCAAAAGGGTATTTTCCCAGCAGCCGGAAGTGAGTGAATTTAATTACCCAAGAAATTTATGGTCAGGCCGGTATACCTTTCTCGCCAGCAGTGGGTCATGTAGCATTTACTGCGGCAACCCCATCCGGCGCAACAGATCGGCAAAGCGCGGGTCGGAACGTAGCGGGTCAAGCGCGGGATCGCTTTTCAGCCATGTCAACCACGGAGAACGCTCCTCATAACAGCGATCAAGCAACTGGAATGTTTGATCCCTGTCCCCCAGTGCCATTTGAGTCATCGCCAGCCAAAATGTATTCACTTGGCGGTGTTCTGCCAACTGGCTCACTTCGGTGCCGTATTTCTTGGCCAAGGAGAGAACGCCCAGAATGCGGCGCCCCCCGACCTCGCCTTGCTGGCGATGGATGGCATCACAGAGGGTGCCGATGTGCGATCCGGCGCGACCGCTCGCCACAGCAGTTGTGGGGTGCGCAGCGGCGTTCGCTTGGGGTGGACCTCTTCTTTAATCCGATACCAGCCGCGCTTCTGGCGCACATGTTCGCGCAGCAGTAGCCCGGTCATGGGATCGAGCAGGCGAACATACAGCTCATCCCATTGCACTCGGAGCACGCGCCCGATCCAGCCCGGCGGTGCGCCGTAGTAAGCGGCTTCGACCTCGACACCGCCGTCCAGATGCACGATGCGTTCGCCGTACTGGTAATAGCGGAAGGGCTCCAGCGGCAGCGGAAGCAAGGTGGGCTTCTCTTCGGCAAACATGGCGGCGACCTGCCGTTTGGTGGTGCCGTGGATGCGGGTGTCGGCCCAGCGTTCCCAGTCTGGCTATCAGGTCAGCCTTGATGCTTCTGTCCTCGTAAACGCAGCGCTCCGCGATACGCTCTTGCGCCTCGCCGAGCCACCGTATTTGTATTTGCCTCGGTGGTCAAAGGACATCATCCTCGAGACAACGCGTACGTTGGAAACGAAGCTCGGCCTTACGCCGGCACAGACCACGCATTGGTGGCGAACCAGACTCCGGTGCCTGAGAGCTCTTTAGCGCGCTAGCTAATCATTTCTCGACACCATGGGCAATGGTGCCCCGTGACGGGCAAAACGGGAAGCTATTCCGGGCCAGAAGTCGCCTTCTCGAAGTTGAACCTCACCGCATCTAGAATTTGGAGCCTTTGTCCCAGGCGCGTTCACACGCGTGCTCGTGAAACACTCAAAGAGCCGATCGCTTAACAATCCTTGGCTGTTCTACCGGAACCCTCCGCCTTTCCTCGCAGGGAGTAGCTGCTCTCCAGAGCACATACCGAGCAGGCTGTCGCGTTCGATCGAATTTCCGATCTGCTGCAAAGCTCGAGTTTGTGCTGCTATCACATCGCGCCGGGTGCAGCCCAATAGAAGAGAACACTCCTGATTGGAGTAGTGCTCGAGAACCGACATCACGAAGACAAAGCGCTCGAACGATGGCAGTTCAAGAGCTCTGGCTCGCGCCAGCGTGCGCTCAATGCTGGAGTGGTTGGACTCCAATGGAAGTTGCGAGCGCCGACGAGCGCAGGACGTATGAACTCTTTGTTGCGGATTTTTCGGTTTGTCTTTGGGTGTCGTCACAGGCAAATGAGCCGCGTGTTCACGATCAAGAAACGAACGTATCGGGTCTGCTTCAAATGTGGCCGGGAATTTGACCTTCCTGGGCCTTGAGGCATCCCGCCGGTTTCAGCGAACCAGCGACACTTTACCGCACCCGAATAGCTCGGGACAAGCTGAAGCTCCCGCGCTTCCCGCGCTTGAATCCTGCCACCTGGGCAATCAAACCCTGATCCTCCATTTGCATGTCACCGGCTTGATTCGTTTCTGACCAGAGCATTTCTCGAAGTCTTGCTTGGCACCACCACTCCCTACCATGCTTCTATCCGCACTCTTCGTGGGGCGCTGTGCCCGGTGCAAGTTGGGGTTCGATTTAAAGGCAAGGTCCGTCACCAACTGTGACGGACCTGGATTGCCGGTTGCTGCTATCTAACGTCAACCGTCCACGGTCGCTTTTCAACCGCGACCAAACCGGCGGTTCTCCGACTAATCAGGATTTGGCCGTTCGCCGGCCGGTACACCCGAAATCTGTACTAAATTAAATTACTTACCTGATAGCGGCAACGGGCCACGGAGACCCGGTTGTCCTATGCGGATGGCGGCAAGGGATACGGCCGAGCAAGAAAAATCGAAAAAAGACTTGCATGTGAGATGCTGTTATAGTTAACTATATCACCATGGGTTGATCAAGGTGATCGCTCGCACCGGAGTGCGCGAGCGAAAAGCTGACCCGAAAGTAAAGAAGCTTAAGGAGTAAGGAGAATGATCATGAAATCTCTTCGTCTTGTGCTCTGATGGCGCTCTACCGTGGCTTTCGCCCAGTCCGACGCGCAAAAGTCCTTCGACAAACTGAAAACTCTGACGGGTTCCCGGGAAGGCACCATGGAAGGCAAGCCTCCGCTAGTCTCGCTTGGCGTGACTTCCATGGGTTCCGCGCTCATGGATGAGATGACGGGGAGTGGAAGTCCCGACGATCCGATAACTATGTTTCATCTCGACGGCGGTCGCTTGCTCATGACCCATTATTGCGACGGAGGAAATCAGCCTGGCATGGTCGGAACGATTTCGCCCGACGGCAAGACCATCACTTTTGATTTTCTCGACGCCACCAACCTTCTGAGTTCGCAGGTGGGACACATGCAGCACGTTGTTCTTCAACCTCATCGACTCCGATCATCACACCGAAATCTCGGAGTTCGCGATGGCGGAGGGCAAACAGATGGGTGGATTGTTGGACCTGAAGCGCACCGAGTGATGCCGCTTCTGCGGCCATGTATCGTGAGGAATCCGAGGAGGTGCAGCGGTCGATCGCAACGATCACTCGCAACCTCTCTCGGGAGGGCTGTCTGGAACCCATAATGGATCGTGAGTGGAACGACAATCAGCCGATTTACCGCCAGCTTCGCGACCGCGTGGTCGCCATGATACTCGACGGCGTGCTCAAAGAAGGCGATCCGCTGCCGTCCGTGCGCAATGTCGCAGCCGAATATCGAGTCAATCACCTCACGGTACTGAAGGGCTATCAACAACTGGTGGACGAGCAACTGGTCGAAAGTAAGCGAGGTCGCGGCATGTTCATCAACGCGGGCGCGCGCAATCTGCTGCTGCGAGGCGAACGCCAGAAGTTTCTTGCGGAAGAATGGCCCAGGGTCTACGCAACCATTCGGCGGCTCGGACTGAAGGCGGAAGAACTGCTCGATGCGGCCGCAAACCGCCGGTCGTCGCCGGATGCCGCACCGTCGAAAACCGAAGAGGAGGAGCGCTGAAGCCATGGCATGCATAGAAGCACGCGGTCTCCGCAAGGCCTTCGGCACAACCGTCGCGCTCGACGGCATCGATCTGCGCGTCGAAGAGGGCCGCATCCTCGGACTCATCGGTCCTAACGGCGCAGGCAAGACCACCGCGCTCAACGCGATTCTCGGCCTCACCCCTTATCGGGGGGAACTGAAGGTTCTCGGCCGCGACCCCTGGACCGAGCGCGATCAGCTCATGCGCGATGTCTGCTTCATTGCCGATGTCGCCGTGTTGCCGCGCTGGCTACGGGTTTCGCAGGCGCTCGACTACGTTGCCGGGGTGCATCCGCGATTCGATCGTGCCAAGGCGGAAGGTTTTCTCGCCAAGACCACCATCCGGCACGCCAGCAGGGTCAGGGAACTGTCGAAGGGCATGGTGGTCCAGCTGCATCTCGCGCTGGTCATGGCCATCGACGCGAAATTGCTTGTGCTCGACGAGCCGACGCTTGGTCTCGACATCCTGTATCGCAAGCAGTTCTACGATTCGCTGCTGAACGACTACTACGATCGCAGCCGCACCATCGTCGTGACCACACATCAGGTTGAAGAGATCCAGAACGTCCTCACCGATGTCATGTTCATCAACCGCGGTCGAATCGTACTCAATTGCAGCATGGAAGAATTCGAGTCGCGTTACCTGGAAGTGATGGTCAATCCCGAGCACGTCGCCGCAGCACGGGCGCTCAAGCCGATTCACGAGCGCCAGGTGCTCGGTCGCAGCCTGCTGCTGTTCGATCATGTCGATCGTCAGCAACTCGCCGCGTTGGGCGACGTGCGCACACCCAGCATCGCCGACTTGTTCGTTGCCGTGCTGGGCAATCAAGCCGGCGCAGCACAAGGAGCGGCTATATGAATACTCAATCGAACGCCGTGCCCGAGTCTCCCCTCGACTCGCAGGTAATCGCGCCCGCGGCCATCTCGGCGACTCGGCGCATGTACTGGTCGGTGCAACGCGAATTGTGGGAGAGCCGTTCGATCTATATCGCGCCGTTGGCCGTCGCGGCCCTAACTCTGTTCGGCTTCTTGATCAGCACCATTCATCTGCCGGACAAGATGCGTGCCGCGTTGGCACTCGACCCGGTGCAGCAGCACGAGGTCATCGAGCAGCCGTACAGCTTCGCTGCGCTTCTGATCATGGGGACGGCGTTTATCGTCGGGGTGTTCTACTGTCTCGACGCGCTGCACGCCGAACGTCGCGATCGCAGCATTCTGTTCTGGAAGTCGCTGCCGGTTTCCGATCTCACGACCGTGCTCTCGAAGGCGAGCATCCCGCTCGTGGTTCTCCCGCTGCTCTCCTTCGCGATCATCGTTGCCACGCAGTTAATCATGCTGCTGCTTAGCACCGCAGTACTGCTGGGGAGCGGTCTGAGTGTCGCGAAGCTCTGGACACAGTTGCCGTTGTTCCAGATGTCGCTGATGCTGCTCTACCACCTTCTGGCCGTGCATGCGCTCTGGTACGCGCCCATCTACGGCTGGCTGCTGCTGGTCTCAGGCTGGGCGCGGCGCGCGGCATTTCTATGGGCCGGCTTACCGCTGCTCGCGATCGGCGTCGTCGAGAAGATTGCCTTCAACACTTCCCATTTCGCCGCCATGCTGGAGTCCCGCTTGAGTGGCGGCGCGGCAGGCGCGTCCACAGCGTCTGGGAGCGTCCTGATGCCTCCGATGACACAACTCACTGCGGGTCAATTCCTAATCAGCCCTGGCCTGTGGATCGGGCTGGGAGTCGCCGCGGCATTCCTCGCCGCAGCGGTCCGGCTGCGCCGCTATCAAGCACCGATCTGAGTCGCATCACCCTTGATTGCAATTCCCCGCATAAGGAGAAGCGATTATGAGCACCGCCGTCATGATGAAACGGATTGCAGAAGCGTCGCCGCAGTTCAAGGCCAGGATTGCCGGTGTTTTGTATTTGCTCATCATGCTGACGCCAACCTCTAAGCAGCAAAGGTTTAATTCGATGTTCAGGAGGACGCATGCAACCCCTTATTGGTCTTAACTGCTCAACGATTGAATGTACTTCTCTCTCACCCAGTGCTCCGATTTGGCAGGACGTCCTGGCACAGGCGATGACCGGCGAACTAGTCGCCGCGATGAACTACACCTCCTTGTCGGAGATATGTGACGATCCCGAAGAAATAGCCGATGCATTAGAGCATGCGGAGGGCGAACGGGGGCATGCTGCTGCGTTCGCTGCCGAGGGGCGCAAGATTGGAGTGGACGTCCCCAATAACGTCGACGCCAAGCATTGGAAGCGGCTCCGCGACGCATTCATGCGCTGCATCACAGAGCGTGACTTTATTGGCTGCCTGATCGTCCAGGAGATCATGCTGGAATCATTCGCCGTCGCAAGCTATGCACGCGTCGGGAAGGTCGCGCCAGGGAGTCTTGGCAAGACCTTTGCCTCCATCGCAGCCGAGGAAGAAGAGCACGTCGATCACGCGATGGCGATACTCAGAACGGAGCGGGCCCTGGACGCGCAACGCTTCGACGATAAGGTGTACCGGCTGCATCTTGATGTGATGACCACTCTGGCGCAGATGCTGGCGAAGGAATGCAAGGATGGACACTGCGAAGTGTGCCACAGCAGCTGTGTGAAGCCATCACTGTCCGAGGTCAGCTTGAGTGCAGCCGAGCTTCGCGGAGCGTCGCTGCAACAGTATTTGAAGACGCTAGACATGCTGGGGATACCCGGGGAGGTAACACTTGCATGGGTGGCTCAGTTGCCAGTATAGCTGGGCGAGAGCGGACTCTCGAGGTCGATTTCGCTCTGGTCGGGCATCAGGAGAGTTGGAGAGCGGCCGCGGACGTACTCGCTGTCCTGCGCGGACCGGAGCGTACGCCTCTGCCGGACGATGAGATCAAGGACATCCTTCCATGGATTCCACCCAGAGCAGTCTGCCATGTCGACGTCGCATCGATCGTCAGTACGAAGATCGGCGGCGCGAAGGCGCGCGGCCTCTACATCGACTCCTTCATTCCTCCCGACCGTCTGGAAGCCGCCTACGTGCACGAGAACCGCGCCCGGGTTCGAGGGGCGGCGGCCTGCGCGATCAAGGCAGGAGCGAAGATCGTCAGTCTCGGCGGATTCAGCTCCATTCTGATCGAGGGCAACTTCGATCAGCTTCCGGAAAGACACGATACGGTCTTCACCACCGGCAATACATTGACAGTTGGTTTCATCGTTCAGGGCATCAAGAAGATGTGCGCGCTCGAGGGGCGGGACATCCACCGATCAACCCTGCTCATCGTTGGAGCAACAGGAGATGTGGGCTCCGGCTGCGCCCGTTGTTTGGCGCCTATCGTAAGGCGCGTGTTGCTTAGCGCACGCAACATGGAGCGACTACGCAGCCTCGCGGCGGAGTTGCAAGCTGATGGAGCTCAGGTGGAGATCTCGGCGGATCTCCAGCGCTTCTCCGCAGAGTCTGACGTCGTAATCTGCGCGGCCAGTTTGGCGTCCCCTTCGCTTCTGTTGGGCCGGATTACGCCCCACGCCCTCGTTTGCGATGCTGGCTACCCGAAGAACCTGTCTCCACGGGCGGAGATGCTTGGCGCCAAAGTCTTCTTCGGAGGTCTGGGACAGATCACTGGCGGATTGAAGTTCGCGCCGGATTTTCACGGAATTCTGAATCGGCATCCGTTCCCCGATGTGGTCCATGGATGTCTACTCGAAGGCATGGCTCTGGCTCTGGAGGGCCGCTTCGAACCCTTCTCTCAGGGAAGAGGATCCATCACTCAGGAGCGGGTCGAGGAGATTGAGACAATTGCTGCACGGCATGGGATCTATCTCGCACCGCTTTACAACGCCGATGGACCAGTGGAGGACCGACTTCATTGCCAGACGGAATGGTCGAGAGGATGAGTGCGTGGGCGGAGGACCGGGTCGAACTGTTTGGATCGGGTCACTTCGTGGATTCGAAGCCACCGCTGCTTGCGCTCTGGGGCAAGCAGGATCCGTTCTCGTCGGCATCATTCGAAGCCCGGTCCGCGCCATTGCCTTACCCGACAAGAAGTCAGTAGGGGCGAAAGTTCGAAAACGTCCGCTATAGCCGAGCATCATTATCCTGAGGTCGGCGGACCATCAACTGACGATGACTCAGTCGAAAACCGCGGCTTTGCCGGGTTTCTGGGCAACCCGGTGTGCCAGATGTAGGGATTCACTCGGTCCGGGAGCGCGCCTGTTGCACCATTTCGACTAAGACTCCCCGAGTCTCTGCTGGATTGTTCACCTCGCGCACGAATGCGATCCGGGCGCCGCGGATGCCATCCCCGGTCTTCACGCGCACCTGAAAGCCGAGGCGATCGACCGCTGTCATGGTTGCTTCCTGTGACTCAATGCGAGCAAACTTCTGGGCCAGCAGGATGAGCGCATCCTTGTGGTCGGTGTTCATGTGCTGAATGATCTCGGCCATTGAGTCGGCAAGAGGGTCGGGTTGGCTGCGCTCATAGTCGGAGGCCCATACCCAGCCCATCACTCCGAAGCCGCCCACGTAATAAACATCCACCACGTTCATGAGGTAAAAGGAAAAATCTTCAAAATCTACCCAATACTTGCTGTTAGCATAACGCGCTAAGTAGAGCTTGCGAGCCTCGGCCACCTCTGCGTCCGGTAGAGGCAGAACATTTCCTACTAGCGTGACCCTCGATGCTCCGAGCGGATCACCGGCGTCCTCCTGGGTAACAAGCAAGCTGGCGCGAGAGTCGGCCTGCAAATTCTGCGTGTGCATGGCCATTGTGCTGATAAGGAAGATGGGACGCCCGTGATCGTCCAACCCGTAGGGCATCACGGACCCGAACGGGAACCCCGGCTGTTTTCGCGACAGGGTCGAGAGGCTACCTGTGCGGCCCAAATACACCAAGGTGCGCGCACGCTCGGCGAACGCGGGCTCGGGGACCGGAGGCTGGTCAGTCACTGCCCCGGGCCCCGCATGTTTTCTTCGGGATGAGGTGGTCATCGCGGTCTTCTCTCCTATGGCTCTTCGTCGGGCGGACCCGCGGCGCCGGCAAGATCCTGAGGCTTGATCTTCTCGATGTTGAACTTCGCTACACGCTCGCGCATCGTCTTCAGAACATCTTCGAGAGGCGGGACGTCGCCCTTGATCCATCGCAACGGGTTGATGCGCGCCACGACAAACGAACGCAGGTACGGACTCACCAGTCCGCGTTCCTTTAGCTTTTTGACCACTGCGGCGACCTTTTCCTCGAGGTCCAGCACCATAGAGGCCCGCTTCTCATGAGGCTTAAGGGCGGAGCGCAATGGGTCATCACTGAAGTCCTCAAGGCGTCGCAGGATCGGATGGTAAGCACCGCCACCGAAGCGCGCGACTCGTTCGTAGCACACCCCCAGAGTGACAAGTGCGGCCTGATCGAGATAGAAGGCAAACCCGGATTCGGGTCGCGAGCCATCTTCGTCAACCAGGCCACGGTAGATCCGTATGACTTCCAGTGAACGTTCCTTGAGGTTATGCGCCTTCTCCGTGTTCAGAGCCAGGATCTGCCACGCAACCTCGCGTTCCGCAACCACCAGAGCGGTGATGGACTTAGCCCCAAGGCGGCGCATGGCCTCGAGGCGATGGCGGCCGTTGGGAGTCCAGAAACCACCGCCTGGCGCCACAACAGTGATGACGGGGTCGAGAAAACGCCCGGTCTTACTAATAACGTCGGCGAGCCGTTTGTGGTGAGCGTCGGAGAGATCGCGTTGAAACGGCGTTGGCTCGATCTTGTCGAGGGGGAGAATCGAGAGCAGAGTTTGATGACCGCCAAGAGGTTCCTTATAGAGGCCCACCACGCAGCCCCCGGCCTTCTCGACAGCTTCCGCGGCTTCTGCGGCAGATCCTTCTGATTGTTCTAATCGGCATTCTGCCGGGGTGAGACCCCGGGTGCCGGGCTTGGCTTTGCCAGGACGTCGTCGGGCAGGTACGCGCTTTGCCATGTAGAGACTGTACCTTATCTGCGGCGAGGCTACCGAAGGTTAGGGAGCTGCCTTTGAGAACGCGATAGACGCGGTTCCTCATCTCCCTCCAACGGTTTAGAGTTGTCCCGTCAGGGATGCCAACATTCCAAGCCCTTAGGGAGGCAGCTCAGTTCTTTTGGGGTAGAATGAGCCGCGAGCCACTCAGGAACTCACAGCAAGCACTCGTTGAACGCTGGTGGGGGGCGGTCCGGTGCTCCTCTCTCTGCTTGAGTTTGCTTAGAGCACAAGATCCACAAGTGGGAAGGAGAGGCCATGCGGAACCAATGGCACACCTCAACGTCGGAAGTCAGATCCTCCACAAACGTCAGCCGCGCCAACAACAGCAACGGTTCCGACGACTGCCGGAATTTCTTCCCAACGCTGTGGGGTCTTGGTTTGGTTGTTTTCACCCTTCTATCGTCAGGCGGATGTGGAAACAAGAACGTGTCGGCAGCAGCCGCTCCCCCGCCAATCGTCCAGATTGTCGAGGTGATGCAACGAGATGTCCCCGTTTATCACGAATATCTCGCGACTCTGGATGGCTATGTGAACGCGCAAATCCAGCCGCAGGTTTCAGGCTACCTTATCAAACAGAATTATTTGGAAGGCGCCGTGGTTGGCAAGAACCAGGTACTTTTCAAGATCGATCCCCGCCCGTTTCAAGCAATCGTGGATCAAGCCAAGGCGCAGGTCGCCCAAGCCGAGGCGCAGCTTGGGAAGACGCAGTTGGACGTGCAACGCGACACTCCGCTGGCAAAAGAAAAAGCAATTGCGCAGAGCCAACTCGACAACGATATTCAAGCCAATTTAGCTGCCAAAGCGACCGTTCAAGCCGATAAAGCTGCTGTCGAACAGGCGGAACTGAATTTGGAGTTCACCAATGTTCGTTCGCTCGTCGACGGTGTGGCCGGAATCGCCAGCGGCCAAGTGGGAAATCTCGTGGGCCCGCAAATCATCCTCACCACAGTTTCTCAGCTGGAACCGATTAAGGCTTACTTTACGGTGAGCGAACAGCAATACCTCGCTTTCGTCAAGCGTAACCCGACGGAAGCATCTCGAGAGGCGCGTGAGAGACAGTTTGAGTTGGAGCTGATCCTTTCCGATGGATCTATCTATCCCCGAAAAGGAAGATTCTTCGCCGCCGATCGTCACGTGGATATCCAGACGGGAGCGATTCGGCTGGCTGGTCTGTTTCCTAATCCAGGCAATGTTCTTCGTCCCGGCCAGTTTGGCCGCGTCCGTTTCATAAGCTATACGCGGATAGGGGCGCTGCTGGTGCCACAGAAGGCGATCACCGAGCTTCAGGGAAGTTACCAGGTGGCGGTGGTCGGCAACGATAACAAAGTCACTCTGAGGACGGTGAAGGTCGGAGAACGAACCGGCGCAATGTGGATTGTTGACGAAGGTATCAAACCAGGGGAGCGGGTGGTGGTTGAGGGTGTGCAAAAGGTCAGGGACAGCATGCTGGTCAAACCCACTCTGGTGGCCGCCCAAGGAGAAGGCAACTGAGCCATGTCCAAGTTCTTCATCAATCGTCCAATCGTCGCCATGGTGATTGCGATCGTCACAGTCATTGTCGGTGCCGTAACCATCACCGGCCTTCCCGTCGCTCAGTTTCCCAACATCGCGCCCCCGGAAATTCAGGTACTCGCCACCTATGTTGGCGCGGACGCGCAGACACTCGAACAGTCGGTTGCCACTCCCATCGAGCAGCAAATGAGCGGAGTGGACAACATGAATTACATGTACTCGTTGAATGCGACGGGAAACTCGCAAACCACTCTGATCATAAATTTCGATGTGAAAACGGACCCCAACACCGATCTGATCCTCGCCCAGTCAAGGGAGACCCAGGCAGCATCTCAGCTTCCCATCGACGTTACCAACTATGGAATCACCGTCAGAAAATCAGTGACCGCCCCGCTGATGCTGGTCGCGGTGTATTCCCCGCATGGTACCTATGACGCGAGGTTCCTCGCGAATTATGCGTTTATCAACCTCCTTGATCCCATCACTCGCTCGCCGGGGATAGGCCAGGTCCAGGTATTTGGAGCAGGCCAGTACGCCATGCGGTTGTGGGTCAAGCCCGATCAGTTGGCTAAGCTGGGCATCACCGTCACCGAGATCGTCAGCGCGGTCCAGTCGCAAAACACGGTCAATCCTGCTGGAAGAGTGGGGGGCGAGCCTATTCCTCCGGGCCAGCAGTTCGCCTATGCGGTTCGCGCGCAAGGCCGGCTAGTCTCACCGGAAGAATTCGGAGAGATCGTGATCCGCGAGTCGCAGGGCGGTGTGGTGCGCGTCAAAGATGTGGCCCGCGTCGAGCTCGGGGCGCAGGACTACTCCGTGGCCGGACGCTTGAACGGTAAACCCAGCGCCATTGTTGCCGTCTACCAATTGCCTGGATCAAACGCGGTTGACGCAGCAGCCGGCGTTAAGAAACTGATGGCGGAGGTGAAAAGCCGCTTCCCGTCGGACATGGATTACACCTTGTCGCTGGATTCGACCCGATCCGTCGTCCAGGGAATGAAGGAAATCGTCATAACGTTGCTGATCGCGATTGGCCTGGTGATCCTAGTCGTGTACCTGTTTCTTCAAGGATGGCGCGCGACTTTGATTCCCCTGCTGGCTGTGCCTGTCTCTTTGGTCGGCACGTTCGTGTTCTTTCCTTTGTTCGGCTTCTCGGTGAACACACTCTCTCTATTTGGTTTGGTGCTGGCGATTGGCCTGGTGGTGGACGACGCCATTGTGGTGGTGGAAGCAGTAGAGCGTCACATCGAAGAAGGGATGGCTCCGAAAGATGCGGCCTTGAAAGCCATGGAAGAAATCTCAGGCCCGGTCGTCGGAATCGCCCTGGTGCTGTCGGCCGTATTTATACCCACCGCTTTCATACCGGGCATTACCGGAAGACTCTATCAGCAATTCGCAGTCACTATTGCGATCTCCGTGCTGCTCTCGGCGTTCAACGCATTGACCCTCAGCCCGGCGCTGGCTGCACTGCTGCTGCGGCCCAAAAAAGTCAGCAGAGGACTTCTGAGAAGGTTCTTCGACCAATTCAATCGGCTGTTCGAACGCGCTACCAACGGCTACGTTCGGGTTTGTGCGGCCCTGATTCGCAAAAGCGCCGTGGCCTTGATCATGCTCGTGGGGTTCGGCGCCGCCGCCTGGTTCTTCGGCAGCAAAGTTCCATCGAGCTTTCTTCCTGACGAGGATCAGGGATACCTGTACATCAACTTGCAGTTGCCGAGCGCGGCTTCCACCGAGCGCACCGACCTTGTGACAAGAAAGATTGAGGACATTCTGGCCCACACTCCGGGAGTGGCAACCACCACGAGTGTCATCGGCTTCAGCTTGCTCAGCTACACCCGATCCACATACAACGCGTTCATTTGGGTCACCTTGAAACCGTGGGACGAACGAGCCGACCGGGAAACCCAGTTTCAAGTGATAAAGGCGCGATTGAATCGAGCCCTCAGCCAGTTGCCGGAGGGGATTGCTTTTGATTTTTCGCCTCCCGCCATTCCCGGTGTGGGCACCTCCGGCGGATTCACGTTCGTCCTTGAAGATCGCGCCGGCAAGGATGTGCAATTCCTCTCCAGCAACTTGAATGCATTCCTGACGGCTGCCCGCAAGCGCCCTGAGATTGCGGGCGTGACTACCACGTTTCTCGGCAGCGTGCCCCAGCAGTTCATCGACGTGGACCGCGACAAGGTAATCAGGCAGGGAGTGTCCATCAGCGATGTCTACCGGACCATTCAGGCGTTTATGGGTGGATTGTTCATCAACTACTTCAACCGCTTCGGCCGGCAGTGGCAAGTTTACATTGAGGCGGAGGGCGACTACCGAACGCAAGCAGAGAACGTGGGGCAATTTTATGTCAGGAATCAAAATGGCCGGATGGTCCCGCTCTCCGCACTAACCAGATTTGAACCGCGTTCCGGTCCCGAATTCACCATGCGTTACAACCTGTATCGCTCGGCGCAGATCAACGGCAGCGCCGCTCCGGGCTACAGCTCAGATCAAGCGACGGCTGCTCTAGAAGAAGTCTTTGCGCAAACCATGCCACCCGAGATGGGCTACGACTATATAGGCATGTCATTTCAGGAAAAAAAGGCCCAGCAAGGTGTACCTCCGGCCGCGATCTTCGGGTTATCGTTGCTGTTTGTTTTTCTCATCCTCTCAGCTTTGTATGAGAGTTGGACCTTGCCATTCAGCGTCCTGCTGAGCACGCCGGTTGCGGTGTTTGGCGCTTTCGCAATTCTGTGGCTGCGCCGCGTCTTGCTGGGCGCTTTCTATCCCCCTTACATGGTGCAGATTGAGACTGATGTGTACTCGCAGATTGGGCTGGTCATGCTGATCGGCCTGGCTGCGAAAAATGCCATCCTGATTGTGGAATTCGCAAAGGACGAATACGAAAAAGGTACGCCTCTTGTGGAAGCAGCCCTCACGGGAGCCAGGCTTCGCCTCCGGCCCATATTGATGACCTCCCTGGCCTTCATTTTCGGATGTATCCCGCTGTGGACGGCATCGGGAGCCGGGGCGGTGGCCCGCCAGATCATGGGCACGACGGTCATCGGCGGCATGTTGGCGGCGAGCGCCCTCGGTATTTTCTTTGTCCCGGCCGTGTTTTGCGTGGTGGAGAAATTCTCCGGTGCTGAGCGCAAGAAGCCATCTTCTGCGAGCGCAATACCTCTTCCCGCGCAAAATCCGGGAGCAGGAGACGACTAAGGTGAGGACGCTGACTGCCCTTCGAATCCTGGGGTTAGTAATTCTGGGTCTAATTCTGGGATTCGCCTGCGGTTGCGCCGTGGGGCCGAACTACAAGAGGCCGACGGTCAACGTTCCTCCTGTCTATCGCGGTCTCACGCCGGAGGAAGTAGCCAAGGGCGAAGCCCGATCGTTGGCCGACGAGAAGTGGTGGGAGGTTTTTCAGGATGAACAACTAAGGGAGCTGGTCAAGACTGCGCTGCAACAGAATTATGACGTGCGTATCGCGGCCGCACGGATGCTGCAAGCCCAGGCCCAGTTGGGCATCACGCGGGCCGATCAGTTTCCCACCATCGCAGGCGGTGTGGCAGCCGCGAATCAGCGCAGCCCGCAATCAAAGTTCTTACCGGCGTTCGAAACCAGCGCGAACCAGGTAAGCGGGAACCTCGCCTGGGATTTGGATTTCTGGGGCCGGTACCGCCGCGCAACTGAAGCGGCCCGGGCCGACCTGGTGGCCAGCGAGTGGGCTCGGCGGGAGGTCATCACCGCCTTGATTGCGAACCTCACCGGTGCTTACTTCCAGCTTCGCGCGCTTGACTTGCAGCTTGAGATCTCCCAGCGGACACTGGCATCCCGCCAGGATTCCCTGCGACTGACCCGTCTGCTGGCCGACGGCGGCTCAACCTCCATGCTCGATGTTCGCCAAGCGGAACAGCTCGTTTTTACCGCAGCTTCTGAAGTCCCCAGCCTGGAACAACAGATTGAGCAGGAAGAGAATTTGATCAGCATTCTTCTCGGGAACAATCCCGCGCCGGTTCCACGAGGACGAAAACTGACGGAGCAGGAACATCCCCCCACGGTGCCCGCCGGGCTCCCCTCTTCTTTGCTGGAGCGGCGGCCTGACATCCGCCAGGCCGAAGAACAGTTGATCTCCGCCAACGCTCGAATCGGAGTCGCGCGAGCGGCGTACTTCCCCCAGATCTCACTCACCGCGACCGCCGGATATCAAAGTTCCGCGTTGACCGGTTTATTCAGTGGACCGGCGGGATTGTGGAACTTTGGCGGAGCGCTCACCCAACCGATCTTCACCGCAGGGAAGTTGCGATCGAACGTCCGCCTGACAGAAGCCCGGCAGCAAGAGTTCCTGCTCCGCTATGAACAGTCGATCCAGGGAGCGTTCCAGGAGGTTTCTGATTCTCTGGTCGCATACCGCAGAACCCAGGAGTTTCGTCAGCAACAGGAACTCCTGGTTGCTTCGGCACAGGACGCGACTCGCCTCTCGCAGATGCGGTACAGCGGCGGTGTTGCCAGTTATCTCGAAGTCCTCACCAACGACACCAACTATTTCTCTGCCCAACTCAGCCTGGTACAGGCTCAACTCAACGAACGATTGGCCCTGGTAGAGCTCTACAAGAGTTTGGGCGGAGGATGGGAACCGTGAGTTCATTTTGTATTTTGGCGGCTCTCCTAACAACTGGAAAGCGGCGAAACTGAAGACCTAGCCAAGCTAGGGATGATTCGGATCAACGCTAAGGTAAGCAAACAGGAGAGACTCACCGCTAGGCCTGTGGCTGCCTCCATTTGGTTCCACCGTTACAAAGACGGCGTCGATTTGATCCAATGTCTTGGGGTCGTCGCACTTCAAGATCCAACGCTTCTTGGCGGTATTATCCTCGTAGAAAACGCCGAGGTTGAGCGCCTGTTGCTGATTCGCTCCCCGCCGACCCCAGGCCTGAAACGTGCTTGCGTTCTTTACGGCGGTCTGCTGATCGAGGTCGTAGGCGTATAAGATCAACGATTTTCCTCGTGTGTAGAATACGCGGCCGTACGGTTTCTGAGTCTCGCCGGTGCGGGCGACGTCGTACACTTCCGCAATATAAAGATTCCGCGCGCCCATCAGGTCCCGGATGTCGCGGTCGTGCGCGAGAAGCTCGCCCTTCTGGTCGAGTGCCGCGTCGCGGTCGTAAAGGAGACGATTCAGATCGTTGACTTTTGCGTCCAATGTCTTGGCACGAGCGGCGTCCCGGGCGGACTGCTGCACCAGGGACTCTAACTTCTGCAGCAGCTCCAGCGAGCTCGACTGGGCGGCGTCGAGCTTCTGCTCCAGTTCAGTACGCTGCTGGACCAGGTCTTGTCTGCTTGCCTCGCGCGAACCGAGATCGGTCTTTAGGCGGTCCTGCGCCGCTTTCATCCGGTTGACTTCGTCCGACTGTTCGGCCAATTGTTGCCGGAGGCGGGCGATCGTTTTGTCGCGCTGTTCGATGTGCGCACGGGCGATTTGGCGTTCGTACCCGGTATCGCTCAGCTGGGCTTCCAGAGAAAGTTTGTCTTGGCTGCTGGGCCGGGGTGGGGCGAGCTTTGTGATATCGGCGCCGCGCTGTACGCCGGCCCAGTAGGCGTAGAAGCTGAGAGAGACAAAAAGCAGAATTCCGGGGGTATATAACATCCACACGTGACGCCAGGTTGGCTCGCTGGAAAATGGGCCAGGGCGATGGGGTGCGATGAAAGCGCCGTTCGTGTTCTCGAACTGGTCCAAGTTGCGCTTTTCATCTTGCGCTAGGCGTCTGAAGAGAGCTTTTTCTGCCTGTTCTTCTGACCAATCGGGTCCTGGTTCTAGATCTTCAGACGCTTCGATGGCTGCTATGACGGGAATCGCTCGGCTAGCAACCGTTTCGTATTGCTGAATGGTTTTCCGGCAGGATTGGCAAACAACAAGATGCTCCTCTAGCCTCTTCTGTTCCTCCTCAGTCAATTGGCCTGAGGTTGAAACGGCGCACAGCTCCAGGAACTCGTTATGGGGTTCGGTTAGCGACAATGTCCCCGCTCCTGAGGTTGGACAAGACCTTTTGTCATACCGCTCGCTCACCAGGCAATTTGCTACCAAAAAGCTCTTTTCGCAACCGTTCCAGTCCGCGAAAGTAGTGATGTTTGACATTCCCTCGAGATTGGCCCAGCTTCGCCGCAATTTCATCAAGCGTATAGCCTTCCAAAAAATGTAGGTGCAGGGTTTGGCGCTGGTTCTCAGAGAGTGCTTCAAACACCTTCTGCAGGCTTCCGTTTCCGAGCCTTCCGTCAATTGAGTCCTCAAACCGCCCAGCCTCCGACCGTGTATCGGCGAGGTCGGTCGCAGCGTCGTCGAGGTCGAGCCGTGTGTAGAAGTGGCGAGAAGTCAAATGGCGGCGCCGGGAGATAGCGCGCCGGTAGGCCATTTGGAGAATCCAGAACCTCGCCGGCCCCTTGCGTTTGTCGAAGTTTTTGCAGTCACGGTGAACCAGCAGAAAGAGGTCTTGGACCAGATCGTCTGCTTCTGAGGTATCTCGCAGTACACGATAGGAGACAGCGCGTACTACGCTGGCGTATCGGCGAAAGAGGCTGGCCAAGGCTTCCGTGTCCCCGTCACACACTTGTGCCAGTAGGAGTTCGTCTGATTCGGTCGGCGCGCTTGACGTTCCTGCAACTGAACATACTTCCTTGGTCACTTCAGCGTATGGCTCTTCCCTGTCCTTTTTGTCCTGGTGAGGGTCGGCGATCGGCACTGCACTTCCTAAAATCCCGGGAAGGTTCCTAGTAACTGACGAACTCACGCCACCCCCTCAGGTTGCACCCACGCCCGCGGGCACCGCAATCTCGGATCCTGCTCTGTGCTCGGCCGGGACCCACGACGGTCCCGGCAGGAACTCGCCACACGGCGACACGCAGAAATGAGCTACTCTCAACCACTTACAGACGGTTCCCCTCGGGCGGACTCAGTCTTAACCATGAGCGTTCGTATTTCATTACGCAGCATTCATCCCCCGATATCCTTCACCCATTCACCAATTCGATCTTTGAAGGCACCCGTAATCTTATTCGGTGGTAAGTGAAAGAGGCGTAGGCGAGAGTCAGCCGACAGGTGGAATTTTATTTGTCGGGTCTCCGCGAAAAATTCGGTAATCGTCTCAGGACGATCCGTTCGACGAGAAAGATGAGCCAAGAAGAATTCGCCGAACTCCTCGGAATCTCCGTGGACTTTCTTAGCCTGATCGAACGCGGAATCAATGCTCCTTCGTTTGAAAACCTGGAGGTATTCTCTACTCAACTCGGCATCCCTGTTCATGAGTTGTTCGTATTTGAACTGTCCCACCTGTAGATATACCCCTCAATGACAAGCAAGTGCGCTGAACCGGTTCCAATCCTTTTCGACCTAGACCCGTAACCTCATTCGGTGGTACCCGGAATGAGATTACGCCACACTTTCGGTGGGTTGCAAGTCGAATTTTGAATAGCCTCCGAAAGCAATTCGGTCAGCGAGTGCTCCAGATTCGTCATGATCTGGGGAAGAGCCAGGAAGATTTTGCTGAAATGGTAGGTATGTCCGTCGACTTTCTCAGCCTGATTGAACGTGGAAGGAACTCCCCTTCTTTCGAGAAGCTGGAGTCGATGGCGAGGAGACTTGGTGTTTCCGTTGCCTTCCTGTTTACCTTCGATTCGAACTCACGCTCACCGCGTCTGAGAAAAACGGCGCGGCGCAAGCGGCAAGTCCATTAAGAGCAGTTTTCTCTTTACCACACCCGCCTGGTTTCACCCGTTTCCACGTTGCACAAGGCTCAGAGCTTTTGGCTCGACACTAGTGCGTTGTTCTGATTTGTCCACGCGAAAATCGAGAACGATTTCGGTACAGGTTTGTGCCCCTGTAGTCTTGACGCGATACTCCACACGTTGGGTGGTGACATCATAAGTCTCTGCGATGTCCGCCACCGGCGTTACCGAATCAAGCATAGGGGAGAAAGTGCTCCACGGTAAGAGCGCAGCGCCAACTCCGAGGCTTTGGGAGCCGATCGCTTTAGCTCTCCATCCGCCTCGTCGGAGTTTTAGCGATCTCCTCGTGCGCGGTGATAAAGCCCTTCAGACGTGATCTAGAGCAGGCATCGGACCTGAGTCCGCAGGCAGAGCCGTAGTTTTTTTCGCAGACTTCTCATCCCGGGGATCTTCAAATGGAGAGTCACCATAACGGAACTCGGACTTCAGGGAATACGCTGAATGCTGAACGAGACACAAGCACCTCCTTTCCTCGACGGACATTGCTGAAAGCTCAGTTCAGCGAAAAACCACGCTGCCGAGTGCGATCAGTCCGAGAGCGCCGCATGAGGCTGATGCCAGCATGCGAATCATGCGCTGCGGCAAATGATCGCGGAGCTTCCTTCCGAGCGTCATGGCAAGCGCGCCTTTGGTGATCATGGCCAGCGTGCCACCAGCCCATGTCGCCAGCATTGCACCGGACTTCAGTGTAATCGCCGCAGCCGCAATCTGGCCGGGATCACCCCACTCAGTGAAAAACAGCGCCGCGAAGCAGATGATCCCGGCGCGCGGCCAGGGCACGCTGGGGCGCGTCGCCGGTAGTTCCTCCTCCGGCTCATCGAACCAGATCAGCATCGCGGACAAGAAAAAGGCCAGGGCGCTTACCATATCCGTCCAGCGCGAGTGCCATTGCACCAGGGCGCGCCCCAGCAGCACGGCCACCAGCATCTTCCCCGCGAAGGCCGCCACCACCGAGCCGAAGACGACTCCTCCACGAAAGCGCATGCCTAGCGAGGAGACGGTATAGATCGACTTGTCGCCCACCAGCTCGGCAACCAGCACCGTCCAATACGCCAACAATAGAACGTACCCGAATGGCAGAGACGCTAATTCGCTACCGGAAAAAATGGGCAGCCTCCTGGTTCGACCGGGTTAGAGGAATTCGATCTTCAGGACGGGATGGAGCTCGACCCCGTTGGTCAACGAAACGCCGGTCTGGTTATGCACTCGGTCAAAGAAGCCAACGCCCGTGAGGCGCGCGCGCGTCACAGGCAACTGGGTCTTGAAGGCGACCATGGTTGACTCCTTTCCTTCGGGTGGCGTCACGAACGACAGCGGGAGCCGACCCGCCAGCTCCGGCATCTCGCGCGGCTGCATGGACAGCGACGCTCGGGGCACTAGTACGCCGTTCATGGGAACGAAATCCGCTGGCGACAGTTTGCTGACGAACTTGTCGTCAACCTGCTGGCGCACCGCCTTGATATTCGCCATCCACGGACTGGTACCGATGAAGGTCTTACTCGGCGTGGGGATCTCGCCGATCATGTGCCCGCCGCTGCTGCCCTGCAACACCAGGTGATAGTCGCCGTCCGCCTCCTGTTTCATGGCTGTGATTCTCACGTCGATTTGCCAAATGACAAGTTCCAGTGGGCGAATGCGCTTGCTGTTGAACGCGGCATTAATGCTGTTCACGTCCTGCGTGTCGGACGTACGCGGCATCTGCATCAGCTCCTCGATCGTCGCGGTCACAATGCCGGCGCCGAGGTTCTGACCAGCGATGATATTTTTGCCTACCAGCGCCACGTCTTCATCTTGACCGGTTTTGACGTTCCAGCGCTCGGTGCCGGGCTTGGTAACAAACTGCAAGGCCACGGCGGCTGGCATTGCCATCGGAGCAGCCTGTCCGGCGGACATGCAAGCGTTTTTGATGGTCGCGGCCACCGCGGGATTCACGGCGTCGAGTAAGTTCACATCAATAGGGCCATCTCCCACCGGAGTCGGCGCGCCGCCACCGCCGACGATGGCTGGGCCAGCGCCTCCTCCACCGGCCAGGGGGCCAACACCGCCGCCCCCGATGGGCGCGCCGCCACCGCCTGAGGCGGGCGCATCCCCGGCGCGTCCAAAGATGACGAAATGGGGCGTGGCATCGACGTTGTTGCCGTCCTGCTGGCGTTTCAGAACGTAGCCAGTGGCGGCGAAGAGCTTGCGATCAGGGAAGACCGGCCGCACCGTCAGGTAGTCGCCCCACTCGAAGTTGCCCGAGCGCGGATCGGCCATAGGAGCGCGATCACCTGCGGCGACCATGACATCTCTACGGGCGTTGGTGAGAATTCCTACAACGTGGGACGGGAACTTCGGCCCGCCTCCAATCATGTAGGAGATGGCAACCTCGTTGTTGGCATTCGATGAAAGGCCGCCATAACAGGTCGCCGAGTCGGTATCGAAGACATTCACGTTTTCGATGAGGGTGAGGTCGGGCACGCTGATGCGTGCGATCTGCACGAAGGGATTGGGTCGTTGGTTGGAACCGCGATCCACCGCCCAGGCAAACCACAGCTCGCTACCGGCCAGCGCCGCCCCAGTGATGCGCGGATCGGCGCGGTCGAGCCAACGCCGTCCATCGGGCGTGCGCGACTGGTAGCCGTTGCGTCCGAGCCAGCGCGCCACCCCGACCGAGCTCTGGGTAGGCTGTGCCTGATTCTCGGGCCAGGAGAAAACGGCAAGCGTGCTGGTGTCTTGATGGGCCGCGAAATACGCGGTCTCGCGGCAGTTCTCCGCCACTCGAAAGGAGAACAGAACCATGGATACGGACTTTTCCGCGGTGGGATTGCCGGCGGCGATGCTTTGCAGCGAAATGCGAACCACGGCGGCGCCGACGCGGCTGTCCCCGGTGAAGATGTTGGTGGTGACGTAGAGGAAGTTGTCGCTGAAGGCGAGATCGGGGAAGTCGAGAAATGCGCCCTTTACGTCGAGGAAATCTGTGCCGATATCAAACATGCGCCACTTCGACAAATCGGCTCCGACGTCTCCGGACTTGGCGAAGGCCAGCCGCTGGAAGTTGTCCTTCTCCGGGCCGTATTGCAACAGCCAGACGAAGGTGTCGATGGTCGGCAGGTAGAGCATCACCTGGTCGCAGCAGAAAGATTCAGCGGGTTGCGCGGTGTGGTTGGGATCGATGAACTTGAATGTCTTTCCTCCGTCGGTCGAAACCGAGGCGTACCAGTTGCCGGTGTAGAACGCGACTTGCCCATTTATGGCCGCGCTGGGCTCGTTGACGTTCGCTGAAACGCCCTGCGCCGCGGGATCCGACAGCTCCGTGTTCATCACGAGAGCCAGGTCATCGCCCGCAGCGAGCCGCGCGGGAAAGGCACGCGAGGCAATGCTGGCGGCCGGGGTCGCACTGTGAAAGGCGCGCTCTTTGCCTTCGCCTACCAGCGGCAGCAGCCGACGGGGATGAATGCGCGGCTTGCGTGGAATCTGCGGCGGCTGACCGAGATGCCGCAGTTCCACCGGGCGGGCAGCTACGACGCGCAGCGCCACACCGGCGCTGCCCAGGCTTCCCGGGCCCGCCGACTGGGCCGCGGGTTTCGGCGGCACTTCGGGCTTTCGTGGAACATTCTTGGCTGAACTCTTCTTAGGGGGATCGTTTGACGCCATGACGACGCCTCGCTTTCTGGGCTCCTAGCCCCTTTGCAGGTCGCGAGAAACGAGTGGGTTGGGAACCCATTGTCGGATCGTGCGGATCATCGGGGATTGCATCGTGACTTCGGTATCAGCCCGGGTGCAAGCTCCCGGTCGAGATAATCAATTCACCGGAGTCTCTGACCTGCCATGCCAGCCCCTCGCGAAATCGCTATAATTTAGATCATGTGCTTTCGAGGTGTTCCCATGTCGAATGAAATTGAAAAAGATCATCAGAGCGCAGCGAAGTCTCTCGGGGCCGTTCCCTTGAAACCTGCCGGGGACGTGATTGTGAAGCATGAAGAGGAGCCACCTCAGCCGCCCGAGGTCAAACGCATCCACCCGCGCCGTCCCTTGCCAGTCGTACCCGAAGCGCAGCCGGATCAAGACGATCAGTAAAGCTGGTTGCACATACCTCGAACCCCATGAGGGGATGGGGGACTGATGTCGTGAAGGCCACGAGTTAGCCTAGAGACGAATAAGCCAGTACTCTAGTCGATCAACCTAGAATTTTCACCTAGTGCAGCAATCTGGTGCGAGCAACGGCGCCAGCTGTGTGCCGCGCGTCAATGAACTGTGATGGAAATTCTCTCGGAAGAGGGCTTCGCTATGTGCGACCTGGAATCTGCCGAGCGACATGATCCTCTCACCCTAATGACCGCGCCAATGGTGCGAAACGCTACTTCAGCGGATGTTACTCGCGTGTCGAGAGAAGTCAAGTCTCTATTTATCTCTGTTACACAATCAGAACGACAAGGTCACGCTGGCTTAAGACCTGAGGCGTAATCAGGTTTGGCTAATTGGCAAGCACACCTTAGTTCTGAGCACCGAGTTGGTAATTGTGTTTGTTAGAGTTGCACGATTCCGGTGCATGGCTTGGGGGCTTTCGAATTGACCGTGAATCAGTGCTAAGGGAGCGATTCGCCGCAAGGGCTGCCACGGTTCCAGATTGCCAACCAGGTCTCTCATTCTGTTTCATTTTCAGAACAGCTTTATTCGGACTGGTGGCAAAGCTCGTAGCATCACCGCTGATAGGCTGCTCCTGTAGCGAATTGCGGGGAATGCGTCGTGAGAGTCCCATTTTTCGCGGAAACGGCGTCCATCAGGTGGCAATTTTGCGGATAGGCCGTCAAACCAGAGAGCAAAGGGAAGAGTCAGCTTCCGTTTTTGGAGTGATGGAGCTGGGCGTTTTGCCAGCCTGCGGCTAGCGACCGGATGTGGCACGCGCACGTGGTGAAAAGACGGAGTGTTTGCAGGAGGCTGCGGGAAATCGATGAACCTAAACAAGTCAAGTCTTGTAGCGAGCAGCTACCGGCGAGGGATGATTTTGGAACCATTTCGGCGCGCCGAAGCAATACCTAATATCAAGGAATTCTGGTGCTTGCCGGAAATGGACGTAAACAATTCGAGTCTTGAAGGTGATCGTGAATTGGTGCAGTTGATGATCGCGGGAGAGGAGCGCGGATTTGTGTCTCTCTACCGGAAATATCAGCCGCCGGTATACCGGTTTTCCGTCCAGATCAGTGGCGCCCAGCACGTCGCCGAAGAGGTGACCCAAGAAACATTCCTGGCGCTGATCAGGGCGCCGCATAAATATCAAGCCGAGCGCGGTCCGCTCTTGCTCTACTTGTTGGGGATCGCGCGAAATCTGATATGGAAGAACATGAGGAGAGACAGGTTTTTCGAGACTCTCGATGAAGATCGGGAAATGCCGCTGACCTCAGCGCCCGATTTGGCGAATGACTTAGCCCAGCAGCAACGAGTTGCGCGAGTGAGACATGCGATCCTGTCTTTGCCCCGAAAGTATCGCGAAGTCATCGCCCTATGCTCTCTCCAGGAACTTACTTATGAGGAAGCGGCGACGGTGGTTGGTGCTTCCATCGGTACAGTGCGGTCGAGGATGCATCGAGCGAAACAGCTTCTTCTGCGAAAGCTAAAAGAAGGCAGATTGACTGAGGTGGCCACTGGAAACGGCTCGGTCTTGAGGTGTGGCTTATGACATGCGAAGAATGTGAACAGATACTCCTAGATTCGAGCAACTGCTTTAGCTACAAGGGTTGGATGCCAGGTGTATCCGTCTTGAATCTCGCAAAATCACATGCACAGGGCTGCTCGGCTTGCGCTGCCAAAGTGCCTGAGATTGCCGAGGTGAACGACGCCCTTGACCAGCTGCGGTTCTCCACCATGCACATGGAAGCGCCCGCGGCGGTTGAGATGAACCTGCTGGCTGGATTTCGCCGGCGAATAAACATACGGACTCCGTCTGTCGCCACGACCTTTCCATGGAGGGTAGTGTGGGGATCGTCTGCTGCTCTGCTGCTAGTTGCTGGCATCATGCTCTACTCGATGCTGAGACCGGGATCTCCAACGACGGTCCGGATCGAAAGGAAGGACCACCAGCATCTACCCCAGGAGGAGTTGGCGGTCCTTTCTCGTGGCAGCGCCGGCCGAGCCGTGATTGTGAACCACTCGCCGAGTGCTGACCTTACTGGGGCCGCGAGCCCCAAGGGCGACGGTGCGAAGCTCGCTAAACCAATACATGAACAGATGCGGCGACGATCCCCACTGCCGATAGGCGATCAGCTTTCTCTGAACGGCGGAAGCAACGTCGTGCGAGTGACCCTGCCCGTGTCAAGCCTGGTCGCTATGGGCGTCCCGGTGTATCCCGATGCGTCAGATCGGCGGGTGACGGCGGATGTCATGATGGATCCTTTTGGGGCCGTAGTTGCCATCCATCTGGTGGAAGTCAAACCGAGCGTGAATTGAATTGTTGAAAACTTGTCGGGAGGCATCTCATGAACAGCAAGTTTGTTGACTCAGTTATTCTGGCTGGATTTCTAGTAGGAAGTTTTGCTTGGGCTCAAGCACAGACTACATCGGCTGGCACCACGGCTATGTCGCCGCCCGGGGCCGTCGCGGTGCAGATGGGTGGGGAGGGCCTGGGCTTTCAGTTTGTTAGTGGAGAACCGGCCATGTCTGGGCACCTGGTTCTTGGAGCTCCGTATTCCTTGGAAGCCACAATCGAAGCTGCTCAAACATTGTCTGACGGAAATCGCATTGTCCACCGCCAGACCGTGCACCTCTATCGTGATTCCAAGGGGAGGACCCGGCGCGAGGAAACGTTGGCCGCGATCGGTCCATGGGCCTCCTCCGGCACTCCCCCGACGATGATCACCATTCAAGATGCGGTAGCGGGTGCGAGCTACTTCCTCGATCCGCAGCAGAAAACGGCAGCCAAGCTTCCGTCGCTGCCTCCCGGCAAGGATGTAATGGTTACGCAAGATGCCGGAGTTGGTCCCGCAACCGCCAGTGTGAGTTCGGCTCCTGTCGAAGGCCACATTGTCTCTGGGGGAGAAGGCCAGGGCATAGTCTTTGGGTTCAATACCAGAGTATCCGGTCAAATCCTCCATCCCGAAGAGAAATCAGAGCCTTTGGGAAAAGAAACGATTGCTGGATTATCGGCTGATGGCACCCGTACAACAACAACTATTCCCGCCAACGCGATAGGAAACGAACGTCCCCTCGACATCGTTCGGGACAGGTGGTATGCGCCAGATTTGCAGATCGTTTTGCGCTCAAAGCAGACCGATCCCAGGTTTGGAGAATCTACCTACGAAGTGACAAAGCTTGACCGGGATGAGCCAGCCCCCTCGCTTTTCGAGATTCCACCCGATTATAAAGTCAGAGAGGGGAAGGCTCACGTCTTTAGTAGACGTGAAATTGACTCCAAATGAGAGGCGCTCGCCCGCAACGTCCGGCACCGAATTTATGCCAGTCTCGACTAGTTCCAATTTCCAGATCGACTTTTTTTGCCCAAGAAACAGATCCAGCAGCGGTCTCTATGCCGGCCGGGAGCGGTGCCACTCCGACGATTTCGCCGGCTGGTCCGATTGAAACTTGATTCACAACGGCGAGACGTTATCCTCGTTGGACCTTTTCGCTGCCGAGCACCCGCCTGGCCCATTAATTTGAAAAGGAAAGGCAGCTACTGATGCCGTCGTCTGCCGATGAAACCAAACATTCCTTGGAGATTAATCCATCGGAACAAGCCGGTATCGCCCTCGAAGGGGTCTGCAAAGGAAATCTGCCGGCCATCCAAAAGATCGCAATCAATGTTTTCTTGGCCTTTCACATGCTGGCTGTCGCGTGCTGGTGTGTGCCGATGGACAGCCCTTTGATTCCACTGTGCAGGAACCTGGTCCGACCCTATTTCCTCTGGTCCGGACTGTTTCAATCTTGGGATATGTTTGCCCCAATACCAAAGGCAGTCAACACCTACATCGAAGCAGTGGTTGTTTACGAAGACGGCTCCAGAAAGACTTGGACGCTTCCGAGAATGGAGCAACTTGGCCTAACCGAGAGGTACTTCAGGGAACGTTATCGCAAGTTTGCTGAAAACCTCCAAGGGGACGAAAATGACGCCCTGTTGCCAGATGCCGCCCGCTACATTGCTCGGTTGAACACCAGCTCCGCAAAGCCGGTGAAGACCGTCATTCTAATCCAAAACTATTCCTTCATTGTTCCCGGCCGGGATGGTCCCTATGCTCCCGAACCCTGGCAGCGGCATATTTTGCTCGGCTATGCAGTGCAGCCGGAGGATTTGAGATGACGTTAAGATCAGTGTTTAGGGCCTGGAATGAGTTCTTCTTTGCCGAACAGTCACCTACGCCGATCGCGTTGTTTCGGATCCTATACGGTGTGCTGGTTATCGCCACTCTCACGTTGCTGCGACCAGACTGGCTGACCTGGTATGGAGTTCATGGTTGGGTGAGCTTTCCTACAGCAATAAGCCTTGAGCCGGGTACACGGTTAAACCTTTTCTCGGTAATTCCTCAAAACGATACCTGGATTGAGGCCCTGTTCTGGATATCCCTGGCACCGGCGATACTGCTAACAATCGGCTTTCTGACTCGCCTCAACAGTGTGCTTGTATTTATTTGCCTCACGTCAATCCAGTACAGAAACCCATATATCACCCATGGTGGCGACACGTTCCTTCGCCTGGCCGGATTTTTCCTGATTTTCGCACCGGCTGGAGCCGCTCTTTCCGTAGATCGCCTGATTCGTATCCGGCGGAGGAAGGAACCCGCCACTCTTCAGCCTCGGAGTCCATGGGCACAGCGCATGATTCAGCTGCAATTGGCGCTGCTATATTTCGTGGCATTTCTTTTGAAGGTGAAGGGAGTCCCCTGGGTGCAGGGAACCGCACTGTTCTATGTGTATCATCTCGATGAACTCAAGCGTTTTCCTCTGCCCTTCTGGTTTTTGCGCCCTATGGTGCTCAAGCTCGGAAGCTGGTCGGCGCTTGTTCTGGAATTCTCTCTCGGCGTTCTGGTTTGGGTGAAGGAGTTCCGCTACATCCTATTAACGCTCGGATTGTTGTTTCATCTTTGGCTTGAGTACTCTTTGAACATTCCGCTCTTCCAGTGGGACATTCTTTCAGCCTACGTTCTGTTTATTGACTCAGATGATTTGAGACGTACAGGAAATTGGATGGCTCGGGGCATGGGCGCGCATTTCTTGAGGCGTTGACAGCGAAATCGGCCATTGGCGCCCATTTATCCCTTTCCTGCCTCTTGGTGCTTGGTCCCCTGGCCGTACAGTTCTTCCACCCGCACTGGCAGAACCGGTGCCACGCCTTTCTCCAAGATTCTGGAACCATGTTCTCGGCCCAGAGCAACTGTAGATAGGGATACCGCAGCGAATCGGTGCCTTGGCAAGAGCGAAGCTCGGCCGCGCCCAACGTTATTCACTCCCTAGGTACGCCGCAAGACTGGAGGATTCTTGGGTCAGGCTAGGATTTCGAGCGCCCTCGCTTCTGTTTTTTGCGGAAGAGGCAAGTTCTGTAACGCATCGGGACCGCTCGCCGTGCCGACGGAATCGGTGAAGTGATTGGACACGGCGCCTCCCCTAGAGGCCGATAACCGTTCACTCATAGTCTTTGATCGAGGCGACAAGGTGACGGTGCTAGCAGGGGACGATGGGGTCCGGTTCCTTCTGGTCTCGTCATGAACACGTAGGAGCAGCTACGGCAGGCACTTGCGGAAACTCCAGGAGGGAACGTTCCTAAAAGAGACAGGCGCGAGTCGAACGCTGATGAGCCGGCTTAACCTTGGTTGAGCGCTACTGCTGGAAGAGTCACCAGGCCTCGGCCCAGCCCGATTGTTAAGAATCATGCTGCCTTACTGAAAGTATTTCTCAGAATTTCTCGTTTGACATCCCGTCCTTATTTCGGTGTAAAAATTGAAATATCTGGCGCAGTTGTGTGCAGTAAGAGGTGACCGGCCATGGCAGACGAAACCGACATCAACAAAATTAGCGAAGACACGGCGAAGGGAGTTTCGAGGCGCAGCTTCATCAAAGGCGTCATCACCAGTGGCGTGGCGGTCTCCTCCGCCAACTATCTGTTCCGCGCGTCCACTCTTCAAGGCCAGCCGGCCGCGGGCGTGGGCGAGCGTCTCATTACGCTTAACGTGAACGGCCAGCAGCGGCGCGTGGACGTGATGAAACAGGAGACACTGGCATGGACGCTGCGCTACAAACTGGGCCTCACCGGCACCAAGCTGGGTTGCGACCGTGCCGAATGCGGTGCTTGTACCGTGCTCATAGACGAGGTGCCGCATTATTCTTGCTCTGTACTCACCCATACCGTGCGCGGCAAGAAAGTCCAGACTATCGAAGGACTGGCCAGTCCTGACGGCACGCTGCACCCTGTGCAGCAGGGCGTAATTGATGAACAGGGCTTCCAGTGCGCGTTTTGCATGTCCGGCTTCGTTATGGCGACGGTCGGATACCTGAAAACTAATCCCAATCCCAGCAGGTCTGAGTTGGCGCACGGGATTTCCGGAAACCTCTGCCGGTGCCAGGACTACGACAAGATCCTCACCGCGATGATGCGAGGCGCAGAACACATGAGGAAGGTGAACCATGCCTAGACCAGATCGGAAGCCTGATGAACATAAACCCGGTCAACAGAAGCTCGGGGCTGCGTACAAACTCATCGGCAAGGACTACACAACGCCGGATCTCTACGCGAAAGTGACCGGAAAGGCGAAATATGCCGAAGACTTCCGCGCCGAGGGCATGTTGTTCTGCAAGTTGCTGCTCAGTCCAGTGCCGCACGGACGCGTTAAACATCTTGATTTAAGCAAAGCGCTGGCTACGCCCGGGGTCAGAGCGATCCTGACAGAAGCCGACCTTCCTGCGCCCGCAGACAGCGTGACTGATCTGGGGGCGGTGATCAAGGCCAACAAGCAAGGCGAAAAGGCCCTCACTATGGAACCTCTGTACCAGGGCGAGCCGATCCTGGCGGTCGCGGCTGTGGACGAGTTGACCGCCGCCGAGGCAATCGAGAAAATTGAGATCGAGTTCGAGCATCTGCCCTTCGTGGTCGATCCCCTCGACAGCCTCCGCCCCGGCGGTCCGAACCCGCGCCTGGAGGGCAACATATGGGTCAAGCCTCCAGTAGCACCAGCCAAGCCCGGTGAGAAACCGCCGAGCCCGCCGCCGCCCCACCTGGGAGAACTCAAATGGACCGCCGCCGATTTCGCCGAGCTTAAGGAAGGCCGCCTGCCCATGGGCAAGGCGCCGGACGAGTGGTCCTACGGCGACGTGGACGCCGGCCTCAAGAATGCCGCGCTGGTTTTGGATGAGACCTTTACCACGCCCGACACCAGCCATCAAACGCTGGAACCTCGCACCGCTCTCGCCTATTGGCAGAACGGCAAGGTGTTCATCCATATGGGGACCCAGAGCACGGTGCAAACCCTGGCCGGCCTAGGACGCTGGCTGAATATGGATCCCAATCAGATTGTGCTCATCAGCGAATACACCGGTGGCGGCTTCGGCAGCAAAGCGACCGGTTACATCTTCGCGATTATTCCGGCGCTGTTGTCGAAGAAAGCTAATGCCCCGGTGATGATGCGCGTTAGCCGGGAAGAAGAACATTTCATCGGACGGGCGCGGCCCGGTTTCCAGGGCCGGATGAAGGTTGGCTTCTCCAAGGATGGCAAGATCACTGCGTTGGACATGTTTGCCATCTGCAACAACGGTCCCTACGACGCAAACGGTGACGCGAACGCTTCGGGGATGATCGTCTCCCTGTTGTATCAACCACCCGCGATGCGCTGGCGCGGGGTAACAATGCTGACCAATACTCCGCCGCGGGGTCCACAAAGCGCACCTGGCGGTATGCAGGGAATCATCATTCTGGAGCCGATCCTGGCGAAAGCAGCCCGCAAACTTTCGCTCGACCAGGTGGACATTCGGCGGGTCAATGCCCCCGAGGGCAAAGCCCTCTGGGGCCCCCTGAGGGACGGCAAGCGGGCGCATTCGACCAGTGCGTTTCTTAAAGAAGCGCTCGACCGTGGTGCGGAACAGTTCAAATGGAAGGAACGAATCGCCCGCGCGAAGCGAAGCGGCACGAAAGTACGCGGGGTTGGCGTGTCTTCGAGCGCCTTCTTCGCGGGTTCCGTGGGATACGACGGGCTGTTCGTGATCAGACCCGATGGCCGGATCGCGATCCAATCGGGAATCGGCAACCTGGGAACGGAGTCCATCAGCGACGTTCATCGGGTAGTCGCGGAGATCCTGGGCGTCCCGTGGGAAAAGTGTGATGTCGAATGGGGTAATACGAGCAAGAACCTGCCATGGACCTGCGTCTCCGGTGGCAGCCAGACGACGCACGCCATGACGCGGGCGGCACACGCCGTGGCCATGGACGGGAAGAGGAAGCTCCAGGAAATTGCCGCGAAAACTAATGGTGGCAAACCGGAGCAGTACGAAGTGGCCGACGAACGCGTCTTCCGTAAGGGTGGCGGCAAGAGCATGACTCTGGCGCAGGCTGCACAGCGTGCGATTCAACTGGGCGGTATCTACGACGGTCACGAAGCGCCGGAAGATGTCAATAAATACACCAAGGCGTCCATAGCGGCGCTCGCCGGACAGGGCCTGGTCGCGGCAGCCAAGGACAAGTATCCGCACGACGGGCAGTCATTTTCCTACGTCGCGAGCTTCGCGGAAGTCGAAGTTGATACGGAGACTGGCAAGTACTACATCACGGATTTCCTGGCCGTCGCCGACGTCGGCACGGTGATTCATCCCAAGTCGCTGGGCGGACAAGTGATGGGCCGATCAATCTTGGGCATTGGTCATGCGATTGGTCAGAAATGGGTCTTCGATCCGCAGTACGGTCACACGATTTCCCGGCGCTTCCACCACACCAAGCCGCCCACCATCCTCGACGTGCCGACCAACATGCGATGGGCGGCGCTGGACATTCCGGACCCCGAAACGCCGGTGGGCGCTCGCGGCATCGGTGAACCCCCGGTGGGCGGCGGGTGTGGCGCCATCCTGAACGCCCTTTCGGATGCGCTGGGCGATGAAATCTATCGCCGCGCACCCGTCAACCTGGACACGATTTTGACGTCGCTGGAAGCGGGGAGGCCCATGCAGGATCCGTTGACCGCATTCATTTAGTGTGACGGATTTGAAACTAAAGCAGATTTGAAACGGAAAGGTCTTTGAAACGGAGAGAGTCATGGCTGTAATACGAGATGTCATGCCGGCGTTCCAGCTGTTTCAGCCGAGCTCCATTGCGGACGCACAAAAGCTTCTCGAACAGCACGGACGGGAGGCCTGGGTGATGGCCGGCGGGCTCGACAGCTTCGATTGGCTCAAAGATCGAATCAAGAAACCTAAGGCGTTGGTCGACCTGAGCGGGATCGAGGAGCTCAAGGGGGTTCGCACCACCAGAGATGGGATCGAAATCGGTGCGATGACCACGCTCACCGAGGTCGTGCACCACCCCATGGTCAAGGAGAAATACGGACTGCTGGCGCAGGCCGCGGAGTTGGTGGCGTCGCCGCAGATTCGCAACCAGGGTACGCTCGGCGGCAACGTGTCGCAGGACGCGCGTTGCTGGTACTACCGGGCGGGTTGGCCATGCTATCGCGCGGGCGGAAACATTTGCTACGCCGATACTCCGGTCGGTCGGAACCGCGAGCACGCCATTCTTCATGCGGACCGCTGCGTTGCCGTGAATCCGTCCGATTCGGCCCCGGCCCTGATCGCGCTGGATGCCAAGTTTGTGGTTCAAACTCCCAAGGGCGAGAGGGTTGTAGACGCCGAGGACTATTTCGTTGGGCCGGAGGTTGACATCACTCGGATGAACATTCTGCAGCCCGGCCACTTGCTGACCGCCATTCGTATTCCCTCGACATGGGCGGGCACGCAATTCTATTTTGAGAAGATCCGAGACCGGAATGTGTGGGACTTTCCCTTGATGAACGTGGCTTCAGCCATGATCTTGTCAGGAGACACGATTCAGAACATGCGTATCGCGGTAAACGCCGCCGCCGCTCGCCCCTTGCGGTTGAAAGCCGTGGAACAAGCGGTGCGCGGCCAGTCGCGGAGCGACGCCACCGGCGAAATGGCGGGGAAGCTGGCGGTGCAGGGTGCCGTTCCACTGCAGTTCAATGCCTACAAAATCCCGCTGATGCGGAATCTAGTGAAGCGCGCCATCAGCGGAGTGAGGGAGGCAGCATGGGCATCATAGAGTGGGCAATGAGTCCCCTTGGACAGAACGTACCAATTCACATTGCGTGGTTCTTGATATGGGTTGCGCTAATTGCCGGATTGCTATTCCTCGTCGTTCACGCCATCTACATCCGATACTTCGCTAAGGAGAAAGAGTTTGTAGCTGACGCTTCTCCGACGGTTGCAAACCAGTTGCCCGCCCGTATCCCCCGGCACTCCCTGGTGGCGCGGCTGTTTCACTGGATCATGGCGGCGTCCATGTTTACGCTGCTGTTTACCGCATTTTTGCCCAAGGTGGGCGTCCAGTTCGATTGGGTCACCTATCACTGGATTGCGGGCACGGTGTTGACCATTTCCATTATTTTTCACGTCATCCATGCCTCCTTTTACATGGATTTCTGGTCCATCTGGCCGGACAGGGCCGACCTCGAGGACGCAGGGAAAAGGTTCCGGCGCTTCATGGGAAAGTCTTCCGCCCTGCCGCGAAAATTCGCCAAATATCCGCTGGAGAACAAGCTCTATCATGGCGCCATCGTCGTCACCGGGATGTCGGTAATTCTCACGGGCGTATTCATGATGTCCCGTGTACGCACGATCTTCTTTCCGCGCAATCCCTATTGGTTCAGCGATATGACCTGGGGCCTGATGTATGTTCTCCACGGGCTGGCGGGCGTCGGACTCATCACCCTGATCGTCGTGCACGTTTACTTTGCCATCCGGCCTGAGAAGCTTCCCATTACCGCATCGATGATTGTGGGTACGATGAGCCGTGAGTTTTACCTGAAAGAGCACGATCCGAAGCGGTGGGTGGTTGAGACTTCAAGCTCATCCCACGCGAGAGGGCGAGGCTGACCGATGTCAGTTGGTTTCTCAGAACGCTGTGACGCTATCGAAGAGTGCTATGAGTTTATGCTGGCCTACGCGGGACAAGGGCTCTCGAGCGATGAAGGCAGCCAGTCGGGCGGACAGGTCCGGGAATTCCTGCATCGCGCCATCAAGGCACTGACCGGCATGGCAGACAGCTGCGCCGAGGAGGTAGAAGAGCAGGGGCTCGAATCGTCCGGAAAATACCAGGCTTTCATGGCGGTGCTGGACCGCGATGCCCGCGACTCACTGGCCGCCTTCGAACTAGTACTGGCCCAACCCGTCATCAGCTCTCAGTTGATCGATAACTTGAACGCGTCGATCCATCTCCGCGCTCTGCTTACCGACCTGTTTCTTTTTGACGAGATCCTGAAGGCGCAACGTAAGCCCAAACCGGCGGTCACGAGTTAGGTCGCAACCTCTCAAGCATGCCGCTCTCAGTGCGAGACTGGCTGGTGCTTATGAAAAGAGTGGCTTCCAGCTCTCAAGCATTTACTGGACTTCAACCATCTCGGAACTCAGATGGGAAGGCCGGACCGGGCCGGCAGCCAAGCCAATCACGTTCATCATGGCTTTCATCACCGAAACTCCATGACCTTTGCGGCGTGCCCGCATTGGCGTAGAACGGCGTTATGCAATCCCTCATGAGAAGCTGAAGCTCGCGGAATTTCCCGACGCGGCGTCGCGGTACCAGAGCGCGCATTACCAGCCGGTTGCGTACGCCGAGTTCGCAAACCAGCTTCTGCCTCCCGAGCAAACACGAACCAAGTACGTAAACAAGCCAAAGATTCCCATTCTCAATCCGCCACACTCCCACATCCGCTGGCACCCATGGAAGACGACCCAGGTCTTTGCGCTTGATTTCTCGTGTGAGATAGAACGTGGATGGCGCAGTCACTCTTTTCTAGCGTCAGGCCGATTGCCAGAACTCTCGTCGTCAGATCAGGATATTCTTCGTGCCAGAATTCCGGCTGTCGATGTGCGGGTTCGCGAACATTGAGCATTTCTGGCTCTCGCAATCAGTTACTCCTAAGAAAGCGGTTGGTGTTTCCGCCAAGACGTAGAACGCATACCGGATTGAGGGCGTCTCCATTTAATTTCTCCGGAAAGGTCACGCGGAGCGAATAGTGCCGTTGATTCCGGACCATGCAACCCGGGTCGTTTAGCTGACCTCAAGAGAGTCTTAAGAAAATTTCGCCTTGACAGTGGAGAAAGTTCAGTGCGAATAATCCACATGCTGTTAGTGCAAAAGTATTAGCGAGGGGCGAAATTCCACGAACATTTCAAGGTTGTGGGGATCCCGAGATGAATTTCCCGCAATTGAGGACCTACGTAAACATTGGTCTGCGAGGTGAAACCATGTCCACGAAGATTGGGCACTCACGCAGTTTTGTGTTGTTGCTGACTCTCTGGTTCTTTGCCTTCGCTGTTGCGACGAGCGCACAGATTGGTAACGCGGGCCTCGGTGGAACGGTGACCGATCAATCCGGCGCCGCCGTGGTCGGTGCTACCGTCACCCTTACCAACAAGGCGACCGGGACTGAAACCAGCTTCACCTCAGATGAGAGGGGAGAGTACACCTTTCGCAACTTGACTCCCGGTACGTACGACTTGAGAGCCAGCAAGAGTGGCTTTCAGAACTACCTGAAGAAAGACATTGTCGTAACTATCAATGCGAGCGTGCGAGCCGACGCGATTCTCAAGGTCGGTGCTCAGACCGAGACCGTATCGGTCGAGGGCGGCGCTTCCCTGATCAACTACGACAACGGAACATTGCAGGGAGGTGCCGACCCGGAAACGATTAAGGATTTGCCGTTGGCGATCGAGGGCAAGCCGCGTTCGTCCGCCGCTTTGGCCGTGTTGCTTCCCGGCATTTCAACGGGGGGTGGCAATCAGGCTTTCCAGGCGCGCATCAACGGCGGGCAGGAATCAGGCGACGAGGCTTTGCTGGATGGCGCCACCATGCAGGAAGGTTTCATGAGCCAGAGCGGCATGGTCTCGATTCACCAAGACTTCCAGATGTCGCCCGACATGGTTCAGGAAGTTAAGGTGCTCACCTCGAGTTACGACCCACAATATGGATCGTCGACCTCGGGCCAGATCACGATGGTCAGCAAGGGCGGCACTTCACAATTTCACGGTGCAGCGTTCGAATATGGTCGCAACAAGGCGCTGAATGCAAACACCTGGACGAATAACTTCCTCGACAAACCCCGACCGCCAGACAACGAGCACAACTTCGGAGCCAACTTTGGCGGTCCAGCAAAGCTTCCGTGGATTAATAGCGGAAGACACAAGACATTCTTCTACTTCAACTGGGAGTCTTATCACCAGGCCGGCGGCTCCAACACTCCTACCATCTCGATTCCTTCGCTCAAGGAGCGGAACGGAGACTTTTCAGACTGGGTGAATGCGAATGGTTCCCTGATCCCAATCTATATGCCCGGTAATGCCCCTGCCGCCTGTCAGGCAGCGGCGGGCGTCGGCCCCGGACAACAATTTCCGGGCAATCAGATCCCGCAGGGCTGCATCAGCCCCATTACAGCAGCTTATATGGCTGCCTTGCCGACCCCGACGAATTTAAATCCTACTTCCAATTACACGCTGCCCAAAGCTGTCCCGGACACGCTCACGTCCAACAGCAATGTGTATATGTTCCGGCTCGACCATGAATGGGGTGAAAAGGACCACTTCTACTTCTTCTGGTGGCGCCAGTTCACCGGTTTCAATACGGCCACGGCCCTTCCGATTGCGATTGCAACGGAATCTCCTACGAGACCGCAGAATTCTCCCATCTCCCGTTTCAACTGGGAACACACGTTTTCTTCGACCCTGACGAACCATGTGACCTTCGGATACCTGAACCGCAACGAAGGCTACGGCTCCGAGAACCTTGCCTTCATCGGTAAGCTGCCGCAGGTTCCGGGCGCAGCCAGCACGAACGCCCTGCCTGCGTTCACCTTCTCGGACAACTTTGGTGTAGGAAACCAGATTTCAAACAGCAATGGGCCGCCGGCCACGAACATCACGGTTCGTCCCACGTGGGTGTTGAATGACACCGCTAACAAGGTCTGGAAACATCACACGATCACCTTCGGCGGCGAATGGCGCTCGGTTCAGGGCAATATTCACGCATCGAACAACCAATCCGGCACCTATGGCTTTGATCGCTCGACCACCGCTCTTTCCTCCAGTCCGAACAGCGGAAGCCCGATCGCTGGATGGTTGCTGGGAGCAGTCAGCACGGGCTCGATGGATCGTCGATTTGTTTCTTCCTGGTATCCGCGTCAGACGGTGTGGGCGTTTCACATCAACGACTCCTGGAAAGCCACCCCGAAGCTGACTTTGAACTATGGCGTGCGGTGGGATTACTACACGCCCTCGCGGGAGAAATACAACCACTTTTCCTTCGTAGATCTTTTAGGCGCTAATCCCGGAGCCGATGGACTGCCAGGCCGTCTGGCTTTCGCCGGCAGCAAGTACGGTGATGCCAGTTTCGGTGCGGACTACCCGGAGAAGCCCTGGCACAAGGGTTTCGCGCCGCGGCTCGGCGTTGCCTATGCCTTCGACCAGAAGACGGTGGTGCGCGCGGGTTACGGGGTCTTCTTCGGACAGGCGTTTTATCCCGGTTGGGGCGGAGGGATGTCGCTCGACGGATTCAACCTGCACCAGACATTTGCCACCAGTCCCAACGGCGCCTCCACGAACGCAGCCTTCTATCTTGACAACGGAGTCCCGGCTCCACTGTTTCCTCCGGCCGTAGATTCGTCCTTCGACAACGGCGCTACGCCTAGCCAGGCTAATGGCAACGGCTCGGCATATCGTCCGGTGAACGCAAACCGCCGGCCCTACTCGCAACAGTGGAATCTGACTATTGAGCGTGAGCTTCCCGCGAGATTTGCCTTGAGCGTGGCTTACGTTGGAAACAAGGGTTCACGGCTCACATCAAGCTTGAACCCGGTCAATGTCCTGAATCCATTCAGTCCGGCGATTAAGGCTCTGGAGGCGCCGGTCACTGCGATCGACCCCTCTTGCGCAAGCGGCACTCCCACGAGTGGCGCCAATTGTACGTACACACCGCTGCTGAATGACACATTTACGGCGGGGGGCCCCACCACCCTTCACGGTGTTTCGGTTCCTTACACGAATTGGGTGGCGGATTTGACCAAACCCACGAGCGGTTGTGCTCCTACCGTAGCTCAGGCACTGCTCCCCTTTCCTCAGTTCTGCGGTCCTCTGCAGGGACTGAACGAAAACCACGGCAACTCTATCTATCACTCATTCCAGGCGAAGCTGGAAAAACATTACAGCAACGGCCTTCAGATGCTGGTGTCCTACACCATGTCGAAGCTGATTTCCGACGCCTCGGATAACACTCAGCAGCTCGGAGGCTCCTGGAACGCGACCCAGGGAGTGATCTCGCCTTTCGAGCAGCGTCGCGCTCGCACAATATCGTCTGACGATGTGCCGCAGATCCTTTCGGTGGCTTTCGTTTACGATTTGCCATTCGGCAAAGGCCAGAAGTTCGCCGGCGGAGGCGGAGCCCTCAACGCAATCGTCGGTGGCTGGCAACTCAGCCCCATCATTCACTACCAGAGCGGTACACCGATGTGGTTCCGTTCCACCACGTGCCAGGTGGTCGCCCAATTCAGACAGAATTGTCTGGTGGGTGTTGTGCCAGGTGCAGACCCTTTCCTGCATAGTCCAAATGGCTATGACCCCGGCGCTGGGCCTCTCTTGAATGCCGCTGCATTCGAACCGCTCACTAACTTCTGCGTAGCGGGCACCGCTCCCGGTTGCACCGGAACATATGGATACACCGGCGACGGCCCGCGCATTTCAAACCTGCGCGGTCCCAGCGGCAAGAACCTGGACTTTTCGATCACCAAGAACACCAGAATAGGGGAGCGGGCGAACTTTCAACTCCGCTTCGCTTTTTTCAATGCCTTTAACCAGCACTACTTTTACCCTGCGGCCAATGTCAACAACCAAGGCTCAAGTTTTGCCTTCGTCAATGACATAGCGGCTGGAGGCACCAACGGTTTCGGCACGTGGAACCGAGGTGTCAGTTCTCCACGTACGATTCAAATCGGCGCGAGGATTGAGTTCTAAGCTCCACCCCGAGTAGCTTTCAACGGCGCCGTCTTGTGCTCTACCACAGGATGGCGCTGTTTGGGGGCTAACTACATCTGGCTACTTCGATGGAGGCTGGGAGCCGGGTGATGTCTGCACGCCTCTGGTTTTATTCAGCTGCTGGAAGCGTTCGATCTCTGTCCTGGCAAGCTGATCTTTGCCCAGCCTCTGATAGACCCGCCCCAGAAGGTAATGCGGCTCGGCATAAGTTGAATCCAGCGCCACCGCCTGATTCAGCGACTGAATCGCTGCTGGATCTTCCTGCTGCATTTCGAGGACCCGGCCCAATTGATAGTGGGCTTGGGGGAGGTGAGCGTCGTAGCCCAGCGCCTCGCGCAGACTTTTTTCCGCTTCTGTTAGCCGGTTGACCGCCACCAGAGAAATCGACAGATCCACGAGCGGCCAGGGCGATGGTCTTGCCTGGAGCCGGTTCAACTCCACGGCGCGGGTGTAGCTCTTGATGGCTTCATCGAATTGGCCCAGGTAGTCATGGCATAGCCCCAGCAAGTCATAAGCTCGCATCATCCCGGGATCCAGCTCGATCACCTTCTGCAATCGTCCAATGGCAGCCGTGTAGCTCTGGCCGTCATAATCGAGGCGCGCCAGCCAATAGAGATAGAGCGGGCTCGTGGGAGGTGTGGTGGCGAGCTTTTCCAGTTCCCGGCGCGCCCAGTCGCCCCGGCCAAGCTTGATGTAGGCCATGGCCAGCGTAAATTGGCTGCGGGGGTCGAGAGGGGCGATTGCCTCTGCTCTCTTCCAGGCGATTGCAGCGTCAAGATATTGCCCAGCTAAGAACAAGAGACCGCCCGCAATCTCCAGAAGTCTGGCTGCATGGGGGGACTTCGGGTCGCGATTCGACTCTTCCACCAGAATCGTCTCCGCCCGTCTGAAGTCCCGCCGGTTGAGGGCATCTTCGAATTCGAGGCGTCGCGGCGAGGCAAGCGGGAGGTTGGAAAGATCACGGGGAAGGCTTGACGCTGGAGTATCTTCGGGTTGCACGGACGGAACCTGGGGGGGCTGGGATAACGAACATGCCGCCACCAGGAGTACGGAAATCGAAAAGACAATCCTTCGCATTGCCGCCGCTCTACAATAGCTACAGGCTATAGAAAGTGCGAGAAAACCAAAATGAGAGCAGCTCCCGACAAGAGTTAGGGAGGCGTAGCCGCCTTGGCGGCCTCAACCTTCGCTTTGGTTTCCATCGCCGCCTTGCTCTCCGGTACAACTCTAAGTTCGAGGTCGATTTCCGCTTGTGCCTCGCCGAATCTCTTCAATTCGAGCAAGAGCAGGCCCAGGGCCAGATGAATTTCCGGCAACCTGGGATCAGACCGCGCTGCCTGCTGGTAAGCAGCGATCGCCAATTCGTACCTCCCCTGCATCGCGTACTCCTGCCCCAGGGCTTGATGCAGCCGCGCGGAATCGGGATTGAGCCGCGCCAGCCGTTGGTAGGACCACGCGGAAAGCCTAGTCCAGGCTCGGCCGAGTAGATAGGAGTATTCCGCTTCCTGTGGGTCCAGGTTCACCAGCTTCTGCAGTTCCTCGACGGCGGCGATCCAGTTTTCCGACGCTTCATATGCCTTGGCCAGTTGCAAATGGGCCTGTGGCTCCTTCGGCATCGAACGGGCGGCGCGTTGAAGCTCGGAGGTAGCGTCAGCGTTCTTCCCCAGCGCCAGCAGGCTGACGCCCAGAAGGAGCCGCGACGGGGCATATTCCGGCTGTAGGGCGATCGCCTGGCGGAATCGGCTGATCGCCAGCGTATGGTTGCCACGCTGCTGCGCGATAACTCCGAGATTATGGAACACCAACGGACTTTTGACGCCCTGCCGAAGCGCTTCCGAGAACACCCGCTCGGCACCGTCCAAGTCGCCTGACTTCAGGGCCTCAACCCCTGCGGCTAGATTTGCATCAGGTGCAGGCGGCTGCTGCGCCGGGGCGTCGCGGGCGGTCCAGAGAAGCAGCAGCAAGACCGCTGCGCGGCGAGAGGCTCGGCCGTTGCGTCGAGCAAAGTGCCTCAGTCTCGTCCGGACAGCTGTCATCCTGACCCTGCCTCGCTATAGCTCAGAGATATTACGGTGGGCACCGCAAACATTAAGTTGAACCGAAATCGGATCCAAGCAGCACCAGTATAAGGCGGCGGCGTATTTTTGTTGCGCATTTTGTCCCCGTACCAGGTCCTCTCTCCTCACGTATAATCCTGTGGGCAAATCCTATGCGACAGCGCTGGCCGATTCCGGCTGTGGCCTTGGCGGCTCTGTTCTATGCAACCTGTCTCTTTGCTGGACAGAACCTCCAGAGTGCAAGGGATGACAAGGTCCTTCAGATTCAGGGTTTGATCGCAGAGCACAATCTGACGGAGGCGGAGAGGCTGCTCGCCGAAGCAGTAAAACAGTTTCCCGCAGATGCAGGATTCGATAACTTGCGCGGAATCATTGAGGCGCAGCAGGGCACCCCTGCGGCAGCCGAAAACAGCTTCAGTCGAGCGATTCAGCGTGCGCCGAGGTTTACTGGCGCTTACTTGAACCTGGGCCGTCTCTACCAGGAGAGCTCCGCTAGCGATCCGCAAGCTATCAGGAAGGCTCTGGAAACTTACGCGCGCGTGCTCGATTACGAGCCAAAGAACGAAGAGGCAAATTATCAAACCGCGGCTCTGCTGCTGCAGCAGGGTAGATTCCAGGAGTCGCTGGACCATTTGTCGCGCCTGCCAGAAGAAATCCAGGGCCGGTCGCAGGCGTTGTCAATTTCTTGCGCCGATTACGCTGCGACCGGCAACCGCAAAATGGCAGACCACACGGCGGCGCGCCTGTTGGCTGATCCGGATTTTTCTGAGGCAGACGCGCTGCAGATTTTGTCTGGTATGGGAACCGGCAGGCACGATGATCTGCTCATCCTTCTGTTGGAGGGCCTGCAGAGGCACCAGACGGTTTCAGCTCAGATCCTTCACGCTCTCGGCCTAGCCTATGCGCGCACTCAGCGGTTGGATGAAGCCCGGGCAGCGTTGGAAAAATCAGCACCCGGGGAGAATCCTTCGCCGGCGCTGCTCCTGGAATTGGCGCGGGTGGCTCACGAGCAGCGGGATTACAAAGGTTCGCTGGGCTACCTCGCCCACGCCCGCGATCTTGCGCCTGAGAACGCCAGCATTCACTATGATTTCGGGCTGGTCTGTCTGGACCTGGACCTGCTGGCGGAAGCGGGCAACGCTTTTGAGAAAGCGGTCAAGCTCGAACCGGATAATGCATCTTTCAATTATGCGATGGGTTCGGTCGCCGCCTTTCGCCATGACCCCGCCGAAGCGGTTCCTTTCTTCCAGAAATATCTGCAACTAAAACCCAGCGACCCGCGGGGAAAGCTTGCGCTCGGCACTACATTTTTTCGGGCGAAGGATTACGATGCTGCTGTCCCGTGGCTGACGGAAGCCGTCAACGCCCCTGAAACCGCAACCGCAGCGCATTACTACCTCGGCGTCATCGCCCTGCAGCAACGGCGCCTGGATGACGCCTTCAGCCAGTTGAAGTCGGCTTTGAAGGCCAATCCCGATTACGCAAATGCCCTGGCCGAGCTTGGGCAGTACTATCTTATGAAGAAAGATTATGGCGAGGCTGAAAAACAAATCCGGCGCGCCCTGGAGTTCGATCCCGACTACCTCGTCGCCAACCTGTATCTTTTGACCCTCTACACCCGCACCGGAGACGCGCGAAGGGAAGCGCAAGCCAAACACTTTGAAGAGCTCCAGAAACTTCGCGATGAGAAGGCGCAGGAGCTCATGCGCATCGTTGAGGTGCGTCCTTTCGAAACTCCCTGAGGCCGCGTCTCGACATGTCCCAACTCCCTTCTCTGCGTTCCATCCTGTGCTGGTTGCTCGTGCTAGCGGCTTGGGGCAATGCCCTGGGAGAATCCACGGAATTAGTGGAATGTACACGGGCTTTCTATCGTGGTGAGTTCGTGCAGGCCGCGCAACTTGCGGAAAAGCAGTTGCGCACCCATCCCAACGCAGTAGCGGTGCGCGTGATGCTGGCCCGGGCGCTGCTCGCACAAGGAAGCTTTCAGCTGGCCTTTGAGGAATTGCGCAAGGTGCTTGCGTCGGACCCGAACAACACGGACTCTCTTTATTATTTGTCGCTGATTGCCCGCGAGCTCTCCCAACGGGAATATCAGCGGCTTCTTGCCCTGGCGCCGGACTCTGACCGAGCCCACCAGCTGCTTGCCGAGGCGGCGCTGGCAGCTGAAAATCCGAGCGAGGCGGAGACGGAATTTCAAAACGCTCTCCGAGTCAATCCCGGTTCTGCCGACGCCGCCATCGCGCTCGCAGACCTGAAACGCTCCCAGTCAAAATTCGATGAGGCGATCGGCTACTATGCGCAGGCGGAAAAAATCGGCCCCCTGAGTTACCCAATCGCCTACGGCCTGGGAGCTTGTTACACCTACAAAAAGGATTATTCACAAGCCGCGGATTGGCTGCACAAAGCAGTGACGCTCGCTCCTGATTCTGCAGCCGGCCATTTTGCCCTCGGTAACGCGCTGTTCCAGGGCGGTCAGCTCGAAGCTGCCATCCCGGAATTGAAGATGTCGCTACAGCTTGAGCCCCGGATGAAGCAGGCCTATTTTCTGCTGGGCCGCGGTTATACGAAGCTGGGTCGTCAGCAGGAGGCGGAGGCCATGTTTCAGAAGCTTGACCAGATGAACCGGTCTGAGGTCCCTGGCGCGGGAAACAGACCGGCCTCTGAAGTGAGCCCGGGGCAGGAGTTGCCTCGATAGATTTGCAGAATAACGTAACCTGTAACTCGCGTGCCCTGATGCCGGTTCGAGCGAAACGTTTTTCTGCGCCTCTTCTGGTTGCGGCCTTGCTCACTTTTAGCGGGGCGGCTCAGGAAGAAGAGGACCACAAACCACCAACGCAACAGTCCATGGGGGTTGCGACCGGGGCTCCCCATCCTGCGGTGAAAGATGCTTCGTCGCGCCCCATCACCGCGGGTGGATTCGTGGATGGCGCGCCAGTGGTGTTCACTGACATCACGAAAGCCGCAGGGCTGGATAAATTCCATCATCAGTCCGGAACCGCGGAAAAGAAGACGATTCTTGAAACTCCAGGCTCGGGCGTGGCCTTACTTGACTACGACAACGATGGTTGGCTTGATATTTATTTGCTCAATGGTTCCACATTCGCAGCGCTGCAAGGGAAGGAACCGGCTCCACATGCGATGCTGCTGCACAATAATCATGACGGCACGTTCAGTGATGCGACCGACAAGGCGGGCGTCTCAAACCAGCGGTGGGGCTTCGGCGTTGCCGTGGGCGACTATGACAATGATGGATGGCCCGACATTTACGTCGCCAACTTCGGAAAGAACCGCCTGTTCCACAACAATCACGACGGCACCTTCACGGACGTGGCAGAGAAAGCGGGTGTGACACTGGGGGGATGGTCGGCGGGACCGACGTGGGGAGACTATGATCGCGACGGGCGGCTCGATTTGTTTGTTCCCGGCTATGTGAAGTTCGATCCCGACCATCCGCCGGTTGCCGGGCAGGCCGGGGTTGCGCCTAGTTCGTGCCAGTTCCGCGGCGTGAGTGGAATGTGCGGGCCGCGCGGTCTGCCGGGCGAGAGCGACCATCTGTTCCACAACAATGGGGATGGCACCTTCACCGATGTGAGCCAGAAGGCTGGCGTGGCCGACTCCCAGAACTATTACGGCCTGGCCTCCGTATTTGTGGACGTGGATGATGACGGCTGGCTCGATCTGGCTGTGGCCAATGATTCGACGCCGCGTTATCTCTATCGCAATCGCCGGGACGGAACCTTCGAGGATGTGAGCTACGTCTCCGGCTTCGCCCTGACTGATGCCGGGCTGGCGCAGGCGTCCATGGGAATTGCGACCGGAGACTACAATCGCGACGGCAAGGTCGACTTCTACGTCACCGTGTTCTCCGACGATTTCAACACGCTTTACAGAAACGATGGCAACGCCAGTCTTTCCGAGGTCACATTCCAGGCGGGGCTGGGGAGTCCGACGATCCCTTTTCTGGGGTGGGGGACCGGGTTCCTTGATTTCGACAACGATGGCCTGCTGGATATTTTTACCGCCAACGGCCACGTCTATCCCTGGGTGGATGAGCGCGATTGGGGAACCACCTGGGCGCAGCGGCCGGAGCTGTTTCGTAATCTCGACGGGACGAAATTCCTGGAAGTGCCGCCCGCAACCGGTAGCGGCCTGGCGGATGTGATTCCCGCACGGGGCGCGGCTTTTGGCGACCTGTTCAATGATGGGCACATCGATGTGGTCCTAAACAATATGGATTCCGCTCCCACGCTGTTGCGCAACGTCGTGAAAAACGAGAACCACTGGATCGCGCTCAAGCTGGCGGGTGGGCTCAAGAGCCCGCGCGACGCCATCGGCACGAAAGTGTTTCTTACCGCGGGCGGAGTGCGCCAGAGAGCCGATGTGATTAGTGGTGGCAGTTACAGCTCGAGTTCCGACCAGCGGGTTCATTTCGGGTTAGGAGCTTCAACTAGAGTCGAGAAAATTGAAATTCACTGGCCCAGTGGAAAGCAGGAAGAAATCAGCGTGCCCGGCGTTGACCGAATCTTCAGCGTGGTGGAAGGGCAGGGGGCGGTTGAGAAATAGTTTCAGTCATTGGCGATGGATTCTCGCGCGCGATCCGCGGCCGGGGACTCCTAGCCCCTTTCAGACTGCCTGGTTTGTTTCTGGCGTTTTTCTGCTCGCTGCGTGTGGGGCATTCGCCCAGCCGCAGGCGGAGAATGCGGCCGTGGCGGCTTTCTCGAAATTTCGTCCCCGCCAGGAGATTCCAGGCGTAGGTTTTATCGGCACAGAGGTTTGTGCCGCTTGTCACGTGGGAAAGGCGCACTCGCAGACGAGCATGGCTCGTGCTCTAAGCACCGCCGCGGAAAGCCGAGTGTTGCGATCTCATCCGCGGATGACTTTTCGAGCCGGAACGTACTACTACGAGATCGTGAGCGATGGTCAACGGACCATCTATCGCGTGACCGACGGAAAAGAAACAATCAGTGAGCCGATCCCATACGCGTTCGGCAACGGCAATATCGCGCAAACTTACGTGCTCCGTCACAATGGCAAGCTGTATGAAGGCCGCGTCAGCTATTACTCCGGCATTGACGCTCTGGACTGGACGATCGGCGACAAACTGGACATGCCGCCCAGTTTGCCGGAAGCCTTCGGCCGCGACATCACCGGGGATGAGGCGCGCAACTGCTTCAGTTGCCACGGCACGGCCGCCCTGGTCGACAACAAGCTTGAGCTTGATCGCCTGGTGCCGGGTGTGGGCTGTGAGGCGTGCCACGGGCCGGGAGCACAACATATCGGGGCCATGGGCGCAGGCAAGAAGGGTGGACGCTATATCTTTAACCCGAAAGTGCTCGATCCCGATACTCTCTCGCAGGAGTTCTGCGGAGCCTGCCATCGCAGTGCGGACACGGTAGGGATGATGCCCGACCTGGGGGGCATCAACAACGTGCGCTTTCAGCCCTATCGTATTTCCCTGAGCCGTGGCCACAGTTCCAATGACCAGCATTTTGCCTGCACCGCTTGCCACGATCCTCACCTGGAACTGAATCATACGACTGCTGCTGACGATTCCAAGTGCACCGACTGCCATGTACCCGGGCCGCCCCATCCTGCTGCTGCGGTCGCAGGTCAGAAAGAAACGGCGGGAGGACAATCCGCGACCTCGTCAGCTGCAAAACCCTGTCCGGTGCGAAGTGAGGGTTGTGTGAGCTGCCACATGCCGACGGTGGAGTTGCCGGGAGCGCACTTCAAGTTTACCGACCACCGCATTCGCATCGTGCGCCCGGGGCAGCCGTACCCGTATTGAAGTTCGGGCCGAAAAATGTACCGCCAGCGTCTTGCCGGGCTGGGCTACGATCCTGAGCCCTCCACAATCGTGATGTAGTGGTCAATCGGAAGGTCGGCAAAAGTTTCCACGCGCCTGCTGGGCTGCGGCCATTGGATCTCCAGCTTGTCGATTTTCGACCTCTTGCCGATACCCAGGACTTCGCGCGGATCATGGGACGACAGGTAGCTTCCACCTCCGATCTTCAGGCGGCTACGTTTCAGATCGCCGGCCTGCCACGTGATTCTGGCGCCGATTGCATCCGGGTTCGATTTCTTTCCCACCAGCCGCAAGCCGAGCCAGTGATTTGCCCCCGCCGCCGTGTTCTTTAGCAGTAGGGGCGGCCCGTTATTCACCGCAATCAACACATCAGTCGCGCCGTCGTTATTGAAGTCGCCCACTGCCATGCCGCGCGCGGCGAATGTTTGGGTGAACGCCGGGCCGGCCGAGATGCTCACGTTTTCCAGACTACGGCCATCGTTATGGAAGAGCAGCAACGGTTCCTTGTAGGTGACGCGGGTCGAATGTTGTTCAATCCTGTCGTCGGGATGTCCGTTGGCAATGAACAGATCGAGGTTGCCATCATTGTCGTAATCGAAAAACTTCAGCCCCCACCCGCTCATGAGTCGCGTCACCCGCCCCAGTCCTGACGCTCCCGCCATATCGTCGAAGGTCAGGTCGTGATTGTTGCGGTAGATCGAGTACATCTCCTGGTCCACGTTGGTGACGAACAGATCCTGCCAGCCATCCTGGTCGAAATCCGCGGAATCGACGCCCATGCCGGAGCGCGGGCGTCCTTCCTGGCTGTAGGCCACACCGGCGCCAATCGCCATCTCTTGAAATTTTCCATTGCGCTGGTTGACGAAGAGGAAATTCGCCACCGTGTCGTTGGCCACGAACAGGTCCATCCAGCCGTCGTTGTCCACGTCGGTGGCCACCACGCCCCAGGCCTTGCCCAGCACGCTGGCGATTCCGGACTCGCGGCTGATGTCGGCGAAAGTCCCGTCGCCGTTGTTATGGAATAGCCAGCTCCGCGCCGGCTGGTACGCCGTGGGGACACAATAGAATCGTTCTCCGGTGCGCTGGTCTCCGCAAAATTGATTCTTTGATTTGTCGAAGTCCACGAAGCGGCAAACGAACAGGTCCAGCTTTCCGTCGTTGTCATAGTCGAACCACACCGCGCTCGAAGCCCAGCCCGGAGCCGCTACGCCCGCTTTGTCGGTTACGTCGGTGAAGGTCCCATCTTTGTTGTTGCGATAAAGAATGCTGCGCCCGTACTGCGTCAGGTAGAGATCGGGCCAGCCATCGCCGTTGAAGTCGCCCACGGCGGCGCCCATTCCATAGCCCCCGCCCGCGACCCCAGCCTTCTCGGTTACGTCGGTGAAGGTTCCGTCGCGGTTGTTCCGGTAGAGCGCATTGCGCAGCAGCGGATTTGGCGCCAGAAAATCGCAGTTCCCGCTGTTGACCAGGTAAATGTCCATCCATCCGTCGTTGTCGTAGTCGAGAAACGCGCAGCCCGCTCCGGTCGTTTCCGGCAAGTAGTATTCGGGCGAGCGCCCATTCACATGGCGCCACGTGATCCCGCTCATGCTGGAGGGCACTTCTTCGAACAGCGGAGGCAGCTGGGGCGGCGTGGCGAACGCCGGGCCCGCGCCGACGACTGGCTTAAGGCCGAGCACGGCCGATTTTGCCCAAACGCCCGCGCTTCCGATACTCAGCGCCCGGATAAAATGTCGCCGCGTAAGCCGTGGCATTCGCTTGTTCGCTTTTCGCCGGAATGAAATTGTTTCCAAACGTCCTGATGATAATGTACCAGCGGCCACCGGATCTCGCGTGCAACCAATATGCACCTTGGCTATTTTTTAGACGCTAAGTCAAGTCACGACCGGTCGGGCTTCTGCGTTTCTGTGATAACTTACACGGCAACTACGCGGGAATGATCGGCGAGCGAAGTGAAACCTCTCTACATTCAAGTCCATCCGCAGGACAATGTTGCGATCATCGTCAATCCAGGCGGGTTGCCGGCGGGCACAGAATTTGCCGACGGGCTGACACTCAAAGAGCGCATCCCGCAAGCTCACAAAGTGGCGCTGCGCCACCTCGACCGTGGCGATCCGGTCAGACGCTACGGCCAAATTATTGGGCTGGCGGCTCGTCCGATCACCGTGGGTACGTGGGTGCACGAGGATGCCATCGAATTGCCCCAGCCGCCCGCGCTTGACGAATTGCCGCTAGCGACGGCCATTCCCGCGCCTCAGCCGGCGCTGCTGAACTATACCTTTGACGGCTTCCGCAACCAGGATGGCAGCGTCGGTACCAAGAATATTCTAGGCATCACGACCACCGTGCAGTGCGTTGCTCCCACCGTGGAGTATGCCGTGCGGCGAATCAGGGATGAGATTTTGTCGCGATTCCCCGGGGTAAACGATGTGGTGGCCATCACCCACACCTACGGATGTGGCATCGCCATGGACGCGCCCGGCGCAGAAATTCCGATCCGGACGATCCGACATATCAGCACCCATCCCAACCTGGGCGGAACTCCGCTGGTAGTAAGCCTGGGCTGCGAGAAGCTGCAACCGGAGCGGCTGTTTCCTGAGCAGAGGTTGGGGAAACTGCCGGTTCTTGAGAGCGATCCCTATTTGATCCGCATGCAGGACGAACATGGCTTCGGCGAGATCGTGAGTGCGATCATGCGTGCTGCCGAAACACGGTTGGAGCAGCTCAACCGGCGGCGGCGGACGGCGGTACCGGCAGCGGAACTCGTGGTGGGCCTGCAGTGCGGTGGGAGCGACGGCTTCTCGGGCGTGACCTGCAATCCGGCGGTGGGCTATGCGGCCGATCTGCTGGTGCGTGCCGGAGGCACGGTGATGTTCTCGGAAGTCACGGAAGTGCGCGATGCGGTTCACTTGCTGACTCCACGCGCGATTAATGAGGACGTGGCTCGCGCCCTGATTCGAGAGATGCGATGGTACGACGACTATCTGGCGTGCGGTTCGGCCGACCGCAGCGCGAATCCTACGCCGGGCAACAAGCGAGGAGGATTGTCGAATGTAGTGGAGAAGGCCCTCGGGTCAATCGCGAAGGCTGGAAGTTCGGCGCTGATGGCAGTCGCTGCCCAGGGCGAGAAGGTCACGGCCAAGGGTCTAGTGTTTGCAGCGACGCCGGCCAGTGATTTCGTCTGCGGCACCCAGCAGCTTGCGTCCATGAACCTGCACGTGTTTACCACGGGAGAGGGAAGTCCTTACGGTCTTGCCTTGGTTCCGGTGGTCAAGGTTTCTTCGCGAACCGCATTAGCTGAGCGCTGGCCCGACCTGATCGACATTGACGCCGGCCGGATCGCAACTGGCGGCGCGACGACCATCGAAGAAGTCGGATGGGAAATCTTCCAGTTCATTCTCGATGTGGCCAGCGGCCGCAGGAAGACCTGGGCGGACCACTGGGGACTGCACAACGCGCTGGCGCTGTTCAATCCCGGCCCAATCACGTAAACAGCTTTTCCTACGCTTCAATCGGAGTATCACAGCGTTTTCTGTTCAGCGCTTTCCAGTCGTGCATCCGCCACCGGCTTGCTCTGGGTGATGCTGAAATCCTTGACGTTCTTGAGCACCAGGGACGGAACCTCGGCAGTCTGGGGCAGCTTGACGTGAATGAGCTCTACGCCACTTACGTCATCGAGTACGAACCCGGGCCGCATATCCGGCTTCATGGCTCTAACCTCGACATCCCTCATCTCGATTCTCTTCACATGACGGATGTAGAAGCCGTGGGCCGGCAGCACCCCGAAACGGTTCGGGTCGGGATAGACGTTTTCCAGCTCTGGTGGTTGTATGGCGGCGTCTTCCTTGGTGCCACCACCCTGGTGCAGTACAAGAACGTTGCTCAGCCTCACGTCCTCGATGTAATGACCCGGAATTCCGGCGATGATGGTGGCCTGGCGGGAGGCGCAATTAGAGACCACAACATTGCTGATGAGTACACGCCGTAGCTCTCCCACCGGCGTTCCCTCGGGACCACGCATTCGGCTGCCCAGGCGGAGAAAGAAGGGAACGTCGACGATGTCACGCATAGTGATGTTGGTGATGGCGACGTCTTCAAGCAACGCGCCATCCACTGACTCGAGGGCGATTCCGCGGCAATTCTCAATCACGCAGTTGGAGACGGTGATGTTGCGGAAACCACCGTTGCTTTCGGTGCCGAACTTGATCCGCCCGTTGCGGGGAACCTTGGAGTCGGGGGCGAAGCGCTTGTAAGTGGCATCGAGCATGGTGCCTTCTTCGTAGCCGCCGGTGACGTAGCAGTTGGTGATGGTGACGTGGTCGGTGGAGCGCGCGAATCCCAGGCCGTAGGAATCTTTCAGGCAGATGCCGTCGTCCCAGGGCGAGTTGACGCTGCAATTGGAGATGCGCACGTTGCGGCAGCAATCGACGTCAATCGCGTCACGATTGGTGTCGATCCTCAGGTTGTCGATGGTGAGGTTGTCCACTCCAGTGGCGAGGATGGCGAAATGCCCGCCGTGCAGGATCGAGATGTCACGCAGATTAACGTTGCGACAGTTCTTCAGGCTGATGGATTTGTTGCCGACGCCTGCGGCCAGTACCAGGTCTCTATCTCCGCGGCTCAAGCCTTTGCCCCAAATCAGACCCTGGCCTTCGATGGAAACATTCTCCAGGTCTTCACCCCAGATCAGGCTGTTATGCCAGTGGCTGTGGCCAAAATCCTGAAACTTGTCCCAGGCGTTAGGCTCGGGCGGATCGTAGGCGGCACCGGCTCCTGCGGCGGGCGCGTCCGCTGCCACGATGGTGGCGCCCGGATCAAGATACAAAGTGATGTGGCTCTTCAGGTGGATGGAGTAGCAGAGATAGCTTCCGGCCGGGAACCGCACTATGCCCCCGCCCGCAGCCCCCGCGGCGTCGATGGCCTTGTTGATAGCTGGAGTGTCCAGAGTTGTGCCATCGCCGGTAGCGCCGAAGGTTCTTACATCGAGAGAGTTACCGGTTGCAGGATTTGTCTTTGCCTTCGCGGGGGCTGCCTGAACGGTGGCGGCTGTTGCCAAGGCGGAACCGGCGATCCCGGCTCCCGTCAACTTCAGGAAGTCTCTTCTCTCGGTGGGCTTAACCAGCATGATTTCTCCGTTAGTTATTTGTCGCTCCAGCTGCTCGCGAGGGGCGCACAGGACACTGAAGGAAATGCAAAATAATGTCAAACGAAAAATTTTAACGCTTCATTTCAGCAAGGCTCACACTTGTCTTTTGCGTGTGCGGTCAACTATATTCCGACTCCGAAGCGGGACGATTTAGCTAGCTGCGGAGAAAATGGAGCCACGGGATCGGTCATGGACCGAAGAAACTTTCTGAAAACGGGCACTTCAGCGACTGGCGCACTCGTTTCGCGCTCGGTGCTGTCTGCTCTGGCGAATGCCCGAGTGCCTGCCATGCCAGCCGGTGACGGCCAGAACAAGGTTGCGTCCTCAACTGCGCGGTCACCGATTGCCGAGTTGCCCTTTCGCGATGATTTCTCCGCCTTTCCGGCGGGGTGGCTTACCCATCCTGTTGGGCAACTCAATGGCGCCATCCAGGAGTACCACTATCTGGCGAATCGCGGAGTTCCTCTCGGGCCGTGGGCTAACGCGATTGCCCACATGGATGCCTGGATGGTGGGAGACGAGGGTGGTAATCCGTATCTGGAGCAACATCTGGTCAACGAACTGAGCGCGCAGACCAACCCAATTCTGATTACCGGCGATTCGGAATGGAGCGACTACGCGGTTGAAGTCAGAGTGAAACCACTCTCGCTGGCAGAAATCGTTGGAGTCGTCTTTCGTTATCACACCAACCGGCACTACTACCTGTTTGCTCTCTCCGAGGGCGGCGCAAGCGAGGCTTGCAGTGCGCATGCCACTGGAAAAGAATTTGCGCCTTGCCGAGTGGCGGGAACTGGGGAAGCGGGAGTTCCCATACGATAGTCAGAAATACTACGTTCTACGAGTCGAAAACGACGGTCCTCGTATTCGTGCTCTGATCGACGGCAATCTGGTGCTGGAGGCATCCGATGGCGAACTGGTCAGGGGTAAGGCAGGAGTGACCGCCAACGTCCCTGCTCGATTTCAAGAGTTTCAGGTTACTGCCTCGACCCTGGCGACCGATCAAATAGTACGACGTGTAAGTGGGCGCGAGGTGGAGCTGTCGAAACGGCGAGCGGAGAATCCTAAGCCGAAGCTGTGGCGAAGGTTTGAGACTCCCAGCTATGGAACGGGACGCAGCGTCCGGTTTGGCGACCTTGATGGCGACGGCCGAGTCGAGATGCTGTTGGCGCAAAATATACCGCGAGTGCGCGGCGACGGCTTTGACCAGATCAGTTGCCTCACGGCCGTGACTTTGGAGGGCCAGGTCTTGTGGCAATCCGGGCGGCCTGATCCGCGCAACGGCTTGTTGACCAACGCGACCAGGAGCGGGTCTGGATCTACACCCAGGATCGTCCATTCAGCGGCCAGCGGATCTACGCGCCTGTTCGCAATCCCCGCTATAACGAATCCAACTATCGCACCTGTGTCTCAACCCCGCGGTGGTCGACCCATCCGGTGGCGTAGACGGCAGTCTTTGCAACTCTTGGCATTGAGTGTTTCTAAACGGCCCCTTTAACACTCTTGATTTGACACGGTGCAGCCGGACACGTACAAAACCTCCCATATGTCCGCCCGGGCGAAATGAACGAGAAGCACAGCTAACGCGCCCCGGGCATCTCGGTTATTCTTATAGCACGTGGCTTGATCGCTGCTTGAGTTTGAACTGCAAGCCCCTCGAACGGGAGCCCAGGAACGAATGGAGACTACACCGACCAGACAACAGGTTGGGGACGATCTGCTAACGGCGGATCAGATCCAATCGACTGTGGAAGAAGTACTCGCGACGACATCGTTTATCGACGTCCATACCCACCTATTTCCTCCCTCCTTTGGCGGCTTGGGCCTGTGGGGCATCGACGAGTTACTGACGTATCACTACCTGGAAGCGGAGCTGTTCCGCTCGTCGAGCATTTCTCCTGAGCGCTATTGGGGATTGTCGAAACGCGAGCGGGCGAATGCAATCTGGCAGGCCCTGTTTGTTGAAAATAGCCCGGTCTCGGAAGCCACCCGTGGCGTCATCGCCGTTCTCGACGCCTTCGACTTGCCGACCGACAGTCCCGATCTTGAAGAAGCCCGGTCGTTCTTCCGAGCCCAGAGGATTGAATCGCATGTTTTGAAAGTCCTTCAGATGGCGGGGCTGAGCTCGGTGGTGATGACGAATGATCCCCTCCACCCCGAGGAACAGCGGATCTGGGTGAATGGCTCGCATTCCCGTTCGGAGTTCCTAGCGGTGTTGCGCCTGGATAGAATTCTCTGGGGCTGGGGCGGGCACTGGCAACGCCTAGCGGAGCAAGGTTACTCGGTGAACCCTCAGGCCAGCGGCAGATCGGTTGCTGAGGTACGTAGATTTCTAGCCGACTGGCACGAGCGCATGCGTCCGGTGTATATGGCGGTGTCGCTGACCGACGACTTCCAATTCCCCGAAGACAGTGTTCAGGGCAAGCTGCTGAGTGAAGCGGTTTTGCCTTCGTGCCGTGAATTTGGTGTACCGCTTTCGCTCATGATCGGCGTTCGCCGCCAGGTGAATCCGCGGATACGTCTGGCCGGCGATGCGGTGGGCAAAGCAGACCTTCGCGCAGTGGAAAATATTTGCCGAGATTACCCAGAGAATCGATTTCTGGTGAGCGTTCTGAGCCGCGAGAATCAGCACGAGCTCTGCGTTTACGCGCGGAAGTTCAGCCATCTCATGCCCTTCGGGTGCTGGTGGTTCTTGAACAATCCTTCCATCGTGGAAGAGATCACGCGGGAGCGTATTGAGATGCTGGGAACCAGTTTCATTCCGCAGCACTCCGACGCCCGAGTTCTGGAGCAGGTCCTCTACAAATGGCGGAATACCCGCGCCACCGTGTCGAGTATTCTCGCCAACAGCTACAAATTGCTGGCCCGCGACGGCCGCGGTGTCACCCGCCAAATTATCCAGCGCGATGTGAACCGTCTGTTTCGCGGGAACTTCGAAAAATTCACGAACTTGGCCTGAAGTTTCGCGGCGAGGACGCCGCCGCTTGCTGCTGGGTGGTGAGTATCTTCTGCAGAAACTCGGCGACGGATTCGGTCAGCTTGCGCGGATAGTCGGTACGCACCATGGCGAGCGCCAGGCTTCTGGTGAGACGGTGCCCCGCTACTCGGTAGGTATGGAAAAATCGGTTCTGGCGCCTGAGCGCATGCTGGGGCAGTATGGAGTAGCCGAAACCTGATTCCACCAGCCCCTTGATCGCTTCGCTGTCCTCCGCCTCCATCACCACGCGCGGCGAAATGTTGATCTCTTGAAAAAATTGATCGATGATGGTCCTGATATTGCTGCGTTTCGGATAAAGAAGAAATGGGACGTGGGCGATATCTGAAGTCTGGATGACACCGATACGGGTACTGCGGACGCTGTTCTGGGATGGCCGCAGGACCAGTAGTTCCTCATCGAACAGGGGCAGGATCTTCAGGTTCTCTTCGGACACGGGAAGTGAAATCAGGCCCAGGTCGAAGCGACGCTCATGCAGACCAGCGACGATCTCCTCGGTCACCCCCACGGTCACGCCGATATCGGCATTGGGAAATCGCTTGCGCAATTCCCGGAGTGGCCGGGGGAGTTGGTGGATCAAGGTAGTGACGCCGGTGGCAAACTGGAACGGGCGCACATCCTTTGACACGTCATCGGCAAATTCCTGCTGGATTTGGCTGGTCCAGCGGATTACCTCTTTGGCATGCTCGGCCAGGCGGGTGGCCGCCGGCGTGGGGATCAGCCTCTTTCCCGACCGCACAAACAGCTCCGCATGCAGTTCGTCCGAGAGGCTGTGGAGTTGTAGGCTGACCGCGCCTGGAGACAAGTGAAACTGCTGTGCCGCGTGGGTCATGTTACGAGACTCCATCACCGCGAGAAACAGTTTCAGCTGGTGAATATCCATGTCACCTTTCCCCAACCCTTTTTAATGTTCTTAAACTCCCTCTTGAATATTTCTGGTATTGACACTCAAAACGTTTCTGGCCTATCTTCCGCGGCCATGGTCACTGTATCAAAACCAAAGGGATGGCGTTACATCCGAGTAGATGTGCGCTTCAATCCCCGGTTCCGGGACATGAGCTTGCTCGGGAACCTGCAAGCTGGCGAAGGCCACCTTGGGACAGGACCAACTTTGCCGAACCGGCGCGCTTCTGGAAAGGCACTAGAAATGAAAAGGAATATTGTTCTGGCACTTCTGGGGCTAGTTATCTTTTCGACCTTGTCGTCGAAATTGTCGCACGCACAAGGTTTGGGGAGCATCGCAGGAACGATCACCGATCCGACCGGCGCGGCCATCGCATCGGCGCAAATCACTCTTACGCAAATCGGCACCGGGTTGGCCCGCGAGGCCACAACCGACGCTGAGGGTTACTATGTCGTGCCTTCTGTTCGGCCAGCCGAATATACCGTAGTTAGCAAGGCTAGGGGCTTTAGCGATGCCAGGCAAAACGTCACCTTGCTTGCAGACCAGACTCTCACCGTCAACCTGCAACTGAAGGTCGGGTCGGGAAACGAAATCATCGAAGTGCAAGGCAACGCGCCCCAGGTCGATACCATGACCTCGACCATGAGGCAGGTCGTCGAGCAGGCCCGCATTACCGAGTTGCCTTTGAACGGGCGAAATGCAGCTCAGCTCACGCTCCTGTCTTCTGGATCGGTCAGCTCTCCTAACGGTGGCGCTGATCAGGGCTTCACCAAGACCTTTCCCGGCGCAGTCACCATCTCGGCCAACGGTGCGCGTCAGAATATGGTCAGTTATCAGCTCGACGGGGGCAACTTCGTGGACGAGTACACCAACGTCAACCAGCCCTTTCCTTTTCCCGATGCGCTCCAGGAGTTCAGTGTTCAGACCAGCAACTACACCGCAGAGTACGGGCAGAATGCAGGCGCGGTGGTCAACGTTATCACCAAGTCCGGCACCAACGACTTCCATGGCAATGTGTTTGAATTCCTTCGCAACTCGGTTTTTAACGCCCGGAACTACTTTGCACCTCTGAAATTTTCGCAGAATGGCACGCTTGTGCCCACCAAGGACAAGGGGCGTGATCAAATCAAGCGCAACCAGTTTGGTGGGACTTTCGGTGGACCGATTATCCACAATCGTACCTTTTTCTTCGCCGGATATCAGGAGACCCGTTTCCGCAACGTGGGATCCCCTGCGAACTCGACCATACCCACGACCGCATTGACCAGCATCCCGGCGTCCGGTCCGGTTACTTCTTCGTGCATGACGTGTGACCTGGAAACCTATTTGAACACCGGCGGACCGGGCGGAACAGCCGGCACTATCGACCCGGTATCGTTGAACATTCTAGCCGGCCTGCCTCTGAGCACGAGTCGGGCGGTGACGTATTTAAAGCCGGATGATGAGAATTTCAGAGAAGCTCTGGGCAGGGTAGACCACTCCTTTACGCAAAGCGACCGGCTCTCAGTGCGCTACGGTTACAACCAGTTCAAGCGGGACCCGGTTTTCGATCCCACGAATTTTCTGGCATACGCCGATGGCGCCACGATTACCAACCAGAACTATCTGATCCACGAGAATCATATTTTCAGGCCGACGCTATTGAATGATTTTCGTTTCAGTTACGCCCGGGAAGCGGCCAGCCGCGGTCCGGCGGCAGACGTGCCCAGTGTGCAGAGCCTGGGCTCGAATATCCCGTTTCAACCGCCCACCAACGCGATTCAGCAGATCCGTGTCAATGGCTTTTTCAACTTCGGCGACAACCCTAATGCCACCTTCATCCGGAACAATTTCAGCTGGAGCGATGACGTCAGTTGGGTGAAGGGCAGGCATGATTTCCGCTTCGGCGGAGTCATCGAGCGCAGCCGTGTGGATCTCAACAACCTGTTCTTTCAACCGGCCGAGTTCAGCTTTGCGTCCCTCTCTGGATTCTTGTCCGGTGGGCTGGGGGATTACAGCGGCAACCTTGCCTTCCGCCAGGGCGCCGGAGAGTTCAAGAACAACCGCAACATTTTTGCCGGTGTCTATGGCCAGGACAACATTCGCGTGAGCCGCCGCCTAACCGTCAACCTCGGATTACGCTATGAACCCGCTCTGCCCTGGCGCGAATCGAAAGGCCGGGTGCAGCAATTCCGGATCAACGGTCTGATTGCCGGGGTCCGCTCCACGCAGTTCCCCAACGCTCCCCCCGGCGCGTATTTCCCCGGTGACCCTGGCGTCCCGCCCAACGGTATCAATGCCAGTCTGAACAATTTCGCGCCGCGTATCGGTTTTGCCTACGATGTCTTCGGCGATGGCAAGACCAGCCTACGGGGCGGAGGCGGTATTTTCTATGACACCCGCATCAGTGGGATCATCAATAACCGGTTTGTGGATCAGGCGCCCTTCAGCCCGCAGCTCATTTTCAGCACCACCGCGGTCAAGCCCGGAAGCATCAGCGATCCGCTGTGTATCCAGGCCACCACTCAGGCCAGCCTCGGCTGCACCGCGCAGAACAATTTGTTTCCCGCCCCCTTCCCACCGCCAAAGGACTCAACCTTTGCTCCGGGCGCGCTCTACTTGAGCTGGGACCCCAATCACAAATACCAGGTTCCCACTGTTTACAACTGGAACCTGGCCCTCGAACATCAATTGCCGTTGAACCTTCTACTACGCACGGCGTATGTCGGTTCTCGCAGCACGCATCTGACGGAAACGCTGAACCTGGATCCCGCGCCTCCCTCCGCAACAGGAGCGGTAGGCAAGCTGCGGCTTAACGCGATTGCGGCCGCGCAAGGAATTACCAAACCGCCGTTCTCCCAGGTCCAGCAGGACATGCAGGACGTCAATTCCATCTACCACTCCTTCCAGGTGTCGGTCGAGAAGCGCGCGTCGCATGGATTGACCGTCTTGGGCAGTTACACCTACTCCAGAAGCATTGATGATCTTCCGGCAGGGGCTGGAGTCACTGGCTTCGATGTGTTCTCGGCCCGCCCGTGGGACGACCCGCTGCGTCATCGGTTCGACTACGGACCCTCTGACTTTGACCACACCCACCGATTCGTCGCGTCTTACGTGTGGGTGCTCCCCACGCCGGCGAAAGGCAACGGATTTCTGCGCGGCGTCTTTGGCGGTTGGCAGCTAGGAGGAGTGGTTTCGGCTCAGACCGGACGTCCGTTCACAGTTCTTCAAGGGCAGGAAATTTCCGGCACCGGCATTGGCCAGGACCGGGCCACGTTGATCGCGGGCAGCGATCCCTACGCGCAGGGGGCCTGTGCCGCCGCCGGGATCAATACTGGCAGCAACCCCAAGCCTTGCGTGGATTGGCTCAACAAGGCCTCGTTTGCGACGAAGGCACAAGCGGCTGGTAGTTTCGGCAACACGGGCAAAAACGGATTCCGCTTGCCAGGCGCTTATACCTGGGACATGAACACGACCAAGAACTTCCGATTCACCGAGCGCTGGAGGCTCGAGTTCCGCGCCGAGTTCTTCAATGTCTTCAATCGTGCGAACTTCATGGATGACAGCGTTTTAGGCGTCAATGCTCTTCCCAACTTCCAGAAGGTCAGTGCGAGCAGCTTCGGCGCAATCCAGCAAGCGTCGGATCCGCGCATTGGTCAACTGGCGTTGAAGCTGTATTTCTAGCTCGACGCATAACGTGGACTGCGTACGTGAAGGTGCACCGCAACCGGCACGCCCGATCTCGCCGGCCGCAGCGGCGCGCGAACGTGTCTTGTTGGTGTCAGAGGGGTCACATCCTGCTCACGAGGGCTTCATGGTGAAGGTCTTCAGAAACCACTGGTCGCTGCTTTTGCTTACGATTTCCTTCCTGCTTTTGAATTCCGAATTATTGGCCGTCACAGAAACGCTGGAGTCTCTGGCGTTGCGTATTGAATTGAACACAGCGCCTTATTCTTATCGCGTAATCGAACGCTCAAGCGAAAGAGTGCTGTTGTCGCAGAGCAGCACAGGGGTCACCTTTGGACCCGAACTGTACCCCGTGTCTGAAGCGGCCAATGTAAACAAGACGTCAAACAACCTGCAGGCTGAACTCCTGCTGCAACTCGCAGGCCGGGAAAGCATGCCTGCGGGAACGCCCGCCAAAGCCCAGGTGAGTTTCAGCTTCCTGAAGCCGGAGGTGTTGCAGGTCACCATCACCTACAAGGGTGCCAGTCCCAACGAAATCTCCGAAGAATTTAACGATCAGGGCGAACACTACTATGGCATCTGGGAGCATCCGTTCGGCGGAAGCCTGGATAACCGGGGGGCAGACCGGGATTTCCTCGGCATGGGCAACGAACGCTACGTCCATCACGCCAGTGCAAGAGCGCCCTTCTACATGACGTCGAACAAGTACGGCATCTATGTCGAGAGTCTGGCGCCCGGTCACTATGCGGTTGCCCAGGCCGGCAAGACGACCTTTTCTTTTAAAGACGCCCAGCTCAAGTACGACATTATTTATGGGCCCTCATACGCCGACATTCTGAGCCGCTACAACGCCCTCGCCGGACCCGCCTTTATGCCGCCTACCTGGGCCTTTGGCAGTATCTGGTGGCGGGATGACCAGCACGCTGATTTGCGTGGGGCCGCGAACGCGCAGGAAAAAGTGATTCAAGATGCGGACCGCTTGCGAAGTCTGCATTTGCCCGCGGGCGCCATCTGGCTGGATCGGCCGTACGGCTCTGGGGAACTGGGATGGGGCGCCATGGATTTCGACTCCTCGTTTCCCGATCCAGCGAAGATGATCCATGACTTGAATGACCGTGGTATGAATCTGCTTCTGTGGAGCGCGAACCGCTGCTCGGGCGATCTGTTTAAGGAAGGCTCAGACAAGGGCTATCTGTTCCCATTGAAATGGCCGGCGGCCGACATTCGGCGGCCGGAAGTATACGACTGGTTCAAGCAAAAGCTGAATGCCTACGTGCGTATGGGTGTGAAGGGCTACAAGATAGACCGAGGCGAAGAGAACGAGATGCCGGAACTGGCCGAGAACGAGCTTGCGGTGCTCTTTCCCAAACTGTCGGCCGAGGGGCTCAGCGCCGCCTATGGCAATGACTATTTCATCTTCTCTCGCAATGCCAACGACACCACTCGCAAGTACACCGCGATCTGGAACGGCGACTCCTGGTCCACCTTTGAGGGACTCCAGGTTTCGATAAAAAATGGGCTCCGTTCAGGAACCATTAACTTTCCTATGTGGGGTTCGGATACGGGCGGCTACTTCGCTCCGCCGGCAGCGGACAACGAGTTGCTCGCCCGCTGGCTGGAGTTCAGCGCATTCAGTCCCATGATGGAGGTGCTGCTCGGGCCGAAGCGCACGCTTTGGGACGACTACAGCCAGGATGTGGTCGGCATTGCCCAAAAATACGTCGCCGCGCATCACGACCTGATCCCCTACACGCGCTCCGCGATGTATCAGGCCACGCGGACTGGCCTGCCCATCATGCGAACGCTGATCTTCGCCTACCCCGACGACGAGCGCACGAGCGACATGTGGGATGAGTACCTCTATGGCGACGGCCTGCTGGTAGCGCCGGTAACCACAGCGCAGGCGACGGAGCGCGCGGTCTATCTGCCTGGCGGACGATGGATGAATTACAACGACAAGCGAACCGTGTACACCGGAGGGAACACGGTTAAAGCGGACGCGCCATTAGGGACCATCCCAGTGTACGTTCGCGAGGGGGCGATCATTCCGCGGGGAGGCATCGTAAAGCTGAACAACAATTGGGAGGCGAACTGGAGTCCCAAGCTGCGTCTGGAATTCTTTCCGTCGGGCAAGCACGAGAGCCAGTTTGATTACTACACCGGGAGCGGAGTGCAGAAGATCTCCGCCGTGAGTGAAGGCGACCGGCTGAAGATTGAGTTTGGAGATCTGGGGGTGCCGGGCACGGTCGAAGTGTATTGCCAGAGAGTGAAGGGCGTGACCCGAAACGGAGTGAAGCTGCGCCAAGGCACCGACTATGACTACGACGAGCGAGCCAACAGACTCTCAGTCTCCTTCCAGGGCGCGAGCAAGATTGCCATCGATGGTGCAGGAAGCTTGTTTTGATCTGGTACGATCCGTTGCCAGCTGGCCGGGCGCCCGCAGGTTGTCTGATGGATGAGGAAGACGTCGCTGCTGTCTTGCCTGGCTGTCTAGGTAACCGCATTGATGCTTGAGCAATCGAATCCATCCCTGCAGACCTAGCTCTTCGGTAGCTTCCTTCTGTGCTCACCACGATTTTGTTTATCGGAATCTGCGAATCAAGAGGTTGTGCCGATCGGAGCGATAGAATCCTCGAACGTAAACGGTAGCTCGACCTTTCGCCGAATAGATGACTTGGCGAATGCGGAGCAAAGGTTGTCCTTTTCCGATTGCCAACAGCTGTGCGGTTCGAGCGTCAGCGTTAGTAGCGTCGATCTCTTCGTCCGACTGCGCGAGTTCCAGCCCGTACTCACTTTCCAGGATGGAAAACAACGAGCCGCGTTCCAGCGGCGCATGCCTCAGTCTGGGAAACTCCTCTTCCGACAAATAGCAAGTTTCCAAGGCAAATGGCTCGCCGGCGCCTTCCCGCAAGCGTTCCAGCCGGATCAACCGGCTTCCGGGAGGCAACGCCAGGCGTGCGGCGACTTCCGATTCTTCCTCGGTAACGGTGCAAGATAAAATCTTCGATCGCGCCGGTAAATTGCGCACGGCCATCTGTTCCGTGAAACTCATCAGCTTGTTGAAATGAATCTTTGGAGGCGCCACAAACGTTCCCGCTCCGCGGCGCCTTACCACCACTCCCTCTCGCTCCAGTCCAGCCAGGGCATGGCGCGCGGTCATCAAGCTGACTTGATGGACCTTCGCCAACTGTCTTTCGGAATCGATAGCATCACCGGCTCTCAACACACCGCTCTCCATGCGCTTGAGAATAACGTTTTGAATTCTCTTGTACGCCGGCAGGTCGTTTTCGCGATCTTGTTGCATGAATCCCCTGAACAATTGCCTGCGCTACGCTGGCTCGCAGTGCAGAATTGCTATCGAGCGGAACCTAATATACTTCGAGACACCGGCAATTGGCCAATAGGTCGTTTTTGAGGGCGAAACAACCCCCCGGTCAAACCTCTAGCGAGAGCCGCAGCCGATTCGTCTGGACTCAGGGTCTCCGTGAAAGCTGAACAACTGGGCCACAGACAACACGCTAAAGTGAAAATAAATTGCTTATTTACAGACAGTTACAAGCGATCCGGCGGATCTTCTTGAGATCGAACACGGCGTACACCGGTGGCGGCGTCGATTTTCTATGCCGAACCATTTGCTGAATTCCAGATCAATGCTATGCAAATAAATCTTTGTGCTGGGCCATTTTTTTTCTTGACGGTTCTCATCGCTCTGCTATATAGCATGGACCCAATGTGGAGTGCCAGTTAAAACGCATTCTAAACAAGCGTCTCTCAGGAGGTTTGTGATGCGACAGTCGATGAGGGTTGGCTTTGTCCTTCTGCTGCTGGTCGGAGTCTTCGGGGTTCTACAACCTGCGTGGGGTCAGGAGGTAACCGCCGCCATTGTAGGAACGGTTACGGATCCTAGTGGCGCGCCGATCAAGGATGCGGACGTTACGGCCACCGATACTGAACGGGGAACCGTGCGTCCCGCGAAGACGAACGATGCCGGCGCTTACAATATCACCCGACTTCCGGTCGGCACCTATTCGCTAAAAGTGACGGCGCCGGGGTTCCAGACGAGCGCCCACCAAGCCTTCACGCTGGTGCTCAACCAGACTGCCCGCGTCGATGTCCAAATGAAGGTGGGTCAGGTTAGCGAGACCGTGGAGGTCACGGGCGATGCTCCCGTCCTGCAGACTGAGAGGACGGAGGTGAGCACCATCATCGACTCCCAAACCAATGACCGGCTGCCACTGGCCACGCGTAACTATGTGCAATTGACGCTGCTTGCGCCAGGTGCGGTTTCGCCCAATCCCGCCAACTTCAATAACGGCGACAACACAGCCAACGGGGCCAGACCGTACATCAACGGGAACCGCGAACAGGCCAATAACTTTGTCCTGGATGGCATGGACAACAACCAGGTGTCGGACAACCTGCTTGGCTTTACTCCAACGCCGGACGCCATTCAGGAGTTCAATCTCATCACCCAGAACGCGTCGGCCGAGTTCGGAAACTTCCAGGGGGGCATCGTCAGCGCCACCATCAAATCGGGCACCAACAGTTTCCACGGCGACATCTGGGAGTATTTCCGCAATGACAAGCTGAACTCGAATTCCTGGGAAAACAGATTCAACGGATCAGAAAGAAACAAGCTGCGCTGGAACATGTTCGGCGGAACCATCGGCGGTCCCATCGTCAAGAACAAGCTGTTCTTCTTCTTTGATTACCAGGGGCAGCGTTTCGACCATCCCTCTAGCACCAAGCAACTGGGTCTGTTCACCGCCGCGGAACGCGGAGGGGACTTCGGTGATATTTGCACAACCGGGTTCACGGCGGGCCTTTGCAACGATACGGTTACGGTCAAGGGCGTCACCTACAGGACGCACCAGCTCTATGATCCCACGAGTTTGACCACGCCCAGGGCGCCCCTCCTCAACAACATCATCACCACTCCGATCGATCCAGTGGCGCAGGCGTTGTTTAGCTCTTCGCTCTATCCCGCCCCAAGTGGTACCGGACGGCAGAATAATTTCAGCTACACCCAGGCCCAGGCTTTTAACACCAACCAGTACGATATAAAAATCGATTTCAATGCCACCAAGAGCGACCACCTCTTCGGCCGTTATTCGCACGCCAAGCAGCACAACCCGACGGTCAACTCGTTCGCGCTGCTGGGCACTGGTTTCTCGGACGCGCCGATCGACAACGAAGTCATCGACTGGTCCCATACCTTCAGTCCTAGCCTGTTGAACGATGTTCGCTTCGGCATCAACTACGTCAAACTCGATAACGGCACCGACTTTGCCAAGTCGGTGGGCAATCTGGCGGAGCAGTTGGGCATCACGAACGGCAATAAGGGCGGCCCGGGAATGCTCCAGTTGGGATTCTATGGTGGAACTCCCAGCAGTCCTGGAGATGGAGGCCCCCCTGGGAACAACATTCTCAGCAGCATCGGAAGCGGCGGGGTCCAGCAACGCTTCCATGATGCGGTCATTCAGTTCTCGGATGCGCTGGTGTGGACGCGCGGTCGCCATGTATTCCACACCGGTTTCGAGTATTGGCGGTACCGTGTCAACTCCTTTTACAGCGGTAACAGCGGATCATTGGGTGCCATTCTCTTCAGTGGCGCCTTTACCTCGGAAAACCCGGTCAGTCCCGGGGCTGGCGGGAATGGTTTTGGAGGCGCAGACTTCTACTTAGGGATGCCGTCAGCGTATGGCGCAGGCCTGACTTGCTGCGTATGGGCACACCGTTCCAGTACCATCGCCGGGTATGTTCAGGATGACTGGAGAATCACCAGTAACCTCACTCTCAATCTGGGCGTGCGTTACGAGACCTTCACGCCGTGGGTCGAGAAGGATGACCATCAGGTCAATTTTGATCTGGCGACCGGCGAGGTGCTGGCCCCGAATTGTTCGAAGGTGGTTTTGGGAACAGCTCCCACCACCTGCCGGAATAGCAGCCGCGGTCTTTACAACGGCGTTTACGGCGGCAAGGCCTTCCAGCCTCGCATCGGTTTCGCGTGGACACCGGGAATGCTGGGCGGCAAGACAGTCGTGCGCGGCGCCTTTACTATTTCTTCTTACCTGGAAGGTACAGGCACCAACCTGCGCCTGCCGGTTAACCCGCCTTTCCAGGCTGCCGAGACGCTAGTACAGTACAAGGGCGTCGCTCTCCCCGGGACAAGCACCGACCAGGGACTAGCCCCAGTTGGCTCGCCCACCGATCCGTTCAGCGGCTCACTCATCCGGGTTTGGGATCCGAATGTGCAGCCTGCGCTTACTAACCAGTGGAACTTGACCATACAGCACCAACTGGCCAACACGGCGACGATTCAAGTTGGCTATGTTGGCTCGCATGGCACGCACTTGATGGTTCCCATGCCCTACCTGCAGCGGCAGTTGCTGCCGGGGGTGTGCGGAACGCCTCCTAATACGCATGCCTGCAGTGCGCCCAGCGTTTTCTTGTCCGGCAACCCCGCGTTCCAGTCCGACATCTCGCAGATATCGGGTACGGCGTCGGTGGGCAGCATGAAGTACAACGCCCTGCAAGCTGTCTTCCAGAAGCGCTACTCGCACGGGCTTGACTACCAGGTCGCCTATACCTTCTCCAAGTGTATGACCGACAACAGCGGTTATTACGGTACGTGGGGTGATACACAGGGAGCGCCTGCCAGCCCCTATTACCAGAACCTCTACAATCCACATGCCGACAACGCTACCTGTTACTTCGACGCAAAGCACATACTCAGCTCTTACGCGGTGTACGAGATTCCATTCGGCCGCGGCAAGAAGTGGGGTGGCAATGCGAGTGGGGTGGTCAACCAGATTGTGGGCGGATGGTCGGTCAACCCGATCATCTCCATCCACTCGGGCTTCCCTATTGCGCTGTATGATTCGGGTAGCGCTCCGAATGACGTAAATTCGCGGGGGCAGCGTCCGAATTGTGGGCCGGGAGCGGGGAAGGTCTTTGGCCGGCAAGCCGCGTTCGATTCCACCAGCGGCAAGTACATCGGCTACCAGTGGTTTGACAACACTCCGTATACAGCGACGGGTTTTGAGCAGTTCGGAAATTGTCCTGCTCAAGGACCGGTACGTGGTCCGGGTTTTGGGGTTGTGGATCTGAGTGTACAAAAGAACTTCCCGGTTACGGAGCGCGTGCGGCTCCAGTTCCGGGCGGATTTCCTCAACGCCTTCAATCACGTGAATCTGAACACTCCCAATGGAAGCTGTTGCGGAGGGACCATGGGGGTTGTCAATAGCTCGCAGGACCCACGTAACATCCAGTTTGCGCTAAAGCTGTATTATTGACGCTGTATGATAAAGGCAGGCGTCCACGACGCCTGCCTTGTTTTTCTTATGCGCAGATTTTTCCTGTCGGTTTGGTCCCTCCTCTTGTTTTTCAGTTTTCTTGCCAGCTTTTGCGTTGGCCAGCCGTCGGGAACAACGGCGGGATCCGATCCCGCACAGGAAGCCCAGCGGGCTCTGAATCTCGCCAAGGCGGGACATTGCAGGGAGTCGCTACCGCTTCTGAGAAAAGCTGCTGCTCGCGGCACCCAAACTCAAAAAGATCTCAAGCGGCAGGCTGGTTTTGCCGGTGTGCGCTGCGCCATGGTCGATGTCAATCCGGATACGGCGACCGAGTTTCTTCGTGGGCTTACACGCGACTTCCCGCACGATCCCGAGGTACTCTATCTCTCGGTCCACACCTACTCTGATCTCTCCACTCGAGCGGCGCAGGAACTAGCCACTAGCGCTCCCAATTCGCCCCAGGCACACGAACTGAACGCGGAAGCTCGCAGGAATTCCTGCAGGAGTTGGAGATTGATCCCAACAATGCGGGAGCGGAATATGTTCTGGGCGAACTGGCGCGGCAGGCACAACAATGGGATGAGGCCATCCAACGTTTCAGCCGTGTGTGCAAGCTCGATGCGGGATTCGGTGACGCCTTTCTGGGGCTAGGCAGTTCGCTGATGTCGCTAAAGAAATTTCCCGAAGCGATCGCGCCACTGGAAACCGCGGTCAAGCTCGAGCCGCTGAATCCGACGGCGCACTATAATCTGGCGGTCGCGTATACTCGCTCCGGACGCAAACAGGAAGCCGAGAAGGAGTTCGCCATTCATCGCCAGATGGTGCAGAAGAGCGAGCCCGCGGGAACCGCACCGGCCGAACCGGAGTCGCAGTCACAAGGTTCTCCGCAATAATCGAAAACGCGTCCACCGGCAGACTTGTGATCAAGCCCACTCGAAGCCCTGCAAGTATATTCCGGCCTTCTCGCCGCGATTTTCTATGGGCTTTGGCCGGCAATCTGTTGTATGCCGGCATCTCGGGAGGGGCTGGCGCTTTACCGCAGCCTCCTTCTTCTTATCCTTTTACCGAGATTCCGCCCGCCGCCAGTGGCATTGCCTGGGTCCACACCGCGGGAAAATCTGCCGCGCATTACCTGCCGGAAACAACCGGCGCCGGCTGCGCCTTTGTTGACTACGACAGCGACGGATGGATGGACATTTACCTGGTGAACAGCGGGAAATGTGATTTCTTCGATCCCAACCCTCCGCTTCGCAATGCACTTTACCGCAACAATCGAGACGGGACGTTTAGCGACGTGACCGCCAAAGCGGGAGTTGCCGGAGGTGGATACGGCCAGGGCGTGGCGGTGGGAGACTACGACGACGACGGGTTTCCGGACATCTACGTCACTCAGTACGGCCGGAACATTCTCTACCACAACAACGGCGACGGCACATTCACCGACGTCACGGAAACGGCCGGGGTAGCCGCCCCAGGATGGTCCTCCAGCGCGGTTTGGTTTGACTATGACAACGATGGCAGGCTGGATCTGTTTGTCTGCCAATTTGTTGAGTTTTCCAAGGCGCAAAGCAAGGACTGCCGCGCCGGTGAGGACGCAAAACGGGGATACTGCATTCCACATCTTTACAAGTCCACCTCCAGCTGGCTGTTTCACAACAACGGCGATGGAACATTTACCGACGTCAGCAAGGCAACGGGAATCGCCGACTATCGTGGGAAGGCCTGGGGAGTTGTTGCCTGCGACATTAATAATGACGGCAACCTGGATCTTTTCGTCGCCAACGATACCGTCGCCAACTTTCTTTTCGTCAACAAAGGTGGGAAGTTCGAACAGATTGGCGAACCAGCGGGAGTGGCTTACAGCGCGGAGGGCCGTCCCCGATCGGGAATGGGCGTCGATGCCGCTGACTTCGACCAGGACGGCTGGATGGACCTTTTCGTGGCCAACATAGACCACGAGGTGTACTCGCTCTATCGAAACAACAAGGACGAAACCTTCGATGATGTGGCGATGCCGACAGGTATTGGCGCGCCGACCCGGTTGATGAGCGGCTGGGGCCTGAAATTCTTCGACTATGACAACGACGGCAATCTGGACCTGTTTCTGGCCAACGGCAATCCGGATGACCTGATTGAGTCGCTTCATCCCGGGGTGACATATCGGGAGCCGCCGATTCTCCTGCACAATACGGGTCGTGGGTTCGACAACGTCAGCCAGCAAAGCGGCCCCATTTTTTCCACCGCGCTCTCGGCGCGCGGCATGGCCATAGGAGACTTCGACAACGATGGCAGTGTGGACGTTCTGATCGCCATCAATGATGGGCCACCGCTATTGTTGCGCAACAACGCCGGAAAACAGAACCACTGGCTGGGACTGAATCTGGTCGGAAAGAAATCGAACCCCGACGCCGTGGGAGCTCGAGTTGCTTACCAGGCGGGTGATCTCAAACGCAGTCTCATGAAGGTGGGAGGGGGCAGCTATCTGTCGTCGCACGATCCCCGCGTGGTGCTGGGACTTGGGCTGCGCAAGAAGATTGACTGGCTGGAGGTGAAATGGCCGCGGCCGAGTGCACGGGTGGACCGCTTTACCGACCTCCCCATCGATCGCTACATCACCATCGTGGAAGGGCAGGAAAAATGGAAATAATTGTGCTCCATCGAGAAAGGGGCCTCAGGCACGGCCTGCGCGGTGACGATGGCCCTGCTTAAAACTGTTACCTGATCTTCGCGAATTTAATGCAAGCAGGAGAAGGCACTTCCAGCACCTGGCCCGTAGGCGTCAGGTGGCCGGTTTGTGGGTCGATCTTAAAGATCACGATGTTATTGGAATTCTGGTTGGCCGCTACCAGGTAGGAGCCGCCGGGAGCGATTTCAAAGTTGCGCGGCTTCTTGCCACCGGTTGGGACCGCATCCAAAAATCTGGGCACGCCGGTCGCGGCGTCGATTTCGAAGACGGCGATGCTGTCGTGACCGCGGTTAGAGCTGTAAAGGAACTTGCCATCAGGGTGCACCTTGATTTCCGCCGTCGTATTGTCTCCCTTAAAACCTTCGGGCAAGGTTGAAACTGTCGCCATCGGTTGCAGGGTTCCGTTTGCCGCATCGTAGGAAAATCCGTCGACTTTGGAAGCCGCTTCTTCCAGTACGTATAGAAACTTGTAGTTGGGATGGAAGTCGAAGTGTCTCGGCCTTGCGCCCGGATGAAGCTGCGCGAAGGGGGGATCGTTTGCCGCCAGGGTCCCCTTGGCTGGGTCGAAACGGTACAGCAGCAACTTGTCCAGCCCCAAGTAGGAAGCGATCGCGAAGCGGTTGTCGCTGGACAAGTCGATCTGGTGGGGTTCAGCACCCAAAGGATCGACGGTGGGCCCGGTGTGCTCCATCACGGCCGAGGCCTCACCGAGCCGGCCATCTTTAAGCACCGGGAAGACAGCTACGCTGCCGCCCTCGTAGTTTGCCGCCAAGACATATTTTCCCGTCTGGTCGAGAGACACATAGCAGGGTCCCCCACCATGAGAAGAAACCTGATTCAGGAGCGTAAGCCTGCCTGACTTTCGATCGATGGCAAAAGCACTGATCGCGCCCCTCTTCTTTCCGCCTTCCTTCTGGCCCTGGTAATCAGAAATCTCGTTAGCCGCATACAGAAATCGCTGGCTGGGATCGATGGCCAGAAACGATGGGTTCACGGTCTCCGCCACCAGGCCGACCGGAGTTGCCTGACCAGTGGCGGGGTCGAATCGGTAGGCATAAATTCCCTTACTGTTCGGGCCGGTGTAAGTGCCGACATAGATAATGTAGGATTTCCGGGAGCCGTTTTTCCTCGCTTGCCCCATGGAAGCAACCAGTAGCAGAACAAGAAGCAGCCTTAATGAGGCCGCAAAATGACAGCGCATGATCTTATTCGCCTCCCGTTTCTAAGGAGCCGTACGTCTTCGGCTGGTCAGATGCACACGGCCTGCGATCCGCAGTGAGGGAACGACAAATTCGGTGAATTCCCCACGTTGTACGGGAGTGAGAGACTCGCAGCAGGCCCGGTCGGGAGTCTCGTAAAGAACCGAAGAAAACGCCCCTTTGATCCGCACCTGGACTGGGATCGGCTCCTGAGCATAATTGATGAGCTCCACAAGTTTCTCGCGGCCGCCGGGCACGCCGTATGGTACAGCAATGACGGTTAGTGCATTCCACAGGCTGATCTCTACCTTATCCGTACCCATCAGGCGGCGTATGTCCTGGGCAAAGGTTTCGGGGTCGATCACCGGCCCTGGGAGTTCGATAATACGACCCTTGCCTGCGGCATAGGCAACGGAGTGCTCCCCAGCGGGCATAGCCTGGCCACTCTGCCAGGGGTAGGAGGCAGGCGCGCCCACCAGCACGACAATGCCGCCCTTGGAGGCGAAGTCGGCGATCGCCTTGGTGATGGGCTCGTCCGGAACAGCAAAGACGATGAGCAGGTTAAAAGCATCGAGGCTCTGCGGCTTCAGGCCTGAAGCTTTCAGAACCGCGAACGGAATGTTGTGACGCGCGAGCAGGTTGATGGGCTCGTAGGCCTTCTGGTAGGCATCGGTGATCACGCCGACGTTGGCTTCGGGTTCGCCCACCTTCTTGCCCCCCTGGGAGGAAAACGCGAAATGGTGCTTGATCTCCTTAAGGACGGCCCAGGCAGCAGGGGCGTTCCGCGAAAGATCGGTTTGCAGCCTGGGATGGAGGTTCAGGATGAGATCTGCGTGGAACGCCCCTGCTTCGGCCACCGCACGCGAGTAGTCCGCCGCATCGGGGCCGTACTCTTGCTGCAGAGAATCCTCCAAGTCCCACTGGAATTCGTAAAGATACGTTTGCGCCGGGCGAAACGCCTGATCGAGCCTCACCAGGGCGAGATTGGAATCGATCCACGGCTGGGCGGTGGGGCTGGTTACCTGAAGGACGCCATCTTTCTTAATGACAAGCTGTCCCTTCATCTGCGGCTGTTTCGCCTTGGAGTTCAGAACCAGCACGGGAAGGGCTGGATAAGCGGATCGCAGTTGTTGGAGACCTTCGTCAATCTGGCCGGGCTGGGAATCGCCCGGATTCAGGACGATGCCCGCCAGATTGCTTTTTTTCGTGCTCCGAGTCATATCTGCCGCTTTGCCAACCGGGACCTCGGCATAGACGCGATAGCCTTGTCGGCGGGCATTCCTGATGAGAGCTTCGGCATCCCAGGAAACCACCAATTCCTTGATGCCCATAGTCGCCGCGGCCGGAATCGAAGATTGCGTCCATCGCAAAAGCACTTTGCTCCAGCCGGGCGTTGCCGCCAGCAGGCAAACCATGGTCAGAACTCGCTTTCGCATGAATATGAGATTCCCGGTTGTCATCATCGCAGGCCGCCGGAGTCTGTCTGGACGCTGGTGGTGAGTCCCTGCTCGCCACCTCTAAGCAGAATTTGAGGCCCACTGGATACTAGGTGTGTTTGCCCCTCCGGGGAAACCCAGATGGCCGCCACCCCCGCCACATTTTTTACCAACTCTTTACCTTTCTCGGGTCCCACCAGCAATAGGGTCGTCGAAAGCGCGTCGGATGCAGATCCGGTGTGTGCCACCGCACTGACGGCGAAAGGCGTCCTTACCGGGACACCTTTATCGGGATCGATGATGTGCCCTGCCGATTCCCGCCAGAGCAGGCTGGGTGGAGTTTGCTCGGAGGTGGAAACACTGCTGTCCGATAGCATGACCTGAGGATCCACCTTGTTCGATGGGTCTCTCAGGTGCACCAACCAGCCCGCTTGACCCGGAGGAGCGCCCATCGCGACAATCGTGCTTCCTCCTGCGTCAAGTAGGGCGCGCGAGATGCCGTGCGAGCGCAGCACATCAGCCGCCCGGTCCAGGGCGTAGCCTTTGCCAATGGCTCCCAAATCGATCTGCGTGCAGGGCGAGTGGAACTGAACCCTATCCGGGGTTAGTAGTTCGACCTTTTGATATCCCACGCAGGCCCGAACCTTTTGCTCTTCTGCGGCCGAAGGCGTAGGCCCTCCACGGATTGCGGCTTTCCATAAGTTGACCAGCGGCCCAACCGTCACATCAAATTTCCCCGCTGAAAGACAGGAATACTGCAAAGCCTCGCCGATTATGCGGTACAAATCGGGGGGAACGGATTGAGCGCTGGAATGCGAAGAATGGTTTAGACGGCTCAAGGCACTGTCAGCCTTGTAGTCACTCATCACATTATCGAGACGGACGATTTCCCGAAAAGCCTGTTCGACAGCATCTGCTACCTGTGCTGGCGATTCGCCATAGGCAACGATCTCAAAGACGGTGCCCATGACGTACTTTTTCTTATGAACAAAGTTCTTATGAACAAGGGGCGCCTGGTGGTTATGAAGAAAGGCCACCTGGGAAGCCTCGGTTGCAGCCAGGGCCAACGACGCGCAAACCAAGACGACGGCAAGGGGATTATTCCAGCGCATAAACCTCACCGTCGTTCGTGGCCACATAGATTGCATCTCCAGTCAGCACGGGAGCTGCCTGGACTGCTCCCCCTAGGCCAGCCCTCCAGATCAACTTGCCGGTGGCGATGTCGAACGCCTGCGTTCCTCCTGCCTGAATGCAAACCAGCCCGCTGCCGATGACCGGGGGCGCGGTGACGGCATCGCTGATCTGGACCTTCCAGCGCAACTGGCCGCTTTGAATCTCGAGTGCGTAGAGAAATCCGTCCTTGCTGCCGACCACGGCGAGATCTTCGTTGACCGCAGGAGACGAGGAGATTCCCAATCCGGTCTCATATTTCCAGCGTACTGACCCGGTGTTGGCATCAAGGGCGTAGAAGAAGAAGTCTTCCGATCCGATCAGTACGTTGTCGCCGGCGACAGCGGGCGAGGAGTCTATGCCATTTTCCGTCGGAGTACTCCATACCGTTTTGCCGGACGAGACATCGAGACAATAGACCTTGCCATCACCGCAGCCGACGTAAACATGCCGTTCCCCGACCCAGGCGCTTGAGTACACCCGGCCGCCTAGTTCCTGCCTCCATCGCTTGAGGCCTGTATCGACGTCCACGGCATATAAATGGGAATCGGCGCTGCCGAAAAAGACTATGCCATCGCGGATGACCGGCGAGGTCCAGACTTCCGCAACCGCGCTCGTCTCCCACAAACTCTTTCCGGAGTTGCAATCCACGGCATATACCTTGCCCGAGTCGCAGCCAAAGAGGACTTTGTTTCGGGAGAGAGAAGGAGTGGAGTGGATGTGGTCTGCAGCCTGAAATTGCCAGTTCTGGTGTCCTTTTTCAATATCGATGGCGTGCAAGTTTCCCGCGATCGAGGTCACGTACAGAACTCCGCTGCGCAGGACGGGCGCGGAACGAATGGAGCTTCCCATGCGAAGGTGCCAGCGCACATGGTCGGGTGCCTTGGCGACACGAATTCCCTGACCTCCTGTTCGCGAGTTGTCCTGAAGCAGGGTGGGCCAGTCGGCTTCAACTTTTGAGGGCTCGGAAGTCTTTGGCGGTCCTGGCATTGGGTCGGTTAGCCGAGGGCGATTCGACCGTGATCGATGCGCTTGAGGTCGGCGACGCCCAAGCCCAGCTTTCCCGCGGACGCAATATGCCCGGGCCGGCGATAGAACAGGTTCTTGTTTGGATCGTGGTAAAACTCCTGACTGCTGCTGGTGATGCTGTCGGCATTGTGCTCCCAGACGGAGGGCACGCCCTCTTCGCGCCGCTTCTTTTCGATGGCCTCCAGCTCAAGCGTGTCGATCGCCACCGGGTCGGTACCGAAGTAGAGAATTCCCGCCTGATGGATAAAATTCTGGACCTGGGTCAGCGGGCCGCCGTGCCATACCTGGCGCATGCCGTCCATTATGTGCAATACCGCCTTCGAACGCAGCGGTTCAACTGAGCACATAACTCCGATGAGCGGGTCGGTGAACGAGTAGGGAGAACGATGCGAGCGTGCCACATTGTTAAACGTGCCGTAGCCCAGGTTCTTCAGGCAGCCGGTGACGCCCGAGGCGGAGTGGTCCTTCATTGTAGGAACGTTGATGATTTTGGTGAGGCTGTGGGCCACGATGCTCGCCATGTACGAACGGTTCTCCCATTCGCCGAAGAAAGTGGCCTGGCAATAAACGTTAGCGTCGTAGCCGGCGTCAACCAGCCCGTCCTGGATACCCACTACGCGAACACCGGGAGGGAGCAGTGCCTGATAGCTGCCAACGTCAATTTCGTATTCGTAGCGGTCGTATATGACGATGTTGCCCACGGGCACGCCGGCGGACTGAACCCCGTTGCTAATCTCCCTTACAATTTCGGGAGACGAGCAGCAGGCCGGGGCGCCAGACGGATTGATCTTGATTCCAACAATATCGGAGGGCTCAACAAATTTCGCCCAGGCTGCCGCGACCGAGCGCTCGCCTGTCAATTCCTTCATGCCGCGCTCGATCATGGCGCGGACCACCGGCTGCGAAACCCGGTTCCGCACGATGGAGTTCGAGTCATAGACTTCCACGACCCGCCCCGGAAATAATCCGGGCATGCCGAGGGCGGACTTGGCGGGCCGCAGCCCATGGACGATGTCGATTGCTGGCGGCTCCGGTAAGGTCACCTCACCCAGGGCTTTTGGATCGAGACCATCGAGGAACAGACTGGCGCTTCCCAAGCAACTGGCTTTGACGAAGGTTCGCCGATCCATAGAGTTGACCCCGAGCGAGTGAAAGGTACCGCTCAGGCTACGCCATGCTCCAGGCCATTTTCAAGCGGACTTCGGAATACTTCATATTTCTCGTTAACCAAAGATGACAATGCTGCTTTGACTGGGTAAACTTGCTCGCTTGGCGAAGGGCGCGTGAGCAAGCTTTTTATGATTTCTCTGTGTTTCCCGCAGGTTGAACACGGAAGACACAGAGAAGTCTTATAAAGAAAGGTCCCACATGCGCGAATGGATTAAGACACTACTCGGATTGGTTGTATCGCTCTTTATAATTCTCGGTATGCCTGCGGAAACATTCTCCCAGACGCCCCGCTACGACTTGCTATTGAAGGGCGGCCATGTGATTGATCCCGCGAACCATGTAGACGCGGTGATGGACGTCGCGGTGTCAAAAGACAGAATCGCCGCGGTCGAAAAAGATATTCCGGCCAGTCAGTCGGGAAAGGTGGTGGACGCTTCAGGGCTTTACGTCACTCCCGGTCTTATTGATATTCACGTTCATATCGGCCATGGAGGTGCGCCGCTCGATTGGTTCACTCCCGAGGGCCGGGCCCATACAGCGCCATACGGGATCCCCGCGGACCTCGCGCTGCAGGCAGGCGTGACCACGATGGTGGACGCAGGGAGTTCGGGCGCGGAAACGTTTCCTCTGGAAAAGGAAGAGGTCATTGATCGCGCCAAGGTGCGGGTGCTGGCCTTTCTGAATATCGTGGCCAACGGGATGCAGGGCGGCCTGGAACAGACAGTGGACCAGATGGATGCCAAGCGTTGCGCCGAGACGATCAAGAAGTATCCCGAGATCATCGTCGGCGTAAAGACGGCGCATTACTGGGCGGAAGAGCCCTGGGATGCCGAACACACTCCATGGGCTGCGGTGGACAAAGCTGAAGAGTGCGGGCGCGCGGTCAACCTGCCCGTGATGTTTGATTTCTGGCCCCGGCCGGACCGGAGCTACGCCGAGCTCATATTAAAGAAGATGCGGCCGGGCGATATACATACTCACGTCTTCGCCCAGCAATTTCCCATCCTGCTGCCGGATGGCAAGATCAACCCGATTCTGGCCCAGGCTCGTGCCCGCGGAGTGATCTTTGACGTTGGCCACGGGGCTGGGAGTTTCTGGTTCCGCAACGCCGTTCCTGCGGTCAAGCAGGGATTTATTCCGGATTCGATGTCTACCGATTTGCACTCTGGAAACTTTACGGTGCTCAGCATGACCAATGTGATGTCCAAGTTTCTGGCGATGGGGGTACCCCTGCAAGATATCGTGCGGCGGTCGACGGTTAACCCGGCGCAGGAGATCCATCGACCGGAGTTGGGAACTCTATCGGTCGGAAAGGAAGCCGATATCGCGGTGTTGGAACAGCTCAACGGTTCCTTCGGTTACATCGATTGCGGTCTTGCCAGGATGGATGCGAAGGTGAAATTGGTGGCCCGGCTGACGGTGCGGGCGGGGCGGATTGTCTACGATCCCTCAGGCCTCAGCATGGTCGAGTGGGAGAAAGCCCGTCCGCAGTATTTCAATACGCCAGAGTTGGGGAATTCCACGCCAGCGCGGGCGGATGATTTTCCCAGACAATAATTTTCCCGGTTAACGAGGGATCGGGATATCCGAAGCCGTCAATCTTGAAAACAGACCAAGGGAGATCTAAATGCCAGGAACTATCAGCCGTCGAAAGCTGTTGCGGGCGGGAGGGCAGGCGATTGTTGCCGGTGGCGCCGCAGTCTGTGCCGGCTCAACCGTGCCGGCAGTCGCGTCGTCGAGACCGAAGGTGAAAGGCGTGGACTACTACCAAAAGTTGGGCGTTACTCCCTTCATCAATGCTGCCGGGACTTACACCGTGCTTTCTGCGTCTACGATGCCTGATGAAGTGCAGGCGGCGGTGGCGCTGGCCGCACAGCGACCGGTCAACCTGAACGAATTGCACGACGCCGCGGGCCAGTACCTGGCGAAGCGATTGCGTTGCGAGGCTGTCCTGATCACCGCCGGCGCCGCCGCCGCGCTTGTGGTCGGGACTGCCGCATGCGTCACGACCGGCGCCGATCCTGCCATTCTCAGCATACCGACCGACATGAATGGGCTGAAGAATGAAGTAATTGTCCAAAAGTCGCACCGCTATGGGTATGACCACGCCATCCGCAATTGTGGAGTGCGCTTTGTTGAAGTGGAAACCCTCGAGCAGTATGAGCAAGCTTTCAACGAACGGACGGTAATGACTCACTTCTTTAACGCTGGTGAGGAGCACATCAGCCGCGAAGACTGGTTGCGTGTGTCCCACCAGCATGGAGTCCCATGTTTCAACGACGCTGCGGCCGATGTTCCGCCGATTTCGAACCTGTGGAACTACACCCAGATGGGATTTGACCTGGTGACATTTTCCGGAGGCAAGGGCCTGCGTGGCCCGCAGTGTACGGGATTGCTGCTTGGCAGAAAGGACCTGATCGAAGCCGCCAGGAAAAACAATTCGCCGAACTCGAATACTATCGGGCGCGGATTGAAGGTGGCCAAGGAGGAAATTGTCGGTCTGGTGGCTGCCGTGGACTGGTTCCTGGCCCAGGACGATGCCGCCATGGAAGCCGAGTACCGCCGGCGGGCGGAGCGGATTGCCGGGCAGCTGAAGAGTATCCCCACTGTGCAAACTCAGATCTTTATCCCCCCTGTCGCGAATCATGTTCCCCATCTGCTGGTCACCTATGACCAGAGCCGGGTCAAGATCACCGGAGTAAAAGTAATGGAAAAGATGCGCCAGGGCACGCCCCGCATCGAACTGAATCCGGGAACCGGAGGCCCTCCCGCCAGCGCTGGTCTGCCCGGCGGCAGCAACACCATCGTGGTCGGAGTATGGATGATGCAGCCCGGCGAAGACCTGGTGGTGGCGAAGCGGCTGCGCGAGGTCTTGCAGGGCGCCGTGAGCTCCTGACAGACTCGAAGGAGCCTCCGATTAAGGGCCCGCTGTGAGAGACCCCAGCGGCGGGTACTCCATCAAGAGGCGCCTTGCCATACCTATCTGCTCAAGCAGTTGAACTTGACAAGTCAACCACCCCGAGCATGGTCTTATAATCCCCGTAGTGAAAATACGGCTCGGATATTGGAGATTGGAATGCCAAAAGAGAACATCCTCCAACTATTGAAAGATCCGGTCGCACAGGAGTTGCTAAATTCTAAGATACTGGCAAGGCTTGCTTATACCGGGCTGGACGGGTCTCCGCGAGTGGTCCCGATCTGGTTCCACTGGGATGGTCAGCAAGTCGTCCTGGGCTCTGCGCCGAGTTCGCCCAAGGTGAAGGCACTGGCAAGGGGCGCGAAGGTGGCACTGACCATCGATGAGGACAAATACCCGCCAAAGGTGCTGCTGGTAAGGGGCACGGCCAGAGTGGAGGTCATTGACGGCGTCGTGCCTGAGTACGCTGAGGCGGCCAGGAAGTATTTGGGAGAGGAAAAAGGGAGGGAGTGGGAGGAACAGTCGCGGGGGATGTACAGCCAGATGGCGCGCATCGCGATTGAGCCCGAGTGGGTGAAGATCCTAGACTTTCAGACTAGGTTCCCGAAGGCGATTGAGGAGGCATTTAGTAGAGGGAGGCCAGGGAGGTAGGACGAGGCTGGGTTCAACGACAGCCGACGGCGCATTTCTCGTTTCGATTAACTACTTTCTGCAACTGACTGGAGTCCACCACCGCATCACGTTCCTGAAGAAATTCCTGAACCTCCAATCGCAATAACGGTCCTTCCCCGGTCTCTTGGGCCCTAGTTCGAAGGACTCGCCATTGGCCGACGGGTGAACGGCTGGAACCCCAAACGTTCGCTGCCTTCTTCAATGAGATAGAACTTATCAGCTTCCACGTTGCGGAACGTTTGCTGCAGACCGCCGGGCCATTTGATCTCGACGGTTTCAGCGCGAGCGACCTTACCCAAGCCAAAATTGGCGCGCAGGTCGCTCTGCGATAGATAGCTCCCGCCGCCCTCGATCTCCCGAATCTGTGAAATGCCGCCAGCAAGGACCCGTATTCGCGCGCCCATCGCGTCATGGTTGCTCTTCGTTCCGATCAGCCTGAAATTCAGGAAGTGATTCCCGTTGCCGCCGCTGTTGTGGAGTAGCAGAGGTACATCCCCGTTGTTGGCGACCACGACATCCACGAATCCGTCATTATCGAAGTCCGCAAACGCGACTCCGCGACCGACGTAGGGAGATTGAAACCCGTTTCCTGCCGACTTGCTCACTTCCAGGAACTTGCCATTGTGTTGGTTGTGAAACAGAGAATTGGTTTGCTTGTATTGAATTCCAGGGGTCGCTTGCTCAACTTCCGGATAAACGTGACCATTGGCAATGAAGATATCCAGCCAGCCGTCGTTGTCGTAGTCGAAAAAGCCTCCCCCAAAGCTGAGTACCTCATGGGTCGCTCGGGTGATGCCGGCTTGATCACTGACCTCGTCGAAGAAGCCCTTGCCATCGTTCTGCCAAAGGTGATCGGAGGATCTCTGAAAATCGGAAATGTACAGATCGAGCCAACCGTCGTTATCAAAGTCTCCCAGCGAGATACACATGGCCGCCATAGTCTTTCCCTGTCCGGTAAGGGCCATGCCGCTGGCTAACCCTATTTCCTTGAATGTGCCATCGTGCTGGTTGTGGTAGAGGTAGGCATCGAGGCCGTCATTGGCGACGAATAGGTCGGGCCAGCCATCATTATCGTAATCGGCGGCGCCCACGGAGAGATTCTTGCCTTCGGGCTGGTAGATTTTGGCTTTAACGGTTACGTTTATGAAGGTTCCGTCTCCATTATTATGGTAGAGCGCGTCAGGGCTGCCCCGGTAAACACTGGGAGGGCAACTGCTTCGCACCCCTCCCAAGTCGCAATACCGTCGGTCGCCCAGATCGACGTAGCTGCCGACATATAGATCAAGCCGCCCATCGCGATCGTAATCAAAGAACGTCGCGCCCGAATGAAATGCCCCTGATTCTGAGCCAGCCACGCCGGCCTTGTCGGTCACATCAGTAAATGTTCCATGGCCATTGTTGTGATAGAGAACGTTGCGCCCGTACTGGGTAACAAACAGGTCGGGAAAACCGTCGTTGTCGTAATCGCCCCAAACACACCCTAACCCGTAGCCGGTGCCCGGAACGCCGGCCTTTTCGGTGACATCCGTGAAAGTGCCATCGCCATTGTTGCGATAAAGGGCATTGCGGACGGAAATGTCCCGGTTGTACAGGTCGCGGCCATTCACAAAGTAAATGTCCTGCCAGCCGTCCCCGTCAAAGTCGGCCACGCAAATCCCTGGCCCAAATTCTTCACGGTTGATGGAGATGCCCTTATTGCCTTTGAAGTGCACAAACCTGATGCCAGCCGACGCGGTAACGTTCATAAATTCAATCGAAGCCGATTGCGGTCCTTGTGCATGGAAGCTCGGAATACAGAGCAGACCAAAAAGCACCCATAGCAGGAAGAACGCTCGAAACAGGAGTTGGGCGTCTCGCCAGCCGCGCAGGCACCAGAGTATTGCCGAACAAATCGCAGTCGGCACCTGAGGGCTGTGCTCGCGGTTTTGAGGCGTCCTGACCACGGAGCGGAGGATAGCATTTCTCCCAGTGACGGGCTCGCGCAATCAGGAACCCGTGTGAACGACAGCGAGAAGGGGCTATAATTCCTGCTCAGGTTAAGCGGGCTCCGAGGCAAGCACATACACTTGATTCTGGCAGGCGACATTGGCGGCACCAAATGCAACCTGGCACTGTTCCAGGAAGCAGAAGCAGCTGCGCTTCAGCCGATTTTCCAGCGCCGGTACGCCACCCGCGACTTTTCACGATTTGAAGATCTGATCGAGCGCTTCCTCCGGCAGGCCGCGGAGCAGGGAGCCAAGGTTGTTGGCGAGGGCATCAACGCGGCGGGGTTCGGGGTGGCGGGGGCAGTCGTCGAAGGCCACCTTCACGCCAACAATTTGCCCTGGACTCTGAATCCGTCGGAGTTGGCGCGCAGGCTCGATCTCAGTCTGGAGAACATCGTGCTGCTCAATGACGTCGTGGCCACTGCCTGGGGCCTGGATCAACTCCCCGCGAAAGATCTGGCTGTTTTGAACCAGGGAGTCCTGCAGCCGAAAGCGACCCGAGCGCTGATGGCGGTTGGCACCGGCCTGGGTGAGGCCCTCCTGCTCTGGGATGGCCGGCAGTACAGGGTATTTCCGTCCGAGGGCGGCCTGGCGGGCTTTTCGCCACGAACCGATCGCGAGATCCAGCTTCTCATTCGCCTTAAGAAAAGACTGCCCCAGGTCTGTTGTGAGGACGTTCTTTCCGGGAGAGGCATTCGCGCTATCCACGAATTCCTGGATCCCGAGGTCCGTCATCCGTCGTTCGATGGCTCCGGCGGCGATCCCGCCCAGGAGATCACCGAACAAGCGTGCACTAACTCCTGCCAGGTTTGCGTGGCGACCCTTGATCTCTGGACCGAAGCGTACGGCTCCGAGGCCGGAAATCTTGCGTTGCGCGCCCTGGCCTTCGGTGGCGTCTATGTGGCTGGCGGGATCGCCCCAAAGATTTTGCCCAAGATGAAAGACGGCACATTCTTTCGTGCGTTCTGCGACAAGACCATGCTTTCTCCGGTGCTGGCGCGTATTCCGATCTATGTCGTTCTGAATGAGGGTGCGCCGGTTTGGGGAGCTGCTTATCAAGCGCTCGCTGCTGCCCGCTCCGGTGAACTACCGCAGTCTCAACGTAAGGCTAGCTAGTAGCGGGGAACGGAAATGCGCTTTTTAAGTCGTCCTGTTCCAGGATCGTTTTGCCTGCGACCTATGCGCAGATGACGAGTTCGCTTTGGGAGCGGCCCGATTTCGCGTGGCTCGTGCGTTATATACTGACTCGCGAGTGGAAAGAATTCATGGCTCAGAACGGTAGCAACGGAACTCCGGCCTACAAGAGAATCCGGGGTGTCATCTGGAAGCGCATCGAGGAGGGGCAGCTGAAACCCGGTGATGCAGTCGATTCTGAAAGAGAGCTGGCCAGGATCCACCAGGTAAGCTTGATGACCGCACGGCATGCCCTGACTTCGCTAGAGCGCGAAGGGGTGGTGGAGCGGCGGCGCGGCGCCGGCACTTTTGTTGCGCCGCCCAAGATCCACTTCAACAAGCTGATGAGCTATTCCGAGCAAATGGCCAGCCGGGGCCTGGTCGCCGCCTCGCAGCTTCTGTGCTGCAAGATCATTGACTATGAACCGGAGATTGCGGCCCGCCTTTCGGCGACGCCCAACAGCCGCCTAGTCAAGGTGGAACGTCTCCGGCATGCTGCCAATGAGCCCTTCGCTCTGGAAGCCTGCTACTTGTCGGCCGAAGAGTTTAGTGGCCTGACTTCCGCACCCCTGGGACGGAGCTCTCTGTTTTCTACCCTGGAACACGACTTCGGGGTCGAACTGGCACATGCCGATGAGGAAGTAGATGCGACCGCCGCGGATCCCAGAACGGCGGAACTTCTGGCCGTTGCGCGCAACGCTCCCCTGCTGCGAATTCGCCAAGTTATTTATTCGACCAAAGGCAAAGCCACCATCTACGTGCTCGGCTTCTACCGATCCGATCGCCACACGCTGCTAATCCGCAGATTCCGCTAAATCAGAGCGGCGCGGCTGTCCACTCCCGCTTGCGAGAAGCTCTGAAAGAGGCGGCCAAAGTCAGGATTGCGGCTGATATCGGACTCAGCGATTGAGGGGCCTCGCCTGACGTCTGATCTAGTTGAAATCTCCGAACAGGGCGAAAGGCGCGCCACCGGCCCCCCCTCGCCGGATTGGTCGGGAGAGGAGCAGATGTTTGAAGACATTGTCAGAGTCCGCGCTAAGAGTTGTGGTAACGCACTCTCCGATGTGGAAGCTCTGGTGGGCGCCAGGATTAACCCCCACGTACCCGGCCCGATAAGCAGATTTCGTTTGCCAACGCTCGGATTGTCAAAGACGCCGCTGCCGACCGGAGGAGGCCCGAAGGCGCTGGGATCAAACGTCTGGTTGCCGATGTGATATTTGTAGTTGCGCGTGACTACGGGTGAAATGATGGCTCGGCATTGTCGTCGCCCCCTTCATCCAGCGATGATACCTCGATGTTGCCTGGCTCGACCGGATTACCGTCGTCGCAGATCCAGTGCGGCGTGAAGCCAGTCCCGGTTTTGGCGAACATGTTGAACGTTGTCTGCCAAACCGCTAATGACGGGGTCCGCCCATTTCGACATCCCGATCCGAACCTCTTGCCCTGACCTTCTGGTGATTCAAACGACGAGTACCTTCCGTGTTCCGCACCAGAAGCAAAACCAATATCATTCCGACTAGCGGAACCAGTCCGGCAACGATGACAATGGGATCAAACGCATGCGTGGTCGTCGCCTGCCGAAGATCTGAGTAGTGGCCAATCAAATAGAACGCGACGATGGTGGCCAAACCTGATCCAGTCCCACTCAAACCGCTGACCGTGGCCACAGCCTCGCCCGGATATAGATCTGACGGAAGTACATTGGCTATAGTGCTGAAGGAGGCGTAGCAGAAAGTGGAGAGCGCAAACAGAGAAGTGATCAAGTACAGATTGGTGGTGAATATGGTGGGGATGAGCAGGGTCACGCCAATTCCGCCGAAGACAACGACCGCCTTGCGGGCGGCACCGAGAGACCATCCTTTCTTGATGAGGTAGCCGGATACTCCTCCACCAAAGAAATTTCCCAGATCCGCCGCGATAAATGGGACCCAAACGGCGAGCAGGCCATTTCGCAGATCAATGCCTTTGGCAACCAAGTAAATGGGAAACCAGTCGGCGACAAAGAACCACACCGGATCGGTGAACGTTTTCGCAACGATGACTCCCCAGGTTTGCCGAAGCGCCAACAAGTCGCGCAACTGCAGTCTCGAGTTGCCGGCCAATTCGGAGTCAGCCCGGTCCGCCGCGAGCATCTGGCGTTCCGCATCTGAGATGCGTGGATGCAGCGCGGGTGGATAGTACAACCATCGCCACACGACGAGCCAGAGAAGGCCGAGGCATCCAGGCACCGCAAACGCCGGACGCCATCCCCATCGGAAATAAATCCATAAAACGATGAAGGGAGCGATTGCACCGCCAACCGATGAGCCGCTATCGAACAAGGCAGTTGCCAATCCGCGCTCCTGTTTGGGGAACCATTCAGAGACCGCCTTGGTGGCTGCCGGCCAGTTTGCGGATTCGCCCGCACCCAGCAGGAGACGGAGGAACCCGAAACTGTAGAACCCGTTGGCGAGCGGAGTGAGAATGGAAATCAGTGAGTACGCTGCAACGCTGAGCGTTAGTCCCCTCCTGGTGCCGATTCGGTCGATCTGCCTTCCCAGAACGGTTTGACCGATGGAGTAAGCGAAACGAAATGCAATCACCAAATACGCGTAGTCCGTGTTCGACCAGTGATATTCCACCTTCAGATACGGCGCCAGCAGCGAAAGAGTCTGCCGGTCGATGTAATTAATTATCGTGGACGCGAACAGTGCTGCTCCGATCCACCAGCGCAGGGCGGGGATTGTGCGCCCGGTCGGTAGGTGGTCCGCTATCGCCATGACCACCGGATTGCGCAGCCCTGATTCATCCGCCCCCTTGCCTCGACGAAAGGCAGGCTCGAAATGTTTTCGACATGACGCTCCAGTCCTTCCTTGCCAGCTCGGGTCGCAAGCGACGGCCCGCTCTCCGACGCGTATCCGACAAGTCGGTCGCCGGTCGAGGGCGGAGGGTGGAATTCCTGTTTTTCAAATAATTGCCCAGTGCTGCACGTGGGGACGAACGTTGCCCGCAGAGCGGCGCTTTTCAATAGGTCTCTTCGCTGCATGTCCTCTACACTCGCGGTGAAGAGTCAGGCTACCAAAAAGCGTGATCTAAACGCGCACATAACCATTGACAACGGGCTGGTTTTGCCAGAAAGTAGCGAAAGCAAAGATATCGAAAGGAAAAGAAAGAAGCCAAGTCGACGCCGCGCCTACCAACAGCCCTGCTCCTGGCACTGCTCGGAACCGCCCAAGCTGCCCGGCCCATGCGGTCCGATCACTCCGACGAGACTTTCGTCTCTGATCCCGATCCACTGGGCATGAGTGTTGGGCTGTCCCGGCCTGGCAGAAGTCGGGGCTGAGAGTGCACCCCTGGATGACCTGGGAGCCGGTCAATGTGCTCGGTTTTCTTCGCTGACTACAGGAGGGCTTGCGTCCGGACTCCCCGTCAGAAAATGGCGTGATCAACCGGGTGATGGTAGTGATCCCCTGGTTCAGCCGCAACCAACAGATGGAGAAAATACGTGATCAATCGCCGGCGGTGGCTGTATGGCCTTGGAATGGCGTTTGGGGCTGCGATCCCGACCGGAACTGCGGCGTCAGCCCAAGCCGCCGGTCAGGATGCGGCAGCTCAGCAAGATACTCGGTACAACCGGTTGGCATTGACGGATTACGAACCCAGAAGCATGCTCCAGGTGTCCCATACCCGGGTTGAGAAGTCGCGCTTTCCTCTAATCGATATCCATACCCACATCTCGGTTTCCACCAGGTCCGACAGTGGCATCGAACTGGCCGCAGAGCGGCAATACCTGGGAACGCCAAATGAACTGCTTCAGGTGATGGACCGCAAGAACATTCGCGCCATGGTCAACTTGACGGGAGGGTTCGATAACGGATTGCATGATGCGGTCACGAAATATGACAAGGCTTTTCCCGGGCGCTTCTATTCTTTCGCCGAGCCTTCCTATTCCAAGTTCAAGCAACCTGATTACCCGCGGGTTCAGGCCGATGCGATCGCGCAGGGCCACCGCGACGGTGCGAGAGGGCTGAAAATCCGTAAAACTCTTGGACTGTACCTGCGAGAAAACATTACCTCTGGAACGCTGGTGAAAATTGACGATCCGAGATTCGATCCCATGTGGGATGCCTGCGCCCAACTCCATATGCCGGTCGCAATTCACGTCTCCGACCCCCTCGCGTTTTTTACCCCTACCGACCGCTTTAACGAGCGTTACGAAGAGCTGAACAACCATCCCGATTGGTCGTTCCACGACCATGATTTTCCCAGCAATGCGGACCTGTTGGAGGCCCGCAACCGGGTTATGGCACGCCATCCCAAGGCTCAATTTATCGTTCTGCATGTCGGAAATTTTTCCGAAGATCTGGCAAACGTGTCCCAGAACCTCGATCGCTTTCCGAACATGACTGTCGATACGGCCGCGCGAGTTGGTGAACTGGGGCGACAGCCTCGAACCGCGAGAAAATTTTTCGACAAGTATCAGGATCGGATCCTGTTCGGAACCGATGCGACGCCCCATGGAGATGAATTCCCCCAGCAGGTCTTCAACGACGAACTGTACGAGATCTACTACCGGTTTCTTGAAACCGATGATGAGTACTTCGACTACGCTCCGGCGAAAGTGCCACCGCAGGGGCGCTGGCGCATTTACGGCATTGAGTTACCGGAGCCGATTTTGCGCAAAGTGTACTACGATAATGCCGCTCGGTTGCTGGGAATTAACATCTGATGACTTCCGCGCGACGATGCCTGGTTTTTTTGCTGTTCGCAGCCCTCACGGCGGCCAGTGCGCAGGTCAGTGTCTGGCAAGGAACATTGACGCTGCCTACATACGAAGAAGGACCGCCCGATCCTAACCCGCCATTCGATCAGTTCGCCACGAATCGCTTCAACTATCCATATACCTTGCGCAATAACCTTACCGACCGCCGCGTCGACCATGAATGGCGGGCCATCTACCTGGAAAATGAATATCTGAAGTGTTCCGTGTTGCCGGATATTGGCGGGCACCTCTACACATGTGTCGACAAAATCAACAGCAAGCCAATTTTCTATGCGAATCCTTCGATAAAAAAGGCCGAGATCGGCTATCGCGGAGCCTGGGCTGCGTTCGGGATTGAATTCAACTTTCCGGTTTCTCACAACTGGGTCTCAATGTCGCCGGTGGATTTTGCTTTCGCCAAGCAGGACGACGGCAGCGCCGCCGTGACGGTGGGAAATATCGATCGCGTCTACGGAATGCAATGGACTGTGGAACTGGTGTTGCGGCCAAAGTCCACGGTGCTCGAGCAGCGCGTGACCCTGAACAATCGCAGCGATGTAAGACATCGTTTCTACTGGTGGAATAATGCGGGAGTGGAAGTCTGGGACGATTCGCGCATCCAGTATCCGATGCGATTTGCCGCCAGCCACGGTTTTACCGAGGTGCAGCCGTGGCCGGTGGAGGCGGATGGCACAGATCTAAGCTTGATCAGGAATCACACCAAAGGTCCGGTGTCGCTGTTCGTGCTCGGCAGTCGGGAGCCTTTCATGGGAGTGTGGAATCCGCGAACCAACGCGGGCACGGTGCACTTCGCCGACTACGCCGAGCTTCCGGCCAAGAAAATCTGGTCCTGGGGGGTCGATGCTGACGGCCTGGATTGGCGGAAAGCATTGTCTGACAATGAGAGCGGGTATGTAGAAGTGCAGGCTGGTCTGTTCCGCAATCAGGAAACCTATGCATTCCTTCAACCAAGGCAGACGATAAGTTTTTCTGAGTACTGGATGCCGGTTCGCGAGATAGGGGGAATCGCGCGCGCGAATCTCGCCGGCACGCTTCAGCTCGGTCGCAAGGACACTGCGCTGATGGTCGGGCTTAACGTCAATCACCCGATTAAGAACGCCTCGCTGCGAATCTTGGACGGAAACCAACGGATGTTTGACCAGAACGCCGATCTTTCGCCCGAACGGGTCTGGTCGCACGAACTGCGATTGGCGAATCCGCGGGACAAATATACCTTCGAACTTCGGGACGAGCGCGGCGCGGTGCTTCTAAGGCAGACCGAAGACGAATACGATTGGACGCCGGTCGCGGACGTTCAGGTGGGACCGCAAACTACCTATCGCATACTTCCGGCGGAGAAGCGGAGCGAGGGCGATTGGATCCAGCTCGCCAACCAGCAGGAACTCGAAGGAAGACTTTTGCAAGCCCTCGAAACCTACAAACAAGCACTTACAAAATATCCTGACAGCTTCGGTGGGCAGAAAGCAGCCGGCCGCCTGTGTGCCAGCCTACTGCGCTTTGCCGAGGCAAAGACATATCTGGAAACGGTTCATGCCCGCGACACAAGTGATGCGGAAGTCTCCTATTACCTGGGCGTTGCGTACGAGGGTCTCGGAGAAGCTCGGCTGGCACGCCTGGCCTATGAGGAGGCCCACCGCCTGCCCTCATTCCGAGCAGCGGGCGCGCTGCGGTTGGGGGAACTCTCTGCCCGCGAAGGCGATTTGAATCAGGCAGAGGCTTACCTGCAGGCAGGTCTGTCGGCCGCGCCAAATGATGTTCGCACTGCTGAAGAACTGGCGGCGGTCCGCCACGCGCTTGGAAAATCGGAGGCAGCGCACCATTTCGCTCAGGAATGGTTGACACGGTTCCCGCACAGCTATTTTCTGCGTGAGGTCCTGGGAACTCCGGACTTGAACCATCTCGCCAACGATGCTGAACGCGTGCTCAATGTCGCCGTTCAGTACGTGCGCCTGGGCATGTACCAGCCGGCTCTTGAAGTGCTCTCGCGACAATATCCGGCGATGGTGCCGGATGAGGGTGAACCCGGGTTACTTCCGCCCCGGCGCCATCCGATGGTTGCATACTTTCAGGCATATTGCCTGGAGAAGCTTGGGCAATCTGCGTCGCTTCCCTACCAGTCGGCTTCCGAACTTTCTACTCTGTACGTCTTCCCCAGCCGTGCCGAAGAACTGGACGTGCTACGAGCGGCGATTCGGAGCAATGCCTCGGACGGCACCGCTCATTATCTTTTGGGTACGCTCTACTTCTCGCGCGGCTTGACCGATGAAGCGCTGGTGGAATGGAACGCGGCGCGCAGGTTCGCCCCCGAATTACCGGTTGTGAATGCCAGCATCGGGCTGGCTCACCTGCACGTGAAGAACGATCCCGAGCAAGCGCTCGCCGCATTTCGCGAAGGGCTACGCAACGATCGCAACAATGTCGAACTCTATGAGGGAACCGACCAGGCGCTCAGCCTGCTGAAACGACCTGCTCGCGAACGAGTGGAAATGCTGGAGCTTTACCCGGACCGCGCAAATATGCCGACGCGGCTGATCTATGAACTCATTTTGAATTTGGCGGAAGCCGGCGACTACGACGCTGCGACGGAACTGTTCCGAAACAGATTTTTTGCCCGGGAAGAGGGTGGAACCAACGTCCGCCAGGTTTGGATCGAAGTTCAGTTGCAGCACGCGCTGTCGTCGGTGCGAAGTGGGCATTGTAGCGAAGCTTTGTCGGCCCTTGAGCATTTGCCGTCGGAAGTGCCCGAGTTACCCTTCACCCGCGATGGTCTGGAGCCGATTTTGCGCTCCGCTCGAACGAATTATTTGGTGGGGGAGATCTATGGCAGCTGCGGCCAGGAGGGGAAAGCAAAATCTCGATTTGAGCTTGCCGCGACTCAGCATAGTCCTAATGAGATTGTCTGGGCCTACCTGTCGGCGCGAAAACTGCCAGGCTTTGACCAGGGTCAGTGGCAGCAGCGACTTGAGTCCGCGCGGGAGAGCGCCTTGAGCTTCAGCCAGACCAGTTCGCTGCCGGGCTGGTGGTTTTACAACTGTGGATTGATCAGTACTGCACTCGGTCATGCCGCGGACGCCGAGGCTGAATTCCGTAGTGCTCTTCTGATGCCAGATCATCTGTTGTCTTATCACTTCACCCGGCTGGCTCTTGCCCATCGCTCGCCCTGAGGTGCTTGCGGTGTGAGGGCAACGAAATGCTGTTGGTATATTGCGCCGCTACAGGGGCATCTTGATGAACGGCTTGCTTAAGGTCTTCGCAGCTGCGTGGTGGCGGTGGCCGCCGACAACCGGGTTGAAAGCAACCAGGCCTCCGAAGATGTGTGTGTGCATTTTGGCCAGATTTCACTCGATGCGAACCGTGCTATTGCGATAGTCTGAGAATCGCAAGGCAAAGAGAATGAGTCTCGCAAACGGGAGAGAGAGTGTTCTCGATGACGGAGTCCGGAATAGATCTAAATAGAATCTACGATGCGGTCGTGGTCGGATCAGGCGCGGCTGGCGGGATGGCGGCGCATGTCCTAACCACCCACGGCTTACAGGTTCTGCTGCTCGAAGCGGGAAAGAAACTTCCGATCGAACAGGAATTGCGTTCGATGCAATGGCCCTACGAAAATCCGTATCGCGGAGATCTCCCGCCAGACCGCCATTCTCTCAGTTTCAACGAATACACTATCCGCAAGCCTCCTTACGGTCCGGGCTTTGAAAAATCCAAGCATCTCCACAGCTATATCGGCGACACCGACTACGTGAAGAACATCGTGGTTGATGAGCGCGAGAATCCCTTCACGGGCACGAACTACGCCTGGGTTCGGGCGCGCTGCCTAGGTGGCAAGACAAACATCTGGGGACGTCTGGCCCTTAGGCTCTCCGACTACGATTTCAAGGCCAAGAGCCGTGATGGTTACGGAGAAGATTGGCCTATCAGCTACAGCGATCTGGCCCCTTACTATGACAAGGTGGACTTGTACCTCGGCATCACCGGCGTGAAGGAAAACCTCCCGTATCTCCCCGACAGCATATTTCAGCGTCCCACCAAACTGAACTGTGCTGAAGTCACGCTCAAGCAAGGCCTTCAGAAAATGGGCCGAGTACTCACGCAGTACCGTGCGGGTGTCACCAGCGACGGACTGAAGCACAACCAGTATCGCAGCCGTTGCTTTGGTCGCGGTGCCTGCGAACGCAAGGGCGGCTGCGACATACATGCCGCGTTCGACTCGCCTACCGGCTTGATATACCCCGCCATGGATACGGGCAACCTGACGCTGCGCACGAATGCGGTGGTTCGCGAAGTTACAGTTGACCCCAAGACGGGCAAGGCTAGTGGTGTGCACTTCATGGATTCCGAGACCATGAAGGACTATACCGTCCGCGCCAGAGTGGTGATCGTAGCAGCTTCGACGCTGGAGTCGGCTCGCCTTCTGTTGCTCTCAAAGTCGCGGCTTTATCCCAATGGATTGGCAAACTCGAGCGGCCACGTGGGCCATAACTTCTGCGAACACGTCATGGGCCCGGGCGTGGTTGGCCAGGCGAAAGATCTCGTCGGCAAGGCGCCCACGCTCGATGACGGCCGGCCGGGAGGTTTTTACCTTACCCGGTTTCGAAATCTGACGGAAAAGCACCCTAAATTCATCCGGGGGTACGGCTTTGAAGGGGGGAGCGGCGCCAGGATGTTTCCGGAGGGCACAGACAGGCACGGATTTGGCGCGTCATTCAAAGAAGAGGTGCGCCAGAACCAGGGTTCTTACATAAGCATGGGCGCATTCGGCGAAGTGTTGGCACGCTTTGAAAACTACGTCGATCTGGATCCTGTGGTGAAAGACAAGTGGGGCATCCCGGCCTTGCGCTTTCACTACAAATTTGGCGACAACGAGCACCGCATGGCCGAGGATATGAAAGAGACGGCCCAGGAGATGTTCGAGGCCGCAGGCTTCAAGATTGTGCGTGTTAGCAGCCGGGTGCTTACCGAGGGCTGGTCCATCCATGAACTGGGCACCGCGCGCATGGGCAGCGATCCGAAGACGTCGGTTCTGAATCAGTTTCAGCAGTCCCATGACGTCAAAAACCTGTTCGTGGTGGATGGCAGCGCTTTCGTGAATGCCAGTTGTCAGAATCCCACATGGACCATCATGTCGTTGTGCTGGCGCTCCTGCGACTATCTCGCAGACCAGCTCGGGAAAGGCAACCTGTAAGGAGAGTCAATGTCCACAAACGGCCCAATCAATCTGAAACAGGATCGCCGCCAATGGCTGAAGACTTCCGCCACGGTTCTCGGCGCATCGCTCTTGCCGCTGCCGGCCATGCCTTCGGAAATGGCCCAAGCGGAAACCGCGCCAGCCGCGCTGCAAGCGAAGCCCGGCCAAACCAGATCTGCCGCGCGATTCTTCACTACTGCACAACACACGCTGGTTGAAGAGTTGTCGGAAACGATTATTCCCGCCGATAGTCACTCCGGGGGCGCGAAGGCTGCCAGGGTTGCCGACTACATCGAGCAAGTTCTGCGCGAAAGCCCAGATGACAATCAAAAATCGACCTGGCGGGAAGGGCTCCGCCTGATCGATCTCATGAGCCAGCACTACAATGGGAAATCCTTTGCCGATTCCAGCTCCGAAGAAAGAATCGCGGTTCTCACTGTCCTTTCCGACAACGATTACATGACCGATCTTCCCGAAGTACGATTTTTCCGCGATCTGAAGCACCTGACCGTTCGAGGCTATTACACGTCAAAGATCGGCATTCACGACGAACTGGAATACAAGGGCAATCGCATTCTGACGGAGTATGTCGGCTGCGACGACCCAACGCCAAAGTCTCGATAGTCGCGTCGAAATAAGTAAAGGAGGTCCACTTGAAATCGGCGATCTTGTGCTCGTCCCTTTGCCTGATCCTGGCGGCCTGTGTGTTGAGCTCTGCTTCCGCATCCGCTGCTTCCGGAGCGAAGCCGGAAAATGACGGATGGATTCCTCTATTCAACGGGAAGGATTTCAACGGCTGGTATACCTATCTGGATTCCAGCGGCAAAAGCAAGGACCCGAAAGGTGTCTTCAAAGTAGAGAGCGGCATGATTCATATCCTGGACGTTCCCATGGGCGATGGAAAATCGGACAATGGCTACCTTGCGACGAATCAGGATTTCTCCAATGTCCGCATCCACGCCGAGTACAAGTGGGGTGTGAAACGTGCTTCGCTAGGCAAAAGGAATAGCGGTTTGCTCTATCTTGCGGTGGGACCTGACGCGATCTACCCGACATCCCTGGAATGTCAGATTGAGGAGACGGATGTCGGAGATCTGTGGATTGTCAACGGTGCTTCGGTAACAGCCTTCTTCATAAGCCCCTCGCTGCCGATGTATGACGACGATATGCAGGCCGGCACTCGTGTCCGCAGCGCACCAGGCGACTCCAGCCGCGTGCTGAAGTCCGGAGACTTCGAGAATCGCGATGGCTGGAATGCCGTGGAGGTAGTGATCCAGGGAGATCGGTCCACGCATCTGGTAAATGGCCGGATCGTGAACAGCGCCCATGACATTCAGCAGCCCGACCCGAAGAACCCCTCCCACATGATCCCGCTGACGAGCGGACGGATACTCCTGGAAGCTGAAGGCTCCGAAATCTGGTTCCGCGATATCAGGGTCAAGCCGCTGGGGACGTCGGCGAAACCCTAGCGGCCGCTCGGCATATTTTGATTTGTATTCCGTAAGGGAAGGCCGTAGGTACACTTTACAAGGAGCTCGACCTAGCGAATGGCGAACCATGGCAGAGTAAAAGTCGGAATCATCGGATCACAATTTCAAGCGGATATTCACGCCGCATCGCTGCAAATCATGCCGGACGAGGCGGAGGTCGGCGCCGTAGCTTCCCCCACACCGGGCCACGCGGCCGCATTCGCCAAGAAATTTGGCATCCCACGCGTGTTCACCGACTACCGCGAGATGCTCAAAGAAGAAGACATTGAGATGGTGACCATCGCGGCCCCGAATAGCCTGCATGCACAAATGGCTAAGGATTGCGCCGCTGCAGGTAAACATATCGTCTGTGAAAAGCCTCTGGCCATGACCATCGCCGAGGGTGAGGAGATGATCGCCGTGGCGAAGCGCCAGGGCGTTCTGTTGATGTACGGAGAGGAGCTTCTGTTCACGCCGAAATATTTGAAAGCGAAAGAAATGGCGGATGGCGGCGCCTTCGGAAAAATCTATCTCGTGAAGCAAAGCGAAAAGCATTTCGGTCCGCACAGCGAGTGGTTCTGGGATGTGAATCGCTCCGGCGGCGGCGCGTTCATGGACCTGGGCTGTCACGGCATTGCCTTCTGCTACTGGTTCCTTGGCCGTTCCGCCATCAAATCGATCTATTGCCAGATGGGTACCTACGTTCACGGCGACAAGACTCAAGCCGAAGACGATTCGCTATGCATTCTTGAGTTTGCGAACGGCGCGGCAGCGTTGATCGAGAATAGTTGGGCGCGCCGTGGAGGCATGGATGATCGCATCGAGGTCTACGGCGAGGCTGGCGTAACCTACGCCAACCTGCATATGGGCAACGCGCTGCCCACCTATAGCGAAAACGGCTACGGCTATGCCGTCGAGAAAGCCCCTACCACCAAAGGCTGGACCTACCCTGTCTTCGAGGAACTCTGGAACTACGGCACGCCGCAAGAACTGACCCACTTTGCCCGCTGCGCCCGGGGGAAAGAAACCCCGCAAGTCACCGGAGAAGATGGCTTAGTCGTGATGCACGCGCTCTATGCGGGATACGCCTCCGCCGGTGAAGGACGAAAAATAGGGCTGCCGTTCCAGGCACCGGGGGTGAAAAAGCCCATCGATCTCTGGTTGAATGGCCCGGCACGGCAGCGGGCCGTACAGCCATGAGTATTGAGTAGCGAGTTACGCAAATTCACCGACTGGTGCCCACCGACATGCCCATCGCAGACAGAATTCGCCTCAGCCTCATGATGTTCCTCAATTACGTAATCTGGGGATCCTGGTACGTCACGCTCGGCGCCTATCTCACCATCAACCTGAAATTCACCGGAACGCAGACCGGCGCCGTGTTTGGAACGACCGCGTTAGCCTGCATGATCTCGCCTTTTTTTGTCGGCTTGATCGCGGACCGGTTCTTTGCGTCGGAGCGAGTTCTCGCTGCTTTACATCTGGTGGGCGCGGTGCTTCTCTTCTTTGTCACCAAAGTGACCAGCTTTGGCGCCGTTTATGCCTTGATGTTCGCATACTGTCTCTGCTACTTCCCAACCATTGCCCTCACCAACTCGCTCACTCTGCAACACCTGAAAGACACGGGTCGCGATTTTCCTTTGATTCGCGTTTTCGGCACACTGGGATGGATCGCGATCGGTGTAACGATCGGACGTCTCGGAGTCGAGACATCCACGGTTCCGTTTCTGCTGGCTGCAGGAGCGTCGGTCGTGATGAGCATCTTCAGCCTCACGCTCCCGCACACTCCGCCGCCCAGCAAGGGCCAGTCTGTCACCCTCCGGCGTGTCCTCGGACTCGATGCGCTGGTGATGCTCAAACGGGCGTCGTTCGCGGTTTTCGCCGTGGCCTCGATTCTGGCCTGCATTCCACTCACGTTCTACTTTTCATTTACGAATGCCTATCTGAATGAGCTTCACGTCCCGAATGCCGCCGGCAAGATGGCCCTGGGACAGGCTTCCGAAGTTGTGATGATGCTGCTGATGCCTTTCATCCTGCGGCGCGTTACCGTCAGGAGCATCCTGACCATGGGCCTGCTTGCCTGGTCGGTACGTTACATGCTGCTCGCCTACGGCAATCCGGATAGTGGCATCTGGATGTTCTATGTGGCCATCCTGCTGCATGGCATCTGTTACGACTTCTTTTTCATGACCGGGCAGCTTTACACGGACCAGGAAGCTCCCGTCAATCTACGAAGTGCCGCGCAAGGATTGATTACATTCCTGACCTATGGAGTCGGGATGCTGATCGGCTCTCTGATTGCGGGCCGAACGGTCGACTATTTTACTCACACCGCCGGACTCGTCGTGGTCCGCAACTGGCAGGCGTTCTGGATGACGTCCGCGTTGAGCGCTTTTCTTATCCTGCTGCTCATCGCCATCTTCTTCCGCAGCCGCAGCAAAATCGCAACCGCGAGCCCGGCCGCCTCGGAATTGCTCGCGTAGCTAGTGATGCGCCATCACGGTTGCCGGCACCGATGCCAAAGACAAAGAACAGTCCAGACTTTAAATGCCTTCGACGCCGGACTATCATTTCAGAGAATGGCCTCAAATTCTTCCGAGCGGTTCGCAGTGAGGAGTGGTCGCAATGGCTACGATTAACCTTGCTATCAACGGACGCCCCTGCACGGTCGACGCCGATCCTCAAACCAGCCTTCTCACGATATTGCGCGAGAACCTTGATCTGATGGGAACCAAGTACGGCTGCGGGGAGGGTCAATGCGGAGCCTGCACCGTCTTGATCGATGGAAGGGCCCAACGGTCTTGCATCACACGAGCCGAAACCGTTGCCCAAAAGAAAATCACCACCATTGAAGGTCTTGCGCGCGGTGAACAGCTCCACCCCGTGCAGGCTGCATTTCTCGAAGAAGGCGCAATGCAATGCGGGTACTGCACCCCAGGAATGATCATGTCTGCGGTGGCGCTGCTCAATCGAAATCATCATCCCACGCAAAGCGAGGTCATCAACTTCCTGGACGGCAACATCTGCCGCTGTGGGACCTACTCCCGCATCATCAGCGCGATCCAGAAGGCTGCGACAATGCTGGCTGAATCAGAAGCGGGGAAGGGAGGCAGGCAATGAGCGAGAGTACAAGTGTCCCGGCTCCCTGGAGGGAACCCGAGCGTTACGAACTTACGTCTGAGCCTGTGTACCACTTTGATCTCGACCGGCGCGTTTTTTTCAAGTTCCTGGGCGCCGGCGTTCTGGTGGTTTCCATTCTCAAGCCGACTGCCTGGTCGCAGGAATCCGGCAGAACGAGGGCAGGGAAGGGTGACGCCCTGCCTAGGGAAATTGACGCCTGGTTGCACATTGGAGAGAACGACAGAGTCACGGTGTACACGGGGAAGGTGGAGGTAGGTCAGAACATCCGCACCTCGCTGAGCCAGGCTGTCGCCGAGGAACTCCATCTTCCGCTTGAAAAAATCGACCTGGTAATGGGAGACACTCAGCTCACACCTTTCGACATGGGTACGTTCGGAAGCCGGACAACGCCCACCATGAACCTGCAACTGCGCAAGGTGGCTGCTGCCGCCTGCGATCTGCTGATTGGTCTCGCAGCTGTCCAATGGCAGACGGATCGCCAGCACCTGGTTGCTGCCGATGGCAAGGTTTTGGATCCGAAGAGCGGGCGATCCGCAGAATATGCCGCACTGATTAAGGGACAGCAGCTTACCCAACACATAGCGGCCGAAGATCCGCTGATCCCCGCCGTCAGTTGGACGGTGATGGGCCAATCCCTCCCCAAGGTGGTTGGGGTTGATTTTGTGACTGGGAAACACCGCTATCCATCGGACCAGAAGTTACCCGACATGTGGTATGGCAAGATACTGCGCCCGCCTTCCTTTGGAGCGACGCTTCTCGCGTTGGACTCGAAACCGGCAGAACAGATGGGTGCTGTTGTGGTCCGCGACGGTAATTTTGTCGGTGTCGCCGCGCCGAGCTTCAGGCTTGCCGTGGCCGCGATTGCTGCCCTTCACGCCGATTGGAAGTCCGAACCGCAGCCTTCAAGCAAAGAGCTCTTCGACTATCTGAAAAAGAATACAGCTGGGGGCACGGACTCCTCCGGCGACGGTGACCGCTATGACACCGGCAAAGTGGATGAAGCCTTGGCTTCCGCCAGCCTGCGTCTGCAACAGACGTACACGGTGTCTTACATCGCGCATGTGCCCCTCGAACCTCGCGCGGCGCTGGCGAAGTGGGATGGGGATAGCCTGACGGTCTGGACCGGAACCCAACGCCCGTTTGGAGTGCGCGGCGAACTGGCCGAGGTGTTTCGGATTCCCGAGGATCGGGTGCGGGTACTGATGCCGGATACCGGCTCTGCCTATGGCGGTAAGCATACGGGAGAGACGGCAATCGAGGCAGCACGGCTGGCGCGCGCGGCCAAGCGCCCGGTTAAGGTGGTGTGGACCCGGGAAGAGGAATTTACCTGGGCATACTTTCGCCCCGCTGGCGTGATTGACGTTGTGGGAGGGGTTCGGGGCGACGGCACGATCTCGGCATGGGAGTTCCACAACTACAATTCCGGTTCTGCGGGAATTCGCACCTACTATGAGATTCCGAACCAGCGCATCGTCTTTCACCCCGCGCGCTCTCCGTTACGGCAAGGATCGTACCGCGCGCTCGCGGCTACGGCAAACCATTTTGCGCGCGAGTCGCACATGGACGAATTGGCGCATGCCGTGAAAATGGATCCATTAGAGTTCCGCATGAAGAACCTGAAGAACGAAAGGCTGCGCGCGGTTTTCGAGGCGGCTGCGGGCAAGTTTGGCTGGGGAAAGCGAAGAGCCGCGCCCGGTGAGGGATTTGGAATGGGCGGCGGCTACGAAAAGCTGGGGAATATTGCGACCTTCGCCGAGGTCAATGTGGATCGCAAAATCGGCGCCGTGAAAGTTGTCCGCATCGTTTCTGCTTTCGAGTGCGGGGCCATTGTGAACCCCGGCAACCTGCGCAATCAGGTCGAAGGATCGAACATTCAGGGGATGGGTGGAGCCCTTTTCGAAGCCATCGAGTTTGAGAACGGCAAAATCCTCAACGGCAGGTTGTCGCAATATCGCGTTCCGCGATTCAGCGACCTTCCCGCGATCGAGACCGTTCTGCTCGACCGCAAGGACCTTCCCTCGGTCGGGGCGGGCGAGTGCCCGATGATCGGTCTTGCCCCAGCGATCGCGAATGCCATCTTTCACGCGACCGGGGTTCGGCTCCGCTCGCTGCCGCTGGTTCCCAGCGGTCTGAAAATCACCTGAGACCTCAACCGTCAGAGTCGCTCAATCGTCAGGAGATCAGGTTCGCCGGCAAAGTACTTTTGTAAGGCGTCATTGAAGACCTTATTTTCGGATGTAGCGCTGGCAAACAAAGTCATTGAAGATCGGAACTTTAGATAGTCCGGGTATCCGAAAATCTGCTCGATCGAACGTCCCTCCGCAAGGATCACAAACTCGGTACACTCCCTGAGTCGCGGCCCGAGAACCGGATGTTTCAAATACATCTCGGCTTCCTCCCGAGAAGAGATGGCGAAATCAACCGCCATCGGACTGTTTCCTAATCCTTGAAGCTGAGGGAAAATGAACCACATCCAGTGGCTTTGTTTCTGGCCCTTCCGCAATTCAGCGCATACCTGCTCGAACACTGGGTTCTGGGCGTCCACGAAGCGTTGCAGATTATGAGGATCATTCACACTCGTCATCTACGGCTACCTTATTATCTTGCCGCGCAGGACCGTGATTGAAGCAGATGGCAGCTCATATGGCGCGCCCTCACGGCCATTCAGCGTGGACGTCACCGCCGGGCCGTCCGGATCGGCATGACCCTGCTTCCTTGCGGGATGCCACTGATACTGAGCTTTTCCGAACGTGATCATGGTTACTGGCCCGGCAAAGAAGCGGTCGGATTTGGCAACGCTGTCATGGAACGTGATGCGCACGGGATGAGGGTGGTCGTAGTCCTTGTTGATCAGCATGAGTGACCACTGGCCGTCGGGCCGGAGCACGGCATAGGCTGTCACCAGCACATGACCCTCCACATCCTTTACATCGCTTGAGGCAGCGAAGATTCGATGCTCGGCGTCAACCGGTTGCGCCCACTCCTGCGTGAGGAGTTGTGCCGCGAAGAATTGCGAGGTCCGAGACTTGATTTCATATTTCTCATCCACCATAAACATGTGGTAGGTTCCCCAACTGTTGGCGCAGGCCGGGTGCGGCGGAGAGTATGACAGCGCATGATAGTAGAAGGTTCCCTTGCCTCCCGCGGTCAGAAAGCCTGCGAAGGTGTCGCTCAGCCACAGAGCCCCGAATACTTCCACCGACGCTTCGCCGCCATGAGCGTTGGTTTCGGTGTCCAGCAAGGGCACTTCGGGCGGCAGGCCATCGTCTCGCCACACCTGCATGATGTGAGTGAGCAGCTGTGGCTCCTGGTACAGGTTCTTCCACGGTGTCTCGCAGCCGTCGTAGGGATAGTGTTCAAAGGACATGAAGGCCAGGTCGGCCAGCCGGCCGTGGGCCTTCAGATAGTCCAGAAAGCGGCCAAACCAGGAGGTTTTCCCCTGCGCATCCGCCCAGACTTTGATGTCGTCAGTAACTCCCTCAAATACAGGTCCCCCTAGCTTGAGAGTCGGGTCCACGCGATGCAGCGCCGCGGCCCACTGCAAATAAAAAGCGCCGTAATCTTCGGGCTGCATGTATTGGCCATCGGGTTCTTCTCCCATTTCGACATACCAGATCGGATAGCCACGCTGCTTCAAGTAGCCGATCTCCGCTGCAGAGTCTTCCGGCGTGCCGTAGAGCATGGCGACCGGAATCACCGCCGGCAGCCCCCGTGTGATCCCGCTGGTGTAGAAGAGATCGAAACCCGGCTGATCTCCTGACTCCATGCGATCGGGCGCAACATACAAATCTGATGGCTCATGCCACGGATCAACCGAAGAGCAATAGGTGAGTGACTGCCGCTGATCGGGACTGTGGTGAAGCAGATCCTTGAAGTTTCCCCGATCGTCCATTGTTCCCAGGTAAAGCTCCCGGATCGCGTAACCCAGGCAGTTGCGGCGATCGCTCGGGCCATGAGAGTCGCAGGTGTTCGAGGACTCGGTCATCAGCACGCGGACGAACCTGATGCTCGCCATCGAGGAAGCCAGCGGAAGAGTTACGGTACCGCCCTTCCCTCCGCTCACCGCCCCAGAGGCGAATTTGTTCCATTGGCCGCTGCCCTGGTCATCCATGGCGTCTTCACCGGTCCAGTATTCGACCTGGTAAGTCCTTGCGTATGGTGCGGCCCAGACAACCCGGACCGCGTTCACCTCTTGCTTCTTGCCCAGGTCCACCACGACCCATTGCGGGTGGAGGGAATCCTCTTCACCGGTGAATGCTTTTGTGAGATAGGGATTGCTCTTCCAGTAGGTACTGAGGTCGCCGTCATCGAGACGTGAGAAGCCGTCGAATTCCGTTCCGCCGTTTCGGGTGAAGCCGCGGTGCCGGAGCGAATAGCCATACGAGTGCTGGATCAAGTCCGCCGTCGGCCTTGCATTTCCGGTGAAGTACCCTCGGCCCGACGGATCGCTCCAGGTTCCCCTGGGATTCCAGTGCCAGGCTTGGACGAACAACTCGGTGTTCTGCCGATAACTAACCGCACCCCACCCCGCCGACAAGACCTGCTTGAGTTGGTCCGGCCGAAAAAATGTGTTGGTGGCGTTGCTCGGCACCCGGTCCACGGTCGTGCCCAGCGCGTAGAGAGGACTAAATGAATTCGTCGCGTGGCTGGGCGTAGCATCGATCCGCACCTCTTGCGCCCTGCTTTCACGCGTTGCCGTGCAAACCGCAATCGTCAGCAGCAGGGCCCCAAGAACTGGACGAGCCACTGGCGCCCTGAGGAGGGCAGTTACACTCCTGGCAAGACAAGACACGGCTAGCGGCAAGACAGTTGAGCACATGCGTTTCCTCTCAAGCAGGATTCGACCGCGCCACAGTCTAAGATTCGGGCCTGCGGTATGCAATAGGCGGCTGAAGTCGCACAATACGACCCGGTGGGCGGCAGCGCGGCTTGCGCACGATTCCCGCCATTGATGGTCTTGTATAATCCACACGCCTGCGCTGACCACCCTCGCGCTGGTTGGCGAAGAGACGCTGGCATGGTGCTCAAGGTATTTCCGGACAAGAAGTCGCTGGGCAAGGCGGCCGCCACGCAGGCCGCCACTGCGATTCGCCGTGCTATCTACGATCATGGGACCGCTCGCGTGGTGGCGGCCACGGCGGCATCCCAATCCGAGTTTCTGGACGCCCTTATCATAGAGCCCGATATTGATTGGGCGCGAGTCGAGTTGTTTCATTTGGATGAATACATCGGGTTGCCGGCAACGCATCCTGGCAGCTTCCGAAAGATGCTGCTGGAACGGCTGGTACACAAGACCGGAATCAAGAAGTATCACCTGCTTGATGGCGATGCCGACCTCTCCGAGGTCGTCGGCCGCGTTGGTCGGGCGTTAGCATCTGCGCCCATCGATATTGAATTTCTTGGAATTGGTGAGAACGGCCATATCGCTTTCAACGATCCTCCGGCCGATTTTGAGACTGAGGAGCCCTATCTGATCGTCAACTTGGACGAAGCGTGCCGTCGTCAGCAAGTGGGCGAGGCGTGGTTTGCCGACATCTCGCAGGTGCCAAAGCAGGCGCTATCGATGTCGGTGAAGCAGATTCTCAAGGCGAAGGAGATCCTCGCGGTCGTGCCTGACAGTCGGAAGGCGCAGGCGGTGAAAGCGTGCTTTGAAGGAGAGATCAGTCCGATGGCGCCGGCGTCGATTCTGCGCAACCATCCCAATGCAACCGTTTATCTTGACGGACAGTCCTCCGCGCTGTTGAGTTCGTGCTTGCGAACCTACGCCTAGGCTGAACCGCCGATAAATGCGGAAATGATTCCCCGCTAAGGCCAGGCGAGCGAAACAACCGAAGAACATTCCTAAGCCATTCGGTTGGGCAACTTCGCAGAGCTGGCGACAGGGCCTAAAGCTTGGCCAAGAAGCGAACACCGCATCGACCAATGCAGCTCTAAGTGGGATGGCCGATTCGGAAGCCCACGCTACAGCGGCGAATGTAACCCGCCGAAGATGCAAGCGCTCTCCTTAGTCAGATCGAAGCGATGCAGAACCCGTTAGTCAGACGGCGGTATCGGGGCGTCGCGGTATCCAAAGCTTGGTAAATTCAATACATAAATATGTTCATTATGCTTGACACCCGGAGCGCGCGCTGGTTAAAGTGGCGCGGCGAGCCCGTCCAGGTAAGCCAAATGTTTTCGCGGAGGAGCCTGTCTGGAGATCTTAGATCGCAACTTGGGGCGTCCTTCATCCCGCGCAGGCCGCAACAGCCTGATCTTCTTCCGCTTCCCCCAAATTTCCACAAAGGACATGTTGACATGAACCGATACCGCACCTCGCTACTCCGCATGGTTGCAACCGGATTCGTCGTGGCGGCCATGACCAGCTCGACCGTCGGCCAAGGTTCGAGCGAAACGCTGGAGCAAGGCTTCCGGCAGCCGCCTGATTCGGCAAAGCCTCGGGTCTGGTGGCACTGGCTCAACGGCAATGTCACCAAAGAAGGCATTACCGCCGACCTGGAGTGGATGCACCGCGTCGGCATCGGCGGCATGCAGATGTTCGATGGCAGTTTGGGCACCCCGCAATTTGTGGACAAACGCCTGGTCTGGATGACTCCGGAGTGGAAAGACGCGTTTCGACACGCCGGGGCCGAAGCTGATCGTCTCGGCCTCGAGATGGCCATGGCCGCTTCGGGGGGCTGGAGCGAGACTGCAGGACCCTGGGTTAAGCCAGAAGAAGGGATGAAGAAGGTGGTCTGGAGCGAAACCCAAGTTCAGGGTCCGAAGAAGTTCAACGGTACGCTGCCCCATCCTCCATCGGTGAATGGGCGTTACCAGAATATTCCGGTCCCGCCGGATTTCGATTTCCCAACTGACACCAGCCTCCCCGGAGCGAAGCCGGAGCCCAAGCTGCCGGCGCTGCCGCCCGACCCCACCTACTACGCGGATACTGCAGTGATCGCGTATCGCATTCCCGATGGAGAGACGCGGATGCTTGACCTCCATCCCAAAGTGACCTCAAGCGACGCCAACCTCGACACCGCAGCCCTGGTGGATGGAGACGTCAGCAAATCGATCGCGTTGCCCTATGCGGATCAAGCTAAACCATCCTGGATCCAATTCGAGTTCGCGGAGCCGTTTCGCGCCCAAGCCTTCACTATTGCCGTCGCGCCGGGGCTGCAGTTCGGGGGGGCGTCAGTGCCTGATGGCGAGGTCCAGGCAAGTAAGGACGGCACCAACTGGATAACGCTGGCTACTTTGCCCGGTCCCGCTCATGGTTCTGGAGGCTTCCCGGTGCGTACGTATTCCTTCCCGCAGGTAACCGCGAAATACTATCGCGCCATCTTCAAACCCAGCCCGCCCAGTCGATTCGCGGCCATGTTGGGGCTTCCTCCGGCCCACGACTTCAAGATTGCAGAAATCGAGTTCCATTCCGGCCCTCGCGTACACCACTGGCAGGAAAAGGCGGCCTTCGCCAACATGTACGAATTCGAGTCGGCGGCAACTCCTGCGCTTCCGGCGAATCAGGTGACTTCCAGCCACGACGTGATCGATCTGACCGCAACAATGGGCAAAGACGGAACTCTCGATTGGGAAGTCCCCGCCGGCAAATGGGTGATTCTGCGCATGGGCTACTCCCTGACCGGCGAAAAAAACCATCCCGCCACCCGCGAAGCAACCGGCTATGAGGTGGACAAACTCAGCCGCAAGCACGTTGAAAATTATGTAAAAACTTATGTCGATATGGTCTCCGACGCTATCGGCCCATATTTTGGCAAGAGTTTCCGCTACTTCTTGATGGACAGTTGGGAAGCGAACACCGAGAACTGGACTGACGACATGGTCAGCGAGTTCCGCCAACGTCGCGGATATGATCCCACGCCGTTTTTGCCAGTCTTGACCGGGCGAGTGATCGAAAGCGCAGACGCGAGCGATCGTTTTCTTTGGGATTTCCGCCGCACCATCGCGGATCTGCTGGCCGACAATCATTACGGAGCGGCAACCGATTACTTCCACAAACGAGGAGTGGGTCTCTACGCGGAGGCCATGGGCGCAGATCTTCCCACGACAGGCGATGGCCTTCTAAACAAGGGACGCGTCGACGTGCCGATGGCCGAGTTCTGGACCTCGCTTCCTGGCGAGAAGGACACGCCCGAGCATCCCGCAGATGTTCGTGAAGCCGCATCGGCGGCGCACATCTACGGAAAGCGAATTGCCGCTACCGAGTCGTTTACCTCCATGCCGACGATTCCGGGCTGGGCGCAATCGCCGTTCTACCTGAAACCGATCGGCGATCAATACCTGGCCATGGGCGTCAACCGAATCGTTTTTCACACCTCCGACCATCAGCCATTCGTCGACGATGTCCACAAGCCAGGAATGACTTTGGGATTTTTTGGACAGCATTACACTCGAAACATTACCTGGGCAGAGCAGGCGGTTGCCTGGAACAATTACCTGGCCCGGTGTTCATACCTGTTACAGCAAGGCCTGTTTGTAGGCGACCTCGCCTACTATTACGGCGAAGGCGCTCCTGCCACCGTTCCCTTCTGGAAGGAAGTGCATCCCGCGCCTCCCGCAGGTTACAGCTACGACTACATGAACACCGAAGTCTTGCTGACCCGAATGTCAGTGAAAGACGGACGGCTGGTTCTGCCCGATGGCATGAGCTATCGCGTTCTGGTGTTGCCCGAAGATGTGGATCAGTTGACAGTACCCGTGCTACGCAAGATTCGCGACCTGGTATCCGAGGGCGCGATTGTGATTGCACCGCGGCCGGTGAGGTCTCCGAGTCTCACCGGCTATCCCGCATCGGACGACGAAGTCCGCGCTATCGCCAACGACGTTTGGGGCGCAATCGATGGTAAGAGCATTACTGAAAACCACTACGGCAAAGGCAAAATTTACTGGGGCAAGCCCGTAACCGAGGTTCTGGCCGGGGCAAAGACTCCGCTCGACTTCGAGTACAACCGGCCGGAGTTCGACACTAATCTGGTATGGATCCATCGCCGTTCCGCGGATGCCGATTTCTACTTCGTGGCCAACCAGAAGGAGCGCGCAGAGGATGTAAAGACAAGCTTCCGCGTGGACGGGAAAGAGGCTGAGCTGTGGCATCCGGACACGGGCATGACCGAGCCCGCTGAATACAAGATCGAAAATGGCCGGACTATTGTGCCACTCCATCTCGATCCCAATGGATCGGTATTCGTGGTTTTTCGTCACTCTGCGTCAACTCCTTCACGCACGTTGCCACAGCCGACAAATACGGAACTCGCTACAATCCAGGGTCCCTGGCACGTCAGCTTTCCTCCCCACTGGGGTGCGCCGCTTTCAATCCGTCTGGACAATCTGGTTTCATGGACCGATTCTCCCGATGCCGGGGTAAAATACTTCTCCGGCACAGCAACTTACACCAAGGACATCGAGGCCCCAAAAGAATGGTTTCGCCTCGGTGCCAAAATTATTCTTGATCTGGGAAAAGTAAAAGAGATTGCGGAGGTTTCTGTCAACGGCAAGCCGATAGATACCATCCTCTGGAAGCCGCCGTTTCAGGCGGATGTGACGGGAGTACTGACGCCGGGAGCAAACCACCTAGAAATCAAAATCACGAATCTCTGGCCCAACCGGATGATTGGGGACCAGCAGCCCGGAGTACAAAAGAGATACACGTTCACCGACTACAAGCCATACAAAGCCGATTCGCCGCTCCTGGAGTCGGGTTTGTTCGGGCCCGTGAAGTTGGAACAAGTGATCGCCAAATAGGACGACCAAATGAGCCCGTTCGATCGACGCCGATTTCTGGTCAACGCTGGGGTGGCGACGTTGGCTGCAACCATGCCGAAGTGTCTTTCGTCGCGGGCGTTTCCTGCTCCGGGCGCGGACACGTTCCCTGCGGATTTCCTCTGGGGCGCTTCCACTGCTGCCGCACAGTCAGAGGGTTCCCCTACGGCGGATGGTGGCGGCGAAAGCGTTTGGGATGTTTTTCTTCGAACGCCGAAGGCAACCGTAGACGGCAGCAACAATCTGGTAGCGGACGACGAGTACCACCGCTGGCCTGAAGATCTAAGGCTGATGGAGGAGATCGGCATTAATGCCTACCGGTTCTCCGTGTCCTGGCCGCGCGTACTACCGGAGGGAATGGGACGAGTCAATGCAAAAGGACTCGATTATTACGATCGCCTGGTAGATGCCCTGCTCGCCGCCAAGATTACCCCTTTCCTCACCACCTATCATTTTGATTACCCGCAAGCCTTGCAAACACAGGGTGGGTGGCTGCACCCAGACAGCTCACAATGGCTCGCCGACTACGGGCATATCCTGTCATCCCGACTGTCGGACCGGGTAACCCATTGGTTCACGATCAATGAGCCCAATATCTTGTGGGGATTCGGTGGTGAAGCTGGGATGATGCCGCCGAACCAGAAGCTTGCAGACGCGGAGCTTGTGCGCGGTGCGCACAATATCCTGCTGGGACACGGCAAGTCGGTTCAGGCGATTCGCGCCGCAGCGAAGCGTCCGGTGGAAATGTCGCTGGCCTTTGCCGGTCTATTCAGTTTGCCTGCCAGCAGTAGTTCCCCGGATGTCGGTGCCGCTCAGGCTGCTTCTTTCAGGGTGAAGAAAACCAAGATTCTCCCGGACGTAGCACCCATGGCGATGCTCAGCAATGCCTGGTGGCTCGATCCCATCTATCTCGGAAGGTACCCAGAGGACGGGCTGAAGTTGTTTCCGGATGCGATCAAGCTGGCAAAACCGGAGGACATGAAAATCATTAATGAATCGTTGGATTTCTGCGGGGTAAATCTGTATTCTGCTCCGACGGTCAAAGCCGGCGCAAACGGCCAACCAGAGGCTCGTCCGGACCCTCTTAACATTCCGCGTTCGCACTACGGGTGGGCAGTTACGCCGGAGGTGATGTATTGGGCGCCGAAATTCCTGTTCGAACGGTACCGGCAGCCGATTGTGATTTCGGAAAACGGATTGTCTAGCGAAGACCAGCCAGGCAGCGATGGAAAAGTGCATGATCCGCAACGCACGGCATTCCTCGATAGCTATCTAAGGTCACTGCGACGAGTTTCCCAGGACGGTGTGCCGTTGAAAGGCTATTTCCATTGGTCGCTCCTGGACAATTTCGAGTGGAACCAGGGATTCAGCCAGCGCTTTGGGCTGATCTATGTAGATTACAAGACTCAGAAACGAATACTGAAAGATTCGGCGGCACGCTATACGAAAATCATTCGTTCACGAGGCGCCATTCTATAACTTCACCGTCTTCAAGCGTAGGTTGTAACCGAACCAACATTGCGTTCCCGGCGCTCGGCCGTGATGCGCTCCAGATATCCGCTCTCCCGGAATGCCTGCATGGGATTTTCCGGCAAACCGTGACTGCGCCGCCATTCGCGCAGCACGGGCCGCACGTCATACCAGAACGCGCCTCGCAGACACTCCTCGGCTTCGACCAGCGAGCAACTCTGCTGTAACGGCGCCAAGCGCTCGTGGTCGACGATTGCCGCTTTGGCGAACAGTTCCTGCGCGGTGCAGATGGTCTGAATCATGGCTTCCATCTTGCCTTTGAGATTGTGACTCTGGTCGACCATGTAGGCCACATCGGCAGGCGCGCCAGTCTCCCAGGCATAGTTGTGAATCTCATGGAAGATGCGGAAGATCTGATAGGGATCAATGGACCCCAGGGTGAGGTCGTCGTCAGCATATCTGCGGTCGTTGAAATGAAACCCGCCGATCATGCGATGATGCAGCAGCCAAGCCACGATCTGCTCGATATTCTGGGCTTGATAATGATGACCCGTATCGACCAGAACGTAGGCTTGCGGACCGGCCGCTCGCGCCAGCAGGAAAGCCATTCCCCAGTCGGCGATGTCAGTATGGTAGAACGCGGGTTCGAACGGCTTGTACTCGATCAGCAGGCGTTGCGTCGGGTTCAGACCTGCATGAGCTTTCTTGAGTGCATCCTCAAACCATCCAATTCGACTGCGGATGCTCTGCGTTCCCGGATAATTGGATCCATCCGCGAACCATGGTGAAATGTCGCGACACTCCAGCGCTTTAGCGATGGCTACGCAATCCAGAATATGATCGAGCGCACGCTTGCGAATGGCAGCATCGGGGTTACCCACCGATCCAAATTTATACTCCTGGTCCTGAAACACGTTGGGGTTAATCGAGCCGGGCTGCACTCCATATTTCTCGGCCAATCGCTCGACCTGGGAAACATCCTTTAGTCCGTTGGGAAGGTCCCATTGCACATGCAGGGCCACAGTGGGACACGCGCCCGTCAAGGTGTGCACCTGTCCGGCATCGCTGAATTTGTCTTCGAGGGAGACGGCTGCCGCGAGCTGAATGAATTTTCCAAATCGGGTGCCTGTGTTGGCGAATCCCCAGGAGGGCAGCTCGATATTAAAATTGTCCAGCGCGCGGTGTATGACTACTTCCCGCTTTTCAGTCATGCGAGTGCCTTTCCGGTCGGCCGGTGGAACCTCTTCTGCTTTGAGCGCGGATGGCGTTCCCCAGCGGATTCGATTTGGCTGCGCCGCAAATACGCTGGCCCATCCAGCCACCGCATTGGTGCCAACTATCATACTCCACTGATGCAATAGGGCAACAAGTTCTATTAGAGAACTTTTGGAAAAGGAAATGAGGCCAGCGAAAAATACCTGGCGGCCAACACGCTAGGTCATTTTGCCGCCCTCCCTCGACCAGGAGCCCGTCACCATCTTGTGTTCAACGTAGTTGTAGGGTGCGGCGCGATGGCCGCTGAGCAGCGATAGACCAAGATGAATCAGCCTGGGACCGTAGCTTTGGGCTTCGTGGGAAACGGAACCGATCAACGGGCTATCCGTACTGGAAATCTCTTCGAGAGCCTCGGGAATACAGTCCTGTCCAACAATGGCAACATACTTCTCTCGCTTCAACTCGCGCACCGCTTGTACCGCGCCCAGTGCGCTGGTATCGGTGGCGGCCGCAATCAGGATTCCACGATCCTTGGGGTGACGTCGCAGAAAATCAAGCACCAACTGACAGCTTTTCTCGCGCAACCCGCGGGCGTCCATCCGGACGAGAAATTCAGCCGGAATTGCCGGCAGGCTCGAACGAATCGCCTCAAAAGCTCCGGTGACACGGCTGCGCACCAGTGGGCCCGCCTCGTCGATGTCCAGTCCAAGAGCCCAGCGAACCTTGCCGCCCCATATGAGCTTGGCGTACTGAGCCAGGCATTCGCCCGCCTCGAAGCCAACTCGATAATTGTTCACGCCAAAGAAAGTGGCGTGGGGGTGAGGTATGTCCACCGCAATCAGCGGGATACCCGCGGCATCAATCTTGTCGGCGATTACCGGGGCAACATGCTGATCGATCTGGAATTCAATCACTAAATCGACTCGATTGCGCACGAACTCATCCGCATTGCGCAAAGCGGTGGACCCATCGTAGCGATTGTCGAGCACAATCAGGTCGACGCCGGCGGCAGAGGAGGCAGCCTTAAGACTATCTGTCACCGCCTCCGAGAAAGGCATTTCCGCGGATTGACTGCCAAAACCGAATCGCGCTTTTTTGGGGCGCGCCACCAACCGATAAAGGCCATCTTGCGATTGCGCCAGATAGCCCCGATGAACGAAAGTTTTCAGAATGCGATAAACGGTTGTCTTGGAAATGTTGGTGCGCTGGTAGATGGCTTCCAGGGCGAGCGGACCCTTCTCGTTTTGCAAGAGCTCAAGTATGTCGAGCGCCTTCGAGAGTACCGGGATCAGATAGAGCCGCTTGGGAGCTGAGCGCGTCAATTCGCGTGTGCCTCGACTGGAGAAGCGATCAATGCCTAAAGACTATAACTTGGAGCGCGTGTTTCGCCTATAGAGTCCTGGATAATTCAATAGAGAAACAAATTCACTTTTTTCTTGACAACGCAGATTGAGCATCGCTACAGTGCGCCAGGTTCCAACTGCGGAAGTCCAGGCAGAAGTATGCAGCGATAGCTGTGGTTGGGGGAACGGGTTCTCGCGGGGGGCAGCGGTAGGTTGCCGGAAGAACTTGACTCACCGCTTTATCAGAAAGCGTGATCTCTCTGCCAGGTCCATGTCGACCGCTCAGTGTCCAAGAGGCACAGGAGGAAATGCGACCATGAAAGTCCACCAGCTTGTGGTATGTCTGTTCGTTATCATTTCGGCAGGCTTGCTGTACGGCCAAGGTGGCGCCAACGGCACCATCCTTGGAACCGTCACCGATAACTCGGGCGCGGTTGTGGCCAACGCGAAGGTTGACGTCACAAATGTTGCCACCGCTGTCACCAGCCATACCGAAACCAGTTCCGACGGCAATTTCACCGCCCCGTATCTGACGCCCGGAGCTTACCGGATCACGGTCGAGGCGCCCGGCTTCCAAAAAGCTGTAGCCGACAACATCGTGCTGGCGGTCGCGCAGCAGGCCCGTGTGAACGTCACCATGAAGCCAGGTGCGGTTACAGAAAGCGTAGAAGTCCAGGCCAGTGCGGTCTCGCTGGATACGGATAGCTCGGCAGTCTCGCAACTCATCAGTCAGAAGCAGGTGGAGCAATTGCCGCTCAACGGCCGCAACTTCCTGAACCTGCTCTTTATTGGCGCGGGTGCCGTTCAGACCACCGGCGAACAGGGCCAGATGCGACAGGGGGAAGGGAACGCCATCAGCATCAACGGCGGAAGGCCAACTTCCAACAACTACACGTTGGACGGCCTGGTAAACACCGACACAGCCTTGAACACGCCGGCCGTCATCCTGTCGCAGGACGCCATCCAGGAGTTCAAAGTGCAGAGCGAGACCTACTCCGCGGAGTATGGTTTCAGCGCCAATCAAGTCAACATCGTCAGCAAGAGTGGTAGCAATCAACTGCACGGTGCGGCGTTCGAATTTCTCCGCAACGACGCCTTCGACGCCAAAGCTCCGTTTCAGTCCGCTATTCCTGAACTACGGCAAAATCAGTTTGGCTTCGTCCTGGGTGGCCCGATCTACATTCCAAAACTGTATGACGGTCGCAACAAGACCTTTTTCCTGGTGAACTACGAAGGCTGGCGCATTCGCAACGGCATAAATCAGGATATTTTCAACGTTCCCGATCCCGCCCAGCTGGGCGGTGATTTTTCGGGCTCGGGCCTGATGCCAGTTACCGCCGGTTGCATCCCGAGCGCGACCAGTTTCTGTATGCCCATTGACCCGACTACGGGCGCTCCCTTTCCGGGCAACATAATTCCGAGCAGCAGTTTTTCGCGCCTGGCAAAAGTGGCAATCGGGGCCGGGCTCTTCCCTGCGCCCAATTGCTTTACCAGTGATTGTCACGGGAACTATCGCCTGACCACCGCTTTGCCCAATACGGTCAATCAGCAGACCTACAAGCTCGACCAACAACTGGGCCGTTTTGGCTCGATGTTCTTTCGCTATACCACCGCGCAATACGAAAACCAAAACATCAACACTGCGGTCTCGCTTCCCTTCGGAATTGGCACCTTCAACGAGAAATCCGAGAGCTGGATGATTTCGCACACCATTCCTCTCCGCCACAATATCGTGAACAACTTCCGCTTCGGACGCCTGGAGCCGATCTCGATACAAGCCGGAATTGCCGCACCTGCTTCAGACATAACTGCACTCGGTCTCACCGGTGTGTTCCCCAACTTGCCTGCCTATGCTCGTCTGTACCCGGGCATTTCATTTCAGGGCCTCAACAGCACGGCCTTCGGCAGTCAGGGCAATGACGTCACCACGAGTGATATACCGACGTGGGAATTTGCCGATTCGCTTTCAATGACTCATGGCCGGCACACCATCTCGGTGGGCTTCGATTATCGCCGTTGGGTGCAGAAGCGTGACCTCTCCAATGACTTCCTCGGTCAATTCAACTTCAACAATGACACCATCAGCCAGAATGGCGGCGGTTGCCCCAACGCATCGAAAGACTGCGGCACCGGCAATTCGGTTGCGGACTTCCTGCTCGGCTACTACAACAATGCCTCGACGTTTCAGCCGGGACCGTTTAGTCCGGCTAATGTCGCCGGCAACCTGAACCAGTATCATTTCCAGTATTTCGCTCCGTACATACAGGACGATTGGAAAGCGAGCAACCGCCTCACCTTGAATCTGGGTCTACGCTGGGACTACCGCACCGTACCATTCGAGCAGGACAACAAGATGTTCTGGTTTGATCGCGCCAACGCGGGAGGCGGACTATGCTACGCGGATAAGAGCCTGGGCACTGCAAGCGTCTCGGGACTGGGCGGCCCGATCGCCCCTGACGGCAATGGCTTCTACCGGTACTGTGGCCGAAACAATCCCGCTGCTGCGTCGAAAAAGCCGTTTGCTCCCAGGATTGGCTTCGCCTATCGACTGGGCGACAAGACCGTGGTTCGTGGCGGGTACGGCATCTTCTTCGATTCCGCCGAGACTCGCGAAATTGACGACTCAGGAGACATCTATCCTTTTGTCGTCCGCGCCTCGCCGAATCCCACAACGGACGCCGCTCTGCCTAAGTTGACCGACAATATGTTTCCTGCCGTCCCTCTTCATCAGGTGACTCCAGCGCAGGATGGCAGCCAGTTCTTTGCCGTGATCATCTCGGAGTTTCCGCACAACCCTTACGTCCAGCAATGGTCTCTGTCAGTCCAACGTGAGTTGGCCAAGAACACCACTCTGGAAGTGAACTATGTCGGCAACAAGGGCACCCACCTGCTCAACCGGACGAACATCGGCCAGGGCCTTCCGCCGACGAATCCTACACTCTGTGACCCGAGCACAGGCGGCGATCCCGGGAACGCCGACTGCCCTGTGGCTGCCCGCAGGCCCTTCGCTAAGATTACGTCTGCGAATGGCTTTTTGGACAGCCAATGGAATGGATATTCCAGCTATAACGCAGGCAACGTTAAGCTGGAGCGTCGTTCCAGTTCCATCGCGCTGGTTGCGGTTTATACCTGGGCGAAGAGTCTGGACGACAAGTCCGCGGCCGCTGGTGTGGGCTCTACCAACGCATTCGCGGGTCACATGAACGAACACAATCAGAGTCTCGACTACGGTCGTTCCGATTTTGATGTCGACCAGCGTTTTGTAACCAGTGTCGTCTACCAGTTGCCGGTGGGGAGAGGTAAACGCTTTGGCGGCAATATGAACCGGGCAGCCGATTTGGCGATTGGCGGATGGCAAGTCACGGGTATCACCACCTTCCAGGCGGGATTCCCGTACTCCATCCTCGCCGCCAACAAGCTCGGCCTGCTTACAACCTTTACCCAGAGGGCTAACCTCGTCCCCGGCTGCAACCCAAACAGTGGTTTCCACAAGAGCATCAACGAGTATTTCAACACTGCGTGCTTCGTCCAACCGCTTGCGGGCCAATTCGGCAACAGCGGGCGCGACATTCTGCGCGGGCCGGGTATCAACAACTGGGATATGGGCATAGGCAAAGACTTCAAATTTACTGAGAAGGTTGCCTTCCAGTTTCGCGCCGAAGCGTTCAACGTGTTTAACCATGCTCAATATGGATACGACCCCAACACCGCTACGAGCATAGGTGCGCCGGTGGACAACAATCCCAATGACACCGCGTACGGCAAGGTTATCGCCGCCCACCCGGGGCGTATTATCCAGCTGGGAGGGAAGATAGTCTTCTAGGCAGCGTCCCCGTGGCTAAGATCCGCCAGGCCGTCTTCGGCGTGGCGGATTTTGTTTGAGGTACACTCGCCCTTGGTGATTCAGTTTTCCAGAGTTCGTTGGCTGGCCGCGTTGGCCCTGATGTGCTGCTGTGCTCTTTGTGCGCTCGCGCAGACCGTGGACGCGGCAGAGAAATACTCTGGGCAGGGACAGCGGGCGCTCGCACAGAGCAACTACGCCGAGGCCGAGGCTGCCTACGAGAAACTGCGTGAATTAGAGCCCAGCGTGGCAGAAGTGCATGCCAATCTTGGCCTGATCTATTTCCAGGAGAGGAAGTACGAGCAAGCCGTCCCGACTTTACGTCAAGCTCTGAAGCTTAAACCGGCCCTGCCGAAAACCGGCGCATTGTTGGCGATGTCACTGTCTGAGTTGGGCCAATACGGCGAGGCTTTGCCCGGCCTGGAGAAGGGTTTCCGCCAGTTAACCGACCCTCCGATCAAACGCATGTGCGGTCTTCAGTTGCTGAGGGTCTACACCGGCCTACGGCGTGACGGCGAGGCGGTGCAAGTGGCGCTGGAGCTGAATCGGCTCTATCCGAGCGATCCGGAGGTCCTATACCATACCGGGCAGATCTTTGGGAACTTTGCCTTTTTGACCATGCAGAAGCTCGCGCAGGTGGCCCCCGCTTCGATCTGGAGGCACCAGGCTGAAGCTGAAGCCTACGAGAGCCAGGGATCGAACGATGCCGCCATCAGCGAATACCGTCAGGTCCTCTCGGTCGATCCCCGCCGACCGGGCATTCATTATCGTCTGGGTCGAACCCTGCTGGCGCGTTCGCGGCAAAGCAATACACCGGATGACGTGGCTGCGGCCTCGAGAGAGTTTGAGCAGGAGCTACAACTCGAACCCGGCAATGCCAACGCCTCCTATGAACTGGGAGAAATCCATCGCAACGCGGGAGAGTCCGATGAGGCCCGGAAATTCTTTGAGCAGGCTTTAAAATATTATCCGGATTTCGCGGAAGCTCACCTCGGTCTGGCCGCAGTCCTCATGTTGCTGCAGAAACCCGATCTGGCGCTTCCACATCTGCAAAAAGCCGTCACGCTGAACCCCGGAAACGAGGTCGCCTGGTACCGCCTTTCGCAAGTTCACGGAATGCTGGGCCATGACGGGGAACAGAAAAAGGCGTTCGCGGAATTCCAGCATCGGCGAACCCAGAAATCAAGCTGGCAGGAAGCCGCAAAACAGATCTTCTCGCCTGAAGAAGTGACGCGGCAACAACTCGACCCGAATGCGCCGCAATAGGCACGTTGAAGGTTGCTACTTCCAGCCCACGCTGGGCACGATCCCGACGCCTTCTTTCACCGTCATCAAACGGTTTACGCCCTCGTCGGACACGGTCTGCCAATCGCCATTCGGCCAGCGAATCTTGACCTCTGCATTCTTGGCCTGGGCAAGCCCAAAGTGAAGCCGGAAATCATTGCAGGACAAGAAACTCGATTGACTTTGCACCTCCTGGGTCTGTATCGAGTCTCCAGTGTTCACGATCACGCGCGCGCCGATAGCGCTGCGATTGGATTTTGTGCCGATCAGTTTCACCTTCAGCCAGGAATTGTTGCCCGTAACATCATTTCTAAGCAGCGAAGGCGGTTCATTCAGATTAACAATGAGCACGTCGAGATCGCCGTCGTTATCGAAGTCGCCGAAAGCGCAACCGCGGCTGTTGTGTGACTCCTGAATTGCGGGTCCGGCCTGATCCGTGAGCTCTTCGAATCGCCCCTTTCCCAAATTGCGAAACAGCATTCTCGGATCTTTTGCGGGAAACTCGGAGTGGCGTTTCTCGATCTCAGGAAAAGTGTGTCCCGCCACTACAAGCAGATCGGGCAGGCCGTTGTTGTCGAGGTCTGCGATCCCGGCGCCCCAGCATACAAAGCGATTCTCCACCGCCAAACCAGCGCTTGGACTCACTTCTTCAAAATTGGCCTTGCCCATGTTTCGATAAAGATCGGGTGTGTCACCCTCAAAATTCGTTTTAAAGATGTCGAGGCGACCATCGAGATCATAGTCGCCCACCGCCGCGCCCATTCCCGCCTGCTCCTGGCCGTCCTCGCCGTAAGCCACGCCGCGAATCGCCCCCTCTTCTCGAAAAGTGCCGTCATGATTGTTCATGAATAGCAGGCTCGGGGTGGAGTCGCAAGCCACATAAATATCCGGCCAGCCGTCATCGTCAAGATCAGCCGCGATTGCGGTTAGCCCATAACTATTCTTAGCGGCCGCGACTCCAGACGCGATGCTAACGTCGGCAAAGGTCCCGTCTCCTTGATTCCGGTAAAGGCTGTGCTGGCCATGAGGAAACCCGCGCGGGCCGCAGGTTACGGGCACTTCCAGCCAGCGGCAGTTCGCCGTCTGACCCGGCTTGGGGGCCTTTTGCAAATCGAAATCAAGATAGTTGGCGACAAACAAGTCCAAGTTGCCATCGCGGTTGTAATCTAGGAAGGTGCATCCCGTGCCCCAGCGGTTGGCTGCTTGAGTCAGACCGGCGGCCTGGCTTACGTCAGTGAAAGTTCCGTCGCCATTGTTGCGGTAGAGGACGTTCTGCCCCCAGTAAGTAACGAACAGATCGTCGAAGCCATCGTTGTTGTAATCTCCTACGCAGACGCCACAGGCCCAACCGGTCTTCAGCAGTCCCGCACGCTCGGTCACGTCCGTGAAGGTGCCGTCCCGGTTGTTCTTGAACAGGCGATTGCTGGTACCGGCTGGGGCGTTGGCCACGTGAGTACCAGATAGCAGAAAGACATCGAGCCAGCCGTCATTGTCGAAGTCGAGGAAGGCGCAACCACAGCCCAGGGTTTCGACAATGTATTCCTTGTGGTCGCTTTCACCGTAAACCGTGACCGCTCGCAAACCCGCCTGTGCACCTACATCGCTGAACCGTGCATTAAAGGGAAGACCGGATGGTTTGGCCCGGGGCTGCGCCGGGGCCTTATGCGCGGTGACACCCTGACCGAGACAAGCGCTGGCTGTAGCGCCGAACAGTCCGGTGAGAAAGATCCGTCGTGAAGTTGCCATGCAAGCGCAGCCTGCTACTCCAGGTTGAAAACTTCCTTCATCATAGCCAACCGCTCGCCCGGTTGAAGATCAGGCACGAGCGCAAAATACTTGGCCATCTTCGCTTGCCAGGGCAACTTCACGGGATCGTTGGCCAGCGCGTTCCAAACCGAGTCAAAACCTTTGACTCGCATGACCAGAACCAGATCCTGCTCGGGGCGAAAGCTCGAATCATCCGAACTGTCTGGCGGGCGACATTAGGGAAGCGTGACCACGGCCACCGAGAGTCCGTTGAGGGTGACCGTGTCGCTGGTCAACTGGGTCGAAGTCGGTGGATCAAATGCCGTAGTCTGGTCCACGTAGTCCTCCTGCCCGCCGGTTGCGCCGGGTATGGAGATCTCGAATGGATGGTCACGCTTGTTGACCAGCAGAATACGCCGCTTGCCGTCAGGCTTTACCACCGCGAGCGAATAAAGATAAGGAGCCACGGCGGAGCCAAACGGCTCCGTTTCCACCATCTTGTCGCCCGGCCCGAAGTTTTCGCGCAGAAGTTTCAACACCCAAAGGCGAGGGTTCGCCTTGCCCGTGTTCCAGTCCACCATAGAAACACTGGGAAATTGTGTTGGGTAGCCAACCAGTTGTGACTCGCCGGCCACGTCAACGCCCATGCGAGTCAGCTCGCCGAAGATGTAGGCGTACATGGCGCAGGTCAGGTTCCAGTAAGAACTCGG
>WNFD01000094.1_pt1 | contig 120400 bp, 112 predicted proteins | sample 5400491 | NCBI WGS metagenome assembly WNFD01 (sample SAMN13153343, study PRJNA577476) | soil metagenome | isolation source: 120 cm saprolite under Douglas fir tree site 2 hole 2 replicate 2 | place: USA:California | collected 2015-04-18 | reverse complement strand
TTTCTTCTTTGGTCCGCCAGAGCAGGAACGTCTGAATCGGGTAGTTCCGCATAAGGCTGTCGAAAAGACGTGCCATCTGCTCCCGCTCCCAAACGAACGGGCGCTGGATATGCGGGAGCAAAAGCCGACCCGCCTCAATGTCCTCGAGGAGCCGAAACAGAGAATGTGGTTTGTAGCTCATCTCATCTTCCCGAAATCGTCACGTCGCGTTCTAATGCGGCTTTGACCAGGGCGATCAGTCCGTAGGGCGGCGTACCTCCTCCAGCTGACGCAGTCGCTTCATCTCCACGGCATCAGGGTTTAAGCCAGGAGGGTTGCAACTCTCGACGAACTGAGACGCAACTTTATTGCACACGGAGCATCACTCGCGCGGTCATTGGGGTACCTCGGGTCGCGAAACAGATATTGTGCGAAGCTAGAAAATAGCTCAACAAAGCACAAAGCAGAGTAGCTCTATCCTTTAGCTTATTGGTGGGGCGTCAATGAATCCCCCGACATCATCAAGAGTGACCTTGTGTCTCCTTAACAGGAAATCAATAATTGCAGCGGCTTTTTCCGTTCTTGTTATCCCTGCTATCTCTTCAAAATCTATTTGGAGCGTAAAGCAGAAGATCTTAAGGTCACCCATTGTGGGAAAGTTTTCGAGCATTTTCTTTATGAGCGATCGGCGAAGATCGAATTCGTTAATTACTGTAGTGCGCGTGATTTGCACGTAATTATTGGCGACGCCGCCCTCGATTACGCGCGCTGACACGGTGATCGTATGCTTTGGTTGCTTAGCCTCCGAGGGGGTGGCTAAAACGGTTGAAGGTCCTGGTGGCTTGAGGAGGTCGCGACGGAGAGCCTCGTAAAAGAAGCGAATTGCTCCCTCCATCGCGCTATGACGAGCCTTGTCGTTCTTTTCGGCATCGGCAAAGTCCGAGATGCCGCGGATCAGCAGAAACTTCTCCTTCCTGCCATGCACTGCGGCTGCGATTCCATAGCTCTCCATTTCAACGCCGATGATTTTCCTGTCTTGCGAAAGAAGAGACTTCATGAACTGAGGCTCGGCGATTACCTTTTCTCCGCTTGCAATTGTTCCGAACGAGACCCGCCTAGGGGCACCTCCAATCGAGGATCCGAGCGGCCAGCCTGCCACGTCGCTGGTCTCAAGTGCCCGAACAAACGATGAGTGCACATCAGAGTATTGCGGCGCGATCTCCAGCCCTTCTGGTTTCAACTTGCCAGTCTCGTAGTAGCGAATCTGGTTAGCTACGATTATATCGCCCAAGGTTTGCTTATCTTTGTCAACGCCGCCAGCGAGTCCGATGTTCACAACTAAGTCGAGATCGAATACTTCCAGGAGGCGCGTCGCGGCAACGGCGGCTCCAACATTTCCCATGCGGTTGACAGAGGTAAGCCCAATCCTTTGCTTTGGATCGTCAGGTTGCAAGATGTCTATGCTGAGTTCGCCCACAGTGAATTTCTCAACAAGCTTGCTCTGAAAGTAATGGCGAAAGAATTGGTACTCTTCCGCCAAGGCAACTATGACGGCGATACGGATATCTTTAAATTTTTCCTGCATGACGTCGGTTCCCAGCCTCCAACGCCGTTCGGCGTCTCCCACGTCGGAAACGATTATGGTCCTAAGATTCGTGTTCTAGCAAGCGCTTTGGAGGCTATGTCGGGGGGTCGCCCCGAAAATTGGCATTCAAGTTCACCCCGTGGCCGGCTGAAGTTGCGGCAGCTCTGACCTCGGACTGTGTCAAGCCGCCCACGCGCCTCATAGAGCTGTGGCGCATTCGAAAGTGACAGCATGGGGAGGGGTCCCTCGCGATGGGACCCACGCGAGGGACCCGCTCTTGGATCTCTCGTCTAATATGAGATGGGACCCACCAGCTGGGCGGTTACTCGACGGTCGCAGTTTCCTGCTTAGCTTTGTGTGCGCCAGAGTTCACCAGATTGTACTCGTGTTCAATTTTGCAGTCCGATAAGGGCAAGAAGGAGAAATGCATAGCGGTGTATTCCGGTCCACATTCGCGAAACGCCGAGCGATTCTGAAACGTCGCGAATTTTCGCTTGGTAAGGGGGAGGTCGTAAGTTCAATCCTTACCGGCAGCACCAGACATGCCGCAATATGCGCGCTTTTCGTGCTCGCGCTTTTCGTCATCGCACAAACGGAGCGACGCACGAACATGGCAAAAATTCGGGAACTTTGTTCGGCGGACACTCTCGATTGTCCGACAACCGCTCGCTGATGTTCGCTTGCCTTCTTTCGAAAGCTGACAAATAGCGGACGTCTAGTGGTTCGCGGCTATCAGCGCCGATCGCAAGGACATCGACGGTCGGCATCGCTCCCGATTTTTCCGCTCAGCTTGTGCAGGCGATGGCGGGCTTTGGCAGACGCAGCGGCGGAGCCGCCGGGACGCGTCGCAGCAGCAGTTTCTCGCAACGCCGCAGCACGCTTGAGGGCTGCCGCGCTCGAGCCACGCCGCTGTTGACAGACTCAGCGCGCTCTCGCCAATTCGCGCCGGTTGCGACCCATCAGACGCGCGCCGATCGGAAGGCGGCAGATGGCCGCGGTGATCGCCCAGCTCAGCGTCAGCGAGCCGGTGAGCACGATCGCGGCCTTCGCGACGGCGAACAACGGCGCGTGGAGCAACATGTATTGCAGCCAGATCACGAAGACGTAGTGAACGAGGTAAATGCCGTAGGAGTTGTCCGCGAGGCTCTCGAATACCGGCCGATGCCGCCCGGCAAAGCGCAAGAAGGCCGCCGCCAGCGCGAAACACGCGCTTGCCGCGCACAGCACCAAGCCGAGGTTGGCGACAAGGCGCAGGCCCGGCACCAGCGTTCCCTGCACGACCAGTGCCGTGGGCCCCACCCAGAGCAGGAATGCGGCGGCGCTGCCGAGGAGCCAACGCGCCCATCGCCGCGCCAGCATTCCGTCTCCCTCGAGCAGGCCTCGCTCGAAGCCGTATGCTCCGACGCCGAGACCGGCGAAGAAGTAGACGGCGTATTGCGGCGCAAGGCTCGGTTGAAACGCGAACGGGCCGAATTGCATCCATCGCCAAGGCTCGAACACGGCGGCGAGCGGCAGATAGGCCAGCGCCGAGATGCTTACCAGCGCGATGAAGAACCGGCCGGGATGGCTGCCGGCCTTGGCCGACAGTTCGCCCAAGGCTTCGCCCGCGCGCGGGGCGAGCCAATAGAGCCCGACGGCCGCAAGGTTGAACACCAGCAGCAGCCACAAGAACCACATCGGCCCGCTCGGCCAGAACGGCAGCGCAATCCAGTGCGACCAGAACGCCGACCAGCTCGGGTCAACCGCGGTGACCCGATAGACCGGATAGTAGGCCACCGGCATCAGCACATAGAGCCCGATCACGAACGGCACGCCGAGGCGCAGGAAGCGGTCGTAGAGGAATTTCCTGCCGCCCTTGCGCGACAGGCCCGGCCAGACGAACAGGCCGGACAAAAAGAACAGCAGCTGCATCAGGTACGAATACTGGAACGCACAGAACAGGTCGAAGCCGAGCCAGCGCGCGCTATCGACGATCGGGTTCGCCCTCCAGCCATAAGGGGCAATATCGAAAGGGAGCGCAGCATCAGGCTGCGAGTTGATGTAGGCGATACATGAATGGAATGCCACCACCATGAGGATGGCAAAGCCGCGCAGGTTGCTCAGGGCCAGGCTCGACTTGGTCATGGTGCGGACTGCTATCGCATTTCCTCATACCGGCAAAGTACACCGCGATATCGCACCCGGTCTCGAGCAAGCAAACGTCCTGCGGCATTCTCCCATCGGTGCCATTATGCTTTAATTCGCCGTCCGTACAACGAGTGCCTGCCGGGCTCCGGCAAGAAACTCGCCGTCGCAACAAACCGGCTGATCGCGGCATTCACAGCTCCAGCTAACGGGTTGAGGCGCGCATGGGCGGCCATTCGAGCAACCGATGAGCGTGCGGGCCGAGCTTCTGCGTTTGGCCCTGCGCCTCTTGAAAAAGTGGCACAGTCGCAAGTACGTGCCGATTGCGACGGCTCGGCGCCGGCTCAAGCGCATCGAAACCTTTGTTCCACGCCCGCCGGCAGGGACGCAAACGACTGCGATCGACGCAGGCGGCGTCAATGCCGTGCGCGTCGCAGTGCGCCAAGCGCGCAGCGACCGCTGCGTTCTCTATTTCCACGGTGGCGCCTACGCCATCGGCACCGCGAAGCTGCTGCGAGATTTCACCTGGCGGATCGGCGCCGCCGCGCGCGCCCACGTGCTCTATTTCGATTATCGGCTCGCCCCCGAGCATCCGTTTCCGGCGGCCCTCGAGGATGCGGTCGCGGCCTATCGCTGGCTCGCCGGCCGATTCGACCCCCGCCGGATCGCCTTCATGGGGGATTCGGCGGGCGGCGGCCTGGCGCTGGCCACGCTCTATAAGCTACGCGATGAAGGTCTAGCGTTGCCGGCCGCCGCAGTCGCGGTTTCGCCCTGGACCGACCTCGCGCTGACCGGCCCGTCGCTGCGGGCGAACGCGGCGGCCGACCCGATGCTCAACGTGGCGAACCTTCCGACGCTCGCGAACGACTACCTCGCCGGCGCGGATCCGCGCCATCACTATGCCTCTCCGCTCTACGGCGACGCGTCCGGGCTGCCGCCGACACTGATTCACGTCGGCAGCGACGAGATCCTGCGCGACGATTCCATCCGAATGGCCGAGAAATTGAAAGCGGCGGGATGCGACGTGGAAATCGAAGTGTGGCCGCGCATGCCGCACGCGTGGCACCTGTTTGCGCGCATCATACCGGAGGGCCGTCACGCGCTGGCGCGGATCGGCACGTTTCTGCAGCGAAGGCTCTGACGCTCGCCGCTGGGATGGCGGGCTAAGATTTGCTCGCGCGCGAATGCGGTGTTTTCGCTTTACGCAGCGTTACGAGCTAAGAAGCCAAACCACCTTCTCATGCACGCATGGTCCTTCGCCGTTTTCGCAAGGAAATTATCCTTGCAAGCTTTGCGGCAGAAGCGCAGGCCCCAATGGTGATGACAGACAAGACCGAACTTGCCACCACAGTATGAACAGCGGTTCTCCGACTTGGTCATGACGCGCTCCTCCGGCTGCAGGCATCGGCACGGCGGCGAATTTCGTTGACTCGTCTAGCTTCAACTCCATCAGCGCTGCGCGCTTGCCGGCAACGCAGCGCTGCGCTGGCGGTCAGGTAAGCACGCTGCATTGCTGCGAGATGTCCGCCGAATTAACGTTTCGCAATCAAGTCGGCGAACAGATCGTCCGTATCCCTCAAGGTGTCAGGCCGGGCGAGTTGCCGGTCGTGCTGCCGTCTCAAATGTGGGTGGAACCGGCTACGTACTCAGCGGCTGTGGGCGGAGCGGCGCGGCGTTTTCGAAACTGCGCTTCCTCGGCGTCATCGGCGCAAAACTCCGAGCAGAAGTGCTGCCCGGCGGACGTGCGCCAGACTTCCACGTAGCCATCGCGGGGGCGGAACGGCTCGCCGCAGAACATGCAGCAGCGCAGGCTGCCGTTCATGAGATACCTGCTGCTCGTGAGCATCGGAATCTCTCCACCAACTTGGGGTATCTCAATGGTGCGTCGCGATTCGTTAATGCTTGATTAACTTGCGCCTGCGGCCGCCAGGCGCTCGGGATGACGAACTCAGAGGATTGCTGCGCCCGAGATGCAACCCTTCGTGCCGCGCACGAGTTTTGCAGCGCTTGCTGGCGTCCGACGCTCCTCGCCGCGTATGTGGCAAATTAACCACACCCGGACGAAATCACGTCATGCCCGCGAATTTGGCCGTCATCGGGCCATGGTTTGCACCCCCAGTACGGGTCGGACATCGGTGGGGGGAGTAGGAACGTGTCTTCCATCAACAGCACTTGGCGCGCGGGCAGCGGCGCACATCGCTTCTGTTGCCGTCCGCGCAAGGTCTCATCCTCAGGCATGCCGCTAGCGCTGCGGTTGCTCGCCGCGGCGCTGACCGCGGCGGCGCTGGCGGCCTGCGCGCAGCAGCCGCCCGTGATGACCAGCAGCCGTCCGGCCGTGCAGGAGGGCGCCCGCAAGACGGTCGCCCGGCATCGCGCGCCGTCGGTCGTCGCCAGATATCATGCGCAGCCGGCGAGCGAGCAACAGACCGGGGGCACGAAACGCGGGAACTATGGGCTTGCGAGCTTCTACAGCTACGACCCGCACACCGCGAGCGGCGAGAAGTTCGACAAGAACGAATTGACCGCCGCCCACCGGACATTGCCGTTCGGGACGCGGCTGCGCGTCACCGACGTCGATACCGGACGCTCGGTGACGGTGCGCGTCAACGACCGCGGCCCGTTCGTTCGCGGCCGCGTCGTCGACGTCTCGGCGTCCGCCGCCGAAACGCTCGGCATCACCGGCAAAGGCGTCGCCAAGGTCAAGGTTGACGTCGTCGAAGCCGGCGCAAAATAGCCTTCCTGCGAACCATCCGAGGAGATACCGCGGCCGCGCGGCAGGATATGAGGAGAGCGGCACGACGGCCACACGGCCGCCGCGCCGCCTCCTCATGAACAAGCCTGGACGGTCGTAGCCGAAGCGAAGCAAAAGCACGCGCTTAAGGCGCGTCAAAGACGCGCGTGAACGCGCTTAAGCCACGCAGAACCGGCGCGCGCGAAGGCGCTGAAGACTACTGCGCCCGACGGCGCTTACGCAGACTGCGCAAGCGCGTCCACTTGGGAGCGTCTCCAAATTCCCCCGCGAGCCAGAGAATGAAACCGCCGAACGCCAGAATAGCAATTTCCCCGAACATCAGAAGTAACAGCACCACCCACGTGGACTGATGCATCAAGCCGCCCCGTCGTTTTTGCGACCCCCATTTGTTGTGGTTGGGCGACATGGCAGCAGAAAATCGGTCCGGCACTGTGGCCCGATTCAAATAAATGCAAAGCGTTGCAAAAATCTCACAGTTCTTGCTATGCGTCCTGGCAGCGAATGTGCCGCTGGATACCGTCGCCCGTGTCATCGAGCGGCGCGGTTGAGTCTCGCGCGCAAAAGGCTCATTCTCCTCCTCAGCCCACGGAAAGCAGACCGCCATGACCGTCGCACGCTTCCCCCAGCTCGCCCATTGGGGCGCCTTCACGGCCCTGGTCGAGGACGGACGTGTGGTCGGCTGCGAGCCGTTTGCACGCGACCCTGCGCCGTCGAACATGCTCGACGCCATCCCCGAGATGGTGCACTCGCCTTTACGCATCGCGCGGCCCGCCATCCGCGAAGGCTGGCGCGAGGGAAAGGAGCGCACCGGCGCCGACCGTTTCCGCGAGGTATCCTGGGAGGAAGCCCTCGCCGCCGTCGCCTCCGAGCTTGCGCGCGTGCGCGAAGCATTCGGTCATGCCGCGATTCTCGGCGGCTCCTACGGCTGGTCGTCGGCAGGCCGCGTCCATCATGCCCGCAGCCTGCTGCGGCGGTTTCTGTTCCTCGGCGGCGGCTGCGTCGACCAGGTCGCCAATTACAGCTTCGGCGCGGCGCAATACGTCCTGCCGCGGGTGATCGGCACCTTCCAGCCGGTGGTAGGCCAGGTCACCGACTGGTCCTCGATCGTCAAGCACGCGCGGCTGATCCTTGCCTTCGGCGGGCTCGCCACCAAGAACGGCCAAGTCACCTCCGGCGGCGCCGGCGCTCATACCATGGAGACGTGGCTGCGACGCGCGAAAGAGGCCGGCATCGAGTTCGTTTCCATCACCCCGCTCAGGTCCGATTCGCCCGACTTTCTCGGCGCGCAATGGGTGCCTATCCGCCCCAATACCGACACCGCGCTGATGCTGGCGATGATGCATACGCTTGTCACCGAAGCGCGCTACGATACGGAGTTCGTCGCACGCTATTGCGTCGGCTTCGAGCCTTTCCGCCGCTACCTGCTCGGTCTCGATGATGCCATAGCGAAGGACGCGCAGTGGGCCGAGGCGATCACCGGGGTTGGCGCCGATACCATCCGCGAGCTCGCGCGCCGCGCGGCCGCGACCCGCAGCATGATCACTTGCGCGTGGTCGCTGCAGCGCGCGCACCACGGCGAGCAGCCCTATTGGGCTTCGATCGTGCTGGCGGCGATGCTGGGCGGCATCGGGCTACCCGGCGGCGGCTTCGGCTTCGGCCACGGCTCGACCAACGGCATCGGTGTGCCGCGCGTCGATGTGGCGGGACCCGAGGTGCCGCTGCCGCTCAACCCGGCGCGCGCCATGATTCCGGTGGCGCGTATCGCCGACATGCTGCTCAATCCGGGCGCGAGCTACGCCTTCAACGGCCGCCGCTATACCTTCCCCGATATTCGCCTGGTCTACTGGGCCGGCGGCAATCCCTTCCATCACCATCAGGACCTCAACCGCCTGCAGCGTGCATGGCAGAAGCCGCAGACGGTGATCGTGCACGAGAGCTGGTGGACGCCGACCGCGCGCCATGCCGACATCGTGCTGCCGGCCACCACCACGCTCGAGCGCAACGACGTCGGCGGCTCGACCCGCGACACGTTCGTTCTCGCCATGCACCGCGCCATCGACCCGATCGGCGATGCGAAGAACGATTTCGATATTTTCCGCGCGCTGGCGCGGCATCTCGGCTACGAGAGCGCGTTCACCGAAGACCGCGACGAGATGGCTTGGTGCCAATGGGTCTACGATCAGGTGCGCGCGAGCGCCACCGCCAAGGGCGTCGCGCTCCCCGGCTTCCAGCAGTTCTGGGCCGAAGGCTTCGTTGAACTGCCGCCGTGCGAGCGCGATTACGTGCTGTTCGAAGATTTCCGCCGCGATCCGGAGCGCCATCCGCTCAAGACTCCGTCCGGGCGCATCGAGATCGTCTCCGAGGCGGTTGCCGGCTTCGACTATGCGGACTGCCCGCCTCACCCGACCTGGATTCCGCCGGCGGAGTGGCTCGGAAGCGCGGCCGCGCAACGATGGCCGATCCATCTGGTGACGCATCAGCCCGCGAGCCGCCTGCACGCCCAGATGGATCCCGGACCGGTGTCGCGCCGGCAGAAGGTTGCGGGTCGCGAGCCGGTGCGCATCAATCCGCAGGACGCGGCGCGGCGCGGCATTCACAACGGCGATATCGTGCGCCTGTTCAACCCCCGCGGCGCCTGTCTCGCCGGTGCCATAGTCGATGCCGACGTGATGCCAGGGGTGGTGGTGATGGCCACCGGCGCCTGGTTCGATCCCGCGGATGTGGCGGGCGAGCCCGAGCGGCACGGCAATCCCAACGTGCTCACCCTCGACATCGGGACGTCGCCGCTCGCGCAGGGAACGAGCGCGCTGACCGCGCTGGTCGAGATCGAGCGCTGGGACCAGCCGGCGCCGGCGGTTCGCGTGTTCACGCCGCCGATCGTTGCGGCCGCCGGCTAGAGGCGTCCACCTTACTGAACGCCCGCAGCGTGCAGGTATTGCAGATCGACGAAGCGCTCGGCCGCGGGCAGCGACGGCTTGATCGTCTCGCCCTCGGCCATCAAGGCAATGACCTGTTCCATTCCTTTGAGGTTGATCTCGCCTAATTTGGGCAAGATGCCGCGCTCGGGTTCGAAGTAGAGCGCGAGCGTCAGTTTGGCATTCGCCTCGGCGAAACCTGTCGTCTCGACGATGGTCTTGAGAACATCCTCGTGCTTGGCGGGATCGCGAATGAACTTGAACGCCGAGGACAGGGCGCGCACGTAACGCACGACGGTGTCTTTGTTGGCGGCCGCCCAGGAGCGCCGCGCCGCCGTGACGGTGTAGAGATATTCGGGGACGGCGTCGGTAGACAGTCCGAGCAACCGATAGCCCCGCCGCATTGCGACAAAGTCCTGGGGCTGGCCCAGCGGAACCGCATCACAATCGCCGGCGGTCAGACAGGAGAGACGGTCGGGCGTTCCATCTACGAACTTGGTGCGAAAGTCCTCTTTCCGCAATCCGTTGAGGGCCAGGAGCTTGCGTATCGCGATCGTGATCGAACCGTTTTCCGCCGCGACGCCGATCAGTTTCCCCTTGAGGTCAGCATAGGTTTTATTCTCCGGCTTGGCGACGAGACTGTAGACCGGATTGTTGAATTCGGCGGCAATGGCGACGGCGTCGGAGCCAGCAAGCGCCGCCTGGATCAGAAACGGTGTTGCCACATGGCTGATGTCGGCCGTCCCGTCGTGCAGCGCCGCGATCAGCCGCTCGCCTCCGCCCGGAACGGGAAGCATGCTGAAATCCAAGCCTTCGCGGACGAAATAGCCTTCGCGCTCCGCAACGAGGAGCGGCAGCGCGAAGATACTGCGCAGCGCCGAATAGGCTTGGCCGTAGCGGAGCGGGATCGCTTGGGCGGAGGCGCCCTCACAGGCGCAAAAGCAAAGCAGCGCCGCGATGATGGCACGCATGAATGGTCACTCCATGCCGGTCGGCTGCGTCAGGGCTCGGCGTCGCCCGACCACCGGATCGCCTATCGCTTCGGCGCGAAGTCCTGATCGGGGAATGGCGATGCGTCCGGCGCCTTGATGACGATGAAGGGGTGATCGGTCGTCGCGTGGCAGGCATTGCATCCCTTGGTGAGGCTTTCATAGGCCTCATCGAATTGGCGCTGATAGCCGAGCTTGATCGCGAAATCGAGGAGCGTGAGGGGCTGCGTCACGGCAGCGTCGGCCAGGTCCGGCACCGGCAAGCCCTTGAAGCGAGGAACCGCCTTCGAGACGACGGCAAAGCCCTGCCGGAGTTCCTTGAGCATGTAGCCCGCGAGCGGCCAGTTTTCCGCTTTCCCCGCCAACCCAAGCTTGGTGTGGCGCGGCTGGATGAGCATGCTCATGAGGGCGGCCATCTGCGGATTGAACGGCGCAGGTTCAGCGTTCGCGTCCCCGAACGGGCTTTGCGCAACCGTGCGGCCCGACAATACGGCCAGAATGGCAAAAACGGTAAATGCGACGACCACCATCCCTGCAATGACGCGACCGCGCATGGCTTTCATTCTCCTCGTTCACTCTCCTGGGCGCTGCACGTCCACTGTGCCCACGATGACGCCGATCCCGGACCGCACCGACCCAGCGATTCACTTGGCAGCCATGCTCTCCAAAGTCGGGCAAGGCCGCCGTTCGGCCGGGATCTCGTAGGCTTGGTAATTGGTCTTGTCGACCACGGCCGTCTTCGCCATCACTTCCTTGGGCGCCGGCTGTTTGTGCAAGGTGCGGATCGCGATCTCGGCGCCGAGGCAGCCCTCGACCAGACCGTTGTAGTCGCCGCTGGCAAGCATCTCGCCCGCCTTGATGAAGTCGATGGCTTCCTTGCTTGCATTGATGCCGACGATCAGCGGCGGTTTTCCTTTCCCGTCCTTGAACGCCTCGATTGCGCCGAAGGCCATCGCATCGTTGGCCGCAAGTACGCCGTCGATCTGCTGCGCGGGGTTGGCCTTGAGCATCGCCTTGAGCATGTCGGCGGCCGGCGGGCGGGCGTACATCGCGTTCTTCGAGAGCACAACTTTCACGTCCGGGAATTCCTTCAGCGCGTCCTTGAATCCGCGCAGTCGGCCGACCGCGGTGGGAACGGTGTCGGGCCCCTCCAGAACTACGAGGTTGCCCTTGCCACCCATCGCCTTGAGCAACGCGCGGGCGGTGTCGAGCGCAATGCTGTAGTCGTCGGAACCGACGAACGCGACGATGTCGCCCGCGCTCAATCGGTCGCCGACATTGACCACGGGCGTCCCGGTCGCGTTGATCTTCTGCACCGAGGGCACCATTGCCTTGACGTCGACCGGGGTGAGCACGATCGCGTCGTGCTTGGCACGCAACGCCTCATCGACCAGAAATGTTTGTTGAGGGACGTTGTCGGGTGAAGTGGGTATGTAGTGGAAGACCGTGATGCCGTTCGCCTTGGCCACGGCATCAGCGCCCGCGCGCACCGCTCGTGCGATCGGATTGCCGGCGCTCTTGGTGAAGACGCCGATGGTCTCCGCGTCAGCGGGCGGCCCCACGAATGACAACCCGCCGGCAAGCGCGGCGGCTGCTGCAAGCCAAGTGCCCGGGCATTTCATCGCGGCACTCCCGGGTTCTGCGTCGTAAGTCGCGCAAATTTTGCAGCTCGTTCGAGCTGGTCGGGAACGGCCAAAAGTGCGAGGGGGTCGAGGGAACTTGACATTTCCAGACAACACGTCCTACGCGACGAGCCCGTACGCCCAGACGGGCTTTATGGTGTATTCGGCCGCCAAAACCGGCCGGACATGAACTTAATACAAGTCGCACTGTAAGGCACGTTTTCGTTGTTGGGAGGGCACGCCTGGCCGGGCGCGTCCAGTAACGCTGCCGGCGCGCGCTCCGTTGACCTCACCCGCCAGCGCAGGTCTGTCGCGACATTCCCACCCTGCATGAAGTCGATACAGGTCTTGCTGTAAGGAACATTCTCGTTGTCGGGGCAGGCTGCGGCCGCCGCAAGGGCGTCGCGTTCGGCCGGTGTTGGCGCATCCGTGACGATACGATGCGCGTGCTCCACCCACACGAGCGTCCCCGCGATTGACGCAACAATCACCGCAAGGTCGAGTTTCGAAATCACGGTCTGCGTCCTCAGCTGGCGCGACAGCGCGCCACCACCGGCATCCTAAGGATGGAACCACCATTGCCGCAGATCCCAAGCCAAGTAGGGGATTGCCAAGAACGGAATTAGCCAAACCAGGATGAGCGGTATTTTCCTGGTCACGGTTTCAGGAAGCAGCGTGGCGAGGAAGCTCACGACACTCCCCGCGAGAAGAGTCGTCGCGGTCCAACCGTACCAAGTCATATTCGGTCCTTCGCCGCTCCTCGCCGCTTCCCACCCCAGAGCGATGCGATTTGTCGCTGGGTGGAAGGTGAACAGCGGCCAGTTGAAAAAAAGACCGACCATGTAAATCACCGGACCGACGATGGCGAATGTGATGGCGAAAGTTTTGAACTTGGTTGATGACGCCAATGATGATGGGGTCGGCGTTGCTCTGGTGGTTGACGTGGTCGTGCTCATGACCCGAACCCCCGGACATTGTTGAGGACATGGCCGACAATAAAGAGGAACCAGCATGCGATCGCCAAGTATACGGTCACCATTTTGCGTGCCGTATCGTATTGTGGGTTGTGGGCGTTCTTCCAGAAAAACCAGTAAGCCGGGAGGAGCGTCAGCGCGATCGACGCGACATGCTCCTTGAAATCGAAGAAGCCCTGCGTTTTCCAATAGCCGGCTTGTTCGATCGGGATCCGGATGTAGATGCGATACTTGGTGTAGATGTATGAGCCCACGATGAATGTGAGGATCCACAGAACGCAAATCGCCGTGGCGTAACCAGCTGCGGGCACCGCACGGAAGCGCGTCACGAAACCTCCGGGCCCCGCGACTTGACGCACGGGCATCACGGCGGCGACCGCCTGGTGCGTCAACGCTCCCAGTAGGGCAACCGCCAGCAGGAGATGAACCAGGAGCCATATCGTCCAAAAAGTATTGACGGAAATGATATCCATGGCGGTCCCCGCTTCCGATTGCCTCGGCGACCGCGAGGGCAGCTGCGCGCCGAGAGCTTGTACTTCTTGCGTTGCGCCGATCTTATCGCCCCAGCCTTGATTGGCAAATTGCAGATTCTGGCTGCTACGATCTGGGCGATCCCGTTGTGGTCTCTACACGCGAATGCCCTTCGGGACGCACCCGTAGTCATTCCCTTGTTCATGGGGTAGTAATCGGCTCCTCAGCCACCCGCCGTTTGGAGGCAGTGATGAAACTCCGAGGTTGGCGCGCGTCGGTCGCAAGCATGAGCATTGGCGTGACGTGCATGCTGTCGACTGCTTTGTGGGCGGGTGGCGCGGGATTCGGCGACGACGACGACAACAGCGAAGAGGAAGGGCCTTCCTATTTCGGCTTCGTGAAGGATACCAACGGCGCAACCGTGCCCGATGCGAAGGTGACCGTGGGGATCAAGGATCGCGGCGGTATCGTCACGCGCACCGACGCGCTCGGCGCCTACAAGGTCCCGGGGTTCGGCAAGGACGTCGATCCGCGGGACGTCGAGATCGCCTGCGACAAGCAGGGCTACAAGCAGCTCAGGACGCTGCGACGCATGCGGTCGCCGAACGCCGACCCTAAAATCCCGGTCGAGACCGAATGCACGTTGCAGCGCACCTGATGTGGTGGGCGTTGCTATCGGCTACAGCGCGGGACACTACGGCGGGATCTTCACGCATGCCGCGACCAGCGGACTATTGGCCGGCACCGGACTGCGGCAGGTTGCCGCCCGCTCGCTGGGAATGACGGCGGCGTTTCGGCGGGCTCCGCAATACGCGGTCAAGAGCAGTTCGTCCTCACTGCATTGCACGCTGCAGTTCGTGGCGTCGCAATTCGATCGAACGATCCGAATGCCGAATGCGGGGCCGGGCGGACCGGGATCGCCTTTCGGGCCAGGGGCCCCGGGCGGCCCTGGATCGCCTTTGGGCCCCTGACCCTGACCGCAACCCGTCATTGCGCCGGCCAAGGCCATCGCAATGAGCACTCGTAACACACCCATGGCCTTCGCTCCGGAGAAGGGGCCACAGGATGTCCAATTTCGCGCTCGCGCAAAAGACCAATCGGGCGCGCGTCGCGGCAAAACGCCGTAGGCGGCCGAGGCTCGGTATCGTATAAATACCGCCGGATCGGCTTGGGGTTGCTCCGCTGTCGCCGCCAAAGCGACGAACCGATCAATCGGATTGAAGGTCGCGAAAATGGAGACCGTAATGTCGAGCAAGATGCTGACGGGCTCGTTCGTCGCGCTGATCACGCCGTTCAACAAGGACGGCTCGGTGGACTTCGGCGCGTTTCGCACCTTGTTGAAGTTCCAGGAGGACCGGGGCACGTCCGCGGTGCTGATCATGGGCTCGACGGGCGAGACGTCGATGCTCGCGCCGGAGGAAAAGAAGCAGATCATCGTCGAGACCGCGAAGATGAAGACGCCGCGCATGCCGATCTTCTTCGGCTGTACCGGCAACAACACCGAGGCGACCATCGCCAACGTCCGTTTCGCCGCCGCAAACGGCGCCGATGGCGCCATCCTGGCGGCGCCTGCTTATATCTGCGCGCCGGAAAGCGATATCGAGCGCTTCTTCCTCGACGTCGCGGATGCGACCGATCTGCCGCTCGGCATCTACAACAACCCGCCGCGGGTAAAGAGCGACTTGCATTGGGATCACCTCCTTCGCATTTTCAAGCATCCGAACTACGTGGTGCACAAGGAATCGACCGCCCGTGTCGGACAGGTCGCGCAGGTGCTGGCCGCCAAGCCCAAGGTGTCGGTGATGTGCTGCGACAGCCCCAATCTCGGGCTGGTGGTGCCCACCATGTCGCTCGGCGGCCACGGCACCGCCAACATGACCGGCAACATCGCGCCGACCGAGCTCGCGATCATCTCGACGCCGTGGACGAGCTACGCCGAGGCGGAAAATTTCAAGACCACTTATCTCAAGCTTCTACCGCTGCTGCACTTCACCTATTCGGCGATCAATCCGGTGGCGGTGAAATCGCTGATGAAGGCGCTCTCTCTGCCGGCCGGCGACCTGCGCAAGCCGCTCACCAACCTCGACGGCGAGGCGCTCGCCAAAGGCGTTCGCATCGTGCAGGAGCTCGGACTCGACAAGCAGTACGGCTACAAGGTCGGGCCCATCTCGGCCGTCGCAGCGTGAATATCGCCATATCCCGAACCTGTGGCTACGGATTTCGGCCGTCGCTCGGCTCGGCCGTAACAGCCGGCTGAAGATGGACCTCGGACTGCGCGGACGACAGGCGCTGCTGAGCGGCGCGAGCCGCGGTCTGGGACACGCCTGCGCCTTCGCGCTCGCTCGGGAAGGGGTCGACGTGACCATCGTCGCGCGCAAGCGCGCGCCGCTGGAGAAGGCCGGAGCGGAGATTGCGGCGGTGACCGGTGTCAAGGTCACCACGGTTGCCGCCGATATCACCACCGGCGCCGGACGCGCTGCCGCGCTTGCCGCCTGTCCAGAGCCCGATATCCTCCTCAACAATGCCGACGGCCCAGCTCCAGGCGATTTCCGCGATTGGTCGCGGGACGAATGGATCGCTGCGCTCGACGCGATGATGCTCTCGCCGATCGAAATGATGCGGCTCACGGTGGACGGCATGATGACGCGCGGCTTCGGCCGCATCATCAATATCGTCTCGCGCAGCGTGAAGATGGCGCAATTGGAGCTCGGCCTGTCGAATGGCGCGCGCTCCGGGCTCGTGGGTTTCGTCGCCGGGCTTGCGCGGCAGACCGTCGCCCGCAACGTCACCATCAACAATCTCCTGCCCGGAATCTTCGACAGCGACGCGCAGCGCGCCCACGTCGGCGCAATGCTGGAGGCCACCGGCAAGACCTTCGAGGAGCTGTGGTGCGCGCGCGCCGAGGCGAACCCAGCCCGCCGCTACGGTCGGCCGGACGAGCTCGGCGCCTATTGCGCGTTTCTGTGCTCCCAACATGCCGGCTTCATCACCGGCCAAAATTTGCTGATCGACGGAGGCAGCTATCCCGGGACATACTGAGCCGACCCACGGAAGGATCGTTCCATGAGATTTGCGACTGTGTCCGCGCTTGCGATCGCGCTCGTGGTACCGTTTGCGGCCGCCGCGACGGCGCAGAATTATCCCTCCCGCACCGTCACCGTGGTGGTGCCGTTTCCGGCCGGCGGATCGGTGGACGGCGTCGCGCGCATCGTGGTCCAGAAGCTCAACGAGACGATGGGCCAACACTTCATCGTCGAGAATCGCGCCGGCGGCGCGTCGGGCATAGTCGGTGCCAACGCCGTCGCGAAGGCCGCGCCCGACGGCTACACCTTGTTGGTGTCGGCCTCGGTGCACGTGATCAATCCACTCCTCTACAAGAGCGTTCCCTACGACGTCGTGCGCGACTTCACGCCGGTGACGCTCTTGGCGGAGGGACCACTGATCGTCAGCACGATGCCGAGCGTGCCGGCGAACAATCTGAAAGATTTCTTCGCGCTCGTGCGCAAAGACCCGCAGAAATACACCTTCGGCGCCACCACCATCGGCTCCGCCGGCCATCTCGCCATCGAGCTGCTCAAGCGCGACGCGGGCCTCGACACGCTCGTCGTCGCCTACAAAGGCACTGCGCCGGCGCTCACCGATCTCATGAGCGGGCAGATTCAGCTGCTCGCCGACCCGATGCTCTCCTCGCTGCCGCTGGCACAGGGCGGCAAGATCAAGGCGCTCGGCCTCACCAGCCTCAAGCGCGCGGCCGCGGCGCCGGACATTCCAACCGTGGAAGAGTCCGGCATGAAAGGCTTCGCGTTCGTATCTTGGTATGGATTGTGGGGACCGAAGAACCTGCCAGCCGATCTTTCCAACACGCTGCAGGCGGAGATCGCCAAAGTGCTGGCGCTGCCTGACGTGAAGCAGCGCTTGAACGCGCTCGGATTCGAGCCAATCGGGTCGGATGGGGAACAGTTTGCGACCTACATCCGTGAGGAGATGGCGAAATACGAGAAAATCATCAACGACGCCAAGATCAAGGTCGAGTGACCGCGGTCGCGTCATGCGAGTAATGGTACTCGGCGCGGGCGTGATCGGAACGACCTCGGCCTATTATCTCTCCAAGTCCGGCCACGAGGTCGAGGTGGTCGACCGTCGGAGCGGGCCGGCCCTGGAGACGAGCTTCGCCAATGCCGGCGGCATCTGCCCGGGCTTTGCGGGGCCGTGGGCCGCGCCGGGAATGCCGGCGAACATCTTGCGCTGGCTGTTCACGCGCCACGCGCCGTTGGTTTTGCGGCCAAGCCTCGATCCCCATCAATGGCGATGGCTCATTCGTTTCCTGCGCAACTGCAGCGCCGAACGCTTCGCGCGCAACAAGGCGCGCATGCAGCGCATCGCCCACTACAGCAAGGCCTGTCTCAAGGAGCTTTGCGAGGACACCGGCATCGCCTTCGATCACGGCACCGGCGGCGTGCTGCAACTCTTCCGCACCGAGAAGGAGTTCGCCGGCGCGGCAAAGTCCGCGCGCGTGCTGGCCGAATTCGGCGTCATGCATCGCATTCTCGATGCCAAAGGGGTGTTGGCCGTCGAGCCGGCATTGGGCGGGGCAGCCGCCGAGTTCGCAGGCGGCCTGCATCTGCCCGATGACGAGACCGGCGATTGCCACAAATTCACGGTCGCGCTGGCCGAGCTTCTGCGTCGACGCGGCGTCGTCTTCAAGTTCAACACGAGCGTCAAACGGCTGCGTCTCGAAGGCAGCCGCATTGCGGGCGCCATCACCGATCGAGGCACCCTCGACGCCGACGCCTATATCGTGGCAATGGGCAGCGCCGCCGTGCACGTCTTGCGTCCGCTTGGACTTAATCTTCCGATCTATCCGGTGAAGGGATACTCCGTCACGATGGATGTCGATGCCAACATGGCGGTGCCGCGATCCTCGGTAATGGACGAGCATTACAAGGTCATGATCACCCGGCTCGGCACGCGCCTGCGCGCCGCCGGCATAGCCGAGCTCGCGGGCGATGACGTTTCAATTCGTGCATCGGGCCCCGCGACGGTGCTGCGCAGCCTGCGCGAGCTGTTCCCACAAGCGGCGCTCGCCTGCAGAGGCGGCGCGCCGAACGCCTGGGCGGGCTTGCGTCCGATGACGCCGGACGGACCGCCTTATCTCGGCGCCACCGGGATCGCCAACCTCTACCTCAATGTCGGCCAGGGATCGAACGGCTGGACGCAGGCCTGCGGAGGCGCACAGGTGGTCACCGACATCGTCTGCGGACGCCGGCCGCAGATCGATGTCGAAGGGTTTGGCATCAATCGCTAAAGAGCGATAGCGCGCGTATTGGGAGAGGGCGGCGAGTGCGGCCGGCGCCAAGCTAGCCATCAAGTCGCTCTCATTTCGTGGTCGCGCGCTTCTGCAAGAGCATGTCGTCACCCACTTGCCGCGCGCTGCGATCGTCATATCCACATAAATGGCCTTCACCTTGGATCGGACTAGCGTATTGTTCGGCCGGGCTCCAGTCCCACAGGCGCCCCGCAACAACGAGAGGATGGGATGAGCCAGGAGATCCTTTACAGCGTCGAGGAGAGCATTGCGACCATCACCCTCAATCGCCCCGAGCGCATGAACGCCCTCACGCACGAGCTCGAGGCTGAGCTGCATCGGATCTTCGACCGCGCGGATGCCGACCGCGCCGTGCGCGTGATCATCCTCACCGGCGCCGGCCGCGCCTTCTGTGCCGGCTACGACCAGAGCACAACCGACAAGTCCGGCGCCCGGCATTCCGATCCGAAAGGCAAGTCGCTCGCCGATTTCATCGAGTTCTGGCAGCGCACCGACGCCGACCGCGTGGCGCTCTGGACGCATATGTGGCGGCTGGGCAAGCCCGTCATTGCGGCGGTCAACGGCTGGGCCATGGGCGGAGGCTTTTGGTACCAACTCGCCGCCGACATCACCATCGCGTCGGATCAGGCGGTGTTCGCGCAGCCCGAGGTCCGCCACATCTCGAATACGACATTTCTCTTCAGCGCGTTGTGCGGTTGGAAGGCCGCCAACCGTTGGGCGCTCACCGGCGACCATTTCGACGCGCAGGAGGCGCTGCGCATCGGCATGGTGAACGAGGTGGTACCGCATGATCAACTCATGGACGCGGCCCGCGCGCTCGCGAAACGCATCTGCCTCGTGCCGGAGCCGTCGGTGCGGCTCAACAAGGCCATTACCATGATGGGCATGCAAGCTGCCGGAGTTTATTCGGGCCTCCTGCTCGAAGGAGCGCTTGGCGCGCTCGCGCACTCGTCCCACAACGAGTTCCGCGAAAAGCTGTTCGAAGCCCAGCGCCAGCACGGGCTCAAAGGCTATCTCGACATGCGCGACGGCCCGTTTCAGCCCGAGCCCATGGGACCGCGGTCGGCCAAGGGACGACAGAAGAAGGCGGCGCAGTAATCGTAGCCGTTGCGGGCGTAAGCGGGGTCGTCAACACGATTCTCAAGGGTAATGCGTGCACGAAACGAAATACATCGGCCGCGCCGTCAAGCGGCTTGAAGACCGCCCGTTGCTCACGGGCAACGGCCGCTTCGTCGCCGATCTCACCTTCCCCGACATGCTCGAGGCGGCATTCGTGCGCAGCCCGCACGCCCACGCCGCGATCCGCACCATCGATACCGCCGCCGCGCGGCAGTACGCCGGCGTGCACGCGGTGCTCACGTTTTCGGATCTCGCGCCGCTGCTCGCGCAGGAGCGGTTGCCGCTGCAATTTCGCACGGCGCGGCTCCCGAGCGATATTACCCCGCTCGTTCTTGCCAAGGACGAAGTGGCATTTGTCGGGGAGGCCGTCGCGGTCGTGATCGCGCACTCGCGCTACATCGCCGAGGACGCCGCGACCCTGGTTGCGGTCGACTACGCGCCGCTGCCGGCGGTCTCGGACTGCCGGCAAGCGCTCGCACCGCAAGCGCCGTGCGCCCATCGCGCGCGCGCCAGCAATCTCCTGATCGAGTTCGAGCAGTCCTATGGTGACGCCGCCGACGCATTCGCGTGCGCACCCCATCGCGCCAGCGTCAATCTCAAGCAGCATCGCGGAGGCGCGCACTCGATCGAGGGGCGCGGCGCGGTCGCCGCCTACGACGTCAACGACGATCGGCTCACCCTGTGGTCGTCGACGCAGCTCGCCCACGAGGTACGCGCCTTTCTGATGAAGATGCTGCGCCTCGACGAAAACCAGCTTCGCGTCGTAGCGCCGGACGTCGGCGGCGGCTTCGGCGCCAAATTCGTGATGTATCCCGAAGAGGTGACGCTGGCGGCAGCGGGCCTGCTGTTGCGACGGCCGATCAAGTGGATCGAAGACCGCCGCGAGCACTTTCTCGCCGCTGTCCAGGAGCGCGACCAGTATTGGGACCTCGAGGTCGCCTTCGACAACGACGGCCGCCTGCTCGCCGTGCGCGGCCAGCTGATCCACGACGAAGGCGCCTACACGCCGCAGGGCATCAACCTTCCCTACAACGCGTCGACGGCGTTGCCCGGACCCTACATGCTGCCGGCCTTTCAATTCGACGTGCGTGTCGTCGAGACCAACAAGGTCGCCACCATGCCGGTGCGCGGCGCCGGCTATCCGGAAGGCGCCTTCGCGATGGAACGCCTGCTCGACCGCATCGCCGACGAGCTTCAGCTCGATCGCGCCGAGGTTCGCCGGCGCAATCTCGTGCCGCCGGAAAAGATGCCGTATGTGTTTCCGCTCAAGACCCGCGCCGGCGCGCCGATCACGCTCGATAGCGGCGATTTCCCGAGCTACCAGCGCGCCGCCCTCGACGCGATCGACTATGCCGGCTTTGCCGAGCGCCAGCGTCGAAATCGAGCGAGCGGCCGCTATCTCGGCATCGGCGTCGGCAACGGCGCCAAGGGGACGGGCCGCGGCCCGTTCGAATCCGGCATCGTGCGCATCGGCCGCTCGGGACGCGTCTCCGTCTACACCGGCGCGATGCCCATGGGGCAAGGGATCAAGACCGCGCTTGCCCAAATTTGCGCCGAGCAGTTCGGAATCGCGCCGGACACCGTTAGCGTTATTGCCGGCGACACCGCGGTCATTCCCCATGGCCAGGGCGGCTTCGCCAGCCGTCAAACCGTCACCGCGGGTTCCGCGGTGCATCTCGCCGCCAGAAAGGTGCGCGACAAGGCGCTCGAAGTTGCCGCCCACCTGTTGGAGGTGAGCGTGGGCGACCTCGAGCTGCGCAACGGTCGGATCGAAATTGCCGGTGCGCCGGGCAGCGGGCTGACCCTGCACGAGGTTGCCGAAGCGGTCTCGGGCGTGCCCGGCTACACCATGCCCGGCCAATTCGAGCCGGGGCTCGAAAGCATGCAGAGCTTTCTGCCGAGCGCGCTCACCTACGGCGGAGGATGCCACGCCGTCGAGGTCGAGGTGGATATCGAGACCTGCGGCGTGCGCATCCTGCGTTACGTCGTGGTCAACGACTGCGGCCGGATCATCAATCCGATGATCGCCGAAGGACAAGTCGTCGGCGGCGCAGCGCACGGGATCGGCAACGCGCTCTACGAATGGATGGGTTACGACGATCAGGCGCAGCCCCTCACCACCACGTTCGCCGACTATCTCCTCCCGAGCGCCACCGAGGTGCCGAAGATCGAGGTGACGTTCGCCGAATTCCCCTCCCCGCTCAACCCGCTCGGCGTCAAAGGCGTCGGCGAATCCGGCTGCGTGCCGGCTGCGGGCGCAATCGTCTCGGCGATCGAGAACGCGCTTGCGCCCTTCGACGTTCGCATCAGCGAATATCCGGTGACGCCCGCGCGGCTCTACGCGCTGCTCGCGGGCCGCCAACAGCGGCAGCCGTAACGGTCATAACGCCAGCTCGCAGCCCGCAGGCGAATTCTAGAATCGCTCGCGTTCGAGCTGGCGCCAGCGCGACATGCGGCGTTCCAGCCACATCACGAGCTCGGTCAGCACCACGCCCACGAGCGCGATGACGATGATCGGCACGAACAGCTTTGCGGTCGCGAACACATTGGCGTATTCGACGATCATGCCGCCGAGCCCACTGATGGCGGTGAAGAACTCGGCAACGATGATGCCGATGATCGCCAAGCCGACCGCTAAGCGGATACCCGCCATGATGAAGGGGATCGCCGCCGGCAGAATGATCTTCCAAAAAATCTGCCATTCAGTGGCGCCATAGGCGCGGCCGATCTCCAGCATCCCGCCGCGCACGTCGCGGATGCCGGCATAGGTGTTCACGGTAATGGGGAAGACCGCGACCGAGACCAGGATCGTGACCTTACCGGCGAATTCCAATCCTGCCCACAGGATGATCAGCGGGATGAGGGCGATGCGCGGGATGGCGTAGAGCGCGTTGACGAAGGGGTCGAGCACATATTCCAACGTGCGCCACTGCGCCATGACGATGCCCAGCGCAACGCCGATCACGACGGTGAGCGCCATGCCGACGGCGAACGGCCACAAGGTCTGGATGAGCGCCTTCTCGAGCGCGCCGTTCCGGAGGAGCTCGAGCGCGGCCTGAAAGATCGCGCTGGGCGGCGCCATGAAGATGGGGTCCATGCGGCGGCCGTAATATTCCCAGATCACGAAAAAGACCGCGACCGAGGCGGTACGAATGGCGTTGGGGCTCAGCAGAACCTCGCGCAAGCGTTGCGCCCATGTCAGCTGCGGCGCCGGGACTGACCGGCGGGGCGGCGTTTCCAGTGACGAGGTCATGGCTCGCTCCTGAGCATCTCGCGCAGTTCGGCGCGGCATTTTCCGAAATCGGAGTGGGCGCGGACGTCGCCGCCCAGACGCTCGCCGGCGACCGGCGACTCGACGACGTTGCGGATCCGTCCGGGCTCGGTGTGGAACACGAAGATGCGGTCGGAGAGGATGAGCGCCTCGTCGATGCTGTGGGTGACGAAGACGACCGTCGCTCCGGTGCGCGACCATATCGCGAGGAAGTCCTCCTGCAGCTGCTCGCGCGTCTGGGCGTCGAGCGCGCCGAAAGGCTCGTCCATGAAGATGAGAATGGGCTTGCGCATCAGCGCGCGCGCGATGCCGACCCGCTGCTGCATGCCGCCGGACAATTCATGGGGAAAGTGCTCGGCAAAGGCGCCGAGCCCCACCAGTTCGATGAAATCGCGCGCACGATCGCGGCGCTCGGCCGCGCCCATGCCATCGATCTCGAGCGGGAACTCGACATTGCCCATCACCGTGCGCCACGGCAGCAGGCCGAAATTCTGGAACACCATGCAGGCGTCCTTGCGCGGACCCGTCACCGGCGTGCCTGCGATGGTGATGCGCCCCTCATCCGCCACGATCAGCCCGGCGGTGAGCCGCAACAAGGTCGTCTTGCCGCATCCGCTCGGGCCCAGCAGCGTGATCAGCTCGCCCTTGCGCACGGTCGCGTTGATGCGGTCGAGCGCCACCATCAGTTCCGCGCTGTCCTCGCGGCCCGGCCGTGCGCGTACCGGGAAGAATTTGCTGACGCCGTCGTAGACGACCATGCCGTCGGAGGCCGCCGGCGGTTTCATCTCACGGCTATTTCGACTGGTAATTGCCGAGCGTCGCGAGCGCGCGCTCGACGAAGCGCGGCTCGAGAACGTCCTTCGCCGGCGCCGCGACCGGCAGATTGCCGAGCTTCACGTTGAGGTCGGCGGTGAATTCCTCGATCGCCGGATCGAGCCCGCCGTTCACCCCCCAGACATTCTCGCCGTTGAGATCGCGCACCACCGCCGTGAGAAACGCCAGGTCGAGATCGCCGAGCCGCTCGTGCAGAATCGCCGCGGCCTCGTCGGGATTGGCCATGATGAAGCGCGATCCGCGGATGCCGATGTCGGTCATGGCCTGGAAGGCAGCGGCAAGCTCGGGTTTCGCGAGCGCTTCGGTGCGCACGACGTTCCAGACGTAACCGAGGCCCGGGAATTCCGCCGACAGTCTCGCCACCACCGTCACCTTGCCGTCTTTTACGCCTTTGAGCGCGGTGACGGTGTTGACCAGCGTCGCATCGGCGCGGCCGCCGATCACGGCCTGGAGGCGGGCGGCGTGGCCGCCCACCTGGACGAAACGCGCCGTGGTTTCATCGATGCCGTGCTTGCGCATGATGAGTCGCGGAAGTTGATCGGGCAGGCCGCCGGGACCGGACGATGCGAAGATCTTGCCGGCGACATCCGCAAGCTTGCTCCCCTTGCCCGTCGCCAGCACGAGGCTGTAGTCGCCAATCGGCTGCCAGGAATGCACGGCGCGGATGCTGGCGCCGGCATTGATCGACGCCAGCACGTTGAGCGTGCCGATGAGGCCGATATCGGCGTTGCCGGAAAGCAGGACGCGCATGGCGTTGGCATCGCCGGTGACATGCACGTCCTCGACCTCGAGATCGCCCAGCCAGCCTTTCTTCTGCGCCACGAGATAAGGCAGCGAGAAGGTCGTGACCGGTCCGGGGAACACCATCTTGATCTTGCCGGCATGCGCGGCGGACGCGGCGACGGCGAGCAGCGCCGCGGCGATGCAAACGTTCATGCAAAGGCTTGCGACGCTAAGGTTTGGGCCGAATGCACGCGGTCGAATGTGAGGCATGACAACTCCCCGCCGGACCGGCAAGCGATCGGCAGCGAAAAATGAGCCTTTCGCCCACCTCATGCAAATTATTTCTCGGACCGCCCGATCTGCGGGCGCGGCGTCCGCCGCCAAGATTGTTTTGGAGTTAACTGCCTATCGCGTCCGTGTCGTCGGTCGAGAACGACACGGGCGAAGCCGACCAGCGGCTTCTACGAACAGGCTATCGGCCGTGACGCTCGTGCCACTTCGGTCCCGGGCCGCGCATGTAGTGCAACTCCGGTCGATAGCGGCGGTGCGTCAAGACGGCTGTAATGGCTCGGAAAACGGCCAGAAGATACATCCCCGATACCCCAACGCTATTCCCCACGGCACATGTTCTGAGCGCCAGTTGCGACCAACGAATGGAACTTGTGAGGCAATTATGTGGAATGAGGCGGGCGGAATTGGACGCACGCGCTGGCTCCCGACAAGCCGGTCACACCGCGGCGATCGCTTCGATCTCCAGCAGGAAATTGGGGTTGGCGAGCCCGCGTAGAATGCACAGCGTGCTGGCCGGCGGCTGCCCGGCGAAATAAGTGTGCAGGATGCCGCGCGCCTTCGGCACGTCGTGCGGGTTGCAGATGTAGATCGTGATCTTGGTGACGTCGGAGATTTTGGCGCCGCCGGCGGCGAGCGCCTTGGTCAGGTTCGCCATCACCATCTTGGCCTGGGCGTCGAAATCGTCGGGCGGCAGCACCTTGCCGTCTACGTCTGCCCCGACCTGGCCGGCGCAGAATACGAGCTTCTGCGCGCCCTCGGCCGTCACCACATGCGAGTAATTTGAAAACGGCTTCGAGATGCCCTCGGGGTTGGTCCTGGTGATCTTCGGCATCGCTGCCCTCCCTGTGCTCGCTCGCTAGATCAACGCGGTGTGGCTTCGCCCATGGGACGCTCGGCGTCAACTCAGGCCGGACGCGGGCACGGGCGAGCGGCCTTGCAATGCGAGCAAGCTCGGATACTCTGCCCGAGTGGGTTGCGTCCGAGGATCCCTCCATGATCAAGGCGCTCGCAGCGCTTGCCTTCCTGTCATCCCTCCTCTCGTTTCACGCATCTGATGCCATGGCCGACACTGTTCCACGCAACGTCGTCACCGAGCTCGCGCCGAGCGGCAAGCTGCGCGCGGCGATCAACTTCGGCAATATCGTGCTGGCGCAGAAGGACCCGGCGACCGGCGAGCCGCGCGGGGTCTCGGCGGAGCTGGCGCGTGAACTCGCCAAGCGCCTCGCCGTCCCGGTCGAATTCGTCACCTTCGATGCCGCCGGCAAGGTGTTCGACGCGCTGCAGAAGGGCGCCTGGGACATCGCATTCCTGGCGATCGACCCGGTGCGCGCCGCGGGCATCGACTTTACCGCGCCCTATGTCGTGATCGAGGGCGCTTACGTCGTGCCGGTGGACTCCCCGCTCAAGACCGTCGAGGACGTCGACCGCGACAGCGTGCGCGTCGCCGTGGCGCGCGCCAGCGCCTACGATCTTTATCTCACTCGCGCGCTCAAGCATGCAAAACTGGTGCGGGAATCGAGCGGACCGGAAGCGCTTGCGCTGTTCCGCAAGGATCGGCTCGAAGCCGCGGCCGGGGTGAAGCAGCCGATCGTGGCATTCGCGAAAGAGCACCCGGATACGCGCGTGATCCCGGGCCGCTTTATGGTCATCGAGCAAGCCATGGGCACGCCCAAGGGTCGCGAGGCCGGCGTGCGGTATCTGCGCGAGTTCATCGAGGAGATGAAGGCTTCCGGCTTCGTCGCCAAGGCGCTCAGCGCCAGTGGCCAGACCGATGCCGCGGTCGCACCGCCGTCGTCGGTGAGATGACCTCGAATTCGATAGCACTTACATTCCGTTTCGAACGATCATAGATCTGCACGGCATGAAGGCAAACCGCGTGCTCCTTTTGCGAGGAGCGTTGCTGTGGATGTTTGTCGTCGCAGGAGCCGCCAACGTGGCTCAGGCGCAAGTCTTCGCGCCCGCACCAAGCCAAGTCGGCCCGCCGCTTCTTCCCCCGCCGCCGCACGCGCCCATGCAGATTCCCACGGTGAAGTCCTCGCCGACGCCCGCTTTTCCGGCCTGTCGGGACGCGACGGGGGTTGAATGCAGACGCGCGCATCAAAATTCACGCCATCGCCGCCATCGCAAAGCGAATTGAGGCCGTACGCAGCCCAGCCGTCATTCAGGAGTCATAATCTCAAGTTGAGTAAGACGGTGCCGACCGCAGGGTAAACGGGAATCCAGGGCCGAGGGCTGGGGCACCCCGCACGGGGACGAGCGGAAAAGAGAGAGTCTCTTAAGACACTGCCGCCAAACTGCCCGAGGCACCCTGCCTTCAGAGAGGAGAGAGCTTGCGCGCAGGTCTAGTTTCGATTATCCTGTTTGTTTTTTCGCAGCTCAGCCGCTGGGCTGAGATTGCGCGTCCGGGGCGTCACATCGACGTCAGTAGCGTGTGTCATGAACCCCGCGGCTGACGTCCTCTAGGGATCTGTCATGAACCCGAGTCCGTTGAGTACCGCAAACGGGTCGCCCACCCAAAGCATGACGGAGCGGCCGCATCTCGTCTGGGGGGCGCCGACCGCGGCCGAACGCGGGCCGGTGATCGCGACCTTGCGCAACGCCAATCACCGCAACGCGGTCGGAAGCCACGCCGGCGGCTATTCGGTCTATCGCGCCCTCGCCATTGCGGCGAGGACGCTCGCCCACGATCATATCGCCGATCTCACGGATACCGCGCCGGTCGAGCACATCGGACCGCACCCGCAATGGTGCGATGCCAAAAAGATCGTATCGCTCGATCCCTGGGGACACCTGGTGGGCGAGGTCTTCCGCGATCACCTCGCGCGCGGTTACGACGTGCGGCCCACCATCGCGGTCACCCGCGCTCATATCGACATGCCCGAAATCCGCGCCGCCATCGCGGCGCGCCGCGTCCGCGCCGACGGCGATATCGTCTCCGCCCACGGCAGCGTTCGCGTGATGAAGGCGGCGATCGATCCGGTCTGGCATCTGCCCGGCATCGCTGAGCGCTTCGGTCTCGACGAAACCGACCTGCGCCGCGGCCTGCACGAGCAGACCGGCGGCATGTATCCGGAGTTGGTGACGCGGCCCGACCTCAAGGTATTTCTGCCGCCGATCGGCGGCACCACGATTTACTGCTTCGGCGATCCGGCAAAGCTCGGCGACGGCAGCACTCCGCTGGCCTGCCGCGTTCACGACGAGTGCAACGGCTCCGACGTGTTCGGCTCCGACATCTGCACCTGCCGGCCCTATCTCGCCCACGGCATCGAGATCGCCATCCAGATGGCGCAGGCGGGCGGCGTCGGGCTCGTGGTCTACAATCGCAAGGAGGGCCGCGCGCTCGGCGAGGTCACCAAGTTCCTGGTCTACAACGCGCGCAAGCGGCAGCAGGGCGGCGACCGCCCAGACGGCTATTTCAAGCGCACCGAATGCGTCGCCGGCGTGCGCGACATGCGGTTTCAGGAGCTGATGCCGGACGTGCTGCATTGGCTCGGCATTACCCGCATTCATCGCTTCGCCTCGATGAGCGACATGAAATGCGACGCGCTCATCCGCCAAGGCATCGCCATCGACGAACGCGTGCCGCTGCCCGACGACATGATTCCTCCCGACGCGCGCGTGGAGATCGAAGCCAAGCTCGCCGCCGGCTATTTCGCCGGCGAGCGCCCGCGCGGCGACTACGCCGGCACGGTCGGGCGGGGCCTCAACGAGTGACGGCGCGAGCGGAGTCGAATTCGCCGCTGTCGCACCTCGCCAAGCTCAACGATGCCGCCGCGGTGCGCGAGCGCTGCGGCGCGGTGCATCGCTGGGTGGCCGACGGCCGCTCGCCCCATTTCGCCCTCGACGAAAGCCGTCTCGGAGCGGTCGCGGCCTACGTGGCCGACGTCACGCGCGAGGCCTATCCCGACCTGAAGATTCCCTATCACAGCCGCTGGCGCCATTTCTCGGCCGGCGGCGTCGACCGTTGGGGCGAGCTCGCGGCGCGCAGCGACGCCGATGGCCTCGAGCGCGCCCGCATGGCCGCCGACCTGGCGACCGTGAGCGTGCTGCTCGACGCCGGCGCCGGTGATCGCTGGCGCTACCGCGAACGAGACAGCGGCCTCTCCTTCGCACGCTCCGAGGGCCTCGCCGTGGCAAGCTTCGACATGTTTCGCGCGGGAGCGTTCTCCGCCGACCCCGCCCGGCCGTGGCGGGTCGACAGCGTCGCGCTCGCAACCATCGACGCAGCGACGCTGGCGCGCCATTTCCAGGTCGGTGCGGAAAATCCGCTGGTCGGATTGGACGCGCGTAGCGCGCTGCTGCGCCGACTCGGCAAAGCGCTCGCCGATCGCGCGGATCTGTTCGCACGCGAGGGAGCGCGTCCTGGCAACCTGGTGGACTATTGTCGCAACCTCGCCCGCGCCGGGCGCATCCCGGCGGCGAGGCTCCTGACCGCGCTGCTCGACGGCTTATCGTCGATCTGGCCCTCGGGGCTGACCGTCTGCGGATATCCCGTCGGCGATGCCGGCCGCCATCCCGCCGTGCGCACCGGCGACGCCTCCGACCAGATCGTGCCGTTCCACAAGCTCTCGCAGTGGCTCGCCTATTCGCTCATCGAGCCGCTCGAGGCGGCGGGGCTCGCCGTGGAGCGCCTGCACGAGCTCACCGCGCTCGCCGAATATCGCAACGGCGGCCTCCTCGTCGATCTCGGCGCGATCCGCCCGCGCGCGCCGATCGACCCGCTGCTGCGGCACGACGTCGGCTCGGAGCTCATCGTCGAATGGCGCGCGCTGACGGTGGCGTTGATGGATCCATTGGTTGGCTTGGTCCGAGAGAAGTTGGGACTCGATTCAAGCTTCGCCATGCCGCAGTTGCTGCAGGGCGGCACCTGGAGCGCGGGGCGAAAAGTCGCCCACGCATCGCGTCCGCCCGATGGTCCTCCGCCAATTGCGGTGGCAGCCGACGGCACGGTGTTCTGAGACCTGCGGCTGCGATCGCATGACCTGCCGTGATGCGCCGCCCTTCAACCCTAGGCAGCGGCGCAGAGGACACGTCTTTCTCGTCTCTCCCCCGGTGTGGAGGATTCACAGCGCGTCCGATTCACGGCTGCATCTTTCGAGGAGATGCGCTAGGTTGGCGGCGCATGCTGCCGGGCATGCCCATCATCCAGAGGGAGTTTTCTTCATGCTCGCCCGGCCCTTCAAGCTTGCGCTGCCCGTCCTCGTCGCGGCGCTGTCGATCGCCTTTGCCCCGCAAGTTCACGCCCAGGACAAAGTGCTCAAGGTCGGAACCTTGAAGCTCATCCACGGCATCTCCGCCTACTTCTACGAGAAGTTCGTTCCCGCCGGCTACACCGTCGAGGTCATTCCGTTCGAGAGCCCGACCGACGGCAAGAACGCGGTGCTCACCGGCACGGTGGACACCTGCATCCACGGCATCGCGGCGTTCCTGCTTGGCGCCGCGGCGGGCGAGCCGGTGCTGATCGTGGCCAACGCCAACAACCGCGGCATGGCGGTCATGGCCGGGGTGAACACCGACATCAAGACGATCAAGGATCTCAAAGGCAAAAAGGTCGCGATCTGGCCGGGATCGACGCAGGAGGCGGTGATCCTCGAGCGGCTGCGCATGGAAGGCATGTCGATCAAGGACATCCAGCCGATCCGGCTGCAATTCAGCGACCACGCCGCGGCGCTCGCGCGCGGCGACGTCGACGCCTATGTGGGCGCGGAGCCGGCGGCCGGCATCAGCCTCGCCAACGGCACCGGCCGGCTGGTCGAGTATCCCTATTCGACCCCCATCGGACCCCTCAACATGATCCTGTCCGCGAGCGAGAAGGCGGTCAAAGACAATCCCGCCCGCGTCAAGCTCATCGTCGACATGCACCGGCAGGCGGTCGACTACGCCATGGCGCATCCCGGTGAGATCGTCGAAATGGCGATGCAGAAGCTCGGCCAGCAAAAGAAATCCGTCGAGCTTGCGGTGCCGAACGTCGAACTCGCGTGGAAGCTCGACGACGTGTTCATGGAGCGCGCCAACGCCTATACCCGGCTGATGTTCGAGAACAAGCAAATCCGCCAGGTGCCCGACCTCAACCGCCACATCACCAAGCAGTTCATGTAGGCAAACGAGGGACGCGTCTTGAGCGAGCAGGTCACGGCGCTTCCGGAGGCGACGCCCCAATCCGTGCCGGAGGCGCCGTCGGCTGCCCGCCGCCGCCGGCGCCTTGCGGAACAGGTACGCGCCGTCGCGCTCGGGGTGGGCTTTCCGCTCGTGCTGATCCTGCTGTGGGACCGCGCCGTCGCCATCACCGGCACGCGGCTCGTTCCGAGCCCGCGCGAAGTCGCGGTGATGATGTACGACTTCTCGTTCGGCGGCGTCTATGACGATGCGTTCAGCGCCACCATTCTGACCCACATCTGGAAGTCGATGACACGGGTCTACGGCGGCTTTTTCCTGGCCGCGCTGATCGGCATTCCGCTCGGCCTGATGATCGGGCGCATCAAGTTGCTGCGGCAGCTGCTCGACCCGACGATCAACCTGTTGCGACCGATCCCGGTGACGGCGTGGCTGCCGCTGTCGATGATCTTCTTCGGGCTGGGGCCGAACGCGGCAATCTTTCTGGTCTTCCTCGGCGCGTTCTATCCGATCCTGCTCAATACCATCTTCGGCGTGCGCTCCGTCGATGTGCGGCTGTTCGAGGCCGCCGCCATGCTGGGCTGCTCGGGATCCGCCATGTTCCGTCAGATCGTGTTTCCGGCTTCGCTGCCGGCGATCTTCAACGGGCTTCGCATCGCCCACGGTTTTGCCTGGATCCTGATCGTGGTCGGCGAGATGACCGGCGTGCCCACCGGCCTCGGCTCCGTGATCATGGACGGCCGGACGCTCTCGCGCACCGACCTGGTGGTGACGGGGATGATCGTCATCGGCGTCTGCGGCTTCGTAACCGACCGCATCATCGTCGTCATCAGCAATCGCGTGCTGCAGTGGAGTCCGCAACACCATGCGTAGCGCCGAGCGGCCCCACGTGGTTATCCGTGGCGTGAGCAAGCGCTTTCAAGTCGGTGACGGCGAGGTCGAAGCGCTCGCGCGCATCGACGCGACGATCGAGAGGGGCGCGTTCGTGTGCCTGATCGGCGCTTCGGGCTGCGGCAAGTCGACGTTGTTGCGCGTGGTCGCGGGCTTCGAAGAGCCCACCACCGGCGAAGTCCTGGTCGAGGGCAAACCCGTCACCGCGCCGGGCAGCGACCGCGGCATGGTGTTCCAGGACTACGCCCTGTTTCCGTGGATGACGGTGCGGCAGAATATCGGCTTCGGCCCGCGCCAGCGCCAGCTGCCGCGCAAGGAGGTCGAGGATATCGCCGACGAATTCGTCAAGCTGGTGGGACTCGAGCGCGCCGCCAACCGCTATCCGAGCCAGCTCTCAGGCGGCATGAAGCAGCGCGTCGCGATCGCGCGGGTGCTCGCCAACAACGCCAATATCCTGCTGATGGACGAGCCGTTCGGGGCGCTCGACGCCCTCACCCGCGAGCAGCTTCAGCGCGAGCTGCTGCAGATCTGGACGCGCACGCGCGTGACCATCGTCTTCGTCACCCACTCGGTCGAGGAGGCGGCGCTGCTCGCCGACCGCGTCCTGGTGATGGGCGCGGGACCGGGACGGATCGAAAGCGACATCAAGCTCGACCTGCCGCGCCCGCGCGACGTATCCTCGCCCGAGTTCAACGCTGTGCGGCGCGAGCTCGCGCAACGGCTCACGAGCCATATGGCGCCGGCGCGCGTGTCCGAGACGGCGGCCTGACATGACGGAAACATCGGCGCGGCCGGCAGCCGCAATCTACCGCGGCATGGACCGCGCCGCGCTCGACGCCGCCTACAACAACGGCGCCGCCGTCGCGGACAGCGCGGACTGGCTCGCGCGCTGGCGCGAATTGAGCACCGCGGTGAGGGCAAGCCCCCGCGCGCGCCTCGATATTCCCTACGGCAGCCGACCGCGCGCGCGCTTCGATTACTTCCCCGCGGGCGCGGCACGGGCGCCGCTATTCGTGTTCATTCACGGCGGCTATTGGCAGCGCAACAACAAGGACATCTTCGCCTTCCTCGCCGAGGGACCGCGCGCCCACGGCATCGACGTCGCGGTCGTCGGCTACACGCTGGCGCCGCACGTTCGCCTCACCGACATCGTCGGAGAAATCCGTCAAGCGCTCAGCGTTCTCGGCGAACGCACCGACGAGTTCGGGTTCGACCGCGACCGGCTCTTCGTCGGCGGCTGGTCGGCAGGGGGACATCTCACCGCAATCGTGTCGGGCCACCCGGCCTTTCGCGGCGGCCTTCCCATCAGCGGCATCTTCGATCTGGAGCCCATCGCACTCAATTACCTCAATGAAAAACTCGCCCTCGATCCGAGCGAGATCGCAACGCTCTCGCCCCTTCGCGTGCTCGGCGACCGCTCACCGCCGTTGCGATTGTTCGTGGGCAGCGACGAACTGCCGGAGTTGCGGCGGCAATCGGCGAGCTATGCGCAAGCCGCGCGCGAGCGCGGACTGCCGGTTGCGCTTACCGTTCTGCCTGCACGCCACCACTATTCGATCCTCGACGAGCTTGCGCGACCGGACGGGGCGATCACGCGCGCGCTCGTCGAGTTGGTCGAAGAAAGCGCGGCGGGCGAGCGCGCGGGCCGGTAACCGCGTTGCCCGCCGCCGGAGGCCCGCATAAGGTTCAGCCGTCGCGGCGATCGAGGCGCGGCGTCATGTCTCGGAGGGCGGGGAGCCGGTGATCGACCAGGCGTTCGACCGCATCGCGCGCGTCATCGAAGTGACGCTCGCGCTCGCCTTCATCTTTGCGGTTCTGCTCAACTTCGCCAACGTGGTCGGCCGCTATCTGCTCGGCCTCTCGCTGCTCGGGGCCGACGAGGTGCAGATCTTCATCATGGTGGCGATGACGTTTCTCGGCGCCGCCGTCGTCACCCGGCGCAACCTGCACCTGCGCATGGACGTCTTGGTCCGCTTCCTGCCCGCGGGCGCACGCGTGGCGCTTCGCGTCGCCGAGCAGGTGCTGCTTGCGGCGCTTGCCGGCTTCGTGCTGACGCAATCTTATTTCTATGCCCTGCAGATGTGGCGGATCGGGCGCACCAGCGACATGGCCGGCATTCCCATGTGGATTCCCCACGCCACCGTCGCGATCGGCTTCGCCCTCATGCTCGTCGTCGCGCTTTGGGGCCTCGCCCGCATGACGCGACGGTCGCCGGAACGCGGGGCCGAGCCATGACCTTCGCCCTCGCGGTGGTGCCGATCGCGCTGCTGCTGCTCGGCTTCCCGATCTTCCTGGTTCTGCTGACCGCGGTCACCGTCGCGCTGGTGTTTTTCATGCACGTGCCGCTCGCGGCGCTGCAGCAGACCCTGTTCGCCTCCGTCAACGCCTTTGCGCTGCTCGCCATTCCGTTCTTCATCTATGCCGGCGAGTTGATGGGTCGCGGCAGCGTCGCCCAGCGTTTGGTCGATTTCGTGCAGGGCGGCGTCGGCTCGATCCGCGGCAGCCTCGGCGTGACCGCGGTCGGCACCTCCGCGATCTTCGGCGCGATTTCCGGCGCCAGCGCGGCCACGGTTGCGACCATCGGCAAGGTCATGGTGCCGGCGATGCGGCGCGCCGGCTACCCGGAGACGTTCATCGCCGGCCTCATCACCGCGGTCGGCGCGATCGACGTGATCATCCCGCCCAGCATCCCGATGATCGTGTACGGCGCGGCGGCGGAGGAATCGGTGGCGCGCCTCTATGCCGCCGGCGTGCTGCCGGGCCTCATGATCGCGGCCATGCTCGCGCTCTACGTCATGTTTCGGGCGCGGCGCGAGAACTTCGGGGCGGGCGAGCCGTTCCGGCTCAAGGTCTTCCTCACCGCGTTCGGCCGCAGCCTGTGGGCGCTGGGCGCCCCGGTCATCATCCTCGGCGGCATCTACGGCGGTGTGTTCTCGCCGACGGAAGCCGCCGCGGTCGCCTGCGTCTACGCCGCGTTCGTCACCGCAGTCGTGTTCCGCGAGCTCACACTGCGCGACATCGTCGAAGCCGCCGCCTCGACCGTGCTATTCACGGGTCAAATTCTCATCATCGTGGCCTGCGCCGGCGTGTTCGCGTGGCTCTTGACCGTCAACCAGGTGCCGGCCGCGATGACCGCGTGGCTGCAGTCGTTGAACGTATCGGCGTGGATGCTGCTGCTCGCCATCAACGTCCTCTTGCTCGCGGTTGGCTGCTTTCTCGATCCGCTGTCGGCGATCCTGCTGCTCAGCCCGCTGCTGGTGCCGCTGGTGAAGGCCGCCGGCATCGACACCGTCCATTTCGGCATCGTGGTGACGGTGAACCTCGCGATCGGCCTATTTCATCCGCCGTTCGGGATCAACATTTTCGTGGCGCAGTCCGTGCTCGGCCTCAAGCTCGAGACCATCTATCGCGGCATCATCCCGTTCGTGATAATTTACCTCGTGGCCTTGGCGCTGATCACCTACATACCGGACCTCTCGCTGATCGGGGTTCGCTACCTGCTGGCCAGGGGTTGAGCTTGCGAGGCTATCGAGGGAGGAGAACACACATGCACGCGATCAACGCGCGTCTCGCCGGCGCTCTCGTCGCAATCGCGGCGGCAAGCGTGCTCGCCGCCACGCCGCTGCGCGCGCAGCAATTCACCATGAAGCTGTCGCTGCCGACCATCAACGACGTGGTGCACGAATATTACAAGGCGCTCAAGGCCGGCGTCGAAGCGCGGGCGGGCGGGCGCATCAAGCTCGAGATCTACCCGGCGAACCAGCTCGGCCAGCTTCCCGCGGTGGTGGAAGGCGTGGCGCTCGGCACGATCGAAGCGGGCAGCTCGGCGAACGGTTTTTGGGTGAGCCTCGAGCCGCGCTTCCAGGTGCTCGATGCGCCCGGCTTGTTCGACGACATCCTGCACGGCAACAAGGTCGTCAACGATCCCGCGATCCGCAGCCGCCTCGCCACCTTCGGCACGGACAAGGGCGTCGAAATCCTGGCACCCGGCGTCTACAGCCCGATGATGCTGCTCACGCACAAAGGCGTTCGCACCGTCGCCGATTTCCAGGGACAGAAGGTGCGCACCCAGGGCGGCGCGCCGATCCAGGTCGAGCCGTTCAAGAAGCTCGGCGTGCTGCCGGTATCGCTGCCGCTCGGCGAGGCGCTGCCGGCGATGCAGAACCGCACCATCGACGGCATGATCGCAGGCGTCGCCCCATTCACCGCGTTCAAGTACTACGACATCGCCAAGCCCATGACCTATCTGCCGTCGACCACGCTGGTCGCGCCCATCCTGGTCAACCGGCAATTCATGAAGTCGTTGGGGCCGGAGCTCGAGGCGATCGTGCGGGAGGAAGGACGCAAGGCGGAGGTGCTGTTCACGGACTGGAACGTCGCCGACATCAAGCGGGCGGAGGAAGTCTGGCGCAAGAACGGCGGCGAGCTCATCACGCTGCCGCCGGCCGAGGCCAAGCGCTACCTCGACGTGGTCGCGCCGGTCGCGACCTCGGTCCTCTCCGTCAATCCAAAAATCAAAGACGATTACGAGGCGTTGCTGGCGGCGGCACAAAAATATCGCCAATAACGCCGACTGTTGATCGGCTCATCTCGCTGCCGTCGTCAGCCGAAGTCGGATTTATCCGACTTCGGCCAGCATATGAGCGGCCGAACTCGGGTAAACCCAGAGTTCGGCTGCGCAAGCGGGGACCCATAACCACCGGCTCTGGAATATGGATCCCCGCTTGCGCGGGGACGACGGCAACAGTGTGATGCCGAGGCAACCTGCATTGCGTATAAGGCTTCCTTAGCGTCAAATGCGCTCGAAATGCGCGCTGTCCACCACCGCCGTCCACTTGGCGACGTCGTCGATGATGCGCACGCGAAATTCCTCGGGGGTCGTGGGCCGGGGATCGTTGCCGAGCGCGCGCAGACGCTCCACCACCGCCGGCTCCTTAAGAATGGCGACGACCTCCGCATTCAAGCGATCGACAATCGTCCCTGCAACGCCCGCGGGCGCAACCAAACCCTGCCAACCCGTCACGAGGTAACTGCGAATGTCGGCTTCGGCGATGGTCGGGACGTTGGGAAGCGCGAAAAACCTCTGCCCGCCGCTGACCGCGAGCGCGCGCAGCCGCCCGTCCCTGACGAATTCGACGAGCGCCGCCGCCGGGTCCATCATGAAGTCGAGGCGCTTGCCGATGAGATCGAGCGCCGCCGGCGCGCTGCCGCGGTAGGGAACATGTTGAAGGCGCACCTGCGCCTCCTTGGCCAAGAGCTCGACCGCCAAATGCGGCCCTGACCCGTTGCCGGGCGTGCCGTAGAGCAACGGCGTGTTGCGCGTGCGCGCGAGCGCGATGAGATCGGCCACCGTTCGCATGGAGTGATCGGCGTATGTCGCCAGCACATAGGGATACTCCGTGAACATGCTGATCATGGAGAAATCGTCGATCGTGCGGTAAGGCAGCGTCTTGTAGGTAGCGGCGGCAAACGCGTGCCCCGATGGAATTGCAAACAGCGTATATCCATCGGGTGCGGCGCGCGCGACCAGCGCCGCCGCCGTCGTGCCCGATGCTCCCGGCTTACTTTCGATCACGATCCGCTGGCCGAGCCGCCGCGTGAGCCCGTCGGCGACGATGCGCGCCACGAGATCGGTCGGACCGCCAGGCGGAAAACCGTGGAGCATCGTGATCGGCCGATCGGGCCAGTCCGGATTGGAACGCGCCGGCGAGGACGCGAGCATCGCCAACGGGCCGGCGATCACCATGCGGCGCGTGAGTTGGCTCACCTTAGCTCTTCTCCCGTTGGTCTTGTCCGTCACGATCGGCGGCTCGAGCGCGCGCACGCACTCTCACTTCAACATTGCTCATCCACACGCGAACAAGATGGGATTGCACGCAATACTAGAGCAAATCTTATTCCAGTGTACGTACCTCTTCCGCTCATTCCCGCGAAAACCGGAATCCAGAGCCGCGTGCTCGCGATCTGGGTTCCCGCTTTCGCGGGGACGAACCGACCCCTTGCCGCCCCAAACGCCTGCGAACTTCGGATCTGGAGGCTAGTCGAGCCGCGCGCCCGAGCGCCTGACGACCTCGCCCCACTTGGCGGAATCCGTGCGGATCAGCTCGGCGAACTCTTCCGGCGTGCCGCCCGCCGGCTCGTCGCCGATCATGGCGAAGCGATCCTTGAACGTTTGCGATGCGATCGCCTTGTTGATCGCGGCGTTGAGCTTGTCGATGATCGGCCGCGGCACGCCGGCGGGCGCGATGACGCCGCTCCAGGTCGGCGCGGCGTAGCCGGGAACGCCGGCTTCCGCGACCGTCGGCAAGTCCGGAAAGCCCGGCGAGCGCCGCGCCCCGCTGACCGCGAGCGCCCGCACCGCGCCGGACCGCGCGTGGGACGCGATCGAGTTCAAGCTTTCGAACATCAAGTGCACGCGGCCCGCGATCAGGTCGTTGATCGCCGCCGCGCCGCCGCGATAGGGAACGTGGACGATATCCGTGCCGCTCATGTATTTGAACAGCTCGCCGCCGACGTGGCCCGGCGATCCGTTGCTGGAGGACGCGTTCAACAGCTTGCCCGGATTGTCCTTGGCGTAGTCGATGACTTCCTGCACCGACTTGAACGGCAGCGTGGGCGAGAGCGCGAGCAGAAGATGTCCGCGGGTCGCGAGCGCGATCGGCTGGAAGTCCCGCTCGATGTCGTAGGGCAGCTTCGCCACCATGTGGCGGGTGATAGCAAGCGCGCCGATCGGCCCCATGCAGATCGTGTACCCGTCGGGCTCGGCCTTCGCGGTCAGGTCGAGGCCGATGGTCAGCGCGCCGCCCGGACGGTTGTCGATCACGATCTGCTGGCCAAGCTCCTTGCCGAGCTCGGCGCCGAGGATGCGCGCGACCGTGTCGGTGGCGCTGCCGGCGGCTTGCGGCACGATGAGCCTGATCGGCTTGTCCGGGTATTGCGCCGCCGCACCGGTGGCGAACGCGCACGCAAGCAACAGCAAGATCAATCGAAGCGCGCGCATATTGCGTTCCTATACATGCGGTTCTGAGGTTGCGGCGTGGCATCACCAGTGTAATGCAGCCCATGGGAGGGACAACGCATTTGCCTCCCCTTTAGCGTTACGCGTGGTGGTGCTACCGTGCTGCGTCCCTAGAACGGCGGGAGTCGCTTGAGGCATCCCGCCCGGCCCAGCGAATGGGCGAGGGAGTGGAGGAGGCCATGAAAGAGCTGATCAAGCAGTATCTGGACCATGGGATGTCGCGCCGGCAGCTCATGACCGGCCTGAGCGCGCTCGGCATGAGCACCGCCGCGGTCAAGGCGGTGGCGCAATCGCTCGAGACGTTCGGCCAGGGCGCGCCTCCCGCCTCCGCCATGCGTACGCTGAAGGGAACGGGCGGCGCGCTGTTCGTGCAGCAGCTCAAGGCCGCCGGCGTCGAGCACATCTTCTTCAACCCGTCGACCGGCGACTATCCGATCTTCGACGCGCTGGTGGACGAGCCCGGCATCCACTTGATCAAGGGCATCCACGAAGGCGCCGTGGTCGCCATGGCCGACGGCTATGCGCGCGCATCGGGCAAGACCGGCGTCGTCATCGTCGCCAATATCGGTCTGCCCAATGCCATGACGCAGATGGTCAACAGCTGGAAAGACCAAATTCCGATCCTGGTCGCCGTCGCCTCGGTCGAGCAGGACGCGCTCGGGCGCGACCTGTTCCAGGAGACCGACCATTGCGAGGTCATGACCCAGCCCATCACCAAGTGGTACTGGGCGGCGAAGACGACGGGTTCGATTCCGGAAACCGTCCGCCGCGGCATGAAGTTCGCGTCGACGTCGCCCTGTGGTCCGGTGTTCCTCTCGCTACCCACCAATACGCTACGCGAAGAAGCGACCGCCGCCATCTGGGACCAGGCCAAGTTCGACGTTCCCATGCGCATCCGTCCCGACAAAGACGACATCGCCAAGGCCGCGCGGATGCTGCTCGAGGCCAAGAACCCGCTGATGAGCGTCGGTGACGAAGCCAGCTGGTGCCGCGCCAGCAAGGAGCTGATCGATCTCGCCGAGCTTCTCGGCCTGCCCGTCACCGGCCAGGGAGGCTCGCTCGGCTTCTGGTCGAAGCCATTCCCGACCCGCCATCCGCTCTACATCGGGCCGCAACTGCGCGACATGCGCTATCCCGGCAAGGTCGACGTGCTGTTGAACCTCGGCAACCGCTACGGCGAGCGCGCCGCGCCCGGGATGCAGTTGATCTCGATCCGCCTCGATCCCACGAGCCTCGCCCGCGGCGGTCCGGTCGATCTCGGCATGGTGGCCGATGTCCGGCTCGCGGCCGCCGACCTCACGGCGGCGATCCGCGACCTCGCGACGCCGGCGCGGCTCAAAGAGATCGCCGAGGAGCGCACCACCCGCACCCGCGCCTACAGCGCGGAGATGCGCGAGTTCCGCCAGACCATCGCGCGCGAAAATGCTGAGCGCACGCCCGTCAGCCTCGAGCGCATCGGGCTCGAGCTCGAAAACGCGCTCGACAAGGACACCTGCTACGTCTGCGACGTCGATTCCGGCAAGACCATCGACCCGCTGCTGTCCTTCGGCGGCAGCGACAAGCAGTACATCGGCACCGGTCCGAACGTGCTGGGATGGGGCTTGGCGGCGGCGTTCGGCGCCAAGCTCGCCCGACCTGATGTGCCCGTGGTTTCGGTCGTCGGCGACGGCAGCTTCTGCTTCTCCGGCCCGCAGCCGCTGTGGACCCAGTCGCGCTACAAGGCGCCGATCATCAACATCGTGCTCAACAATCACAGCTACAACAACGAGCGCAACCGCATCTGGCATTACGGCGGCCGGCAGTTCCAGACCGGCCGCGACATGACCTGCTACCTCGGGAGCCCAGACGTCGACTACGCCAAGGCCGCCGAGGCGTTCGGCGTCGAGGGCGAGGTGGTGAAAGAGCCGGACAAGCTCAAAGGCGCGATCGAGCGCGCCAAGCGCGCGACCGCGGACGGACGGCCCTATCTCTTGGACATCCACACCTATCGCGACGGCGTCGGCGCGGCCTCGAGCTGGCATCCGCCCTATTCGGTCGCGGACTTGCGCCAGCGCAAGGTGTGACCATGCGGCGTGTCTTGCTCGTAGGCGCGCTTGCGCTCGTTTTCGGCGCCGCCACGCCGCTTCATGCCCAGACCGCGAGCACCTTGCCGCCGGGAGAGGGCCGCGATCTGGTGGCGACCGCATGCTCGCAATGCCACACATTGAACGTCATCATGGCGGGCCGCGACGGGCCGGTCGGCTGGAAGAAGCACGTCTACAACATGGTGCTGCGCGGCGCGCAACTGACGCCGCGCGAGGCCGACACGGTCATCCAATATCTCATCACCAATTTCGGGCCTGGCGCGCCCGCCGCCACCGCGGCCGCGCTGCCGAGCGGGCCGGGCAAGGAGCTGGTCGAGACGCGCTGCGCGGTTTGCCACAACCTCGAGCGAGTCACCGTGGTCAAACGGCAGAAGCGCGATTGGGAGACGGTGGTCGCCAACATGTACGAGCGCTGGGGCATGTCCGCGCCGGACGAGGTTCAGGCAATATCGGCCTATCTGGTCGCGCAATTCGGCCGCGATTGAACGGAAGGAAAGCCCATGTTCCTCAGAAACTACTGGTACGTCGCGGGCTATGACCACGAGATCGGACGGCGCCCGCTCGGCCGCATCATTCTGGGCGAGCCCATCGTGTTCTATCGGCTCGAGGACGGCACGCCGGTCGCGCTCGAAGATCGCTGCGCGCACCGTCATCTGCCGCTCTCCATGGGCACATTGGTCGGCGACGTGTTGCAGTGCCACTACCACGGCCTGCGCTACGACAAGACCGGCACCTGCGTGCGGGTGCCGGGCCAGGACACGATTCCGCGCTCGGCGCGGGTCAAGAGCTATCCCGTGGTCGAGCGCTACCATTGGCTGTGGATCTGGATGGGCGATCCCGCCCTCGCCGATCCCGACAAGATCACGGATTTCCACTGGTTCGACGATGCGAACTGGGGCGCCAAGGGCGAGTACCTCCACGTCAAAGGCAACTGGCAGCTCGTCGTCGACAACCTGCTCGATCTCACCCATCTCGCCTTCGTGCACGGGACCACGATCGGGAATTCGGCGCTGGTGAATCAGGCGCAAGTCAAGGTGCAACGCGCCGAGGACGGCGTCACGGTCACCCGCTGGATCGTCGACGCGCCGCCGCCGCCGACCTTCGTGAAGGCGGGCGGCTTCACCGCCAACGTGGATCGCTGGCAGATCATCAATTTCACCCCGCCGGCATTCTTGCGTCTCGACGTCGGCGCCACGCCGACCGGCACCGGGGCGCCGGAGGGCAAGCGCGTCGGTGGCATCGGCATGTGGAATCTCAACGCCATCACGCCGGAAACCGAGACCACGAGCCATTATTTCTGGGGCCAGGCGCACAACTTCGACGTCAAAAACCCGAAGACGACGGACATGCTGATCGAGCAGATCAGGACCGCGTTCCTCGAGGACGTCGCGGTGTTCGAAGCGCAACAGCGCAATCTGCTGATGATCCCGAATCCGCCGCAGACCGACATCAACGCCGACGCCGGCGTGATCCAGGCGCGCCGCATTCTCGATCGGCTCTATGACGAGGAGCAGGCGGCGGCCGCGAAGATGGCGGCGGCGGAATAGATATTAAAGCTCAAATCTCTCGGCGCCGATGCGTCATACTGTAGGGAAAGGCTCAACTCGCTTAGAAAGTTTGCCAAGGGTGCCGGCTCATTGTCTGCAGCGGAAATACCGTGAAGAGGTCTGACAAAGACGCGAATAACAGATTCGTCCTTCACCGGCGGGAGATGGTGCTCGCGACTGCTGCCACTTTCTTCCCGCTCCATGGCGCATCAGGCGAAACCGGGTCACGCAACGCGCAGCCTGATGTCGGCATCAATGCTGATCCAGCCGTACCAATTCCCGCTCCCGCGTCGCTCGGGATAGGCAAGGACCGCGCCCTCGTGCTCGGCGGAGGCGGCGAATACTTCATTGCCTGGCTGCTCGGGTTCGCTCACGGGCTCCGCAGTACGGGCGTATCCTACGACTTGGCCGATCTCATTGTCGGCACCTCGGCCGGAGCGATCGTCGGGAGCGCGGCCGCGGCCGATCGTCTCGGGCTGTTGCGCGACGATATCGATCTTTCCGGACAGTTTCCAAAACTACTGGCGGATTTGATACCGACGAGCGCGTCCAACCCCAGTCAGGTGCGCGCGCGTGAGATCGCCGAAGCCGCTCGCGATGGCAGCGTCGCCACGATCCAATCAATCGGCCGCGGCGCCATGGCTGCACGCAATCCGCCGGTTCGCAACCTCCAGCTTATGATCGATATCCTCAGTCTCGGACGCTCCTGGCCGAATCCGCGGTTCCACGCGACGACGACGGATTGCTACAGCGGCGAGCGCCTCGTTCTCTCGCAATCGAGCAACATTCCGATCTCGCATGCGGTCTGCGCGAGCGTATCGTTACCAGGCGTCTTCGGGCCGACCTGGATCCGCGATCGGCTGTGCATGGACGGCGCCATGTGTTCCACCAGCACCCACGTCGATCTCATCGCCGGCGCCAAGCGTGCCTTGGTGGTCGCGCTCACCGACAAAGGTCCGCGGTTTTCCAACATTCCGAACGATATTGAGCAGGAACTGAGATACGTCGAAGCCGCGGGGACCAAGACACTCCTGATCGCCGCTGACCCCGGCAAGGTAGACCTGCTGTCTCCTGCCGAGATCGAACCGGCGCTGAAAGCAGGCCGCGATCGCGCCGTACGCGAGGCCGATCGGGTCAAAGCGTTTTGGGCTTGAGCAGCGAGCGGCCCCCGTGAAACGCCGACAGCGGATCGTATGATCGCGCGCGGAAACGGTATTCGATTGCCGCGTTGGATACAAACTCCAGAAAATCTCCAAGGAAGCTCGGGACCGCCCGCAAGCCTGTCACGCCGCTCGCTGATAGACCGCCCGCATGCTGCGGGCCTGGGCATATCCATCGCCATCGACGGACGCTCAAACGAGCGGACACCGCCCCGCCGGCGCGCGGCTGCGTGCCCGCACGAGGTGCAATCGCGCGCGGCTGATCGCGACGGCGATGGTCGCAATTTTCGCCGGCATCGCGCAGGCGCAGGAGGACCGCATCGAAGCCGAATGCCGCAACCTCCTGCACCGCTCCGTCTTCAATTGCGGATGCACGGCCGAATTCCTCGAAAATCATCTGGGCGGCGAGCAGGCCGATATCCTGCTTAGGCTTTGGACTTATGGCGAGAACGGCGGCGGCCAGCACAACGAAATGCACGATCTCTATACGCGGTACGGCTCGGACAAAATCTCCGACGCGGTGATGAATTTCCACCGCCACCGCGATCTTCTGCGCCGCTATTGCGCGCAGGGCGACGGACCCACGATCTCGGATTAGGCGCGGGACCGACATTCGCCCACTTGTGCGACGCAGGGATCAAGAGAGCTACGTCAGATAATCCAGCATCATGAAGGCGTAAACCTTGGCCGCATCGGCGGTGCGCTCGACCGAGGCCATGTCGTAATCGGTGTGGGCGTATTGGTGTTCGCCGGCGCCGAAATTTGCCGTCACGATGCCGACGTGGTTGAGGTAGCCCTGGTCGAAGGCGGAGGGGGAGTAGTAGGTCTCGGCCGGTTTGCCCAACATGACCTCGCTCGCGCGCAGGATCGCTTTGACGATGGGTGAATCCGTCGTCACCAGCGACGGATACATGAACGGGCCGAGCCGCACCTCCACGCCATAGGTCTTGCCGCTGACGGGATCCTCGATCCGTTCGACCTCCTTGGCGATGCGCTCGATCTCGGCGAACGCTTCGTTCGGATCGTCTCCCGGCAGCAGGCGACGGTCGAGCGTGAGCTCGCAGCGCTCCTGCACCGTGTGGGTCGAATCCGGAAAGCTGCGGATGTGGTTGACCGTCAACGACTGCCGGCCGAGCTGCGGATGGCTCTTGTCCACCTTCACCTTGGCGAGCAGCAGGCGGATCGCTTCGGTCGCGCCGGTGACGGCATTGACGCCGTCCCACGGCCGCGAGGAGTGGCACGGCGCGCCCTTCACCGTCACGAACACGTCGATGCGGCCGCGGTTTCCGAGCGTGACCTTGAGCCCGGTTCCGCCCAGCACCGCCATGTCCGCGCGCACGCCCGCGCCCTCGACCACGCTCTTGATGGCGTCGTGCTTTCCGGTTTCGCCGGAGAGGCAGCAGGTGAAGACGAGCTTGCCCTTGATTGCGACCTTGCTCGCGATCACGGTTTCCATGGCGTGCAGCATGGCCGCCAAATTCGCCTTCTGCTCGCTCGCCCCCTTCCCCATCACGCACTCGCCCGGCAGGCCGTAGGCGGCGCCATCGACCACGTCGCCGTCGTAGGGGTTGGGCATGGTGGACGCGGGCTGGTTCATGGCGTTGCCGATGAACATCAGCGACTTGTTGCTCGTCCCGGCGCCGTAGGTGGCGATGAGATTGCCCATCGCGTCGTAGCGAAGGTCGACAAAGGCCATGCTGCGCAGGCGCGGCTCGATCGCCGAGGTGATGAACGCCTTGAGCAGCGGCTCGTCCTCGAGCCGCTCGGTCTGCGGGCTCGGCACCTTGACGAGCGCGATCAGCAATTCCTTCGCCCGCGCGCGCGAGATGCGAGCGTCCAGCAGGGTCTTGATCTCGCCGTCGTTCATCGGCGTCTTCCGTTTCGTATCGTCGATTAAAGCGGATCCAGTTGACTCGTGTAACTCTTGCGGGCTTGAGCAGCGGCTCGTCCTCGAGCCGCTCGGTCTGCGGGCTCGGCACCTTGACGAGCGCGATCAGCAATTCCTTCGCCCGCGCGCGCGAGATGCGAGCGTCCAGCAGGGTCCTGATCTCGCCGTCGTTCATCGGCGTTTCGCTTATGTGACTTCGGCGCCGCCCCGGCCGAGCCGCTTCTTCACGCCCGGCCACAACACCAGGAGGAGGCAGAGCGCGAAGATCGCCGCGGACAACGGCCGCAGGATGAAGACAGAGTAATCGTGATCCGAAATCATCAGCGCCTGATGGAACGAGCCCTCCGCGAGTTTCCCGAGAATGAGCCCGATGACCAGGCTGATCAGCGGATAGCCGTGACGCCGCAGGAAGTAGCCGAAGAGGCCGAAGAAGATCGCGACGAACACATCCATCATGTTGCGCTCGTTGGCGTAAGCGCCGAACAGCGTGATGATCAAAAGCATCGGCGCCAGCAACTCGACGCGCACGATGGTGATCAGCGCAAACCATGGAATCATGACGAGATAGAGCACCGTCGCCATGATCGCGCCGACGAGCAGGCCCATGAAGAAGCCCCAGATCAGCTCCGGGTTCGACGTGAACAGCATCGGACCCGGGCGCAGCCCTTGCAGGGTCACCGCGACCAGAAGGATGGCGGAGGTCGCCCCGCCGGGAATTCCGAGCGTGAGCGCGGGGATGAGGCTCGTTGGAATGCAGGAATTGTTGGAGGCTTCGGGCGCGATGACGCCTTCGGGCGCGCCCTTGCCGAAGCGCTCGGGATGGCGCGAGGAGCGCTGCGCCACGCTGTAGGCGAGGAAGTTCGCCGCGGTGGCGCCGATTCCGGGAATCATTCCGAGAAACGCGCCCACCGCCGTGCTCTGAACGAGCGTGAACGGATACCGGAACGTGTCCCAAAATCCATCCCACAGCGATCCTTCCAACCGTCCGGATTTGGCGATGGTGCCGCCTTGCAGGATCATGCTGGTGAGCTCGGTGATGGCGAACAGTCCCACCATCACCGGCACGAAGCTGATGCCGTCGAGCAGATAGACGAAGCCGAATGTGTAGCGCTCCGACCCGAGGATCGAATCGATCCCGATCAGGCTGATCGCAATCCCCAGCGCCCCCATCGCCAATCCCTTGACGGTGGATCCCAGCGCGGCGACCGACACCACGGTGAGACCCAGGATGGCGAGCGCAAAATATTCCGCCGGGCTGAATGCCAGCGCGGCCTTTGCCACCGGGCCGGAGGCGAACATCAGAATCAGCACGCCGGCGATCGCCGCCGCCATGGACGCGCCCGCCGACAATCCCATGGCGACCTTGGCCTTGCCCCGCTGCGCCATGGGATAACCGTCATAAGCGGTGGCGGCGGAGGACGCTTCGCCTGGAATGTTGAGCAGGATGGACGTGACCGATCCGCCGAAGGCGGCGCCGACTGAGATGGACGCCAGCATCAGCAGCGCGGACAGCGGATCCATGGAGAACGTGAACGGAATCAGGATCGCCATGGCCACCGGGCCGCCGAGCCCGGGTAGGACGCCGACCCACAGCCCGATCACCGTGCCCAGCACCATGAACATGAACTGCTTGAGCTGCAGGGCTGCGGTGAGACCGAGGATGAGGTTGTCGACCATGCCGCCGCCTCAGCTCGCGCGCAGCGCGAGCTTGTCGATGAGCCAGTCGCCCACGAGCCCGTGCGGAAGATCGACATTGAGCAGATAGGGGCCGATGAGAGCGAGGATCGCAACCGTCAGCAGCGCGGTGACCACGAGCTGCCGGCGGTTCGCATATCCCATCAACACTGGAACGAGCAGCATCGCCGCGAGCGAGGCGACGACGAAGCCGACGAGCCAGAACATCAGGCCGAACGCTGGCGCGGCGAAAAGCGCGGTCGCATAGCGCGGCCAATCGGCTTTGGCCGCGGGATCGTCGTCGTCCATTGTCGACGCATCGCGGGCGCCGCGCCGGCGCACCTGCTCGATGGCAATCCCGAGCGTGAGCAGGATACCGGCGGTGCCGATGATGAGCGGAAAAAGCCGTGCGTCGAAAGGCAGATGGTAGGAGAGCGCAACGATCCCGATGAAAAACACGAGGAGGATCGCGATCAGAGCAAGCTCTTCCTGCCAATAACCTCTGCTATCGGTCGACATTCAACGACTGGCCTTGTGGCAGGGCGCTCACCCCAGCACGTCCTTGTATTTCTCGATCACCTCGGTCTGTTTTGCCACCATGTCCTCGACCTGCGCGCGCGTGAGCAGCTTGAGATACTCGCCGGCCTTCTGCATCTGCTCCCACAGCATTTTGTCCTCGAACGCCTTGGCGAATGCGCTCGACAGCGTCGCGATACGATCGCCCGGCACCTTCGGCGTGGCCATGGCGTACCAGATCTGATCGATGGGCGTGACGCGGAAGCCCAATTCCGTGAGCGTCGGTACGTCGGGCAGCGCCTTCTCGCGCTCTTCGCCGGTGATGGCGAGAAAATGCAGGCTCTCGCGCATGCGCGAGCCCGATCCCGGTCCGCTGATCGCCGCGTCGACGTGCCCGCCCATGACAGCCGGATAGGCCTTGCCCGAGCCCTCGAAATGCACCATTCCGAACGGCAGGTTCAATTCCTTCTGCAACGCCGCGAGCTGGATGTGGCTCGAGCCCGAACGCCCGATGGTGCCCACCACCACCCGCCGTTTGTGGCACTCGTCGACGAATTGCTGGAAAGTCTGGATCGGCGAATCCTTCTTGACGCAGAGCTGCCAGCTCACCACGCTCCACCCGAAGATCGCGATGAACTCGCTCGCCTTGTAGCCTGCGCGCCCGATGACCTCGTCGATCGCGGCGCCGGGCGCGGACTCCGTCATCATCACGTAGCCGTCCGATCGGGCGGTGTAGAGCTTTGTGCGCGCGACGCGCCCACCCGCTCCCAAGACATAGTCGAGGCTGGTCTTGACCCCATGCTTCTCGAGGTAGGGCTGGATGATGCGCGCGGTCGTGTCGATCGATCCACCGGGCGCCTGATAGATGATCCAGTTGACGTCGCGAGCGGGGAACTTCTCCTGCGCCAGGGCCGAGGGAGTGAGTTGCGCGATGCTGCCCGCCGCGGCCGCGCCGAGCGCGGCGCTCCCCGCGTTGCGCAGGAAACCGCGCCGATCGATCCGCGACGTGCCAGTCATGTGGTGCTCCTTCCGCCCGCCCCTGCTCCGCAAGCTGCGCCGCCTGCCCGGGGCAGCCATGTTCCGAGACCCTTATCGAGCGCAGTTCGATACAAGAAGTGTGCCAGTGCGACGTCCTGCGACACGAGGCCGGTGGTATGAATCAAAATCCGCTCGTCGTCGCGCTCGCGGCCTTTCTTCCCACCCGATACCAACTCGTGGATCTCGCCATAAAGCTGCGCGCGCGAGAACTGGCCCGAATCGACCATGCGCCTGAACTCGCGTTGCAGCATGTTGAAGTCCCAACTGTCGATGACCACCTTGTCCATCTTCGACCAGCCGGCTGGATCGAGCTCGCGGCGCGCCAGCGAGATGAAGGTGCAGCCGGGCTTGAGCCAAGGCTCGCGGCTCACAACGTCGCCCGAGGTGGTGCCGCCCACGGCGATATCGGCGCCGCGCACGACCTCTTCGATCGAATCCTTGGGCACGACCGCGATCCCGAGCGCCTGCGACCATTTCCGCGCAAACGCCGCCCGCGTCTCGGGCCGGCGCGAGGTGCAACGGATTTCCTCGAACTTGTACATGGAGCAAAGACACTGCAGCGCATTCGTCCCCATCGTGCCGATGCCGACGAGACCGAGGATTTTCGGGCGTCTGGGACCCATCCACTTGCAGGCGAGGGTCGCCGCGGCCGCGCTGCGGATGGCGTAGCTCCAGTGCTCGTCGACGATCGCCACCGGCTCGCCGCTATGGGGATCGGACAGCACGATATAGCGCGTGCAGCCGAGATCGCCGACCGTGTTGCGCACGCCATCGTCGTAGTAGTTGTAGAGGCGCACGCCGGTGGTGGGAATATCCTTCAGCAACACCGACTTCACGTGCCAGTGGTTGTTGAAACCGTCCGCCACGTCGAGCTTGAAGCTCGCCGGAGACGACCACACGACGCTGCCGCGGGCGTGCATGCCATAGACGTCTTCGCAGATACGCAACGCATCCTCGACGCTCAGCAAAGCGAGCGTGTCTTGGTAAGGGACGAACAGCACGCCTCTAGTATCGGTCATTTCTCGATCCGCTGATGAGCTATTGCGGCCCTGGCTATCTCGATCGCTCGGCCCGCACTCGGCGTTTCACTCGTCCACCACGAAATCGAACTGCCGCCCGGCCGGCGCGTAGATTTCGAAAATCTCGAACACGTTGCCGCTGAGATTGGCAAGGGAATGGGTCATGCCGGCGGGAATGTAGACCACGTCGTTCTCGCGGATGACGTGGGTCTCTCCGTCCACGGTCAGCGTACCTTCGCCGCGCTTGACGATATAGACGTTGTCGGCCGTGGTGTGGTGATGGTGCTTGCCGCGCGGTCCTCCCGCCACCAGCCGGTTGAGGTGGACGTCGACCTTCTCGGTGCCGAGGCGCGAATTGATCAGCTTGATCTGCTCGCCTCGTCCGGGCTCCATCGGGCTCGCCGGACATTCATCCAGATGCAGGATTTTGAACACGCGCGATCTCCCCAGCGTCCTTGCCGCGGCAACGGCCCGCATGCAATATCCTGCGGACCGTAATCGGGCACTGGGATCAACTCAAGCGCGCAACCGCGCAAGGGCGACATCATGAGCCGCGCCGCCGCCATCGCTCGCGCGCACAGCTACTTCGACAGCGGAGAATTTCTCGTCGATCTGCGGCGGCGGGTCGCCATCCCGAGCACGAGCCAGGAGCCCGAACGCGCGGGCGCGTTGCGCCGCTATCTCGACGACGAGATGGTGCCGAGCCTCGCCCCGCTCGGCTTCACGTCGCGCGTTCTCGACAACCCATCGGGCCCTCCGTTCCTGGTTGCGGAACGCATGGAGGACGAGGCCGCGGTCACTGTTTTGATCTACGGGCACGGCGATACCGTGCGCGGCCTCGACGATTTGTGGCGACCGGGCCTTTCGCCCTGGGCGCTGACCGTCGAGGGCACGCGTCTTTACGGCCGCGGCACGGCCGACAACAAGGGACAGCACAGCGTCAACATCGCCGCGCTCGCCGCGGTCATCGCCGAGCGCGGGCGCCTCGGCTTCAACGCCAAGATTCTGATCGAGATGGGAGAGGAAGTGGGCTCTGCCGGATTGCGCGAGCTTTGCGCCAAGCACAAGGATAAACTCTTACAGGCGGATTTGCTGATCGCCTCGGACGGCCCGCGGATCGCGCCCGATCGGCCGACGCTGTTTCTCGGGGCGCGCGGCGGTCATCCGATCGACCTCGTCGTCGATCTGCGCGAGGGCGCCCATCATTCCGGCAACTGGGGCGGGCTTCTTGCCAATCCCGGCATCATCCTCGCGCATGCGCTGGCTTGCATCACCGATGCACGCGGCACGATCCAGGTGCCGGAATGGCGGCCGCCGCTGCCGGCGTCGGTGCGACGCGCGCTTGCCGGCATCGAGGTCGACGGCGGCGGAAACGGCCCGACGATCGACCGCGATTGGGGCGAAGCGGAGCTCACGCCGGCCGAACGCGTCTTCGCCTGGAACAGCTTCGAGGTGCTGGCCTTCACCACCGGCACGCCGGAGCGTCCGGTCAATGCCATTCCGGGCCATGCCCGCGCCCATTGCCAGCTGCGTTACGTGGTGGGAACGGACGTGGACGACATCATTCCGGCGCTGCGCCGCCACCTCGACCGCCACGGCTTTGTCCAAGTCGAGGTGCGCCGCGGCGAACGCGGCGTTTTCCGCGCCAGCCGGCTCGATCCGGAGGATCCGTGGGTCGGTTTCGCCGCCCGTTCGATCGAGCGCACGACCGGGCGCGCACCCGCGATTCTTCCCAATTTCGGTGGATCGCTGCCCAACGACACCTTTGCCGACGTGCTCGGCTTGCGCACGATCTGGATCCCGCACTCTTATGCCGGATGTTCGCAGCACGCGCCGGACGAGCATCTGCTTGCACCGATCGCCCGCGAAGGGCTCGGCGCAATGGCGGGATTGTTCTGGGATCTCGGCGAGCCCGGCCTGCCGCCGACCGCGGCCGCTAAAAAGGCCTAAGGCACGGACGCTTTGGTCAACGGAGCCGTGATGATCAGCCAAGTCAACGAACACTTGGGCGTCCCCACCAAGCATATCGTCGAGTGGGCGCGGGCGTTCGTTCGCCATCCGAGCCCGCAGACCGAGCGCTTCGAGCACGAGCCGCAGGTGCAGAGCTTCATCGGCGAACGGGTCGTTCCGCTGGTGCAAGAGCTCGGCCTACCCTGGCGGCGCGACGCGATGGGCAATCTCCTGGTGGAGCTTGGGCCGGAGCGCGCCGACAGGAGCCTGATGCTGATGGCCTATGCCATGACCCATCCCGCCAATCGCATGCCCGATCCCTATGCCGGCGAGCTGATCGAGGATGCTGGCGGAGCCTACGTGCGCGGCCGCGGCGTGTCGGAGCAGAAAGGCTCCTTGGCGGCGGCGCTCGCGGCGGTCAACGCCGCGGCCGACCGCCTTTCCTTGCGCGGCCGCCTCATCTTTACCGTGAGCACGGCCGGCGAAACCGGACGGCACGACGCCGCGCTGAGCATCTGCGACGCGTTGGGCTTTATTCCACGGCTTGCCGTCATCGTGATCGGCACCACGAGCCGCGTCGCCCTCGCCAACAAGGGACGCGTCGACGCCATCATCACCGTGCGGGGCAAGGCCTCCCACAGCAGCACGCCCTGGGTCGGCGTGAATGCGATCGACGGCGCGCGCCGTGTGCTCGATCGCGTCATGGCCGTCGATGTGGGGGCGAACAAGCACCCCGGCCTCGGCCAGGCGACTTTGACACCGACGGCTGTGCGCTCATGGCCGGAGGCGACCCACACCGTGCAGGACGAAGTTCGGCTGGTGTTCGACCGACGCCTCCTACCGGGAGACGATCCGCAGGCCGCCTTCGCGGCCATCGCGACGGCGGCGGATATCGGCGATCCTTGGCAGGTCAAGACCGAGTTCGGCCCGTTCATGTATCCCGCCGAGATCGCTCCCGATGGGGCATTCATGCGCGCCGTCAACGGCGGGTGCCGGCGCATGGGATTGCCGCCGCCGCCGACCTTTCACAGCCACGGCGCGCTCGACGCCGGCTTTTTCTGCTTCAAGGGGGCTGAGTCCGCGATGTGGGGGCCGGGCGCCATCGAACAATGGCACTCCGAGGACGAGCGCATTGCCGTCACCGATCTGATCACGGGCGCCGGCGCCTATCTCGGCATGATCGAGGATTACCTTTGCCAATGAATGCGCGGGAAAGCGTCCGCTGCATCGGTTACGCGATCCGACGCCGGTCGAGAAACGGCGCGCGCGGTTCGTTGCCACCATGAACAACGCCGATCTGATCATCGCAACGCTGAAGGCCAACGGGGTGACCCGCGGCTTCGGCATTCCGAGCGGCAACGTGCTGCCGCTGATGGAGGCGATGCGCACGGGCGGGGTCGAATTCGTGCTCACCGCGCACGAAGGCTCCGCCGGCTTCGCCGCCGACGTCACCGGCCGCATGACCGGCGCGCCGGGTCTTTGCATCGCGACGTTGGGACCCGGCGCGACCAATCTCGCGACCGGCGTGGGCGGAGCTTTCCTCGATCGCTCGCCGCTGATCGCGATCACCTGCAATCTCAACACCGATCAGCTCGGCCGGCGCATCCAGATGTGGATCGACCACCATGCGCTGTTCAAGCCGATCACCAAGGCGACGCTCAGACTTGAGCCGGGATGCGTGGCCGAGACGGTGACGCAAGCGATCGCGCTGGCGCTGAGCGAGCCGAAGGGGCCGGTGCATCTCGATTTGCCGGAGGACGTCGCGGTCGCCGCCACCAACGAAGAGCTGGCGCCGCGGGCGCAGGCGGGAAAGCTCGCAGCCGCGCCCGATGCCGCGCTCGCCCGGGCGGCGGAATTGATCGCCGCGGCCAAGCGGCCGATCGCGGTCCTCGGCGCAACCGCGATGCGCGTCGCCGATCCGCAGCTGTTGCGCAACGTCATCGAACGCCACAACCTGCCGTTCGCCACCACGACCATGGCCAAGGGGATGATCGACGAGAATCATCCACTCTCGCTCGGCTGCATCGAACGGGCCTGCCGGCAAGTCCAGCGCAAGTTCTTGCGGTCCGCCGATCTCATCGTCGGTCTCGGCTACGATACGGTCGAGGTTGAATACGAAGCCTGGATCGGCGATCGCCCCCTGCTGCAGATCGATATCGAGCCGGTGGACGTCGCGCCTTCGGTCAACCTCGTGCACCAGGTCAGCGGCGATTTCGATGCCTCGCTGGCGCGGCTCAACGCGCTGCCGGCCGCCGCCAACCAATGGAACGGGGCGACGCTCGCGGAGCATCGGCGCAGCTTTCACGCCGCGTTGCGTCCCGCCGCCAAGTCGTTCACCGCGCATGCCGCGATCGACGCGGTGCGCCGTGCATTGCCGCGCGAGGGGCTCATCGCCTTCGACGTCGGCGCGCACACGCATCAGATCGCGAGCCAATGGAGCGCGCATGCGCCCAAGACTTTCCACATCACCAACGGCTGGTCGTCCATGGGCTTCGGCCTGCCGGGCGCGATCGCGGCCAAGCTCGCGCGCCCCGACCTGTCGGTGGTGTGCCTGTTGGGAGACGGCTGCTTCCAGATGACGTGCGGCGAGGTCGCGACCGCCAAGCGGCTCGGCATCACGCTTCCGGTCGTCGTGCTCGACGACCGCTGGCTCGCCCTCATCAAGGTAAAACAGATTCGGCGTCAGTTCCCGCTCTACGGCACCGAGCTGCAGGCGGAAGCCTACCGCGAACCGCCGGCGCATTATTTCGGCGTGCCCGCGGTCGCCGCCAACACTGCCGACGCGCTCGAGGCTGCGGTCAGGACGGCGCTGGCGGTAAAAGGACCGATGGTGATCGAGGCCGTGGTCGATTCCGAGCACTACATCGACACGGTCTACGATTGAGCGTGTGGTGAGAGGGATGATTCCCTATTAGGGTGCTGTCACCCCCGCGAAAGCGGGGGTCCATATTCCAGAGCCCGTGATTATGGGTCCCCGCTTTCGCGGGGACGACAATCCGACAGATCATCGGATCTCATCAGCCGCCGAGATGCTGCTTGAAAAACTCGAGCGTCAGCGCCAGCGCCCGCTCTGCCTCCGGCTTCGCGTAGGTCTTGCCGCCGTAGCGCGCGAACGCGTGGTCGGCACCGGGATATTTGTGGATCGTCACCAGCGGATTGGGTGACAGCCGCCGCTCCAGGAGCTCGTTCACCTCGGCCTGCACCCAGCGATCCTTCAGCGCCATGTGCAGCACGAATGGCCGGTGGAGGTCCTTGGCCTCGCGGATGTGGTGCTCGATATAGGTGCCGTAGTAGGCGACCGCGCAGTCGATGTCGGTGCGGCAGCACATGAGGTAACAGAGCTTGCCGCCGAGACAATAGCCGACGGCCCCGACCTTGCCGTTGCACTCCGGCAGCCGCTGCAGGAAATGCCACGTGTCCTCCATGTCGCGCACGGCGAGGTCGTAGTCGAAGTCATAGTAGAGATCGAACGCCTTCTTGACGTGTTCGGGATCGTGGTCGGAGAGCTCGACGCCCGGCTCCTGCCGCCAGAACAGATCCGGGACCAGGCAGACGAATCCCGCTTGCGCGAATTCATGCGCATGCCGGCGCATGGTGTCGTTCACGCCCCAGATTTCCATGATGGCGATGATGGCGCCGGCCGGCGTGCGGTCCGGGATCGCGACATAGGCTCCCATCTCGCCGTCGCGCAGCTTGACTTTGATGGCTTGGGTTTTCATGGCTCTGCCTGCGCTGTAGTCCGCGCCGGCAGCTTGAGCAGCGCGCGGGCATTGCCGGCGAATATCTTCTCGCGCTCGGCCGAGGAAATGGGAAGCGCCTCGACCGCCTCGATCGTGTTGGCGATCAGCCCGCGGCCCTGCTCGGCATCAAACGGCGCGTCGGTCGCGAACAAGCATGACGATGTTCCGAAGAACGCATGTCCGCAGCGCGTCGGCGCGATCGCCCCGTTGAGCGCGGTGTCGGCGTAAAGCATCTTGAAGTAGTCCATCGCCGGCTTCTTCAGCCCTGCGTCCTCGGCCGCCGGATTGCGCTCGGGCGTGCCGAAAAAGATCTGACGGAAACCGAGATTAATCTTGCCCGCGAAATAGGGGATCATTCCGCCCATGTGGTGGGTGATGATCTTGAGATCGGGCAACTCGTCGAAGAGTCGCGAGTAGATCAGCCGCGTCACGCAGGCGCTCGTCTCGTAGGGCCAGCCGAAGCTGAACCAGATCTCCGCCTCGGAGGTCTGCTCGCTCGCATAGTCGGGAAAATTCGGACCGCGCATCGGATGCAGCCAGACCGGCAAGTCGTGCGCCGCCATGCGCCGAAAGATCGGGCGAAACGCGGGAGCCGAGAGCGGCTTGCCGGCGACGTTGGTGAACAGCTGGACGCCGCGGGCACCGAGATCGTTCACGGCGCGGTCGATCTCGGCGAGCGTGGCGTCGATATTGTTCATCGGCAGCGCCGCGACGAAGGCCGGAAAGCGATCGGCGTGCTTGCGGCAGAGCTCCGCCAGCGCGTCGTTCGCGATGCGCGCAAGCTCGGGCGTCCGGTCGGGCGAGGCAATAAGCTCGAGCGGCGGATTGGCGAGAGAGAGCACCTGTTGCAGCCCGTCGAACTCGTCGAGGAGCGCGAGCCGAACATCGACGTCCCACAGCGTCTTGAGCCGGGGAAACGCGGTCAGCGCCACGTGGCCGGGAATGAGCGTGCCGAGGCGGTCGAGATAGGCCTTCGGCATGAAATGGTTGAAGATGTCGATCATCATCATGCGGTCCGTGGCGGGTGCGACGAACGGCGCCACATCGTCCCCTCCCCCGCATGCGGGGGAGGGACAGGGAGGGGGCATGCAATATGATAAAGCATGTCACCCCCTCCCCACCCCTCCCCCGCAAGCGGGGGAGGGAGCAGACTGAGCTTGCCGCCCCCACTGACTCCATTTCGCCGACCGCTTTCGCGCGAACAAGCAGGGGTGTTCGAAAGAAGAGCCATGATGGTTTATCCGTGCATGGTGAGACCGCCCGAGACGCTGATCGTCTGGCCGGTGATGTAGGCGGCGTCATCGGACAGCAAGAAGGCGATGAGCCCGGGATAATCCTCCGGCACGCCGAGTCGCCGCATCGGGATGGCCCGCTTGAGCCCTTCGGCGATGCGGGCGCCGTCGGCGCCTTCGAGAAAGCTGCGCAGAATGGCGGTGTCGGTCGGGCCGGGGCAGATCGTATTGAGGATCACGCCCTTGCCGACGAGTTCGCGTGCGAGCGTCTTGGTCAGCGCGATGATTCCGCCCTTGCAGGCGGAGTAGACCGCCTCACCCGAGGAGCCGACTCGTCCGGCGTCGGAGGCCACGTTGACCACGCGTCCAAAGCCACGCGCCGCCATGCCGCGCAGCACGACGTGGCTCACGTTCAGAGGTCCGTAGAGATTGATGGCGACGACCTTGCGCCAGAATTCGGGCGCGGTATCGAGGAAATTCACGGCGCGATCCCATCCGGCGTTGTTGACGAGGAACGAAACCGCCCCGAAGGCGGCCTCGAAGCTCTCGACCGCGCGCGACACCGCGTCGTAGTCGGCAATATCGACGTCATAGAATTTTGCCCGCCGGCCGCGCGCCTCGATCTCGCCGGCGACGTCCTCGCCCGCCGCGACGTCCATATCCAAGATGCCGACCGCACAGCCCTCCTCCGCCAGGCGGCGGGCGGTCGCCGCGCCGATGCCGTTGGCGCCACCCGTCACCAGCACGGTGCGATCCTTCAATCCACGCATCTGCGCCCCGCTCACGCCGTTTGCGGCGTGCCTTGATCGGCCGAGCGGCCGGCCAGCATTCGGGTGGCTTCGTAAGTCATCACCACCTCGTCCTTTTGGTTCTTCACGTCGATCCTGGACACGACAATGCCGCGATTGCCCTTCGAGGTGGGGCGCACGGAGGTGATCTCGATTTCGCCGTGCACCGTGTCGCCGACGCGAACCGGCGCCAGCACCTGCTTGTTGAGCTCGAGCATGGCGAGCCCCGTGCCTTGAATCATGCTTTGGCAGAGCAGGCCCTCGATCAGGCTATAGGTCAATGCGGCCGGCACGAACTGGCCCTGGATCGCCCCTTTCTCCGCGGCGAATGTGCGGTCGATGAAAATGGTCTCCAGCATTCCGGTCACGCCGGTGAAAAGCACGAGGTCGGTCTCGGTGATGGTGCGATTGAGCGTGCGGAAGCGCTGTCCGGGCGACAGCTGCTCCCAGGTGAATCCGAGACCGAGCGTCTGCATGCAAGTCTCTCCCGAGAGGCCAGCGTCGCCACGAGGGCGGTCGCGACCCGCATCACCGTGCCGCAACGTCTTAGCTTCCGCGGCGCATTGATTCCAGCCCGCTTGCTTTACCTTGCGCGCACCGGGATCGGATCGAAAGCAACGGCCTCAGCACGAGAGTCCGCAGAGGTGTCGGGCTTTCTCCAGCCTAATCGTTGCGCCAGCAGGACTTATTTGTAACCCGATCTACACCTGATGGGCCTTGCGGCCGCCGCGTTCGATCGAGGCCGGCGCCTTGTCCTCCGCGATCAGGCGCGCCGCCAGATCGAGCAGCCGTTTCGTGAGCATGCAAGCGCCCTCGGCGAGCTCCTTCGAGTTTCGCACCATCGCGACGTTGTTCTCCATGTCCTCGTGCGACCAGCCGCGCGAATGGGCGATAAAAGGGAACTGCGGAAACATGAAGCCGAGCTCAGCGAAGAAGCCCAGCATCTGGCCGGCAACCATCTGGATATTGTCCTGACCGCCGACGATGATGAAGCCCGCAACCTTGTTACGAATGAGGACGCGGTTCGCGATCGTGATCTGGTTCTGGACGCAGTTCATTCGCTCGGCCATCTTGAAATAGAGCGACGATGCGGTTCCCCAGCGAATCGGCGACGCGATGATGACTGCATCCGCCCAATGCACGAAAGCGTCGTAGACGCGGTCGAGCTCATCCTTTGCGTCCATCTGCGTGATCGAGCAGGGCCAAGTGCAGGCCTGCGCCGCCTTCGAGTAGTAACCCTCGCAGGCGCGGAACTTGAGATCGTTGAGCCGAATGAGCCGCGTCTCGGCGCCGAAGTCAGCCGCCGCCTTGAGCGCAAGGCCGAGCAAATGGTCGGAGCCCGAGAAACGCGGGTTGGCCATATCCATGACCGTCGTCGAGATGCCGGCGAGGCGCAGCGGCCCGGGCGAGCGCTCGGGCTTGCGTGCGAGCGGATGCGGCTGGTGCGGCGCCTTGGCACGCCGCGACGGCGCCGCGACGTTGACGAGCACGCGGCCGCTCTCGACTTTCACCGGGAAAGCCGGCACGCGATCCTGCTCGAATCCAGGCTCGCCGACGCCGGTGCGGCGATGGAACTTCCAACCGTGCCAAGGACAAGTGATGTAATCGCCGTCGAGACGGCCTTCGCCGAGCGGCCCACCAACGTGGTTGCAAACATTCGATACCGCACCGAACTGTCCGTCCTTGAACGAAACCGCAATGGGGGTGGTTTGCACCTTGCAACTCTTCAGCGGCGTTCCGGCGAGCTCCTCAGCACTGCCGATGTCGACCCAGTCTTCTCTATCAGTCATGGCGTTCCCCCAGCGTTAGTGCTTCTTTTGAAGGCTCGGCGCGCACGACCTGCCGAAAGGACGGTGAACGACCGGCACAGACCACCGGCGGCACGTCCCCGTGAACCCGCCAGCTGCGCGGCGGAGCCCACGGCATCTGGTCGCTAGGCGCCTTTCGATAGTTGCCGGGTCGGGAAACATCTTCACCCATTCATCGTTAACTGGCTCGCGCTGGAGCTCCTTCATCCACACTGTCACCTTGATGATGTCCTCGACCGTGGCGCCGCCGGTCTCGACGACTTGCCGCATGTGCAGGAACATGAACGCGCATTGTTGTTCCAGCGTGGCCGCAAGTCTGGCAGTGGCAGGGTCGGCCCCGCGGATGAGACCCGAAACGATGATATTACCGATACGGCTCGCGTTCGGAATGGGTGACTGATGCGCAATCTCACCGACGTAAATGCTGCTGCGGGGCATCGCTCGTTCTCCGTTCCGTCGCCGGGCTGCGTCTCGTTGCGGCGAAGACGTGCGCCCTGGCTGGTCTCGATGCAAAATCGCATCATCCGCTTGGCCGGTTGGCCTGGATTTTTGACAGCGGCACGCGCATGTGGCCATAAGCAAGCTGAACCGTCCATCACGGACATCGGCTGCTGTGAGCGAGGGTTGGATGATGCCGCCAGCCGCGGCCGTTTCCCGTGCCGCCACGCATCTGAAAGTCTTGTCCGCCGGAGCGGTGAAATACGTCGTCACCGACGTCGCCGCGAAGTTCACGCGCGATACAGGCGACGATATCGAGCTTAGCTTCGCGACGATCGGCGGCGTGCAGAAGCGGCTCGAGCACGGAGAAACCGCGGATATCATCATGGGCACGGCGTCGGTGATTGCGCAGATGGAGCGAGCAGGCGTGCTCGTCGCGGGCAGCAGGGCCGAGCTCGGCCGTACGCTGACCGGCATCTGCGTGCATGCCGGCGCGCCGATGCCGGACATCTCGACGCCGGAAAGCTTCAAGCAGACCATGCTCAAGGCTCGTTCGGTCGCTTACACGAACCCGCAGGCGGGCGGCACGTCGGGGATTTTTCTCGCCGGCCTGCTCGAACGGCTCGGCATCGCCGCTGCGGTCGGCAACAAAGCACTCCTTTGCAGCAACGGCGACGAGGTGGTGGAAAAGGTATCCGCCGGCGATGCGGAGATTGGCTCGACCTTCATGAGCGAGATCGTCCCGTCGAAAGGCGTCAAAGTCGTGGGGCCGCTGCCGGCACCCATAGCAAATGCCACCGCCTATGCCGCCGGCATCATGGCCGGAAGCCGCAATCGCGAAGCAGCCGAAAGATTCATCGCCGCGCTGACCGCGCCGGCGCAGCGGACCACCTGGATCGCGATGGAATTCGAGCCCGCCGGACGCGACTGATCGCGGAACAGTGCAGTAAGGCCCTCGATTCCCCCGCAATCGCAGGACCCGCGCAGCCAGCGGGACCGCTCCCGATGCCGCAGTGATCAGCTCAGTCATTCCTCCTGTTGCCTGCGAGCGCTGGCGCCGTCATTCTCGGCTGCGCCCGCCGGCAAATGCCGCCCTAGTGCGGTCGGCGACTGAGCTCATGATCGGGGGCAAGCGCGTACGGGATGACGACATCACCTCGGATCGACCTTAACCGCCTGCTCGGCCGGCTCGATGCATTCAATCGCATCGGGGCCTTGCCCGGCGGGGGCAATTGCCGGCTCGCGCTCAGCGACGAAGACCGGGCCGGCCGCGATCTGCTCGTGCGATGGATGCGCGACCTCGGCCTCGCGGTGACGGTCGACGCCATCGGCAACATCATCGGTGTGCGCGGCGGCGGCGAGGACGTGGCGCCCGTCATGTTCGGTTCCCACATCGACACCGTCGGGACCGGCGGTCGCTACGACGGTCTCTACGGCGTGCTGGCGGGCCTCGAGACTTGCGAGGCGCTCAACGACGCAGGCCGCGCCACGCGCCGGCCGCTGGCGCTTGTCGCCTTCACCAATGAGGAGGGATCGCGCTTTCCACCCTATGCCATGGGAAGCCTGATCTACGTCGGCGGCCTTGCGCTCGAGGATGCCTACGCGATTCGCGGCATCGACGGCGCAACGGTGGGCGAGGAATTGCGGCGCATCGGCTATGTCGGCGCCGCGAGCCCCGGTTTTCTTACGCCGCATGCGTATCTCGAACTGCACATCGAGCAAGGGCCGATCCTGGAGAGCGAAGGCGTCGTCATCGGCGCGGTCGGGGGCATCACCGGGCTGTCGTGGACGGAGGTCGCAATCACCGGCCGGTCCGCGCACGCCGGCACGACGCCGATGCACCTGCGGCGCGACGCAGCCTGGGCGGCCGGTGAGATCGCGGTTTTCGTGCGCCGCCTCGCGCAAGGCATGGGCGGCCATCAGAGGGGGACCGTCGGCCGCATCGAGCTTTACCCCAATCTCGTCAACGTGGTCGCGGAACGGGCGGTGTTGACGATCGATCTGCGCAATACCGACGACATTCTGCTGCAGGACGCCGAGGGACAACTCGCCGGCTTTCTCGACCAACTCGCCGCGCAGGAGCAAGTCGCAATCGCGACGCGCAGCCTCGCGCGTTTTGCCCCAGTCGCTTTTCCGACCGAGATGGTGTCGCTCATCGAAACGACGGCGCGCGAGCTTGCGTTCTCCTGCCGTCGGCTCCCGTCCGGTGCCGGCCACGACGCGCAGATGATGGCGCGGCTCTGCCCGACGACGATGATCTTCGTGCCGAGCGTCGGCGGGCTGAGCCACAATGTCCGCGAATATACCGAGCCTGCGCATCTCGAGGCCGGCGCCGCTGTATTGCTGCATTCGGTGCTGCGGCTCGCGGAGTAACGTTGACCCCGCATTGGGTTGTCATTGCCGGGCTTGACCCGGCAATCCATCATCTTTGCCAAAAAGTCTTTTGCGAAGAAGGATGGACCCCCGGGTCAAGCCCGGGGGTGACGTATGCAGGCATGCGACGCTGGACCCATCTCAACGCCAACCGCCGCCGCCGTTCACATAGACCGTGTCCGCAGTCATGAAGGCGCACGCATCCGAGCACATGAACAGCACCAGCTCGGCGATTTCCTCCGGTTCTCCGAACCGCTTCATCGGCACGTCATCGAGAAAACGCTGCACCAGTTCCGGCGACGTCTGCGCCGCGCTCTGGAACGGCGTACGGACCGGACCGGGGGAGATAGAGAGGCAACGGATGCCGTTCTGCGCGAACTCGCGCGCGACCCCGAGCGTCATCGACACGACAGCGCCCTTGGCCGCGGCGTAGTGCACCGACGATCCGGGTCCGCCGCGCCGGTGCGCCATGCTCGCCATGTTGACGATCACGCCGTGCCCGTTCTCAAGCATGTGCGGCAGAATGGCTTGCATGCAATGGAACGTCCCTTTCACGTTGAGCGAAAACGTGTCGTCGAAGAGCGCGTCGTCGATGTCGAGGAACTTCGATCGGCGCAGCGCCGCGCCCGCCGAATTGAACTGAAATTGCACATTGCCGAAGCTGTCGATCGTCCGCCGTATCATCTCGTTGACATCTTTCCGCGAGGTGACGTCGGTTCGCAGCGCGAGCGCTTTGCCCCCTTGGGCGATGACTCTTTCGGCGGTCTGTTGCGTGCCGTCGGCGTTGATGTCCGCGCACACGACGTTTGCGCCCTCGCGGGCAAAGACCAGCGCCGCAGCACGGCCGATGCCACTCGCCGCGCCGGTGATGATGATCGTTTTTCCAACGAAGTAGTCCGGGGTCTTGGACATGGCGTGCGTCCTCGTGCCTGCAAGGATTTGAGTTTACTAGAATACGCAGCCTTGGCACCCGGCATCGAAACCATTGGGGCCGCCGGTTTACCCAAAGCCCTCGCATTGCATCGGTCTTAAGGAAGGTACATCATCCTTTGCTCGCAAGGCGAAGGAGCGGCTCCATGCACGACATCGTCATTCGCGGCGGTACCATTATCGATGGTACCGGCCGGGCGGCGTTCACCGGCGACGTGGCCATCGCGGGCGAGCGCATCGCCGAAGTCGGCGGCAAGCAGGGGCCGGCTCGGCGCGAAATCGACGCCACGGGACTGTTGGTGACGCCCGGCTGGGTCGACGTGCACACGCATTACGACGGGCAGGCGATGTGGGACCCGCTGCTCGGGCCTTCCTGCTGGCACGGCGTGACTACCACGATGTTCGGCAATTGCGGCGTCGGCTTCGCTCCCGTTCGCCCGCAGCATCGCGGCGCGCTGATGGAGTTGATGGAAGGCGTCGAGGAGATTCCGGGCGTCGTGCTCGACGACGGATTGACCTGGGAGTGGGAGAGCTTCCCCGATTTCCTCGATGCGCTGGAGCGCCGGCCGCACGCGATCGATATCGCCGCGCAGATCGCGCATCATCCGCTGCGCGTCTACGTTATGGGCGACCGCGCCATTCGGCTCGAGGCCGCTTCCGCCGAGGACATCGCGGAGATGCGCCGTCTCACGATCGAGGCATTGCGCGCGGGCGCCTTCGGCTTCACCACCTCGCGCACGGACTCGCACAAAACACCGGTTGGAGAGATGGTGCCGTCGCGCTATGCCGCAAGCGACGAGCTGTTGGGCATCGGCGCGGCGCTGGGCGCCGTCGGCGCGGGTGCCTTCGGCATGAACAGCGATTTCGACGACGAGGCGGAAGAACTCTCCTGGATGACGCGGCTCGCCAAGGAGACGGGCCGCCCGGTGTGGTTCCTGCTGACCGACCGCTACGAGGATCCGGAGCGCTGGCGGCGGCTACTGGCCGCGGTGCATGCCGCGCGCGCCGACGGCGCACACTTGACCGCGCAGATCGCCGGCCGGCCGATCGGAGTGATGCTCGGCATCGGCACCGCGCTCAACCCGTTCTCGGTCCGCCCGAGCTACCGCCAGCTCGACGGGTTGAGCATCGCCGAGCAACGCCAGCGTCTGCGCGACCCGGCGCTGCGGCGCAAGATCCTCAACGAGAAACCTTCGACGGAAGAAGTGAGCCGCCTGGCGCAGTTCCGTCAACTCATCACCACGCGTTGGGACAAGTTCTTCGTGATGGGTGACCCGCCGGATTACGAGCCGAGCGATGAGCTCAGCTGCGCCGCGATCGCCGCCCGCGAGGGACGCACGCCGGACGAAGTCGCCTACGATTATCTGACCGAGGCTGAAAACCGCTACCTGTTCTTCCCGGTGGTGAACTACGTCTACGGCGATCACGAGCCGATACGCGAGATGCTGACCGACTCGGCGACGCTGCTTGGCTTGAGCGACGGCGGCGCGCATTGCGCCTCAATCATCGATGCCGGCGTGCCGACCTACATGCTCCTGCATTGGGGCCGCGATCGGCGGCGCGGGCCGCGACTGCCGCTCGAACTGCTGGTCAAGCGCCAGACCAGCGAGACGGCGGATTTCTTCGGCCTGCAGGACCGCGGTCGACTCACGCCGGGGCTGCGCGCCGACGTGAACTTGATCGATTTCGAGGGCCTGCGCCTCTACCAGCCGGAACTCGTCAACGATCTTCCGGCCGGCGGTCGCCGCTTCGTGCAACGGGTCGACGGCTACGTCGCCACGTTGCTGGCGGGAACGCCGACCTTCGAGCGCGGCGAGCACACCGGCGCGATGCCCGGCCGCCTCGTACGTGCGGGCCACGCGTAGCGGGGCCGCGCGACGAAAGCGCGATCAGCCGCTCATATACCAAGGGCTGTTGGCACTGACCCATCCGCCGTCATTGCCGGGCCTGACCCGGAAATCCATCGTCCTTGAATGAAGGTCTCTTTTCGATGGATGCCCGGGTCAAGCCCGGGCATGACGAGGAAGGACGACGGCTGCTGGCATCACCGCGGTAGCCCGGCGCGCGCGAGCGCTTGCGCGCGAATATCGCCGTTGACCACCCTGCTCACGTCGAACGGCTGCGACAGGTTTCCGGCCTTGACCAATTGCTGCTGCAGCCATTCGAGCTTGTCCATCGGAATCGGCATGCGGGGATCGATGCCGGTGTCCGCACGCGCGGCTTCCGCGAACATGAACTCCGGCCGCGGATCGGCGGCCTTGATGCCGGCGATCTCGCGTGTGATCCGCAATTCCTCGTCGCGGTTGGCGAGCGCGTAATTGTAGCCCTGCATCTGCGCGGCCAGGAAGCGGACGGCATCCTCGCGCCGGGCGTCGAGCAACTTGCCGGTGGTCACCGCGCACAGCCGCAGATATTTCGGCATCACCTCGCTGCCGCGCGCGACGAGCTTGATGCCGTCGGTCTTGCCGATGGGCAGGAACTCGATCGAGATGACGGTGGCGAGCGCAATCCCGCCGAGCAGCGCCTTGTAGCGCTCGGGGTCGTTGCCGAGGCTCGCGAACTTCACCTCGGACGTCGGCACGTCGTTCTGCGCGAGATAGGCCTTTCCGATCATGTCGGGCGTCGCATTGGGCGCCGATATCGCCATGGTGGCGCCCTTGAGATCCTGCGGTCCCTTGAACTCGGCGCGCGCGAACACGCTGTGCACGACCGTCTGCCAATGACAGCCGATGATCTTGACGTCGGCGTTGCGCGCGGCCGCGATGATGGCGGTCGCCGCCCCGCCCTCGTAGCTCTCGAGCTCGCCCGCCAGCAGCGCGCGCAACGCAATGACGTCGTTCTGAAAATAGGGCAGCTCGAGCTTGAGGCCCTGCTTGGCCGCAAAGCCGCCGCGCACCGCCATCACCTGAAAGCCGGCGTCGCTCTTGGGTTCGATGACGCCGTGACGCCACGGCTGTCCCTGCGCGTGGGCGCAAGCGGCGGCGCTCGCGAGTCCTGCAATGACGGCGGCCGAAGCCCACACGAGCTGCAATCGGCAGATGCTCGCCATCCTCATCCCGCGCTTTCCCTATGCGTCTTTGCACGCAGCATAGGGCGGCGCTTCGTTGCCATCAACGCCGCGGGGCGAAGCCGAACGTGAATATCAGGCGGCGTATTCGCGCCGGCCTCGAACGACCGGCGATTCATCACGGGCGCGGCGCGCCGTGAGCGTGCTCGCGCGTCCATCTCCGGTCGGCTGATAGAACACGCTGTAGCGGTGCACAGCCTCGGCGAACGCCGCCGCATCGGAATCCTTCGTCACCTCGAAGGCGTCGAAGCCGGCGCGATGCAGAAACAGCATTTGATCGCGCAGGACTTGACCCGTTGCACGCAGCTCGCCGCAAAATTGATAGCGTTCGCGCAAGAGCCTGGCCTGACTGTAGGCGCGACCGTCGCGGAAGGTCGGAAACACCAGAGCAACGAGCGCGATCCAGTCCAGATACGGAGCGAGCTCGGCGATCTTGCGATCGTTGGGCCAAATGACGCCGGTCGGCGCCTGGCGCAGGACGAGGTCGCGCGCGTCGGCCAAAAGTCGCGTCGCCGGCAAGACAGCGGCAACGCCTTCCGGCACCGGCGCGTCGTCGAGCACGCGCACGAAGCGGTCTTCGATGAGACGGCCTGCCTTAATGAGCCGCATAAACCCGCTCCTTGAAGGGATCGACGCCGACGCGCGCGACCGTGTCGATGAAAAGCTCGTCCGGCCGGGCGCGCAGCTCGAGATAGGCGGCGGCGACATCCTCGACCACGTCGGCGATCTCCCCGTACGGCACCGCCGGACCCAGAATCTTGCCGAGCTCGGCGTTCTCGTCGGCGCGGCCGCCGATCGTCACCTGGTAGTATTCCTCGCCGTTCTTCTCGACCCCGAGGATGCCGATGTGCCCGATGTGATGGTGACCGCAGGCATTGATGCAGCCGGAGATATTGATGTGCAGCCGTCCGAGATTGCGGGCCAAATCGAGGTCCTTGAAACGGCGCGAGATCTCCTCGGCCACCGGGATCGAGCGCGCGTTGGCCAGGCTGCAGTAGTCGAGGCCGGGGCAGGCGATGATGTCGGAGATCAGATTGACGTTGGGCGTGGCGACCCCGATTTCCTCGAGCGCGCGCCACAGCGCCGGAAGATCGCGCTGGGCAACGTGCGGCAGCGCCAAATTCTGCTCATGGCCGACGCGAATCTCGCCGAAACTGTAGCGCTCGGCGAGATCGGCGATGGCGTCCATTTGCTGCGCGGTGGCATCGCCGGGCGGCCCTCCCTCGGGCTTGAGCGAGAGCGTCACGATGGCATAGCCGGGGAGCTTGTGGTTGGCGACGGAATTGTCGAGCCAAACGCGGAAGCGGTTGTCCGCGCGCGCCTGTGCCAGTTCGGGGGGGTTGTCCTCGAGGGCCTCGTAGTCGGGATAGCGAAATCGCGCCGCGATATCGGCGACCACCGTCGGGTCGAGCGCCAGCGCGCCGTCCTTGATCGACTGCCACTCCTCCTCGACTTCGCGCGCAAATTTCTCCGCGCCGAGCTCGTGGACGAGGATCTTGATGCGGGCCTTGTAGATATTGTCGCGCCGGCCGTACTGGTTGTAGGTGCGCATGATCGCCTCGACGTAGCTGAGCAGATCACGCTTGGGCAGGAAGGGTTTGATGGTCTTGCCGAGGAAGGGGGTGCGCCCGAGCCCCCCGCCCACCATCACCTCGAAGCCGGTCTCGCCAACTCCGTTGCGGTGCATGTGCAGGCCGATGTCGTGAATCTTCACCGCGGCGCGATCATGCGCCGACGCAGTGAGCGCAATCTTGAACTTTCGCGGCAGGAACGAGAATTCCGGGTGCAGCGTCAGATGCTGGCGCAGCAGCTCCGCCCATATGCGCGGATCCTCGATCTCGTCCGGCGCAACCCCCGCCCATTGATCGGTCGTGATGTTGCGCACGCAATTGCCGCTGGTCTGCATCCCATGCAGTCCGGCGCGCGCGAGATCGGCCATCGCGTCGGGCAACTCCTCGAGCTTGATCCAGTTGAACTGGATGTTCTGGCGCGTGGTGAAATGGCCGTAATTGCGGTCGTAGCGCCGCGCCACGTGCGCGAGCGTGCGCATCTGGTCGGAGGAGAGCGTGCCGTAGGGGATGGCGATCCGCAGCATATAGGCGTGCAGCTGCAGATAGACGCCGTTCATCAGTCGCAGCGGCTTGAATTCCTCTTCCGTCAGCTCCCCGGACAAGCGACGAGTGACTTGGTCGCGGAATTCGCGGACGCGCTCGTCGACGAGGGTGCGGTCGAAGTCGTCGTAAATATACATAATGTGTCCTCAGCGTTCGCCCGGCAGCGCGACGGTCGGTCCGTTGCAACGAATCCGCTCGCGCAGATTGCCCGGCAGCACGCGCTGCGGCGTCAACTCCACCGGTGCGACATAGGCATCGACCGCCTTGAGCTTGTCGGCGAGCGCGGCTGTGAGCAGGTCGATCGCGGCCGGCGTCGTCGTCACGACCGCGGCCGCAGCCAGATCCTTCGTCCAGCTGCCGTCGGCGGAGCGATAGACCACCGCGCCATCGCCGAGCCGGTTGGCGGTGATGACGACCGGCCCCGTGACCTTGAGCTTCTGCTGCAGCGGCGAGGTCATGCGGCCTCCTGCGCGCTCACCGCGTCGACTTGCGCGGCGCGCCACGGCGCGGAGCGCGCGGCCACCTCGCCGATGACGAGAATGGCGGGCCCCTCGCCCACTTCGGCGGCCAAGGCGGCCAGCTCTTCGAGGCGGCCGACGGCCGCTTGCGAATCCGGTCGCGTCCCGCGCGCCAAAACCGCGGCCGGGGTCGCGCGATCGCGGCCAGCTGCGATCAAGCCGTCGCGCACGGCGGCCGCAGTCGCCAGTCCCATATAGACGACGACCGTGGTCTGCCGGTCGGCGAGGCCCGACCAGTCGATCGCGGCCGCGTCTTCCGCGCGCTGAGCGGTGATGAAGGCGAGCTTGCCCGCCTCATTGCGGAAGGTCAGGGGAAGGCCCACCTCCGCCGCGCAGCCGAGCGCCGCGGTGATTCCAGGAACCACGACAACCGGGACGCCGGCCTCGCGCAGATATTCCAACTCTTCGCCGCCGCGCCCGAACACCAAGGGATCGCCGCCTTTGAGCCGCACCACGCGGCGACCGGCGCGCGCGGCTGCGACCAGGCGCCGGTTGATCTCGTCCTGTGCGATGCCTGCCTCGCCGCGCCGCTTGCCGACGAACACCTGCTCGGCGCCGCGTCGGGCTCGATCGAGCACAGCCGCGGTCACCAATTCGTCGTAGAACACCACATCGGCGTCCGCGAGGGCATGGAGCGCACGCAAAGTCAGAAGATCCGGATCCCCCGGGCCCGCGCCGACGAGAAAGACCGTTTCGGTTCTGCCGGCGTCGCCGCTGTGGCGAGCGCCATTGCCGTCAATCGCGGCCACGAGGTGGGCCTCGGCCTCCTCGGAGCGTCCGGCCAGCACCGCCTCGGCAATGGGGCCTGCGATGACGTTTTGCCAGAAGCGCCGCGGCGACAGCGCTTGCGGGACGGCCGCGAATCGACGGCGGTGCCGGCCGATCAATTGCGCAAGGTCGCCGATGCGAGCGGGCAGCAAGGCCTCGATCAGCTCGCGCAGACGCCGCGCCAGCACCGGTGAAGCTCCGCCCGTGCCGATCGCGACCACCACCTCGCCGCGATCGACGATCGCGGGAAAAATGAACGTCGAGAGCTCCGGCCGATCGACGACGTTGACGGGGATGCGGTGGCGGCGGGCGCGCGCGGCGATTTGAGCGTCGAGCGCCTCGCCGGCCGCGGAAACGACGGCCAGGGCATTGCTCAAATCGACCTTGAGCGGATCGCCGAAGCTGATTTCGAGCCGGCCTTGTGCCGATGGGGGCAGCATCTCTTCGGCGACGTCGGCGTCGCGGGAAAACCAGCGCACGTGCGCGCCGGCGGCACGCAGCAGGCGCAGCTTGCCGAGCGCGGGCTCGCCCGAGCCCACAACGACGACGACGCCAGCGGCGGTATCGAGGAACACCGGAAGGAACCGCATCGCGCGGGCTCCGTGAAGGATTGACGAGTATTATTTTCTATATAATAGTCCAAATGGGCCTGAAAATAGAAAAATATTATAACAAATCGCAAGAAGAAAATAGAAAATACCACCACCGGCGGGCGCGTTGAGGGAAAGCAAGTCTCGGAGCGACGGCCGGCCCAACCTCATGGCGCTGCACGCTGACGCAGGAGAACGTCATGTCGGCCATCGAAACGGCTTCCCCGCGCGCATCATCCTGGAGCGCGAGCGAAACCGCACCGCGGATCAGCGAGGACTGGCTGTCCGTCATCATCGGTCTCGTCATCTTTGTTCTGGCGCTCGCGGTGCTCGCCAACGTCGACTTGATCGGCTGGGTGGTCACGACCTCGGTGTGGAGCAATTTCGGCCAAGCCCTCGGCACGGCGTCGAAGACCTACGCCCCCCTCGGCGGCGCCGGTGCCTTGCTGGCCACCTATGTGGCGCTGCTCGTGGTGTTGAGCGCGGCGGCGGTGGCATTGAAGGCGGAGGTGAAAAAGTTCGCGCTCGCCTTCACCGCCGTGTTCTGGATCGCCTACGCCAGTTGGGTCGTCGGCAGCTACGCCAATTTCGCCGCGGTTACGCCAGCCGAACTACAAAAGTTCGGCATCACCTGGTCGCTGCGCCTGACCAATGAAGGCGGCTTCATCTTCGCGCTCCTTGCCGGGCTGATCATCGCCAACGTGTTTCCGCGCTTCGCCGAGACGATCAAGGAGGCGGTCAGGCCGGAACTCTACATCAAGATCGCGATCGTGATCCTCGGCGGCTTCTTCGCCGTGACCGCGGCCGGCAAACTCAATCTCGCGAGCTCGCTGCTGTTGCGCGGCGTCGCCGCGATCATCGAAGCTTATCTCATCTACTGGGCGGTGGTGTACTTCGTCGCCCGCAAGTGGTTCGGCTTCAACCGCGAATGGGCGGCGCCGCTGGCGTCGGGCATCTCGATCTGCGGCGTGTCGGCGGCGATCGCCACCGGCGGCGCCATCCGCGCACGCCCGATCGTACCGGTCCTGGTGTCCTCGCTCGTCGTCATCTTCGCGGTGATCGAAGTTTTGATCCTGCCGTTCCTGGCGCAGACGTTCCTGTGGCAGGAGCCGCTGGTCGCCGGCGCCTGGATCGGACTTGCCGTCAAGACCGACGGCGCGGCGGTGGCGGGCGGCGGCATCACCGAATCGTTGATCCTGGCGAAGTCGGCGGCGGAGGGCGTGACATATCAACCGGGCTGGATTCTCGGCACCACCGCCACGGTGAAAGTGTTCATCGACGTTTTCATCGGCATTTGGGCCTTCGTGCTCGGCTATATCTGGACCAACCATATCAACGTGACGTCGGACAAGGCGAAAATCGCGGAGATCTGGCAGCGCTTCCCGAAGTTCATCGTCGGCTTCGTGGTGACCTTCGCGGTCGGTCTCTACCTTGCGCTCGGTACTCCCGCGGATATCGCCTCGAAGGTCCCCGCCGCGATCGGCGAAGCCAACACGTTCAGGGTGATCTTCTTCATCCTGACGTTCTTTTCGATCGGCGTTCTGTCCAACTTCAAGAAGCTGTGGCAGGAGGGCATCGGCAAGCTCGCCGCCGTCTACGTCATCAGCCTGTTCGGCTTCGTGATCTGGGTCGGCCTGCTGATTTCCTGGCTGTTCTTCAGCGGCATCAAGCCGCCGCTGGCCGGCTGAACCTTGCGAGGAGCATACCCATGCCGCAAACCGATATCCGCACCGAGCTTGAACGGGCTGCGCCCGAGCCGCTGTTGCCGGTCGAGAAGAAGCTCATCGGCTTTAGCCTCGGGATCGGGCTCGTCCTTCTGGTCGTGCTCGCGGTCATCAACTATTTCGTGCCGGCGACCTTTTGAGGACTGAGCGGGCTGCGTCTCGCCACACGAGCGCCGCAGCCCGTGCGCCGCCAACGCGCTTCGCACCGACTCCGACTCATCAGCTCATACACCGTCGTCCCCGCGAATGCGGGGACCTATAACCACCGCCTCTGGAATATGGGTCCCCGCTTTCGCGGGGACGACGAGCAATCTGACGCCGAGGCAATCAACCGGATTACATTAACCGGATTACATATCACTCAGCCTTCACGCCCACCGCTCGGACCACCTTGCCGAAGCGCTCGGTTTCGGACGCGATGAACGCCGCGAACTCCGTCGGCGTGGTGGCGACCGCCTCGGCGCCCTGCTCCGTCATCTGCTTGACGACATTTGGATCCCGCACCGCCCGCACGAATGCCGCATTGAGCTTGTCGATAACCCCGTCGGGCGTGCCGGCCGGGGCGACGAGGCCGAACCAGGCGTCGAGCGCGATTCCCGCAAAGCCCGCTTCCGTCATCGTCGGGGTATCGGGCAGCACCGGCAGACGTTGCGGCGACGTCACCGCGATGGCGCGCACCTTGCCCGCCTGGAGAAACGGCAGCAGCGAAGAATAGGAGACGAAGAAGAAGTCGATACGGCCGGCCGCAAGATCGACCCCGGCGGGAGCGGCGCCGCGGTAGGGAACATGGACCATGTTTGCCGCGGTCCTACTCTTCAACATCTCGCCCAGCAGATGTCCGCTAGTGCCGGCCCCTTGGGACGCAAAGCTCAAGCCTTGCGGCTTCGATTTGGCCAGCGCGACCAGGTCGGAGACCGACTTCGCGGGGCTGTCGAGGGGAACCGCGAGCAATTGGGGAAAGCTCCACATCAACGTGATCGGGCGAAAATCCTTGATCGGGTCGTAGGGCAGCGTCGCGTAGAGCGATGCGTTGGCCGCGTGGGTCGCCGCATTGGCCTGGAACAGCGTGTGCCCGTCGGGCGGCGCCTGCTTGACCACCGCCGCCCCGATCGCGCCACCGCCGCCCGGGCGCGACTCAACGACGAGCGTCTGACCGGTGTTCTCGGTGACCTTCTTGTCGACGATGCGCTGCAGCGTGTCGGAGCTCGCGCCCGGCGTGAACGGGTTAATGACGGTGATCGGCCGCGACGAAAGAAGCTCCGCGAGAGCCTCCTTGCCCGCGGTCGCAGTCACGGCCAGGACCGCGGCGAAAATGATGAATGTTCGCGACATTGAACGCTCCCGGTGCTCGAGCGCGACGGTAAGGCTCGACTGACGTTACTTCATCTGCGATGGGGCCGGCAGCATCAACGGATCGCGAAGCTTGACGATTTGCCTGACTTCGTCCGCGTCGACGATTTCGAGCGCCACCAGTCCGCCGGGCGCATCCTCGACGTAGATGTCGCGCGGCTTGGGGATCAGATGATCCAGTCCCTCGAGCGCCACCTCGACGATGTCATCGTTGGGATCGTAGGCAATGCCGAGCAGAGGCAGCCACTCCGCTTCGACCTGATCGCCAAGGCGCAGCGAAGCGATTTCGATTTCGGCCTCTTTGCCTTCGAGCGTGCCCGAGACGCGATCGAAGAACGTGCGCCACTGCTGTTTGTCGAGCTTGCGGGTGGTCATGGCAAATCTCCTATTTGGCACAAGGTGAGGAATTGTGCTGGAGCATGCTCCGCCTGTCCTGATTGCGAACGAGCCGACCTCGGCGTCGATTGTGCTGCGGTTCGATCAAGAACGTTCTAGGTCTCGGGATCGTCCAAAGTTCGAGGTTTTCGCCGCGGCGAGCCGATGCGAGTGACGAGCGTCCAGCTCGGCGGATCGCTGGCGGGGAAGCTCTCTTCCAAGCTTTCGTCGATCTTGTCTTCGGTCATCGCAGCAGCCGGCGGCTCCGGCTGGCGCTTGCGCCGCGCCTCCGCGGACCCACGCCGATGCTGTGCAATGGAGCGGGGCATCATGTCACCGGCGGACTCGCGGCACAGTCACAAATACGGCAGAAGCACGCGGCCGACGCGCCGTGCTCGTGCTCATGATACACCTTCGCTCGCGCCGGCACACGGCTTGCGAACGCCGTCAGGCCTGAGTAGATGGCCGAAACCGATCCACGGTCCAGCGCATTGAAGTAAACGCGCTTTCCGGTCGGCTGACCAGACCCCGCATGCCTTGCGCTCTCCAAACGCGGCGAACCTCGATCATCGCCGCCTCGGCGACGGGTTTTTGTCACACCCCCAGATATGCGGCCTGCACGCGGTCGTCGGCCAGGAGTTGCGCCGCGCTGCCGCTCGTCGCGATCCGACCGGTCTCGACCACATAGCCGCGGTCGGCGATGGCAAGCGCAGCGCGGGCGTTCTGCTCGACCAGGAGCACCGTCAGACCAGCCTGCTTGAGCCCTCGAACGACATCGAGAATCTGCTCGACCAGGATGGGGGCAAGGCCCATCGAGGGCTCATCGAGCAGCAAGAGCCGCGGCTTCGCCATCAGGGCGCGGCCGATCGCCAGCATCTGCTGCTGGCCGCCCGAGAGCATGCCGGCACTGATGTGGCGGTTCGCCGCCAGCATCGGAAACAGTTCATAGATGGACGCAAGCTCGGCATCGAGGTTCGCGTCTCGCCGCGTCCACGCGCCGAGCTTGAGGTTATCTTCCACCGAAAGCGGCGCGAACACCTGCCGGCCCTCCGGCACCTGCGCGATGCCGAGCGCAACGCGCGCATGGACGGGAAAATCGTCTAGCAGCCGATTTTCAAACCGGATCCGCCCGGCGGAGATCGGTTGCACGCCGCAGATCGCGCGTATCAGCGTGGTCTTGCCGGCGCCATTGGCGCCAAGCAGCGTAACGATCTCGCCGGCCGCGATGTTGATCGAAACGCCGTGCAGCGCCTCGATCCGGCCGTAGCTGCTCCTGACGTCCTCAACTGAGAGCACGGCCGGTCTCCTGCGCGCTACGAACGCCGAGATAGGCCGCAACCACGGCCGGGTTCGCGCGCACCTCCTCGGCCGTGCCTTCGGCAAGCGTGCGGCCGTTGGCAAGCACGTGGATGCGATCGGAGACATTCATCACCAATCGCATGTCGTGCTCGACCAGCACGACGGTGATGCCGTCGCGGATCAGCCGACGGATGATGGCTTCGATCTCGGCGGTCTCCACCGGATTGCAGCCCGCGGCAGGCTCGTCGAGCAACAGCAGCTTGGGCTCGCTCGCAAGCGCGCGTGCGATTTCAAGGCGCTTGAGACTTCCGAAGGAGAGTCCGCCCGCCGGTCGCTGCGCCGCCGCGGCGAGCCCGACGCGCTCGAGCGCGGCCGCGGCCGCCTCGCGGGTTCTCCGGTTCTGCCGGCCGACCGCAGGCAGATGAAACAGGTCGGCGAATATGCCGGTCGTTTCATGGCGATGGCGGCCGACCATGACATTTTCGAGCGCAGTCATGCGGAAGAAAATCTGCAGGTTTTGGAACGTGCGCGACAAGCCCCGGCGCGCGAGCTCTTCCGGCGCAAGCGAGCTCACCTCCTCGCCGGCAAGCCGCACGCGGCCCTGCGCGGGCAGGTAGAGACCGGAGATGAGATTGAACAGCGTGGTCTTGCCGGCGCCGTTCGGGCCGATGATCGAAAAGACGAGGCCGGGCGCGACTGCCAAGCTCACGTCTTCGACCGCGTGCACGCCGCCGAAGGAGATCGAGAGGTGCTCGGCAACGAGGATCATGCGCGCCTCAAGTCCAGCGCACGCGCAAGCGTCGGCACGATGCCAGCCCGCAAGAAAACCATCACGGCCATGACGATGAGGCCGAGCGCTATGTGCTCGTAGTCGTGCAGGAACGTGAGTGTCTGCGGCAAAACGACGAGGAGAGCAGCGCCGACGAGCGAGCCGGCGATCGATCCCATGCCGCCGAGCACCACCATGGCGACGAGCTCGATCGAGCGCAGGAAGCCGGACACGTCGGGGGTGATGTGGCCATTGAGCAGCGCAAGATAGGAGCCGGCGACCGAGGCATAGATGGCGGAGACGACGAAGACGGCGAGCTTCGCCTTCGCCACATCGACGCCGAGCACGCGCGCAGCGACCTCGCTGTCGTGGATCGCCCGCAGGGCGCGCCCAGTCGGGCTTTCGATCAGGTTAAGCGCAAGCACGGCGCCGACCAAAAAGCTCGCAGCTATGATCCAGTACCAACTTTGCGCCCCCCACACGGAGGAGCCGAAGAGAACGAGACGCGGCACCGCCATGCCGTCCGGTCCGCCGGTGAAGCGCGCCTCGTTGGTGAAGACGATGGCGAGCAGAAGGCCGAAACCTAGCGTGGCAACGGCGAGGTAATATCCCTTGAGGCGCAGAATCGGGCGGCCAACGACGAAGGCGACGAGCGCGGACAGCACGGCGCCGATGACGAAGGACAGCCATGACGCCACGCCAAGATGGGTCGGACCGATGGCGACGGCATAGGCGCCGATCCCCATGAAGCCGGCATGGCCGAGGCTCACCTGCCCGGCAAAACCCATCAGCAGGTTCAATCCGATCGAGGCGAGCGCGAACACGAACACCAGCGCCGCGACGCGATAGTAATAGGCGGACGAAAAAAACAACGGCAGAAGGACGACAATGGCGGCCATCGCCACGACCGGGGCTAGCCGATGACTCAGGAGCGCTCGCATGAACACGAATCACACCCGTTCGACCGACGCTCGGCCGAACAAGCCGCGCGGGATGGCGAGCAGGACGATCAAGATGACGAGGAACGCGACCGCATCCTTGTACTGCGAGGAGACATAGCCGGCGGCAAATGCCTCGAGCAATCCGAGCAGCAATCCGCCGACGACCGCTCCGACGGCGCTGCCGATGCCGCCGAGCATGGCCGCGGCGAAACCCTTGAGCGCCAGCAAGGTTCCGACGTCGTAGCTCGTCAGCGTGATGGGAGTGATCAGGATGCCCGCCACCGCACCGATCGCCGCCGAAATAGCAAAGGATAAGCCGACGATGCGGCGGGTATCGATCCCCACGAGGCGCGCAGCGAGCTCATTCGCGGCGGTAGCGACCATCGCCTTGCCGATGAGCGTGCGCTCGATGAAGGCCCATAACAGCACGACGATGACGACCACGCCGCCGAGCACCACCAGGCTCTGCGGCAGGATGGTAGCGCCGCCGACGCGGATCGCGTCGCCGCCGATCCAGGGCGGCAGGCTGTGGAAGCGCTTGTCGAACACCACCTGCGCGGCGCCACGCAGAAAAATCGACGCGCCGATGGTGATGATGATGAGCACGACCGCGCCGGCGCCGCGCGCCGGCTCGATGGCGAAGCGGTGCAGCGCAAGGCCCACCGCGACCGTCGCGACAATCGCGAGACACGCCGCCAAAGGCAGCGGCACGCCGGCGAGGCCGAGAAACACCGTCGCCATCCCGCCCAGCATCACGAATTCGCCCTGGGCGAAGTTGATGACGTCGGAGGCGTTGTAGATCAGGGTGAAGCCGAGTGCGACGAGCGCGTAGACGGCGCCGACGGTCAGGCCGGAGAAGGCGAATTGTAGAAATTCGGGCATAGCGAATGGGCGAATAGCGAGTGGCGAATACGAAATACCTCTATTCGCTACTCATTATCACCCTTCTATTTGCCATTCGCCACCTCGCTATTCGCTCGCTTCACTGCACCAGCGTCCAGTCACCGCCCTTGATCTCGAGCATGCGGAAGGCGGACAGATCGAGCCCCAGATGGTCGGTTGGCGACATGTTGACGACGCCGCCGGTGCCGATGAAATTTTTCGTCTTCTCGATCTCGTCGCGCACCTTGGCCTTGTCGAAGCTGCCGGCGCGTTTTGCGGCCTCCACGAAGATCATCAGGCCGTCATAAGCGTGGCCCCCGAAGGTCGAGATCGGCTGGCCGGTCTTCTGCTGGTAAGTCCTGGTATATGCAACGACAACCGGTTTCTGCGGGTCGCTGTCCGGGAGCTTCTCGGCCACCAGCAGCGCCGCGGCCGGCAGCCGCACGCCGTCGGCGGCGGGGCCGGCAAGGTCGATGAACTGCTTCGAGGCGACGCCGTGGCTTTGATAGAACGGCAGCGTGATGCCGAGCTGCCGGTAATTGCGGGTCACAATCGCCGGCCCCTGGCCGAAGCCCGGATTTATCACGGCTTGCACGCCAGTCTTGCCCTTGATGTTGGTGAGCTGCGGGGTCATGTCGCTGTCGCGCGGTCCGTAGGCTTCCTCGTGCGCGACGGTGATGCCGGCCTTGGGCGCAACCGCCACGCACTGGTCGCGCATTGATTTGCCGAAGGCGTCCGTACCCGAGATCAGCGCGACGGTCGTCAAATTGCGCTGCTTGAGATCGGCGAAGATCTTCTCGCACGCCATCTTGTCCGTGTGCGGCGTCTTGAACACCCACTTGCGGACCGGCTCGATGATCTGGATGGCGCCGGCGAGCGAGATGAACGGGATCTGCGCTTCCTCGAACAGCGGGATCATGGCCAACGTTGCGCCGGTGGTGGTGCCACCGACCATGGCGACGACCTTGTCCTCCTCGACTAGGCGGGTGGCAAAGGTGCGCGCGGCGTTGGCGTCGGCGCCGTCGTCGTATGCGACGAGCTGCAGCTTTTGGCCGTTCACGCCGCCCTTGGCGTTGATGTCGTCGACGTAAATTTCGAGCGTCTTTTTCTCGGGTTCACCCAAGAACGAAGCGGGACCTGTGATCGACAACACCGCTCCAACTTTCACTTGGGCAGAAGCCTGCCCAGTTGCGCCGGCGATCCAAAGCGCGATAGCAGCGGCGACAGTTTTTGCATATGCCGGCATGACTGTTCCCTCCCGGTCCTGCGCTGGGTCGCGTTCGACGCCAAACTACCATGGTTTCGCAGGGTGGTGGCAGCCGCCTGCACGCTGCTTTGCTGGAATTGTCCATGCTGCTATCGCCGACAGCGGTGCATCCCAGGCGCGCCTGGGCGACTCCAGCACCTGGGCGACTCTAATGGCGATTGCGCCAGCCGGCGCTTCAGTCCGACGCCCGCAGCCGGTAGCCGATGCCGGTCTCCGTCAGAATATAGTGCGGGCGCTCGGGATCGGCTTCGATCTTCTGCCTGAGCTGCCGTACATAGACGCGCAGGTATTGTGCGTCGGTGAGGTCGTCCCACAGTTCGCCGAGCAGGAATTTGTGGGTGAGCACCTTGCCGGCATGCTGCACCAGCACGCGCAAAAGCTCGTACTCCTTGGGGGAGAGCTTCACCTCCTTCTCGCCCACCTTCACGATACGCCGCACCAAATCGACCGAGAGATCGCCGGTGCGGAAGACCGGCCGCTCGCCGTGCACCTGCAGCTGGTGGCGCAGCGCCGCGCGCATGCGGGCCAGAAGTTCCTCCATGCCGAACGGCTTGGTGACGTAGTCGTCGGCGCCGAGGTCGAGCGCCTGGACCTTGCTGACCTCGTCCCCCCGGCTCGACAGCACGACGATCGGCACACCCTCGTTGCGGGCGCGCATCATCCGCAGCAGTTCGAGCCCCTGCATGTCGGGAAGCCCGAGATCGAGAATGATCAGGTTGGGCTTCTGCGCCAGCAACTCGAGCGAGGCCTTGCCGTTCGGCGCTTCCAGGACTTCGTAGCCCTGCGTGCTCAGCCCCATGCGCAGCAGCTTACGGATCGGCGGCTCGTCGTCGACCACCAGAATCTTGAGCGGTGCCGCGCTCATGCCGCAGTTTCCAATCGTTCGACCGCGGGCGGAATCGGCAGCCTGATCGCGAACACGGCGCCGCTGCGATCGTTGCGGTTCGCCGCGTTGATCGTCCCATGCATGGCTTCGATGAAGCCGCGGGAGATCGCCAGCCCGAGGCCGGTGCCGGCGCGCACCTGGTCGCCCTTTTCCACCCGATAGAACTTGTCGAAGATGTGCTCCAGGTCCGTGGATGGAATGCCCTCGCCTTCATCCAGCACCTGCAAGTAGACCGCGTCCCGATCGCGCCAGCTGCGGACGCGGATGGTGGTGCCCGCGGGGGAATATTTGGCGGCATTGTCCAGCAAATTGAACAGCACCTGCTCGAACAACACCGCATCCACCGCCACCATCGGCAAGCCCGGCGCAAGGTCCAATTCGACGCGATGGCCGGCGAGAATCTTGCCCGCGCGGCGCAGCGCGCTGCCGACGATTTCGTCGAGATCGTGCAGAGCGGCATTCGGCACGATGGCGCCCGCCTCCAGCTTGGTCATGTCGAGCAGATTGGCGATGAAGCGATTGAGGCGTTCCGATTCGTCGATGATGGTCGCGAGCAGCTCGGCTTTTTCGGCGTCGGTCAGCGCCGTCCCAAGATCGCGCAACGTACTGGCCGCCGCCAGTACCGCCGCAAGCGGGGTCTTGAGATCGTGCGAAATCGACGTGAGCAGTGCGGATCGCAACCGATCCGTTTCGATCGTGCGCTTGGCGCGGTCGACGTCCTCGACCAGATCGACGCGCTCGATGGCGAGCGCGGCCTGGTCGATCAAGGCATCGAGCAGACGGCGCTGATCGGGCGTGAGCAGCGGCCCGGGCTTGTCGCTGTCGATGCCGATGACGCCGATGGCACCGCGCCCAGTTCGCATGGGCAGAAACAAGCGCTTCGCGCCGGGAAGCGTGTCGGAGCCGCGCCCGGCCGAGCGGTTGTTCTCCCACGCCCACTTGGCGGCCGCGATGTCGGCCTCGTCCAACGTATCCTCCGGCGGGTAGCCGACCTTGACCACGATCGAGCCGTTCTCGGGCAGCAGCAGCACCACCCTGACTTTGAGCATGAGCGCGGTCTGATAGGCGCTCGCCCACAGCACATCGTCGAGCGTGCCGACGCCGGCGAGCTTGCGGCTGAATGCGTACAGCAGTTCGAGCGTGCGCACGCGCTCATGCGCGGCTACGGTCCGGGTTCGACCGCGCGCGGCGAAATGCGACACCACGACCGCGACGATGGTGAAGAACACGAAGGCACCGACGTTGGTCGGATCGGTGATCGTGAAGGTATAGATCGGGGGCAGAAAGAAGAAATTGTAGCAGAGCGACGAGGCGACGGTCGCCAGCAGCGAGGGCCAAAGCCCGTAGCGCACCGCGACCGCCACCACCGCGGTCAAAAAGACGAGATCGACATTTTCTATTCCAAGCAAAGGTTGAATCAACTCGCCGACGCCGAGTGCCACGGCAACCGCAAGCAGCGCGATTGCATAGGGCCACGGATCGAAAGGGGTGGCGTCTTCGGCCGGGCGTACCGTTTTCTTAGGGATAGGGTCGCGCGCCAGCTCCTCCCCAGCGATGACATGCACGCTGATATTGCCGGACCGCCGCACCAGGTCATGCACCACGGAGCCATGCAGGATCTCGAACCATCGCGACCGCGTCGACTTGCCGACGATGATCTGCGTGACGTTGTTCGCGTGGGCGAAGCCGATCACGTCATCCGCGATGCCGCGCTCGCCGCCCGGAACGGTGATGGCCTCGCCGCCCAGCGCCTCGGCCAACCGCAGCGTATCGGCGACGCGGTCACGCTCGACCTCGCTCCACTGCAGGCTGCGCCGCGTTTCCACGCACAGCGCCGTGAACGGGGCATGCAGCCGATCCGCCAGGCGCTTGGCATAGCGCACGAGGCCGGCCGCCCGCGGGTCCTCGCTAACGCAGACCAGAATGCGCTCGCCCGCGGCCCAAGGCCCGGGAATCGCATGCGCCTGCATATGGGTGAGCAGCTGCTCGTCCACACGCTCCGCCGTCCGTCGGAGCGCAAGCTCGCGCAGCGCCGTGAGGTTGCCCGGAGAGAAGTAATGCTCGAGCGCGCGCTCCGCTTGCCTGGGCACGTAGACCTTGCCCTCTTTGAGGCGCTCGATCAGATCGTCGGGCGTGATATCGACGAGCTCGATCGCGTCGGCGCGATCGAAAACCGAGTCGGGCACGGTCTCGCGCACGCGGACATGCGTGATCTGCGCGACCACGTCGTTGAGACTCTCGATGTGCTGGATATTGACGGTCGTGTAAACGTCGATTCCATGTGTGAGGAGCTCTTCGACATCGAGGTAGCGCTTGGGATGGCGGCTGCCGGGCGCATTGGTGTGAGCGAGTTCGTCGACCAAGACGATCTGCGGGTGGCGGGCGATGATGGCGTCGAGATCCATCTCATCGAGCGATTGTCCCCTGTATTCGAGCCGCTTGCGGGGAACGACCTCGAACCCTTCGAGCAGGGCCTGCGTCTCCTTGCGCCCGTGGGTTTCGACGGCGCCGACGATGATATCGTAGCCGTCGCGCTTGCGGGCGCGGGCCTGCTGCAGCATTTCGTAGGTCTTGCCGACGCCGGGCGCGGCACCGACGAAGATCTTGAGCCGGCCGGATCTATGCTCTTCGCGCCGCGCGGCCTCGAGCAAGGCCTCCGGCGAAGGTCGCTGGTCAGAATCGCGCCGCTGATCCGCCATCACGAATCGAATTCTTCGTCACTAGGCCCGTCCACTTTATCCCAGATGCCGCGGTCAGTAACCGCCATGCTGGAGGGCCCCCCGATCGCGGATAGCCGGGCGCGCGGAGAATGGATGGCCTCGGGCCGTCCCCAACCGACCTCAAGTCTACTCGAGATCAGCAGATCGGTGGCACACTCGGCTCCAGACGACTTGCGAACGACTCCCTTGCACCTCCGCGCAGATATTTTGAGGCTAGCGCACTGAAAGGCCGTCGAGCGCCAAATTGAGCGCCAACACGTTCACCCGCGGCTCGCCCAGGAGGCCGAGAGCGCGCGCCTCGATATGCTGCTCGACCAGCTGCCGCACGAGATCTTCCGGCAGATTGCGGGCTTTCGCAACTCTGGGCACCTGAAAAAAAGCCGCTTGCGGAGAAACGTGCGGATCGAGGCCGCCGCCGGAGGTCGTCACCAGATCGATGGGGACGGCGGCTGAAGGGTTCTCCTGCTTGAGCTTTTCCACGTCGCCCTGCACGCGTTCGATCAGGGCCTTGTTGGTCGGGCCCAAATTCGACCCGCCGGAGTTGGCCGCATTGTAGGGCGCGGGCACGGTCTTGCTGGCATCGTTCGGGTCGGGAGCGACCGTCGCCGACGGCCGGCCATGGAAATACCTGTCGCTGGTGAACTCCTGGCCGATCAGCGCCGATCCGACCACCTTGCCACCCTGCTCGATCATGCTGCCTTGCGCCTGATAGGGGAAGACAACGCCCGCAATCCCCGTCATCACCAATGGATAGACGAGGCCGGTAAGGATCGTCAGCGCGAGGATGAACACAATCGCCGGGCGGATCTCTTTCAGCATGGCTCTTCTCCTCAGGCGAGGTGCAAGGCGGTGACTATGAGGTCGATCGCCTTGATGCCGACGAACGGAATGATGATGCCGCCGACGCCGTAGATGAGCAGGTTGCGCCGCAGCAGTGGGGCCGCTCCGATCGGGCGATAGCGCACGCCTTTGAGCGCCAGCGGGATCAACGCGATGATGATCAGCGCGTTGAAGATGATCGCCGAGAGAATCGCGCTCTGCGGCGTCGACAAGTTCATGATATTGAGCGTCTGCAGCTGCGGATAAAACGCGACGAACATCGCGGGGATGATGGCGAAATACTTCGCCACGTCGTTGGCGATGGAGAACGTGGTGAGGGACCCGCGCGTCATCAGCAGCTGCTTGCCGATCTCGACCACCTCGATCAGCTTGGTCGGGTTGGAGTCGAGGTCGACCATGTTGCCGGCCTCGCGCGCGGCCTGCGTGCCGGTATTCATGGCAACGCCGACGTCGGCCTGGGCGAGCGCGGGGGCATCGTTGGTGCCGTCGCCGCACATGGCGACGAGCTTGCCCTTGGCTTGCTCGGTGCGGATGAGCCTGAGCTTGTCCTCGGGCGTGGCCTGCGCGAGGAAATCGTCGACCCCTGCCTCCGCGGCGATGGCCGCCGCCGTCATCGGGTTGTCGCCCGTGATCATGATGGTGCGGATGCCCATGCGGCGCAGCTCGGCGAAGCGCTCGCGAATGCCGCCTTTGACGATGTCCTTGAGGTGAACCACCCCGAGCAACGTGCCATCCTTGGCCACGGCAAGGGGCGTGCCGCCCGACTTCGAGATTGCATCCGCGATCGCCTGCACCTCGCGCACGGCCTCCGCGCTCACCACCGGCTGCAGGACGCGGACCGCGCCGGTCGAGCCCACCGCCGTCGACGGCGCGTTGAGATAGTTCAGGATCGCTTCGACCGCCCCCTTGCGCACCCAGGAGCCGTCCACCTCCACCCCGCTCATGCGGCTCTGGGCGGTGAACGGGATGAAGTTGGCGCCCAACTCGGCGAGGTCGCGGCCGCGGATGCCGTATTTCTCCTTGGCGAGAACGACGATGGATCGCCCCTCCGGGGTCTCGTCGGCGAGCGAGGCAAGCTGCGCGGCATCGGCCAGTTCCTGCTCGCTGATGCCGCGCAACGGCTTGAACTCGGTGGCCTGGCGGTTGCCGAGCGTGATGGTGCCGGTCTTGTCGAGCAAGAGCGTATCGACGTCGCCCGCGGCCTCGACCGCGCGTCCCGACATCGCCAGCACGTTGAAACGGACCAGACGATCCATGCCGGCGATACCAATGGCAGACAATAGCGCGCCGATGGTGGTCGGGATCAAAGTCACGAACAGCGCCACCAGGATCACGACCGAGATGGCGCCGCCGGCATAGGCCGCATAGCTCGGGATGGTGACCGTCGCAAACACGAAGATGATGGTGAGGCCGACGAGGAGAATATCGAGGGCGATCTCGTTCGGCGTCTTCTGCCGCTCCGCCCCTTCCACCAGCTTGATCATGCGATCGAGAAAAGTCGACCCGAGCGCCGCGGTAATGCGCACCTTGATCCAGTCCGACAACACCTGGGTGCCGCCGGTGACGGCCGAGCGGTCGCCGCCGGACTCGCGGATGACGGGCGCCGACTCGCCGGTGATGGCCGCCTCGTTGACCGAGGCGATGCCTTCGATCACCTCGCCATCCGAGGGAATGGTGTCGCCGGCCTCGACCAGCACCACGTCGCCCACCTTCAGGCTGGTGCTGGGGACCAATTTATGGCCGCTGCCGCCGGGGCCCGCGAGCAGCTTGGCTTGCGTCTCGGTACGCTGGCGCCGCAACGCCGCGGCCTGCGCCTTCCCGCGGCCTTCGGCGATCGCCTCCGCGAAGTTGGCGAACAGCACCGTGAACCACAGCCACAGCACGATCTGGACTGTGAAGCCGATATTCTCGCCGCCGGTGACGAGGTCGCGGATCAGGATCACGGTTGTCAGCGCGGTGACGACCTCGAGCACGAACATCACCGGGTTCTTCATCAGGCTGCGCGGGTTGAGCTTGACGAAGGCCGAGCCGATCGCCGGCACCACGATCTTGGGATCGAACAGCGCCGAGACCGGCATGCGCTTGCGAATCTGTGCGGTTTCCATGGAGTCAGTCCCAGATCAATTCGATGCGAACAGGGTGCCGGCGGCCATCGCGAGTTGTTCGACGATGGGACCGAGCGCGAGCGCGGGGAAGAAGGTCAGGCCGCCGATGATCACGATCACCCCAACCACCAGCCCGACGAACAGCCCGCCAGTGGTCGGGAAGGTGCCGGCCGACGGCGGAATCGATTTCTTTTCCGCGAGCGAGCCGGCGATCGCCATGGCGGGGATGATCACCCAGAAGCGGCCGACCAGCATCGCGACGGCGCCGGTGAGATTGTAGAAGGGGATGTTTCCGCTCAGCCCCGCGAAAGCCGATCCGTTGTTGGCGGTCTGCGAGGTGTAGGCGTAGAGGATCTCGGTGAAGCCGTGCGGCCCCGGATTGTTGGTCGCGGCAACTGCGACAGGAACAACGGTAGCGACCGCGGTCCAGCCGAGATACATCAGCGGCAGGATCAGGATGGCGAGCATCGCCATCTTCACCTCCTTGGCCTCGATCTTCTTGCCGACATATTCGGGGGTGCGCCCGACCATCAGGCCGGCGACGAAGATCGAAATGATGACGAAGAGCAGCATGCCGTACATGCCGGCGCCGACGCCGCCGACGATGATCTCGCCGAGTTGCATGTTGACCAGCGGAATCATGCCGCCGAGCGCGGTGAAGGAATCGTGCATGGCGTTGACGGCGCCGCAGGACGCCGCCGTCGTGATGACCGCAAACAGCGCCGACGCGGGGATGCCGAAGCGGACCTCCTTGCCCTCCATGTTGCCGCCGGCAAGCCCCATCGCCGTGAAGGCGTCGTTGCCGTGCGCTTCCGCCCAGTAGCAGACGATGACGCCGACGATGAACAGCACGCCCATCACCGCAAGGATGGCCCAGCCCTGGCGCTGGTTGCCGACCATGCGGCCGAACACGTTGGTGAGCGCGGCGCCGATCGCGAAGATCGAGATCATCTGCACGTAGTTCGACAGCGCGGTCGGGTTCTCGAATGGATGCGAGGCGTTGGCGTTGAAGAAGCCGCCGCCATTGGTGCCGAGCATCTTGATCGCGACCTGCGAGGCGACCGGGCCCACCGCGATGGTCTGCTTGGCGCCTTCGAGGGTGGTTGCCTCGACATAGGGGCCGAGCGTCTGCGGCATGCCCTGCCATACGAGGAACAGCGCGTAGACGACGCAGATCGGCAGCAAGACGTAGAGCGTGCAGCGCGTGATATCGACCCAGAAATTGCCGATGGTGCGCATGGAGGCGCGCGCGAAGCCGCGGATCAGCGCCACCGCCAGCACGATGCCGGTCGCCGCCGAAAGGAAGTTCTGATGCGTCAAGCCGAGCATCTGCACGAGGTAGGAGAGCGTGCTTTCGCCGCCGTAGTTCTGCCAGTTGGTGTTGGTGATGAAGCTCACCGTCGTGTTGAGCGAGAGATCCTGCGCCACCGCCGACTGCTCGGCCGGATTGAACGGCAGCATGGCTTGCAGCCGCATCAAGGCGTAGAGGATCAGAAATCCGCCGACGTGGAAGAACAGCATGGATACCGTGTAGGTGACCCAGTGCTGCTCGCGCCTCTCATCGACGCCGCCCATCCGATAAAGCGCCGCTTCGACCGGCCGCAGGATCGGCGAAAGGAACGTGCGCTCGCCGTTGAACACGCGCGTCATGTAGCCGCCGAGCGGAACCACCAGCGCAGCGACGATCGCGCAGTAGAGCAGGATTTGAATCCAGCCGATGACGGTCATGGCCGCCGCCCTTTCAGAGCCGCTCGGGCCTGAGCAGCGCGTAGACGAGGTAGATCATGAGCCCCGCGATCACGAGGCCGGCGAGCGAATAGTCGAAGACCATGGCAATCCTCCTCAGAGTCGATCGCAAGCGACGGCGTAGCCGACCGACAGCGCGAAGAAGGCGAGTGCGATGGCGATCATGGCGATATCCAACATGAGATGATCCTTTCCACGCCGACCGTCATTGAGAGCAAGCTGCTATTTCGCGGGGCACGGAATCGAGCCGAATGACGCCTGCTAAAGCGGCTTCCCCCTCAGGCGTCGATGAGGTGCCACTTGCGCCATATGTTTTCGAGATGGGTCGAAGGGCAACGGTATAGGAATTCTATAAGAATCGGCGGCTCACCACCGCCGGCGCGCCCTTCGGCATCGACCCGATCCCTATAAAATTGCGGCGGTTTTCTTATGAAATTCCTACGTCGCGCGCGCTTGCTCCGTCTCGATTCTTTATGGCGGTTTGCCCATCCTTTCCCGGCGCGGCTAACCGCCAGAGGAATGCTGACTATGAGCTCGCAAGCGCGGGTGCTTGAGCGGCCTGATCGCGTGCCCGCACGGAACGGCAGCAAAACCGCCAAGAAGCCGTCCGCGTATTGCGACCAACCGAGCGCAACGAGCGCCACAAGTGATCAGGATTGGGCAGCAAGGCAAGTTCGCGAGTGGCTGTTGCTCCTTCTGCGTTTTGCCATCACTTCCGATCCAAAAGATCTATCGGCGACGCTTGCATTGGCTGATGAGATCGACGCGCGCGGCCTTGGGTGGAGGCCGTCGGCGCCATCGTTCTTTCGCAGAACCAGCAACGACGTGTGTAAAGCGATCACTGCGCTCGATGATCCGAAAAGAGCGGCGATTCTCAAACGGCACCTTGCCCGCATCGACAATCCTGCGCTGAGGCGGGCCTTCCGAGCCGCCGTGAACTTCGACGAACGAACCGCACCCTCCCAGCGCAACCCACGAAACTTGTGGTTTGGCCTGTCGCGCTAGCAAATATTGCACGCTGGGTGGGATCTTTGCGATTGCTCGAGTCGGTGCAGGAGGCTGTGTCGGAATCGTCACACTTGCTCTCTTTCGATCGAGAAAACCGGACTCGCCCAAAAATCCGGCACTAATCGCTGGCCTTTCTTGTTCCGTGTCGTTGGCTGCGCCCGCTAAATTCCGCCGCGGAAGAAAGCCGCCATCGGCTGTAAGGGACATAGGGGGCAATCATGCGGACCGTCGGAAGTATCGTCGCCGTGACGTTGCTTGCGAGCACCGCGGCGCAGGCTGGCGACGCTGTACTGCCGGCGCGGGCGATCCCGGTCGCTGCCGCAAGCAACGATGCTGCCGTGGCGTGGCAACCCGCGCCCTACCCGGCGGATTGGGACAAGCGCATCGGCGACGATTTTTGGACGCGTTTCATCAATTACTACGCGCTCGAATGGGGACATGATGGAGCGCCGCCCGACCCGACAGCGCCACCGGGCCGTCGGGCTGGCTGGCCGGCGGCGCCGGCGAGCACGCCGCCCTATCCGTACACGGAATGGCCGTATGGCGGCGCGACGAGCATCGGGGTGACCAGGCCGAACTCCGTGGACAGCCCGCTGATGGTGGCGCTCGCCAACACCGAGTTCGGCAAGGCGCTGAACGCCGCGCACGTCCAGATCTACGGTTGGATCAACGTCGGCGGCAACGTCAGCAGCAACACGGTAAAGCCGGGCGGCAACTGGCCGGCAGCCTATATGTACACGCCCAACACGGTGCAGCTCGATCAGGCAGTTATCTACGTCGAGCGGCTGCCCGATACGGTGCAGACGGACCACATAGACTGGGGCTTCCGCGTTTCCGGGTTGTACGGAGAGAACTACCGCTACACGACCGCCTATGGCCTAGCGAGCTACCAACTGCTGAACCACAACCTCGTCAACGGATACGATTTGCCGATGGTGTATGGCGAAGTCTACGTCCCGTGGGTATCGGATGGCCTGTTGCTACGGTTCGGCCGTTTCATCTCGCTTCCCGACATCGAGGCGCAGCTCGCGCCTAACAATTTGATGTACTCGCACTCGCTGGCCTATACCTTCGACAATTACACCAACACCGGCTTGCAGGCCACGCTGGCCCTCAACAAGAACTGGTTCGTGCAGCTGGGCGTCACCGTCGGCACCGAAGCGATGCCGTGGCACGTCGGCCAGACGATTCCCAACCCTTTCCCGAATCCAGTGTTCCCGGGCACCACCATGCTCAAGGATCCTGGTGCCAAGCCCTCCATCACCGCCGGGGTGCGCTGGCAAAGCGATAGCGGCCACGACAACATCTACGTCATGGCCGACGCCATCAACGACGGCACCTGGGGCTACAACAATCTGCAATGGTACGGGATCACTTGGTACCACAAGTTCAACGACCAGTGGCATTTCGCCTGGGAGAACTACATCCTCGGTCAGAGGAACGTGCTGAACAAAACCGATCCCGCGGGAATCATCGCCAACGGCGGCTTCCCATTCGCGCCGGGTATCATCCAGTTCAACGCGCCGAATTTCGCGCAATGCAGCGATCCCACCGTGCTCACCTGCACGGCGCGGTCAATCGCCTCCGTGATGTATTTGAACTATAAGGCGACGCCGTTGGACAACATCTCGCTGAGGCTCGAGTATTATCATGACGAGGAGGGCCAGCGAACCACCGTAGCAACTCGCTATGCCGATATCGGACTCGGTTTGCAGCATTGGTTCTCGCCGCAGGTCGAGATTCGGCCGGAAGTGACTTACTACCGCTCGTTCAATGCACCGGCGTTCAACGGCAATTTCAACGCAACGCCGGTCCCGATCGCGCCCAACAAATCCTACATGTGGTTGTTCGCCGGGGACATCATCTTCCATTTCTGATCAAGGGGTCGTGCGAACGCGCAGCTTGCACAGCGTGGCTGAGAGAGAAAAATTGGGAGTGGCGTCATGACGAAATTACTGGCCGTGAGCATCGCACTTGCTGCGCTGGTGGGAGCGTCAGCGAAAGCGGCCGACACGTCGATGCTCAAGACGCCGGTCCCCAACGAACCGCCGTTTGCCGTGTACAATTGGACCGGCTTCTATATCGGCATTCAGGGCGGCGGCGGTTGGGCCCGTGTGGAGCAAACGGATGCCCGGCCGTTCGGTAGTGATCCCTATTTCGCCACCGGCGGCATGATCGGCGGCACGATAGGCGTCAACATGCAGTCCGGTCAAATCGTGCTTGGCCTCGAAGCCGATGGAGCGTCTTCCTGGATCAAAGAGTCGACCATCGGCACCAGTCCGTTCTTCGGCAATTGCGGAGGCGCACCGCCACGCTGCTTTGTAAATCTTCAAGCACTGGCCACCGTGCGTGGGCGCGCCGGCCTCGCGATGGATAACATCCTGCCTTACCTGACCGGCGGCCTTGCCGTCGGCTCGCTCCATGGCGAGGAAGGCGACGTTGCCGCCAATGGTGCATTCGGCGCAGGTACGACCACGGTCGTCGGCTGGACCGCCGGTGTCGGGATCGAGGCGATGTTTAATCGGAATTGGTCCGCCAAGGCGGAATATCTCTACGTGGATTTCGGCAAACGCGCGATATTCAACGACAATGTCGGCGGCGTGATTGTTCCCGAAAACCTCCGATTGACCGCTAACCTTTTGCGGGTCGGCTTGAACTACCGTTTCGGCTATTGATCCTAAACTCCCCGGGAGATGGGGTGAAAAACCCGGCGCGCCTAGTTTGCGGCGGCGAGCAGAGCTGCCTTTTGCGGCGCACAAAATCGTAGATGGGAAGCAAACTGATTTAATCCTTGCGCTCCAAGGCAATCCGGAGCATTTTTTTCTCAACGGGGCCCGAAAGACCCGCGAGGAAACACCGAGCCTGCGGCTCAATTGCCTCGAGCCGAGGAGGGATGCATGTACAAGAGCCTTATCGCGCTTGCCGGTGCGCTCGCCGTCGTGTCGGCAGGATCGCTGATGGCCGACCGCGCCGAAGCCGGCGCCTCGGCCAGCGCACCGACGAAGTACAGTCAAGCGAGGCTTACCGGTTCTCAGATGTGGTCGATTTGGCGAGCTCGGCGCGCCACTGGCACCACGGAATACTCTGCGAGCAACCCGCGCAGGCGGTAAGCGACCGGAGCAGCTGCTACTCCAGAGCAACCGGATCCCCCCGCGCTCCCGCTGGGGAGTTGCAGCGCGCGCCCAACTCGGCGTTTGAGCTGCCGTCAGCGTTCGCCCCTCGAACCGCGTTGGTGTTGGCGATCCACTCCCGCACTGCCGGCAAGACGTCAGGCAGGAGTTTGCCAACTTCTTCTTTCGTCATCCCGGGACGAATCCGGGGATCATAGAGAATGTTGAGGAGGTACTGATCATAGACGTCGAAGAATCCCATCTGCACGTCGTCATTGAACATGGTCCAGGGCACGGAAGGATCATCGTTGATAGGCCCCAATGCCTGTAGCAATTCCTCATAGGCACAATCGTAAAAGGTAAAATCGCTCGCATCGACCGGCAGAATCACCTCGGCATGCCGGATGCGATATCGCCGATCCTTGCCGAAGCCGGAGAGGCACTGCGGATTTAGCGATTGCCGAATTTGTTTGGCTTTATCGCGGCCATAGACGGAGCTGATCGTCCGATTGAGATCTCGTTTGCGCACGAGCATCACGACCAAATTCGCGGCCTGAATGTCGTCAGTCATCGCCAGGTCGAGGTGGTCCACGTGGGCACGAATGTCCTCGATGATCGCCGCGATTTCTGCCCGTCGCTTTGGGTCTGCTTGATCGAACACGAACACTCTGACGGGTTCGTCGAATTTGCGTATCCTCCCGACGTGTTTGCCCAGCTGCAGCTCCGCGTCGAACGCGATTTTGAAGAAGCCGTCCTTGATCTCGTCATTCGTGAAGCTTGTTCGTTCAGAGTTGCGCCGATTGCTGATGTTGACGTCCTCGGCATGCGAGGCGCCGTTGATGGCACCGGAAAGTGCAATGACCACCATCGAGGCGATGATTGCGGCCGGCCATTTTGGAGAGTACTGCGCTTTGGCGCCACGCCGCATCGTCAGCGGCGCCGGCACGCTGCTACCGGCCCGTTTGACTTCCGCCGGGAACAGGCACCACGGCATGATCGCCTCCCATCGCTCCCCCTCGGAAGTGCTTCAGCAGAGTTAGTGCCAACTCGCTGCCGCGCAGATGCAAAATCGCCGCGCGACTCGAAGCGCGATTCGGCCTCCGCGTCGAACTCGGGGAGAATTATGGCGCGCCGCCAGATAAAATTTCGAGATGGTCGGGAGATCGTTGGTATAGGAATTTCATAAGGGGCTGGCCGAGTTATGGGTCCGGAATATCCGGAACAAATGCCAGCTGCCAAGCCAACTGTGTTGGAATCGCCACACTTACTTCTTTTCCAGCAAAAAAGCTGGACTTGCGCAAAAATGCGGCACCGACCGAATATCTTCCATTCCGTGTTCTTGGTCCCCCGCAGAAAAAAGCCGCGGCCGGCCGTGAGGACACGGGAGACAGTTCGTGCGCGCCATCGGAAGAATCGCGGCCGTTGCATTGCTCGCGAACAATGCCGCGCAAGCCGCGGATGCGCTGATGCCGATGAAGGCCGCGCCGCCTGTTGCGACCTACAATTGGGCCGGGCTTTATGTCGGCGGTCATGTCGGCGCCGGCTTTTCCTATCGCAATTGGACGCTCGGCGACGGCGCGGTCTCGGAAGCCGGCGACGCCGTCATGATCGGAGGCCAAATCGGATTCAATCATCAGGTTGGAAAATGGGTGATCGGGGTCGAAAGCGACGCGTCTTGGGGCAACCTGAAGGGCGAAAGCGTTTGCCCGGATGGAATCAATAGCTGCTGGACCAGGCAGACTTGGCTTGGGACGGTGACCGGTCGGATCGGCTACGCGTTCGATCCCGCCCTTTTCTATCTCAAGGGCGGCGCGGCCTTCACGCGCGCGGACTACTTCAAGACCGCGCCGGTCCCTTCCACGCTTGATGAGAGAGGGGGCGGAGCCCGCAATGGTTGGACCGCGGGCGTGGGCATGGACTATGCCCTGTGGAACAACTGGTCGCTGAGACTGGAATACGATTATCTGGATTTCGGTTCGCGCACGTTCGCGCTGAGCAACAGCGCCACCGGCATGTTTGTGGAAAACGTGACGGTGGGACAGAAGGCGCACGAGCTAAAGCTCGGCCTGAATTATCTGTTCAACGCAAGCAACTTGAATCCGATCGTCCTGCCCGCGCCGCAAAGCAATAAAAGCGAAGCTCAGCCGCAACGCCTGGGCTTGCCGGCGCCGCTCGATTCACCGCCATTTCCGACCGCAGATTGGCCGCTCGGCGGAAGTCAGCTGATCGGCGTGCCCGATACCGCCGTCGGCCCGCTGATGAAGTGGATCTACGATGGCCCCGACGGGCAAGCGTGGAAGGACAGTCGGATCAAGCTTTACGGCTGGGCGGAGATCGGGGCCAATGTCAGCATCTCCAGCCAGTCGCTCACGCCGGCCGGCTATCCGATCCACCCCAACCGGATCGAGCTCGATCAGCTTGTTTTCCGGATCGAACGCTTGCCCGACACTACCCAAAAGGATCATGTCGACTGGGGCTTCAACGTCACCAATGTCTATGGTCTCGACTATCGCTACACGATCATGAAGGGCATTTTCAGCGACCAGCTGCTGGCGAAAAACCGCACTTACGGCTACGACATCCCGACCTTCTACGGCGACATTTACTTTCCGCAAATTGCCGAGGGAATGAACGTCAGGGTGGGTCGATATCTGTCGGTTCCCGACATCGAATCACAAATGGCGCCCGGCAATTGGCTCTACACCCATTCGTTGCTCTACATCTTCGACCCGTTCACCCAGATGGGTGTCGTCAACACGGTGAAGCTCAACGATCAGTGGCTGATCCAATTCGGTGCGCACGCCGGCAACGACGTCGCGCCCTGGGAGAGCGCCGACGCCAAGCTCACGCCGATGGCCTGCTTTCGTTGGACCTCGAAGGACAACAACGATTCCATCTATCCCTGCGTCAATTCCATCAACAACGGCAAATACGCCTACGACAACATCCAGATGTTCGTGAACACCTGGAGCCACAAATTCAGCGACGCGTGGAATATGCAGACCGAATTTTACTACACCTACCAGCGCGACGTGCCGAGCGTGTCGGGGCCGCTTCCGATCGAGCCGAACACGAACGGGGCGGCGTGCCCGGCCGGGCAGATCGCCTGCTTCGCGCCGGCCTGGTCAATCGTCAACTATCAGAACTTCAAGATTTCAAAGACCGATTATCTCGTGCTGCGGAACGAGTATTTTGACGACGTCAGGGGCCAGCGCACCGGTACCCAGACCAGATACAGCACGCACACCATCGGGTGGGGCCATTGGTTCGACATGTGGGGCGAAAACACCGGCCTATTTCGGCCCGAGCTCAGATACGAGCGTTCCTATGATGCACCGGCCTATAACCTCGGCACCAGGAAGGATCAATTGACCTTGGCCGCGGATGTCATCTTCTTGTATTGACTGCGTCGCGGAGCCGATGGCAAGCATAGCGCGCTCCTCGATTTCATGGACCGCATCCGGCTGCCGGCGCGCTCGCGCGAGAAGGCGATTGTCGCACGCAAGTGGGGTTGACGGGCAGGCCCGGGTCATACTGCGCTTGCTGTCATGCGATGCAGCCGTGATACTGCGCCAAGGCTCTCCTCATGCTGGGCGCTTTGTCATCGGCGGCGTGAGCAAAAGATGGACTTTGAAGATATCTGCCAGATCGTCGACACGGTCGTTGACCTTCCGGTGCATAGCAAGAGCGCGTTGCTGCGCGATCTCGCGCATCGGGCAGCCCTCGTGCTCAAGGTCGACGACGATACCGTTTTCAGTGCTCTGCTCAAGCGCGAGGAGCTTGGATCGACCGGGGTCGGCAACGCCGTGGCGCTTCCGCACGTGCGGCTGGAGCAAGTGAAAAAGCCATTCGCAATATTGGCGCGATTGAAACACCCGATCGATTTCGACGCCATCGATGGGCAGCCCGTCGACCTCGTCTGCCTGCTGCTGCTGTCAAAAGAAAATGAGCAAGGGCAGCTGAATGTGCTTGCCGCCGTCGCCAGAAGGCTTCGAACGCCGGAACTTCTCGAGCAGCTGCGCGGCGCGCCCAATCGCGTGGTGCTCTATAACGTCATGGTCGGAAGAACCGGCCTGTATCGATCCCAGTGAAGCAATTTTCAACGCATGAGATTCGGCGGTAGTGGGTCAGTTTGATTGTGGCAGCCCTTGACCGGGGGTCGCGATTTCGGTGGATTCGGCGCATAGTGCGAGAACGGGAAGCGTTCTTTATCAACTAGTGGGCGGACTTCTGGTCGCCTTACCAGTGCTTGCCATCGCTGGGTATTTTTGGGCAAACCCAGACAAGTTAAAGAGCGCCGTTCAGGACATTTGGGATGCGTTCAATGGTGGACCGCCGCAAGCGTCCGCGTGACTTCAGCCAAGCCGCCAAGCTGGTGATTGATCTCGCCACCGGCCAGATCGAGGACAGGCCCCCGACCCCAGGGGAACAGGGCAAGGACCCAGCCGCCGTTGCGTTTGAGGCGTCCCAAAAACGCGCGGCCTGAGGCCACCGTGGATCATCTCACGCTCTTTGGTTTGCTCGCTGTCACAGCCATGCTGATCTTCTATGCGCTGGAAGATTATAGCCCTTGGTTCGTTCTTGCATTCGCGTGCGCTTGCGTGCTCGCCTCGATCTACGGTTTTCTACAAGGGGCATGGCCGTTCGGAATCATTGAGGCAATTTGGGCGGCCGTCGCCGCATATCGATGGCGAAACCGGCTAGCTTATTCAAACTGACCCACTACCGATTCGGCGCCGCGACTACGGCAGACAGCAAGTGAGTGCGTCCATTCGACTGCGCGCCTCGTCCCGAATACGTTGCGCAGATTTCCCAAGAACACTCGTCCCAAGCGCGCTCGTCCCAAGAGCGCTCGTCCCAAGAGCGCTCGTCCAAAGAGCGCTCGTCCCAAGCGCGCTCGGTCGCATCGGCGGCATCGCCGGCGCCGTTGGCCGGCAAATTCAATCAAATCAGCCGGCGACCTTTATATCGCACTTATGAGGATGGCCGGGCATCCCTCTCGAATTCATATGCGCCGACGCGCACATTGGCCTCACGCACGATGGAAGATTTCCGCACGATGGAAGATTTGGGATGTTTCAAGAGCTCTCACACGTTCTCGTCCTTGCGGTTGCGAAGGCGAATGCGGCTGTGGCGAATGCCTGGCGGAGCGCAACGGCGAACCAAGCGGGCAGCTATCGGCCCGAAGCGCACTATATGCGCGGTCCCGGCCCGAAATGGCGGGCGAAACACCCTCAAGTCTCCGCAAGGGGCGACCTTAGGCCAATTGCATGAGTAACTTCTGGATGGCGCTCGTAGCGGCGCAGACTACCGCCGCCGACACCAAGCCCGCCAGTCGCCGCCGCCAAATTCTCTCGGTGGTCGGTGGTATCGCGCTCGCCTTGCTGATCGGCGCCGGGCTGTTCATTGCGGCCGCGCTTACCCTCTGACATCTCAGCAAGAGGGCGCGCACACGATGCCTGCCAGGGCCTGCATATGGCGGCGCGCCGGTGAGCGTGGTCGCATGTCGTTCAAAAACGCGATTCACGCCGGATGGCGCCATGTCATTCGATTTGAACCATGAGGAGGACCTGCGCGAGCTGCAAGAGCAGATTCGTCGCGCCCACACAATCACGCCTGCACTGATGGCCGACGTGATCGGGCGAGCGTGCCCGCGCTTGCAGGCCCAGCAGCGGACCGCAGAGGCAACAGTCATTCGTTTGATTGAATCCAGCGCGTTCGCCGACGCAATGCTTGCGCTCCTCGAGTTGGAGCTGCCGCAATGGAAGCTCCGCCGTCTCATCCGCGAGGACGACGAGTGGCATTGCTCATTGTCCAAACACCTCGGGCTGCCCGCCGAACTCGACGAGATGGCCGAAGCCATCCACGACAGCCTGCCGCTGGCGATCCTGAGCGCATTCGTCGAAGCACGGCGTCACAGTCTCACCGCGGGTGAAGGCCGGCCAAAATCCGTGCCGCAGATCCGGCCCACACAGGCATACGCCATTTGCTGCGACAATTTCGCTTGATCGGGCGGTCACGCGCAGTTCGTCGGCTCCGCGGCCTTTATGCCGCTCTTATGAGAACGGGCCGGATTCCCCCTCGAATCCATATGCGCACATGAGCACATTGACGATCGACCAATCCTGACGGCTTGGTCACGGTATCCAAGCCGTCGTCCGCAAAACGCGCGGAAAGGCCCGCTCGAGATCAATAACAAGAGAGAGACTTCAACAAGAGAGAAACTTCAATGACCATTCCACCGGTTGTGTCTCGTCGTCTCGAGGATAAATTTGTCGAGCGCGCGAGCACGGTGCTGCTGCGGGGAATTCTCTGGAGCTCGCTCGCGATTTGCGTCCTCGCTGCGCTGTTCTATGGGATTGCCTCTTGGTTTGCAGGCTCGTGACCGGCCCGAGTCTTGTGCGTCCCAAACTTTCATGTCTCGGCGGCGCGCGGGCGACATTTATATCGCTCTTATGAGAATCCGCAGGCATCCCTCTCGAATTCATATGCGTTGCTCGGCACATTGATGGCATCGACGCGATTCACATCGACGCGATTCAATGGTCGAAAGGAAAAGTGCCATGGATGATAAAGTTGAACCTCCCTCTACGGCGCGTGCCAAGTCCTTGTTCCGTGTCGGCAGGAACAGCCGCGGCAACTGGGTGGTGCAGGATCAAAGCGGTCTTTGCGGCGGCATGTTCGTGAACCGTACCGAGGCGGTGAAATTCGCGATGTTCGAGAACGGCAATCGGCCACAGGCCGTGATCATGGTCCCCGACATTCTCGAGCTCGACATGAGCGGCAAGCCTCGCGCCGGCGGCGACGCGATGTCCGGCAGTCAGCTCCGCGTTGCACGCGCCGCCTAGTCAATCGCAATGGTCCCCTCATGAGCCCGATCCGAATCACAGCGGCAGGCGAACGCATCGTCGAGCCGATTATCGCGCTGGCGCATTGCTCCAAACTCGCAAGAATCATCGTGACCGGCGCCAACAGCGCCGAGGCCGTGATCGATCTGCGTCGTCTGGGTTACGCTCGCGCAGCGACTACGTTGAACTGCGGCCTCCCGGCCGGGCAATACGACGTGGTTCTCCTCGATGGACGGCAACGTTCGATCAAAGCGATCGAGACGACGCTCGATTGGGTGGCGGACTTCCTGAGTCTCACGGGCGTGCTGATCGTCTGGCTCGACCCGCTGCAGCTTGCCACCGGTCGACCGCTTCGCACCGTGCTGGAAAGCCACGGCTTTCGGATCGAGGCGGGCACCGTGCATGAACGAGGCTCGGCCGTTGCAGCGCGGCGCCGCGAACTAAAGCCGATCTCCAAGGTGGCATGAGATCAGATGCAGCATTTCGGTTCGCAGGATTGGCGGGCCGGCCGAATTCGCGAATGGCTCCTGCTCGTCCTGCGTTTTGCCATCACCTGCGATGCGAAAGACCAAGCGGCTGCATTTGCTATGGCCGATGAAATCGACGCACTCGGGCACCAGTCGCGGCCATCGGCACCGACTTTCTTTCGCAGGGCGAGCGGTGAAGTCTGCGAGGCGATCAATGCACTCGAGGATCCGAGGCGAATAACCATTCTCAAAAAGCACATCGCACGGATCGACGATCCACGACTGCGGCGAGCCTTTCAAGCTGCGGTCGACCTTGAGCGAGGATCGCGGCCTGCCGCCACGGAGCACAAACACCAACATTTCTGGGCAGGCATGCGAAGCTGACCCGGTTTCCGCGGGCCCGCTCGTCACAAGCTGCCGAAGTTAGCAACCTGCGCTATCGCAGCCGAATCGCGATGGCAGGCATTTTTCTCCGGCCATTTCACAGCGGGCATCGCGCATGTAGGTGCCAAGAGCCGATATCGCGGCCGATATCGCGGTTCAAACCCACCCGTTTCGGCGAAATCGCCAGTACAGCGTGCCGCAGATAGCGACGATCACGCCGATAACGAGAAAGTACCCATAGCTCCATTTGAGCTCGGGCATGAACTCGAAGTTCATGCCGTAGATGCCGGCGATCGCGGTCGGCACTGCGAGGATTGCGGCCCAGGCCGCCAGCCTCCGGGTGATGGCCGTCTGCTGCGCCTGGCCCCGCATCAGGCTGGCCTCGAAGGCGAACGCCAAGACTTCGCGCAGCGCGTCGATTTCCTCCTGCACGCGCAGAACATGATCTGTGACGTCGCGAAACAGCGGCTGCATGGCGGGGGCGATCGGCATCACCTCGGCGTGCTCGAGCCGACGGCACACCTCGACCAGAGGCACCACGGCATTGCGAATGCGCAGGAGGTCGCGGCGGATCATGTAGAGCCGCTCCACGTCGACCTGCTCGGCGGGTTTGGAGAACACGCTGTCCTCGATTGCTTCCACTTCCGCGTGAAGCGTTTCCAGTACCGGCATGTAATTGTCGACGATGAAATCGAGGATGGCATAGAGAATGTAGTCTTCGCCTTGGGAGAGGACCGTGGGGCAGGACTCGCAACGCTCGCGCACGACGGCGTAGGAGCTCGAAGCACCATGGCGGACCGACACCAAGTAGCCGCGCCCGACGAATAGATGCGTTTCACCAAAAGCGATGCGTCCGTCGATCAGTTGCGTTGTCCGCGCGACAACGAACAGCGCCTCGCCATACTGCTCGATCTTGGGGTGTTGATGCGCCTTGCCGGCATCCTCGATTGCCAGATAATGCAGGCCGAGCTGCGCCTGCACGCGCTGCAAGAGATCGGCGCCCGGCTCCCACAGACCAATCCACACGACGTGATCTGGCCGCTTCGACCATTCGCCCGCTTCCTCGATGGCAATATCTTTGACGCGGCGCCCGCCGGCATAAACGCTCGCGGCAACGACGCCGGCCTCACTGTCGCCCGGAGGCGTTCTCGTCGGGTCGGTTCGGGCGTCCACAGGTTCCCTAGTGCGGCACGCTTGTTCTGACTGCAGGAGTATTCACCTTTCGCAGTGTTCTGTCGATTACCTCGCTCCGCCCATTAGGTAGGAACGTGCCGCGAGCCTTCATCAAGGGCCTTCCACCACGGGCAGTTTTTCGATCGACCTGAGGCCGGGCCGCTTGCGCCAGCGAATTTGGGCGGGCGGCACCGCCAGCTGGAGTCTCGGCCAACGCGTGAACAGCGCTTGCAGGGCGCACATGCCTTCGATGCGCGCAAGCTGATGGCCAAGGCAGAAATGGATGCCAGTCCCGAAGGAGATGTGCCGGTTGGGCCGTCGCTGAAGATCGAGCTGTTCGGGATGTTCGTTTGCCTGCGGATCCATATTGGCGGCCGCCACCATGGCCATGATTCTGTCGCCCCTCTTCAACCGAACTCCGTCAAGCTCCATGTCCTGTCGCACGAAGCGCGGCTTTGAAAACTGCACCGGCGAGACGAAGCGCAAGAACTCCTCAACCGCGAGACCGGCCCGGCTCCAATCCTCCTCGAGCCAATCGCGCAGTGTGGGATTTTTGAGAAGCTCGTAAACCGATCCGCTGATCAGATGGGTCGTTGTTTCCGACCCTGCGCCCAACAGCAGAAAGATCATTGACACCATTTCGTTGGCGCTGATGCGCCCGCCTTCCATTTCAACACGCACGAGCTCGGCTATCAGACCTTGTCCGCCATGCTCGCGGGCGAACCGCAGGCGCTCCTCCAGGTAGCGTTTCATCTGCGAAAGTCCCCGGATCATGCGCAGGAAGCCGATGACGCTGGTGAGCCGCGCGACCGTGTTCGCCCAAGCGATGAATTTCGGCCGGTCGGAAGGCGGCAGGCCAAGCAACTCGCAGATGACCGACAGCGGCAGCATTCGCGCATATCGCTCGACGAGGTCGGCCGGGCTTCCATCCGCGAACAGCTGGCTAGCAAGATCGTCGGCGACGGCACGAATATGCGGCTCCATATCGAGGACCGCGCGGCGGCGGAAGGCTTCGTCGACGATCCCCCGCAGGCGCGTGTGATTCGGCTCGTCCATGGTCAGCATGTTGTTGGCGAGCGCGCTGACGAACGCCGGCATCCACCACCGCAGCCCGGCAACGCCGCCGCCCTCCTTTCGCAGTGTGAATGTCTCGCTGTCCTTCAGCACGCGGGCCGTCGTCTCGTATGTCGTCGTGATCCAGACCTTGCCAACGATCGGGAACCGGGTCGCGACGACCGGTCCGAGAGCCCGCAGCCTTTCGATGCCGCCGGCCGGATCCCGGAAAAACGCCTGATTCGTGAAATCAACCCGCGTTGTCATCGCCCGACCCCAAGCATCAGCCATTCCTCTGCGGCGAAGCTTTCAAGCGGCGGGCAACCTGAGCGAGGATCGTGGCCTGCCGCAGGCGAGAACAGACGGCAAGATTTCTGGGCAGAATTGCGGAGCTGACCGCGGTTTGCCGCGGGCTCGTTCGCGGCCACGGTCGTCCACGCTGCCGAAGGTCACAATCTCCGCTTGCTTGCGCAACGGCGCTCCGGCGATTCTGCCGCTTTCCCTGTATTTCCCTGTAAATAACAGGAAAAAAACAGGAGGCCGGGTACAACCCGCCGCCGATGCTTTCCCCGCAAGCTACGGATGAACACAGGAAACGGGGCTCGACATAGCGGCTGTGTGCCTCCCGGCGCGCGACAAATAACAGGACGGAGCAGCACGAAAACAGGAAAAAGACGCAACCTGTCCTTGCAGCAGGGCGCTCCGGCGGCGGACTGACTTCTAATGACGAGAGCGTGCCTTCACAAATCCGGTTCTGTAAATCCGTCTCAGTCAATGTCCGCTTCGCTCCCAAAGCGACCGGACTGCTGCGTTGCCGCGAATGGACGCGACGTGCCAATCGCGTCATAACGCGATGCAGCAAATTGGTACCAGTCTCAGCCGGCGTTTGCGGGTCTTGTATTAGCTGTCAACGCTCCCGGGCAGCCGCACCGTGAAGACCGAGCCCTTGCCCGGTTCGCTCGTCACGGTCACATCGCAGGGCTTGCCGAAGTGAGCCACCAGGAACGTCTTGACGCCGACGGTGGGCGTTGCGTCGATGATTGCGCGCAGCGGATGACGTGGCCGTCGAACTTGTCCGTGAAGTTCTTGGAGCCGACTCCCAGCGTCTGCGCGGAAGCCGCGTGGCAGAAAGCCCATCCGTGATGCGTGCTATCGAGGACAGGCGCTACGGCGCGCTCGAAATCGGGCGGCCTATCCAACCGCCAATGTTGCTATGGCCGAAGCCTCTCGATCTCCGCCTTGAGCGCGGCTTCGATCGTCCGGTACGACGCCTCAACGGCGATCACGCGCGGCCCGGCATCGGCGATACAGCCAGTCTGGCCGACGCGCTCGATCTCCGCACATTGCTCCGAGAGTTCGCGAGCGCCCAGGATTTGAAGCCCCGGCTCACGCTGGGGCTTTTCTTTCCTCGACGGCGACAGGGCCTGCGATGGCGCGCCGACAAGGTGATCGAATAGTGGACCCTCGCACGCCTCAGGGATGCTTGCACCGAGGGCGGTAGGGGCGACGCCGGTCCCCGCCCTCCATCAGCAACTCGTATCGGGAATGAACGAACGACGACCACACGGCCGCCGTAAATCGTAGTGTGGCTGGTTCGGAGCGTCAAACGACTCATCAAGGCTTTAAGAAATAGGTTTCCATCATTCCCTTGCCCCTGATGTCCACCATGCCGCGCGGTTCGAGCTCAAATCGATTCCCAAGCGCCGCGCGCGTTGCGGCTGAAATCTGAATCCGGCTGGCAAGCGAGTGCGACTCCATGCGGCTCGCGGTATTCACCGTATCGCCCCACACGTCGTAGACGAATTTGTGCGTCCCGATCACGCCCGCAACGATCGGGCCGGTGTGAATTCCTATGCGCGCCTGCAGCTTAAGGCCTGTCTCCTTGGCAACGACATCGACCATCTCCAGCATGCGCGGGGCAAGCGTCACGATGCGAAGGACATGGTCGGCTTGCGGCGCGGGAACGCCGGCCGCCACCATGTAGGCGTCGCCGATGGTCTTTATCTTTTCCACCCCGTGTTCGAGGGCAAGGCGATCGAAAGCGGAGAATATGCTGCTCAGGAACGCGACGGTGCGGTCGGCCGACAGTTCCTGACTGAGCGCGGTAAACCCGACGAGGTCGCAAAACAGGATTGTTGCGTCGATGATTCGATCGGCAATGACCTTTTCGCCATCCCGCATGCGATCGACCACGATCTGCGGCAGGATGTTGAGCAGCAACGACTGGGACCGTTGGCGTTCCTGTTCCAAGTCCTGGATGAATTTCCTCTCGCGGTCACGGAGCCGCTTTTTCTCCAGTGAGGCATTGATGCGCGCCCGCAGTAGCACGGGATTGAATGGCTTTGTAAGGTAATCCTCTGCGCCCGATTCAATGCAACGCACAACGCTGTCCAACTCATCTAGCGCGGAAATCACGATTACCGGAACGTGGCTGGTGTGCTCGGTTGCCTTGAGCCGTCGCAACACGTCAAAACCGTTCATTCCCGGCATGATGAGATCGAGCAGAACCAAGTCAAATTCTCGGGTCGCGACAAGCTCCAGCGCTGAAGCACCATTCGCGGTGGTCACAACTTCATGGCCCTCGCGCGTGAGCCGGCGCGCAAGGACGTCGCGATTGGCGGCATTGTCGTCCACGACCAAAATACGACTTGACAACACCGTTTCCGGCGACGCGCTACCCATTTGCAGTGGCTGTACGGTACGCAACACATCCTCGACACAACCGACTTGTTGCGCACAGCTCTCTTGGGGTGTCTGGTCTGATCGCGTCAAGGTGACGATCGCATCGATCTGAGCAAGGAGCTGATCGGCCGAGTCTCTCAGCTTAGTAAGGTCCTCCCGAAGCGGATGATTGTTGTCCGCATCCATGTCCTCAATCAGCAGCTCGCTATAGCCCTTGATGGCATTGAGCGGCGATCGCAAGTCGTGGCGAAGTCGGCGCTGAAATGCTTCAAAATTTTCGGCTTGCCCTCGGGCCGAAGAGCCATCCGTGGTCACGCTCTTCACGAACGTGGTCAACTGGATGCTTGCGCTGCGCATGCGCTCGAGGTCCGCAAGCACATGATCAAGCTTTAGCCTGCGCGCATCCTCGATGATGATGTCGAGAAAATCGGAAACGGCAGCGGCTGGAGCCTGCACCTCTTGCCTTAAGTATGCCGTCACGGCGCGATTGAAGCGCTCGTCTGATGCATTGGCCGACAAGGGGCTTTCTCCCTGGGCCGCGAGACAGCTGCTAGCCTTCTCCGAGAACCGCCATGTCAACCCGCGGTCGGTTGAGCAAATCCGCAATCTTGCCTAGCAGACGCGACATTTCGATTGGCTTGGTCTCGTAATCTTCGCAGCCAACTTCCATCGCCTTTTCGCGATCGCCGGCCATCGCGTGCGCGGTTAGCGCGATGATGGGTATTCGCCGAGTGGCATCGTTGGCCTTGATCCGACGCGTTGCCTCCCACCCGTCGATTACCGGTAGGCTTAAGTCCATCAATATGAGGTCAGGCTGCTCCGACAAGGCCTTATCGGCACCCTGTTGCCCGTCCATCGCGACTGAGACCTCGTAGCCATTGCGGATCAGTCGGCGCGATAGCATGTCACGGTTCATCTCATTATCTTCAACCAATAGAATCCTTGGCATGGGTTCTCTCAGCGGTTCGTTCTTCAGTGGAGGAGGCGTTCGGCTTCACGCGTGGGATGTTGCGCCAGCCGTGCCCGCACAGCAACGGTCAGTTCGTTCAGATACGCTTGATCCTTGGCGATAATCCGCTCGGTCTGTCCGCTCAGGATGCGATAGTCCTCCGCAGTAAGATCCTTCGCTGTGACCACGATAACGGGGATATCCGCGAAAGCAGGCTGTTTACGCACTTCTTGTAGAAACTCGAAGCCGTCGAGTTCGGGCATCAGGAGGTCGAGCAAAATCAGGCTAGGGACCGGATGGCTGCCAAGCCAGTTCAATGCGCTCCGGCCATTGACCGCCGCATGGGCTGTATATCCCATGCTCATCAGCGACCGACAGAGCATTTCCCGGGTCGCCAAGTCATCTTCGACGACCAGTATCGAGGCGCTGCTCGGAATAGCGCAATGCTCTCTCAATATCGACGTCAGGCGCTGTCGATCCACGGGCTTGGTCAGAAAATCGGCGGCGCCCAATGGGATCGCCATCCCACGCTCGTTGAGAACAGTCACCATGATCACGGGTATGTCACGGAGGTGAGCGTCAGCCTTTAGTTCCTTGAGGACTCCCCATCCATCCATTTGCGGCATCAGCACGTCGAGCGTGATCGCCTGTGGTCTGTGCTCGCGCGCGAAGGCCAGAGCCTCGATGCCGTTGCGTGCCGATATAACGCGATAGCCCTCCTTCGTCAGGGTTTTGTTTAGCAGGCTGCATACAGTAGGATCATCATCCACCACAAGGACAGTCGGACGTCCGTCTGCCGTCTGCGCCGCCGGCGCAAGCGACTCCGCGGTGGCAGGGACAGCGCTTTGATCCGGAAGCGTGATGGTGAAAGTCGAGCCTTCCCCGGGCGTGCTCTCGACCGTCACGTTGCCGCCCAGCATAGTGCAGAAGCGCTTGGTGATTACGAGCCCAAGACCCGTGCCGCCAAAGCGCCTGGTGGTCGAGGCATCCGTCTGGGTAAACGCCTCGAACAACCGACTGACCTGGTCCTTTGCCATACCGATCCCAGTGTCCGAAACACGGAAATAGACCCAGGAACTGTTCTCCCGCGCGACCGTCAGGGTCAACGTGCCCGCGGTCGTGAACTTGTTGGCGTTGCTCAGCAAGTTGAGCAAGCATTGCTTTACCTTGGTCTGGTCGGAGCGGAAGCTGCCAATATCCGTCGGGCAGTTCACCTCGATTCTGTTCTGACTCTTGTCGGCCAGGGGCTTCACGATCGACAGTGCTTCCTTGACCAGTGCTTGAATGTTTACCTCCTCGATGAAGGCATCCATCTTCCCGGCCTCGATCTTCGAGAGGTCGAGAATGTTGTTGATCAGCCCCAATAGATGTCGACCTGCGCTTTCGATCCTCTGCAAGTCCTCTATCGGCGCTTTGTCATCCTTGGCGGCGGCGTCCTCTCGCAGAATTTCACTATAGCCGATGATGGCATTTAGCGGGGTACGCAATTCGTGTGACATGTTGGCGAGGAAGGTCGACTTGGTGCGGCTCATCGCTTCGGCCTGATCCCGCGCGGCCGTAAGAGTATTCTCATAATTCTTGCGGTTGGTAATATCCGTATAAATGTTGACTACACCTCCGTCTGGCAACGGATTGTGCCGGATTTCGACGATCGTACCGTTAGGCCGTGTCCGCTCCGTCAAGTAGTGCCCGGCAGCCTCTGCCGCGAGCCGCTGGACCTCGGCGTCAACATCGATGTCGCCGTATTCGCCTCTTTCTGCTTGGAAGCGAATAAAGTCGCTGAAATGCGGCTCGCCAGCCAAGAAGGTCTTGGGTAGTTCGAGCAGTTCGGCAACTTGCGGATTCCAAACAACCAATTTCATCCGGCGATCAAATATGAGCACGCCGTGTTCCATGTTTTCGAACGTGACGCGCATCACCTCGCCGCGTCGCTGCAGCTCGGCGGTGCGTTGCTCGACGATCTTTTCCAACTTAATGGCTGCGTCAGCGCGCTCAGCGAGCAGTTGATCCAGCTCCACGGCGTTTCTGCGAAATACTTCGACGGCTCTTCCCATCGCGCCGATCTCGTCAGCCCCCGTCACAGGAACGGCACTTTCCCGTCGACCGGCCGCAATGGCCAGCATTGCACCGCTCAAACGCGCGAGACGCGACACGATGTTGCGCCCGACGTACAGCCAGGCAATGAGGCCTGCGGCGATCAGGGCCGTGATCGAGAGTGCAATAAGAAGGATTCGACCGGAATGGATTTGGGCGGCGGCGAGCGCGGAAACGGCCTCCGCGTCTTTGCCTTGCTGAGCAACAAGGCTGTCGACCACATGCTTGAGCTTGACGGCCTCGGCTTGCGTTGCCGCAAATGCAAGCTGTGCTTCCTGCTGCCGCTGTAATTCGTGCGCGCGTACGGCAATGATCCCATCCTGGCCCGCCATGGCGGCGAGCCTGTCGTAGAGCCCGATTAAGTTTTTCCGCAGTTCGGGATTGGCAAGCGCTTTGAGGTTGGTTTCGATCTTGCCGCGGGCCGCGTCAATCACTTCGCGCAGCGGCTGCAGGCGCACGCTCTCGGTAACCAGCGAACTTTCGATTAGCAACCCAGCAAGTAAATTGACTTCGGCTTGCACTTCTAGCAAACGGCGCAGCGACTCGACCGCCCCGTTCGAGGCCGCTTTGCTTTCCGCATTCTGACTTTTCGTCATCAGGTCGAAATTGGCGTCGTCAATCGCCGGTGTGGTGTCTTCCAGCAACTCCTCGTGAGTTTTCCGAATGGAGGTCGCCATGGCCTGTCGCCGGCCAGCAATGGCGATCCTTTCGGTCACGGCCTGATTGAGGGCAGCAATCCGGTCGACCATCGCGGTTTGTGCTGCTTGGATTTCCTTGCTCATGTTTGCGGCCAGCATCGGCAGCCGGTCAATCCGCGTCAGGAAATCACGGGTTTGCTGGGCGATTTGCTCGGCGACCTCGGAACGATGGGACTCGTCCTCTGCTGCCATCAGGCGCGGCGCCGCTGCGACAAGCCCGCTGGTCTCCTCGGCTAGCCGAAGCGAATGCACCGTCGCCGGCATGCTCTGGGAGACGATTTTGGTGGTGGTCTCGCCAATATTTGTGAATGCGTAGAGCCCGATCAACGAGCAAATCACGGTCGTGATCGCCATGAAGCCTAAGGCGATGTAGAGACGTGCGCGGATCGTGCTCAGCCCGGATAAGCCGCCCGCCCGTCCTTTGCCGTTGCGGTCGGCTTGAGTGAGGAATGTAGGCCGTGATGTCACTTGATAAGTCGCGTGACGGGCTTGAACGAGCCATCGGCCTGCAGGATCGTAAAGAACACTTGGTTCATGCCCTGATTATTCGCTGGACCATACGTGAGCTCGATGCCGTCGAGGTCGAAGGCGCCGCTATAGGTAATGGCGTCGAGCAGCGCCTCGCGCGTTGGCTCGCCGGGCACGCGCTTAAGCGCCTCAATGACCAGGCGGCCGACGAGATAGCCCTCCAAGGAGACAAAGCCGGGTTTGGCCCCATGATCGTGTGCGGCGAGCGCTGCCTGATAAGACGCTACAAGCGGGACCGACTTGTCGGCCGGGAATGGAACCACCTGGCTCACGATCACGCCGGCTCCCTTGTCGCCCATCTCCAGGGAAAGAGCATCGGAGCCGACGAAGGAAATAGCCACGAAAACCGCGTCCATCTTCGCCTGACGGGCCAATTTGATAAACTCAGCGACCGGCTTGTAAGGACCGACCGTCACCACTGCTTCGGGGTTGGCCTTCATAATTTCGAGCAACGCGGATTTCACCGCGGTAGTGTTGCGCCGGAACGTACCCGCGGCCACGAACGACATGTTGCGCTTGGCCATTGCCATCTTGACTCCGTCGAGTCCGGCCAAGCCGAAGGTATCGTCCTGGTATAAGATCGCGATTTTCGTAATCCCGAGATCCTTAGTCAGATGCTCGATCCACGCCTGGGTCTCCTGAAAATAGGAACTACGAATATTGACGACATATCGTTTGTAGGGGGTGCGCAGGAACTCTGCGCCCGTAAAAGGACCGATGAAGGGAACTTTGGCCTCGGTCGCAATCGGCTGGCCGGCATTTGACGTCGGGGTTCCGACCGCACCGACAATCGCGAACACTTTTTCTTCGGCCAGCATCTTCTTCATCGCCTCGATCGTCTTTTGAGGCTCATAGCTATCATCGGCGGACTTCAGCTCGAGCTGGCGGCCGGCAACTCCGCCGGTACGATTGACTTCCGCGAAAGCAGCGAGAAGCCCCTGGCGCATACCTTGGCCCAGGGCCTGGGCAGGGCCCTCGAGCGCCGCGACTTGACCGAAGACAATCCTGTCTTTCGTGACGCCATCTTCGGAGCGCGCGGAAGTGCCGGCAACCGCAAAGGCAATAACTGATGCGAACAAGATCAGCGATCGATGATCCATCGTCGCTATTCCTACCCACTGCCTACCCTTGTCAACATTTGCCCGGATGGCATTTTTTGGACAACCATTCCGGCCGTGACTGGCGTCGGCGTAGGCGCTTTTTACCATGACAAACCCCTCCCTCTCAGCGAGGCGGCGCAGCGGAAACTAGGCTTTGATCCTCGATTTGCTGGACTGGAAGAAATTCTATGTGCGCCTGATTGTGTATTTCCGAAATAGATATTGCAGGCGTTGGTGTGGGATTCGAGATGGAAATTTCCGTCGTGGACTTGCTAGTAGCGGAGTTCAGGCCAAATCCTATCGCCACCGCGGCGAGCCCGGCGGTAACGCATATGACTGCGCGTCGCATTGAAGTCTCCTGCCCGTGCAAATCGAAATTGGAGTACCGGACTTTAGAGCGGGGAATCGGGGGGAGAAGTGTGAGCTACTTCACACATTAGAATCTGTTTATTTTGATGGAAACAATAAAGGACCTTTATATCAGTGCGCATAGGACACTCTGACCGGCGGGTTTGCATTCGGGTCCTGGATGTACGCATTCAGCTCCTTCGAGAACTTGCCCCTGTGTGTACCGAAAACCTCATCCTTGTTGATTACGTGGCCGAATCGCAGAGAACGCGGCGCTCCGACGTCAGCTGATCGTGTTGCGGCGGAAGGTGCGCGGTCGTGTCCAGCTCACGAACAACGATGCCCTCCTCGTACCCGTATTCACGGAGGCCCTCGAACAACGCGTCATAAAAACTTTCATGTCCGTGGGCGATAAATCCCATCCGCCAAACTTTGCCCGCCTGCTGCGCGCGGGCCACGATCGGCCATGCCATCACCGCGCCGCCGAGCAGCGTGATGAACTCGCGGCGCCTCATATCGAGCATCGCGCTTCTTCCTTTAATGGCCGTCCCTAGCCGGTCGCCAGCCGCGTCGCGCGCTGGTCTTTAGGCCGGAACGTATACCCACAGAAGCGTGACGAGGAGGACTAGGACCGAATAAAGCACCATTCCTCCGATGTCGGGAGCCCAACCCCGCCGATCCTGTACAGTCTGCGCGTTCATGGTGGAATCTCCTTCGGTCGAAATAGAGAATTCCCGCACGATCAGCCTGCCACCGAGCGGACGGGCAGTCCTTGGGGCAGACCTGAATTGTTCTGAATCTAGGCGGGCGCTGCCGACCCCCCTGTGCTGCACCCAATCCGATGCGGCAGGAGACTGCTGCACTGCGGGATTTCGGTCCAGCCTATGACCGCTGTGGGTCATTTTCGACCGAGTCAGCCGGTCTTGCCTCCCGGCCCACTTCCGCTTCGTCCCGAAAGCAGACCCTGACCGCCGCATCGCGAGGTCGTCGCGTGGTGCCACCAACGCCTAAAAATTTTCGTCGATGATCTTCGCCAAGCGAATTCCCGCGTTCAATAGCTGTTGCTGCACGACCGGCAGCGCGTGCGCAATGTAGACGCCGGCGATGTCGTCGCCGTTGCTCAAGCCGTCGTAGGCGGTGTCGATCCCCGCCTGGTGGGTCTCCTTCATCCAATCCATCATGGTCCCCGACGCGGCCGGGTGCCCCTTGTAGGTGGTGAGGTTTCCGCGCAGGTCGTCGGCGAGCTTGTCGAACGTCCTTCCGCTTTCGAGCGTGAACACCAGGCAGCTGTCCCAGGCGCTGTGGAGCTCGACCTTCGTCTCGGCGCCGGACGAATTGCTCTCCCGGCACCGTGTGCGGCCGTTATAGGTGACCTTGAGCTCGTTGCCGCCGCGGTCGCCGCGATCGGTCACGTGCATGGGCTGATGCAGATCGCCCATCAGATGAATCACCCAACTCATGGCGAGCGCCTTGGCTTCCATATCCGTCGACGTGCGCATCGCCTCGATCTGCTTCGGCAACTCGTTGACGATGCAATCGGGGTCGCAAAAGCTGTCGGAATACGTTGCTGCGTCGGCAGGCCAATCCACAAAATGCCATGGGCTGAACACGTGCCGATGATCGCGCTCGCGGATCACCTCGTCGGCGTAGCTGGCGGCGTCGACAAATCCTCGGCCGACGTCGGAATTGTTCAACAGGTTGTCCGCCGCCTGGGCCTTGTCCGGCGGCAGAAGCTTGAGCGCGATGGCGGCAACCGCGCGATGCCCGTCCGCGCCCCAGGCCAATGCTTCCGACGAAAAACCGGTGAGGGCGAGGGCCAAAACCGCGAGATGTGATGTCTTCATGGCTCTCTCCTGGCCGCCCTAGTAGACTACAACTACAGGTAGAGGTCAAGGAGCCACCGGGCTCGATCGCTTGTTAATAACAACCGGAAACAAGCTCGGATGCACGTTTAACGCGAGCCGTTGCGCCGACCTTCGTGTGATCGGCGCGTATCGGCTTCACTCGGTCCCCTTGTCGGCCAGCCGCTCGCGGATCCGCGTGGCAAGAGCAGCGAGATGAACGGGATCGGCGTGCACAGGATCCCCGACGCGGTTACGATCCCAGTTCAGGAGAAGATTGTCGCCTGCGCGCCGCGGCAGAACATGCACGTGAACATGTGGCACCGTCTGCCCGGCGACTTCACCGTTTGCCTGCACGAGGCTCAGTCCGCCCGGCTGCAGCGTCTCGTTCACCGCGCGAGCCAGCTTCGCCGCCGTTGCGCCCACGGCAGCAAAACTTTGCGGCGGCATCTCGAACACGGTTGCAAAATGGGCCTGCGGGATCACCAGACAATGCCCTTCATTGGCAGGATGGATGTCCATGAAGGCCAGAGTCGCCCTGTCCCGATAGAGCTCATGACACTCCGCGGTTCCGGCGACGATTTTGCAGAAAACGCACTCCGAAGCAGCCACGGTGGCCTCCCAGTGAAAGTCATCGATCGACAGTCTATTGCGCTTCTTCGATGCGTGGGCACGGCGCTACGCGCCTTTGCCCACGCTACGCTTGCTGCCTAGTAGAGAGAGCCAATTGGAGCCAGAGAGGCGCTCATGCCAGTCGTACTCAGAAGTGCGACGGACGCTGATGCGAAGCATGTCGAGTCGCTATTAGCCGAACTCGGCTACCCGTCGAAGGAAGCAGATGTCCGCCATCGCCTCCGTCGTTCGCTAGACAGCGACACTAGCTGTTTTCTCGTGGCACAATCGGCGAGCGAGGTCATCGGTTTGGTTATCGCCGAACTCGTTCCCTATTTCCCGAACGGCTCGACAATTTGCAGAGTCACTGGTCTCGTCGTCTCGACACATCATCGTGGCCAGGGTGTTGGTGAAAAGCTTCTTACCGGCGCGGCCGACTTCGCACGCGAACATCACTGCTCAGGGATTGAGATCACCAGTGCAGAACATCGTCTTGACGCACACCGGTTCTACCAGCGCCTGGGGTTCTCCCGAACCTCGTTCAGATTCTTCCATGCCCTCTGAACACGCCTATTAAAGGTACTCATGATGCAGTTTTTATTTGTGCCCGCCGCCGTGCCCTCCCATTGAGCCCGACTTGGATATGCTGTTGCGAGATATACCGTTGTGTTTGGACGAGTCTGACGATCTGCCGCGGCGGTAGTGATAATATGACGGACTGACGTACCCTTGGGCGCACCCATCGTAGGGCCAATATCGGTGATGCGTCCGCCCGGGACGGCAGTGGGCCGGGTAAGTAACAGCGATGTCTGCGAGTGCGGTCCGGATGGCCGACGGACCACCGAGCGTGATCGCATTGGCGCGGTTTGCCGGGCTGCTGACAAATAGGAATGATATGGCGGCGATGCCCAAAAATAGTGTTCGCATGTTTTTCCTCCCTTGACGACCTGACACTCAGTTTACTGCACGCTCAGCCTGCCGCAGCGAGGCCGGCTATTCCTTGGGCCAAAGCTGAATTGTTCTGGGTCGAGCCGGCTCCCGGCAGCCTCCTGCGCTTCCCAACTGAAAGGATAGCACATGACAACCGCTGCACTGCGGGGTTTCGATGCGACCTAATGTCGGCTCTGGGTCCAGAAGCGGAAAAACTCACAACGAGCAAACGTCTTGCCGTTTGCACCCGAAAACGGATAGGTGAAGCTCCTGCGTAAAGGGCCGATCACGACGGCCGCCGGTTCGTGTGCGGCGACCAGTCCGGCCGCACATCGGCTCCGATCAGCCCGCAGGCCGTGCAGACCATCCTTGGACATAAAGAGCGCACCGGCGTCTCGTCCGGCAGCCCATCGGCATTCATGACCGCGCTGTGATGGCACCATCCGGACATGCAGCAGACGAGAAGATTACGACAGCCGTGGCCGCGGATGTGACCGAGCGTTACCGGCGGAAATGTCTCGCGTCGGCGAGGTGTCATAATGTGTAAATGTTAGCAGCTCAGAGCGGCTTTGCGGCCCACACGTGGCCCGACGCCGGCTCCTTCCAGCTCTCCTAGATTCCCATTCGGAAGGGCCGCCTTCCCTGTAAATCCCTGTAAAAAAGCAGAGAGAAGAAAGAAGGGTCTCGTACAACCGTCCGCCCACGATTGTCATTTAAGTTGTGGAGGAAATTACGAGATTGACTCAACCAGCTACGGGGCGCGCCCATTCCAACGGGAAAACACGCCACCTGCCCTTGCATAGGCCACATTTCCGACGCGCTGCCGGGCGATTTTACCTCCGCGGCAACCAGAGGCTGAGGGAGCGCTCTAATGCGCGGGGGTCTTCTCGTGGCCGCCTGTTTGGCGGCCGCAACGGCTGGGTGCGCAAGCTATTCAGAAAAGATACCTGCCACTTACGTCTCACCTGTCATCTACGAAAATCTGAGCTGTAAGCAGATCGCGGAGGAATCATCGCGAGTGTCGCGACGCGCCGCCGAAGCAGCAGGCGTACAGGACAGTCAGGCAACCAAGGACAGCGTGGTAACTGGAGTCGCGATCGTTGTGTTTTGGCCGGCGGCATTCTTCGTTGGGGGTGATAGAGGAAACGCCGCTGAGCTCGGGCGGCTCAAAGGCGAGATGGACGCGCTAGAGCAAGCTTCGATCAAGAAGAACTGCGGCATTCAATTCCGACAGGGATGAGTTGAGAGGTTGTGATCGGCTATTGACCGGCGTGGGCACGGCGCTACGCGCCTTTGCCCACCCTACGCTTGCTGTATTTCTTGCGCATGACAAACGGCTCCCTGATGGACGTTTCGTTCGATGCCGATAACCGCACAGCAATTACGACTCGCCCAAGCCGGTCAGCAGGAAGCAGCGCGTGACGAGCGAGCTCAAGTTCGCTTGATCGCTGGTCCAGGAACCGGGAAGTCCTTTGCAATCGAGGACCGCGTCTGTTGGCTCCTTCAGAACGGCGCAAATCCGCACCGCGTGTTCGCGATATCATTTACAAACGCATCAGTTCAGGACCTGCGGCTCCGCATCACCCAATACTGCCAATCTCGGGGGCAGGACGGCAGTTCGGCTAATATCACAACAATGCACTCCCTCGCGCTTCGAATGTTGCGCGTAGCAGGTCTCCTAAGGCGATTTCCAGTCTCGCCGATGGTCCTCGATCAGTGGGAGGTCGAACGTATATTTACTGCGGAATTCTGCGCAGACCATGGAGTCGGCGTTAAACGAGCGGGTCTTATCCGGCGAGATCATGAGGCTTACTGGAGCACAGGCGTACACAATCCTCCAAATTATATTCCTCCACATCCACCTATCTCGACTGCCGAGCGATCTCAGCTATCATCGTTTCTTACCCGCTTCGAACAAATCTATTCATGTATTCTGGTTGGTGAAATCGTTCGCGAATGTGTCGAGCAAATTCGAGCCGGGGTTGTTATCCCGCAAAATCTTGTCACAATCGATCACTTGATTGTGGATGAGTACCAAGACCTCAACCCCATGGACTTGGAATTCGTCGCTGCCATTGTCGAAGGCGGCGCAATGGTATTTATTGCTGGTGATGACGATCAGAGTATTTATTCCTTTCGCTTCGCACTCCCACGAGGCATTCAGACATTTCCCACCACCTATCCGGACTGCGGAGATCACAAACTCAAATATTGCTTTCGTAGCTCAACATTGGTGCTCGCCGCCGCGCAAGCGGTGACAGCCGGCTACCCTTCGGCAAATCGAATTCCGAAAGATATAGAATCCCTTTACAAGGCATCTGAGCCGCCTGTAGGTGGCTCGGTACTGAGGTGGATCTTTCAAAACGGTGCGGGCGAGGCCCGGGCCATTGCCCGCTCCTGTCGGACATTGATCGATGCCGGGATGGCGCCCGGCGACATTTTAGTTTTGATCAGTGATCGAAATATCTTGGAGGGACCAATCACAGCGGCCTTGCGTGCCACCAACATTCCATTCGACTCACGTGGTGATCAAGATCATCTTTCCTCTGATGAAGGACGAGTTTTGTATGATCTCATAAGAATTATTAGCAATTCGGAAGATTACATTGCACATCGGTCCCTGCTAGGACTATTAACTGGAGTTGGACTGGGAACATGCATCTCGATCAAGCAAAAAGTTGTGGCAAATAATTTGAATTATCGAAATCTTTTCTACCAGCCCTTGCCGAATGCAGTTTTCTCACCGCGAGAAACAACCGCCATCAACCGGCTAGGCGAAATTTGCGGACAGCTCTCTGGGTGGACCACTGACGACACCCTAGCGATGAGAGCGGCTGACTTAGTTCAGCTGGCAAATGCTTTTGGCACTCCGGTTCAAAACGCTATTGAAGATGTCTTCTCGGATTTGCCCGATGCGCTCACTATCGGCGAGTTTCGAGAACTATTCGTTACTACCTCCGACGAAGTGAGAATCAGTCTGCTCACGGAAGCCTATCAGCGAATGGGAATAGAACCACCGGCTGCTGACGAGCCTATAGATAAGGTTCGGGTGATGACTATGCACGGTGCCAAAGGTCTCAGCGCGCGAGTTGTATTCATTCCCGGATTGGAGGAAGAGGTGTTTCCGGGTCCTCGTCGTCGACCCTATCCGGGCCTCGTCGAAGAGGCCGCACGGCTTCTCTACGTATCCATAACCCGGGCACGAGCTGCCTGTATTATGAGTTTCACCCGTCGTCGCGTTGTTCATGGCAAGCTAACCCAGCATGCGCCATCGCGATTTAATCGATTTACCGGCGGAGCGTTCGCTCAGCAAATGGATGGCCTAACCCCGTCGCTTGCGGCGCGTATTGTCGCAGACTCGGCGCTGATGTGAGGCCCTCTCAGTGCGACCTTGGTTCGGAGCGACCACCGCGACAGGTCAGCGCCGCCAATGCCCCCCCCGCCTCACACCCGCGCAATAATCCAATGCGAGAGGCCGGAGAGAAAGCCCACCAGGCCCGCCACCGCGATAATCGCCCAGCGCACGCCGCGCGCCTGCATCAGGACGGCGTGCATCTCGTCGACCTTGGCCGACATGCGGACGAGCTCGGCCTCCATGTGCGAGACCTTCTGCTCGAGCACGGCAAGCCGCTCGTTCGGCGAACGGCGCGCGGTCATGGCCGCCTCCAGATCGTGCGCGCGATCTTCTCGAGCGAGCGGCCGCCGACATAGGCAGTCACGATCCAGCCCGCCCACTCGGCGACGTCGCCGCCGATCGGATCGGTGGTGCCGAGCGCGAGCACGATGTCCCACACGATCACCTTCCACAGATAGATGACGACGGGCGCGGCGAGCAGCGGGCGGATGATGGCGGTGTACCAGCGGCCCTGCTCGGCCAGGATGACGGCGTTGGCGGTTCTGCGCGCCTCGATCTCGGCGATGAGCGCGGCGCGCGCGACCTCGACCGCCTGCGCGCCCTGCGCATTGGCGGCGGCGAGCTTGGCCTTGTAGGCGTTAAGAAAGCCGTTGACGATCGGCGCGGTGAGAAATTGTGCAAGCCATTGCAGCATGGGCCTTCCTTTCCAACAGTCTCGTTGTCATCCCCGCGAAGGCGGGGATCCATCGAGCAGCACGCTGCGTTGATGAATGGGTCCCCGCTTTCGCGGGGACGACGAACTTTTGTTCGCCGGCGAGCCTATTGCTGTGCCTTGAAGCTCACGGCGGTGCGGGTGACGAGGCGCAGCACGATCATCACCGCGCCCATGATCACCATGACCCGGCCATCAGGCTCTAAGCGCCGTTGCGTCAATCGGCTTCAAGGTGTCAAAATCCGACACACTCGTGCATTGCGCGGACCGCGTTCGCTTCCGGTGCAGATCGGACTCCTTGGAGCCACCGCATGACAAGGCTACTTCTCACGGTCACGTTCACCGCCATGTTGGCAAGTCTCGCGGAGGCGCAGCCGATGCCCGACCCTCGGATCGCCGACCTCGTGCAGGCCGGTAAAATTCGGGTCGGGGTGCATTCCATTATGTATACGAAGGATTCCCAAACCGGTGAGCTGAAGGCGGCCTCGACCGGGATCATTCTTCTCGACCTCGCTCGCACGCTTGCAGCGCGGATGGGCGTTGCGGTCCTGCCGGTCGGACATCCGACCATCCCTGAGATGTTGACGTGCCTTACGGCTGGCGCGTGCGACATGGGGTTTATGGGGCCCGATCGGTCTCGGGCTGGCGTAGACTTCTCGCCGCCCATTGTGCAATTGGACTACACCTTTCTCGTGCCGGCGGGCTCTTCGATCCAGAGGATTGCCGACGCCGATCGGCCCGGCGTTCGCATCGCGGTCGTGCGCGATCACGCCTCGACCTTGACCTTGAGCCGCGTATTCAAGCACGCCGAACTGACCTATGCCGCGACTCCCGACCCCACTTTCGATCTCCTGCGTACTGGACACGCGGACGCGTTTGCATCAGTCCGCCCTGTGCTTTTGGCGTATTCCTCGAGGCTCCCCGGCTCGCGGGTGCTGGAGGAGCACTACGGGGCCAACCTCCTCGGCATGGTGGTGCCGAAGGGTCAAACCGAGCGACTCGCCTACATCAGCGAGTTTATCGAACAGGCCAAGGCCTCGGGATTGGTGCAGCAGGCCATCGAGCGCGCCGGCGTGCCGGGACACCGCGTGGCATCGACCAAAACAGACTGAAAACGTTATTCACTTGCTCCTCAAAGGCCGTCACCGGTTTTCGAGAGCGACGCCAGGCTCTCGCGGATGACCTTAAGTCAGGCGCTTTCGCGAGGACGACGAGCGCTTGATTATTGCTGCGGCTTGAAGCTCACGGCGGTGCGGGTGACGAGGCGGAGCACGATCATCAGCGCGCCCATGATCACCATGACGCGGCCGGCGCTCTCGGCGCCGAGAAGCTGCGACCAGTCGAGCACCTTGGCCTCGTCGAGCACGCCGAGAAGCTCGGCGGCGTAGGCGACGGCGATGGTCTTGGAGTTGCCGCAGAACGCGCGCAGCCGACCGCACGCGCGTTCGAGGACGGCGCGCACCTCAGCGGCGGCGCCGTCCCACCAAGCGAGGCGCCGCAGACGCGGCAGCACAAGGCAGTAGTAAAGAGTGATCGCGATGGCGGCGACGAAGAAAACTATCAGCATGATGGACTCCTTGAGATTTAGATTTGCGCCCGCGAACTCGGTGCGCTCCCCTCCCCCTTGTGGGGAGGGGTTGGGGGTGGGGGTCCGTCGGCGGATCACTGCACGACCCCCACCCCGCCCGCCTTCGCTACGCTTCGGCGGGCGACCCTCCCCACAAGGGGGAGGGTCGGACCGAGTTCGCCGCTCGCGCTGATTTCACGTCACATGAACGTGCGCACTAGGTAGTCGCAGCGGAGGACGCTGCGGGCGAAGGGCCCGCCCACTTCGCGAGGATCGCGGCGCGCTTGCGCACGATGAGCGCGGTCGCGACCAGCACCACCGCGACGCCGAGGCCGACGAGCGACCAGGCGGCGAGCGACGGCAGCAGCACCATGGGCGTGTCCGGCTGCGCCATCACCGCCTTGGCGGTTTCGTTGCCGCCGCCGGCGGCGCCGGTCGCAACCGCGCCGGCGCGCGCGACGCGTTCGCGCTTGGTGGCGGCGGCCTCGACCTCGGCGGGCGGCGCCGCCTCGCGATGCGTCAGCCGCGCGGCGACCGCGGGCTCGAGCGAAGCGAGCGCCTTGAGCAGCGCGACGCAGCCCGCCTGCTCGTCCCAATGGTTGGGATCGTAGGCGCCGTCGCGCACGTACTTGCCGCCGTGATACTCGCTCGTCCACGACCACAGATACGGGCTGTTGCCGCGCTTGAGATAGCCCCAGCCGTTGTACTTCTCGGTCTCGTAGAGGATGCGCTCGACCGACCAGGCCTTGACCTTCTGCAGCTCGTGCGGCGCCATGGTGAGCGCGTCGATCGCGCTCGCGTCCCATTGGAACGGCGGATTGCCGCGCCTGGGACGGCCGGCGGGAACGTGATGGGTGCGCGCCTTGAGGCTGTCGCCGTTGTGGAGATGGGTCTTGAAATCCATGTCGGATTCGCGCGCGTGGATGGGGCCGATCATGAACCACGGCACGCCGGTCGCCGCTTCGACCGCCGCGTAGCGCGCGCGGTTGGCGATGATCGCGCGCGCGATCTTGCGCGCGCCGTCGAGCTTCCCCGCGGCGATCTGCGCGCGGTCCCACATGCGGTGGTAGCCGAGTTCGGTCTGTTCAGGCGTCGGAGCCATTCGCTTTCTCCATGAAAAAAGCCGCCCGAAGGCGGCGGCTGGTCATTCTCTTCGTAGTCGGGCTCTAGTTCCGCTCACCCCCGCGCATAGCGCGTTGAAGACGCGCGTAAACGCGCTGGTGGCGGGGGTCCAGAGCCACGGACCGCGGCCCATAGCGCGGGAATGAGCGGAGAAGGTTTGCTACCGCTGGAGTTCACTCCCGCGCATAGCGCGTTGAAGACGCGCGTAAACGCGCTGGTGGCGGGGGCGGGAGCCGCTCCAATACCCGCTGACTATTCGTCGCCTGTTCGATATCCTGCAATCCGGCCCTGACTTGCTGGCAGGGGACCGAATGCAATTCGATCAAATAAAACGGCGCGACTTCATCACGCTGCTCGGAAGTGCAGCGGCAACATGGCCACTCGCGGCGCTCGCGCAGCAGCCGGCGATGCCGGTGGTCGGATTTCCTAACGCCGCGTCGCCAAAAGGGTTCGCGCCCATGGTGGCCGCGTTCCGCCAAGGTTTGAAGGAAGCGGGCTACGTTGAGGACAGAGGTGCAGCCGCGAGTACCCTCGCCTTTTGAATTGGCCGCACGAAAAGATGGACAGGGAGAACAGCATGCGCGCGATCGGTCTTGTTTTGCTCAGTATCGCAATAATGGCTTTGCTGCTCACCGACGCTGACGCCAAGCGCCGCCGGTCGAGCGCGCAAGGGAG